>TARA_R110002153_G_scaffold524_5_pt1 | contig 45956 bp, 20 predicted proteins | sample TARA_R110002153 | Tara Oceans TARA_R110002153 (sample SAMEA4398193) | marine metagenome | biome: Polar Biome; feature: [SRF] surface water layer (ENVO:00010504); material: water (ENVO:00002006), including particulate matter (ENVO:01000060) such as... | depth 5 m | reverse complement strand
ACGGTGAGAAATATGAAATACCTGTTGATAATTTAGAAGTATCAGATGTTACTGGTGCTGGCGATTGTTTTATGGCGGCATTTGTTTATGGTCTTACAAAAGGGTACGATTATAAAAAATGTTTAAACTTAGCAGTTGCAGGTTCTACTGAAAGTGTTAAACATTCAGGAACATATATTCTTACAGAAAAAGATATACAAAAACGTGTAGTGTTTACAAACGGATGCTTTGATATACTACATAAAGGACACCTTACACTGCTTAAAGAAGCCCGTAAGCGCGGGGATAAACTAGTTGTAGGACTTAACAGCGATGCTAGTGTAAAACGCTTAAAAGGCGCTTTAAGACCTATTAACAACGTTGATGTACGCAGAGAACAACTAGAACTTATTCCATATGTTGATGAGGTTATTGTATTTGACAACGACACACCTTACCAATTAATTAAAGATGTACAGCCAGACTTAATTGTTAAAGGCGGCGATTATACTGTAGAAGAAATAGTTGGTCACGATTTAGCACCTGTACACATTGTTCCTACTGTAAAGGGACATAGCACAACAAACTTATTAGAGATAGCAAATGAAAATATTAATTACCGGACATAAAGGGTTCATTGGTCAGAACCTAACATTTTACTTACAAAACGATCACGAGTTATTTGGTTACGAATGGCAGGAAGAACACTTGCCCGAGGTTGACGGCTTTGACCAAGTAATACACGTAGGTGCCATTTCAAGTACTACAGAAACTGATGTTAACAAAGTTATGTTACAAAATTATGAATTTACTAAATGGTTATACAATCAATGTAATACCAGAGGTGTAAATTTTCAATATGCATCAAGTGCTAGTATTTACGGAAGTGGTACTGAATTTAAAGAAGACTCTCCCCCAAATCCGCAAAGTCCATATGCCTGGTCAAAATATTTATTTGATAGATGGGTCTGGCAACAAGATCATAAAGTATGTGTACAAGGTTTTAGATATTTTAATGTTTACGGTCCTTTAGAAGATCATAAAGGTAACCAAGCTAGTCCTGTAACAAAGTTTACAAAAGAAGCTAAAGATACTGGCAAAGTTACACTATTTTTTGGTAGTGATAATTTCAAACGTGATTTTGTTTTTATAGGCGATGTGTGTGAAGCACACAAACAGCTAATGGAAAACAAGACCCCCGGGTTGTATAACATTGGCACTGGTACAGCTACTAGTTTTGAAGAAGTAGGCGACTTAATTGCTACAAAAAATAATGCAGAGATAAAATATGTTTCAATGCCTGATAACTTAAAAGGACAATATCAAGAATACACTTGTGCAGACACTACTGCATTAAATAACGTAACAGATATTAAGTTTACAACAGTAAAGGATTTTGTTAATGGATAAACCAACTAGACTAAGCGGCGTAGATAAAAAAGGCTGGGGCTACGAAATGATTTGGGCAACTAATGATTTATACTGTGGCAAAATTATGGTCTTTACTAGAGAAATGGCCAAGACAAGTATGCACTTTCATAAAGAAAAAGACGAAACTTGGTTTGTAAACAGTGGTGTATTTAAAGTTGCTTATATTGATACAAAAGATTCTACATTGTATGAAAAAGAATTAAAAGAAGGTGAAGTATGGCGCAATCCGCCATTACAGCCACACCAACTAATTTGTTTAACAAAAGAAGGCAGTGTAACAGAAGTTAGTACTCCTGATTCAGTTGAAGACAATTATAGAATTAGTCCAGGTGATAGTCAAGTATTAGACGAGAATACTAATGCAACTGATTGATACATTTGCAGTCCCTGTATTACATTACCAGATCAGTGACGAGGTAATGAATAAAGTTGACGAAATAGTTATTCCAGAAATAGAAAAACTAGAGCGAAACGGCGATGACATTGATTATAGGTTCTCTGACTTTTGGGAAACTAAAATCTTTTATCACGAACTAGTGCCTGAACTAACAGAAGAATGGGCTAAGTGTATTACACATTTTAAAGAACACACTTCTATTACAACTTCTGATGCAATGCATTATTGGACTCAAGATTATAAAGCTGGAATGGGTCACGACTTACACGGTCACGGAATCGACGGCATTAGCGGAACAATGTGGATACGAGCAAACGAGAACGCAGGATATCTTCGTTTATATAATCCTAATGGAATAGCAGAATACGTACAACACGCCGATGCACATATGCCTTATTTTCAAGCGTCTATTGACGTTGAATGTACAAAAGGAAAACTTGTTATGTTCCCGTCCTATCTAAAACATAAAGTTGTAACTAAACCTGAAAACGTAGTTAGAACAACTGTTGCATTTAATGTAGGAATATAGATGTCTTACAATATGTGGGGCAATAAGCCTAAACAAGAAACAAATAAACAATCATCGATTAATTGGAGTAACAAACCAAAACCCGAAGAGATCCCTTATTACGACCCTGTAAACAACATTGCTCCTAAAGTAGTTGTAGGATTAGATAGAGACGGTGTTATTAATGTTGATGCAATTGACTTATCTAAAGATTATGTTTATAAAGTTGAGGATTTTAAACCTATTCCAGGTAGCTTAGAAGCTATTGCTAAAATAAGAAGACTAGGTCATAAGATTGCAATTATTACAAACCAAGGCGGTATTGGCAAGGGTATCTATACACAAGACGATGTTGAAAAAGTACACGACCATATGTTCAACCTATTAGGTGAAGCAGGATGTTCTAGTATTGACGGATTGTATTACAGCGAAACAAGTTTACGAGCAGACGGATTTGCTAAACCTAATACAGGTATGTTCAAACGCTGTGAAGAACAGTTGCCGTTTATTAAGTTTTCTAAAGGTTATTTTGTTGGAGATAAAATATCTGATTTAAAGGCTGCATTTAAAGTAGGTGCTAGGCCTGTATTAGTGCTTACTGGACACGGTCAAACCACACTAAAAGAACTTAACAAGTTTAGCAATCAAAAAATTAAAAAGAAGACTATTGTATTTGACAATCTTGCTCAGTTTGCAGATTCGTTAGGTTGATTATCTAAAATTTTAAAATTAGCACTGATTGATGATCTAATAGTATCAGTCTTATTCCAAGTTACATAATGATTTAGTGTGCTTGGAAAAATTATAATTTCACCTTCTTGTAAAAACGGATTATGTCTAGCAGTCCAACGTTCTGGCTCTTCAAATAGATGCATTTGACTAGCTGGAAAAGGTTCAGATGTACTATCGTAAAAAAGAAATTGTCCGTATTCTCCTCCATTATCTACAGTATTTTCACCTGCTTGATCTAAAATGTAAGCACAGCTAATTACGTTGCCGTCACCACTATGTGCGTGAACTTCTTGGTGTTGGCCTCGGTGATATCTATTAGCCCAGGCATATGAATGAATCTTTTCTTTGTATTCTTCTTTTAGGCCAATTTCTTGTAGATATGGTCCTAATGCTCCTTGTATATTGCTATAAAATAAATCCCAAGGAAGTTTACTGTTCAGCTCTTCGTGATGGATTGTTGTGTCACAATTACAGTCCCATTGAGTTGATGTGCCAAATGCTTCAGGATCATTTAAGAAAGGTAAAAACCCTTCCTTAATTTCTTTATGATTAGGCATTGGGATTTTTAAAATTAAATTACCAAAAACTTTTTCAAACATTTTTTACCTTTACTAATTTTCCTAATTCTGGCAAGTAACAATATTCTATCTTACTATTGCTAAGTGTCCAAAGTGCATCTCGTAGTGTTTCAACTAACGGTTCGCCTCCTAAGTTAAAGCTAGTATTAAAAACAATAGGACATCCTGTTTTATTTTTAAATGCTTTAATTAAATCATAGTAATGCGGATTTTGTTCTCTATTTACAGTTTGAATACGACAAGTACCATCTATGTGAATAATAGCCGGAATCTTTTCTTCAATGCCAGGTTGACAATTTACAGCATACATCATTGTTGGAGAACTTTCCATACCGCGCAAGTCGAACCATTCGTGTACATCTTCTTCTAGTATACTGCCTGCAAATGGTCTAAAATACTCTCTGTGCTTTACACTATTAACAAAGTCTTTCCCGTCAGGGTCTGTTGGATCATATAAAATACTTCTGTTACCTAATGCTCTTGGACCGTTTTCACTACGACCTTGAAACACTGTAACAATGTTTCTATTTGTAATTAGTTCAACTATATCTTCATTTGTTGCATCAGTTATTTCTGCATCAAACATTTGCGCTGTTTGTTCAACGTCATTATTAGTAATATTATGTTCTGGTCCTAAGTATACATCTGTAGCTTGAGGGGCAATTGACATATCTTTAGTAACACTTCTATACAACCATAATGCTGCTCCCATTGCCGTGCCGCCATCATTTGATACAGGCTCGACATATAAGTTGATTCCTTCATCTTCTAATTCTTTTAAGAAATAATAGTTTGCAACACAGTTAAGTGCATAGCCGCCACTTAGTACTACGTTTTTAGAACCACTAACTCGTACAGCATATCTAATAACATCAGCGGCTGCTTTTTGTGTTTGTGTTTGGATAGCATAAGCAATGTCTCTTCTATTTTCTAATAATGTTGCATCACTGCCTTCTTCTGGCTGTTGTCTTAAATGTGGGTACAACGATTCGTTAACAATAGCACCGTTTGGATATCTAGGCACAAAAAGGTTTCTATTACTTAATGGAGTAGGCCATTCAGCGTGTTCATCAAAAATAGGAGGAATACTGTCGTTAGGTTTACCATATGGAAATAGTCCCATAGTTTTTCCTGCTTCAATTGCGTCCCATCCGCAGTATTCTGTTACTGCTTCATAACATTTAGTAATGCCTGCACGGTCTGATAATGATGCTTCGTATTCTCCAATTTCTTTACCAAGGATATCGTGGTCCTTTGCTTTGTGAGCAATTGTTGGTAAGAAATCTTTACAACCTAAAGTTTTATATAATGTTTCAATATTGTCTGGGTAACTACATTTGTAAATAGTTTCAGTTTCCCACATATGTCGTTCATCACCATCGGCTTCAAGCCGAAAACAAGTGCCGGCGCCATCAATAACTACCGCAGTTGCTTCTTCAAATCCCGACCTATAAAATGCTAAACTGGCGTGCATTTTGTGATGTAGTCTAGCTGTATCTATTACTTGTGGATGATTTTCCCAAGGGTGTCCTGACTCAATTAATCCAACTTTTCTAGCAAGACCAGTGTATATATCTTCATTAGTGTAATCAACTCTGCCAGCTGTTTCGTCAAGAGACTGAGTATGTGAAATGACCAAATAATCTAATTTATTAGTATACTCTAAAATCTTTAAGATAGAAGCTAGTGGGCCACCGTCATACTTATTGCGTGTTAGTCTTTCTTCTTCAATAGAGAAAACAATTTCTCCATCTTTCATTAAACAAACACCTGCATTATGGCCTCTAGCAAGTCCGGCAATCCATAAACTCATATTATCTTCCTCCGTGGTTGAAGCCGTCACCCGGTTTATGTACTACTCCGTGTGTTGGACAAACTTCACCCTGTTGCTGTTGCGATTGTTCAGAAGGCGGTCTTTTAGGACTTTTTTTAGATTTACCCATTTTGCCTTTAATAGATTTAACAATATCATTAACGTGTTCGTTACTCATATTCATTGCTTTGTCATTAACTCTATCTGGTTCTTCTTCCATACTAGCTCTAATAGGACTATATACTCTTCTACCTTCACCAATGTCAAATATTGCTACGTCTTTATCATTTAGGTAAGATGTATTAATTGGAAATGTACTTCCTGTTACTACGGTAGCAGGCGTTCCTAATGCTTTAGCAACGTGTTGACCTACACTATCGCAACCTAAAAAGTGATCAGCTTCTTTAATTACGCCCGACCAAATACGCAAGTCTGGAATTTGTGGCTGTGCTAATGGTGTTTCGTTTTCGTTTTCTTCGTATAAATTTAATTGATGTTCTGCCATTATAATAATGCCATATTCTTGTTTTAGTTGATTGCACATTGCAAGCATATCTTCTACTCTAAAACTTCTTGATGTTGTATCAATTAAACTTTCTTCAACACCTCTACCAAAAGGTTGTACAACAATAATTTTATCAAAGCCAGTAACAGCTCTAACTTCTTCAACTATTCCTTTACCTTGACCTAGTTCTGACTTGTTAAGACTAATTGTAGGTACTGGCATATCTCTAATGCCTTTTTTATTAATTTCAATATCAAATGCTTGTGCAATACTACATTGTTGATTATAGTATTCCCAAATCCTATAAGGTTCAGGACTTACACAATCTCTATCTTTAATAAATTGTTCAAATAAACCTTTGTGCCACGTATCGTAAGCACGTTTATGTAGAGTTGGATGACCTTTATAAAAGTCCATACCACCTTCGCAAACAATGATAAAATCATCATCTGGATTTTCTTTTTCGTATAATTCAAATGCAGGAATACTAGTAACTACTCTACCAGCTCCGCCGTTGATAAAAAATGCTGTTGATCTTTTCATATTCGTCCCTTTGTAATTACTAAATTATTTATTAGACACTATACCTAATTATTACAAAAGTGGTTGTCATAAAAAAAGGACTGCAAAGCAATCCTTTTTTAATTTATATATTTTATATTTTACGGAAATTTGATGTCTTCGTCAGCTACTAAATCAGGATCACCATCAGCAAGAACTTGTCCAAAGTCAATTAGTGTAGTTCTAGGATACATTGAGTCTACGTAAATTCTAGGAATACCAGCAGTTTGCATTGCTTCAGGTAAGTCTCTAAGAAGCTGCCTGTACGCTTTCATTTCTGCTGTGTCATCGCCATCTGGATCAATTTTAACCATTACATCGTATTGTGAATCAGTGTTAGATAATAAAACTAATCTATGTTCTCTAATATCTGCCCAGGTCGGTGCGTCACCAATAACACTTTCATTTGTTTGCTTATGTAAAATCACTTTTTTATTTTCAAAGTCCCATATGCATTTTAAATCATCATATAATTCATCTGGATGAATTGGATATGGATAATCAAAGTTTTCATAACCTTCAGGAGACTCAACAGTTTTTGCGCCTACTTCGTGTTGATAACTATTTGAATCCATAAAGTTATTATGATAATCACATATCACTTCAGCAGCCAATGGATCTGATCCACAATCAAATGCAATTAGTGTTGTTTCTTCATCAGGCTCCATAGTATCATCTGGTAGCTCGTGTTTTCTAAATACAGATTCAAATTCACCAGTTTCATTGTTTGCATAAAAGTAAATTGTTTTTGGACCTAAGTAAACAGTTTCAATAGTATCTGTCTTATCCCATCCGTTTAAGTAGTTGTGACTTGGACACTTATAAGTGTATTCTTTTCTAATCCACTCAGTGCCAAATTCGTCAGTCATATCAATATCGTCTAATTCGATACCAAAGTTTTTCATCATATTTATTGTTGCCATTACATTAACTCCACGTTATTCTTACCATTCCTGGCATACCTGGGGTGCCAAGACAGAAACAAATAAAGTTACCGCACCACGATTTCATATTACTCATTCCACCCATAGCAATCAATCTAAATCCTCTACAGCAACTTGCACAACCGCAATATGTTCTACTCGGACCCATATAAAAAGTATGATCATTTTCAAGCCCGTATGATTTAGCATTTTTCTGCCATCTATCCCAGCATTGGCAACCACTGTCTGATTTATAAAACTGTGGTTCTCCACCAAACGCTGCAAAGTCCCATTTACAACCAATACAAATACCTAAGTTACAAAAGCCTTCTGTTCGGTTAGAGCCACTCATACACTTACAAGTACAATAAATTGTGTAAGCGCCTTTGCCGCCTGGAATACAAGCACAACATAGTCCTGAGCCAATAACCCAACTACTACATCCTCTTGGTGCATCACAACAACTTGTAAAACATCCACAGCCGTTGTTTGATGTACCGTTACCGCCAGATCCTACGCAGAATCTATAACAACATCCTGGAACAAACTGTCCATCTGTTCTTCGAATAGTTTTTTTACCAAAGTATCCGCCAAACGATCCACAACTAGCAATATCACAACGACAACTGAAACAACAGTGTCCTGATCCCGAGCCGCCGCCGCTCCATACTTCAAATGTAATTTTTGATGCACAAGTACAAGCAAACCAGCAACCGCATCTACCACAGTGTGCTCTACACCTGTGTGTACCGTTACATACTAAGCAGTCATTGTAACACTGGAATAATCCGCCTGGTACCTGTCCTTGTGATCTTTGACACGTACCGTCCGGAAACCTAATCCCATCGCTATATAAACAAGTAGCCATTTATGCGTCTCCCTTTAATGTATTTATTTCTTCTTTTAATTCTTTAATTGCTTCTACTAATAAAGGTACAACTCTTTCGTATTGCAATGTTATGTAGTCTTTACCTGAAATACTTGTGCCGTCTTCGCCTCTATCAAACGGAGCATTGTGAATGATTTCTGGAAGTACTGCCTGCACTTCTTGAGCAATCAATCCTACTTCTGCTCTTTCTTTATCAAACTCTTCTGGTGTATTTTCGTTCCAGTTATATGTTACACCATTAAGTGACATAACTTTGTCTAGTGCATTTGGAATGTTTTCAATGTTAGTTTTAAGTCTAGCATCCGAAGTATTTGAAATAACGTTACCTGAAGCTCTGTGAATACCAGTTGTTTGACAACCGTCACTTTGTGTTTCTAGCTTGATACCACCATTGTTGTATAGATAAGAAGCGCCATTATAAACGTACCTATAGGCCCACTCATTGTTTACATCGTCGTACAATCCCAAAGTATTTGAATTATCGTGCATAAACACAGCTCTGCCGCCAATGTTATAACCTTCCCAGCCACCGTGCGCTCCACCGTCAACTTCAATTGAACCGTAGTTACCACTTACTTGGCGTAAGTATCCGTTACCTGTATCGCCTAGTCTAACACCTGAGGTGTTAATTGTGATTTCACGCTCACCGCCTGTATAAAAACTAATTGTATCGCCTTCAAAGTCAATATATGTGTTTGTATCGCCAGTGTGTCTAATGTAACGTGCAACATCTAAGTTACCGGTTACACCAAGGCTGCTAAAATTACCAGTACTTGCTGTTGTTGCACCAACTGACATATTGTTAATTGATCCGCCACCTGCTGGTGACACCGTAACAGTACCAGTTCCGCTTGGGCTTAGTGTTATGTTTGCGTTTGCTGGACTAAATCCTACTGTACTAGTTGCTGATAGTGTTGAAAACTGACCTGTACTTGTTGCTACGTTACCAATTGGGCCTACAAAGCCGCCACCGGAGTATACACGCTTTGCAATACTTGCACCACCTTCTACTCTTAACACACCTGTATCACCACTATTGTTAGTTGCTTCAGTTGTTCCTGTAATATCTACAGTTGAGTTTGCAGTTAGTGTAGTAAATGCCCCTGTGTTAGCAGTTGAACTACCAATTGGAGTATTGTTAATACTACCTGCAAATAATGCACCACTTAACCCAATACCGCCTGTTACAACTAGTGTACCTGTTGTAGTGTTAGTTGATGCTGTATTTGCTGTAAATGTTGTTGCACCATTTGATGCTAGTGTAGTAAATGCACCAGTACTAGCTGTTGAACTACCAACTGCTGTGCCTTGTAAACTTCCGCCAAATATTGCTCCACTTACACCTAATCCACCTGTTACAACCAGTGTACCTGATGTAGTACTACTTGATGCTGTGTTTGCTGTAAATGTAACTGCTCCTGTTGCACCTAAACTAGTAAAGTTTGCTTGTGTTGGATTAGTTGCACCAATTCTAACATTAGACATACTACCTTCTGTGTCTGAACTAATTGTTAGTGTGCCGCCTGCTCCAATAATAGTATCTCCGCCTGGATCAACTGTTACTGAACTTGATACACCTGTTGGTGATAAGTTAATAGTTTGTCCAGCTGCTGAAAAGTCTAAGTTACCTGGAAAACTTGTTGGCTTTCCAGCTTCACCAATGTTTACACTTCCTGATGCTGATGCTAGTGTTAAATCACCTGTTGGTCTTACAGTTGCTTGTGCCCCGGGCTGAATGGAGACAGAACTCTGAGGACTAATGTCAACTGTTCCTGAACCTGTTGGTTTAATTTCTACATTATTATCTAGTGGATTAAGTTCCACTTTGCCATCTGCATTTAATAACGCATTTGTTGTTAACGGTAATTCAAACACTGTAGTACCAGCTAACGCACTTGTTAGTACGTAGTTTGCACCATCTGATGTAATAGTGTATGTTGAGTTAGTTGGAATATCTACTGATGTTCCTAGTGTAACACCGTTACCTGTAATTTGTCCTGCTGCTGTGGATATAGTAATCATACCATCAGTAGCATTATAAAATGTTTGTCTACTGCCAGGAAAAAATACTGGGCTTACCATTGTCACTTCATACCCTGTTGTTCCTATTAAGGATATAATTCCTCCAGTAAACGCATAGGTAAATGTAGTTTCTTCGTCTACTACCAGTGTTTGTGGTGCTGTATTATAACGTGCCATTTTTAATTCCCCTGTCTAATTATGTTGTCGATGTTTCGATGCCGTATACTGTAATACCAACGTCATTAGAGTTTACATTCGCTACTATATTTAGCCCGCCTTGCATAACTAGTCCAGTTCTTTCAAATACACCGTTTGGAATAATAACTGTATTCCATTCGATCCATTCTGAAGCCGTTGGCGTAGCTGCCGTTGCCATTGCCAATTTCATTGAAATTGACGTTGCATTTCTGTTTGTAATTGATACATTTGCTACAGCGTAAGTTCCTACCGGTACTGTGTATACGGTATTATCTGTACTTGCTGTTAGATCCTGTACTCCTAATCTTCCTGTTGCCATTTTAATTTTTCTCCATTTTTTATCTGCTTAAGAAGTATCCAAGTGCTACCGGAGCACCATCAACACCGCCAGTAAAGTTCATCTTAGCTTTAATATTTAGCTGACCTCCACTGGTTGTAGTGATTTCGTCGTTAGCTATGAATACAACACCTGCTGTTAGTGTGTTAACGTTTAGACTTGATTGTCCACCACCAATTTGTGCAGTGATGTACGATTTAATTGCTCGCTGTGTTGGAACAATGTTATCACTGTTTTCAGTAAAGAACGGATCTGTACTAAACTGTGTAATAACCGCTGAACCAATACCAACTGCAATACCACCAAGTTGTAATGACTGCAATCCTGCTAAGTTAAATGCATCTGCATCCAATGTAGCAGTACCTGTACTCTGTTGCACTCCAAACAATCCACCAACGTTAAAGTTACCATCTTGGTCGGTACTTGTAAAGAATACTCGTCCGCCTCCTGAACTAAGTTGCTGAGCACTAATATACGCTGTTGTAATATCAACAAACGGATAGTTAGTTTTAGCTTGGTTTCCTGTACCAATGTACAAGAAGTCGTGTCCTGTTAGACGTACTTGAGAGTATTTGTTAGTTGTTGTAATTGCTGTTCCGTCTTTTGGTGCATTCAACACTGTTAATGACGGACTAACTTGGAACGTTGCTGTGTAGCTTCCTGGCTGTCCAATAACGTTACTAATTGTAACCAACTTATAATAATTTCCTGAAATAGTAGCAAACTCAACGTTTGATCCTGGTTCTGGCAATTCAAACAATCCTCTTACAGCAACAAACGTTGCTGGTTGATACAAGTCTGCTCTACCATCTCCTGATAGTTCAGCTGTTGCTGTTGTATAACCTGTACCCCTGTTAAGGAAAGTTGGACTTGCTAATGCTCCACTTCTAATTCTCGGATTAACTGTTGCATCAATTGTTGCGTTAGGATCACCAATTTCTACTTTTGGACCAGCTTCGAATACAGTTGATTCCATATCTGCTGATGCTACTGTAGTAATATCAAAACTTGCTCCGCCACTTAGTAAACTAATCTGAATGTTAGTACCAGAAACTGCACTTATGTAGTATAATTGCTCACTGTCGATGTCCGAAGTAACTGCACCATCAATTGTAATTGGCTGTCCAACATATAAGTTTGTTGCAGAACTAACTTGAATAGTGTTTGGTGCTGTTGTACTTACAATAGTTCCAATTGGGTAACCTGATCCAGGTTCACCTAAAGTAACTGCAATAACACGACCGTCTTCGTCATTTGTTCTACCTAATGCTCTTGCACCAGTATTAATATAAAAACCTGAGCCTCGTGTTGCTGTAGCACTTGGACCATTGGTTACTACCCAAGTCGGAACACTATTTGGATTACCAAATCCTACTCCATACCACTTTGTACCCGAAGCTGCTGAGCTATCTCTTTCATACCATTCTAGACCATATTGGCTAGTAACAACATACTCTTCACCAGTAATTACAAATAGTCCCTGACCGTATGCAACTTCGTTCCATCCACTAGTTCCGATATTTTTCAATCCTGCTGGTGATGCTGCCCAAGTTACGCCTCTGTCAATACTAACTGCTACTTCGCCGGAATCAGCAAGTGCAACATATCTACTGTTACCATATGTTATTGCTTTCCAGTTACCTGTTGCAGCCGGTAATGCACCACCTGCTACCCAAGTAATGCCGTTTGTACTATATGCTGATTCGTCTTGTTGTGATATTGCAACAAAAGTGTTTCCACCGTGTGCAACTCCAATAAACGAGTCAGTGCCGCCTGCTAGTGTAGTAATAGTTCTTCCAACCCAAGCTGCGCCATCTGTTGATGTGCCTGCTCCTGATGAACCGTCTCCGCCAACTACAACATATGTTCCGTTGCCAAACGCAATATCTTCATATGCTGATCCCGGTAATGCTGATCCAGCTGTCCAGTTAGTTACTGATGTAGAACTAGCTGCTAAGTATGCATTGTTAGCTGTTCCTTTACTAATTCCAACAAATTTTGCTGCTATATCAGTAATTGTAACTGTTGGTGCGCTAGTATAACCCACTCCACGTAATGGAAGATCGTCACCGTCTAATGATATATTAACAGTTTTTAATCCACTGTTATCAATAGTTGATGTTGCAGTTGCTTGCGTACTTGCTCCACCTCCAGTAATAGTAATAGTTGGTGCTGCTGAATAACCTCTACCAAATTTTGTTACAATAATTTCAGTAACTTTGTCAGTTTCAGCAGTAATATTTGGTGCTGCTGAATAACCTGCACCTGTACTTGTAATAATAACTTCTTTAATTGCACCATCTTGTACAGTAGCAACAGCACTTGCGCCGCCACCGCCTGATGTTGGAGTTAACACAATAGTTGGAGCAGTTGTATAACCACGTCCGCCTGCAACTACTGTAATCTTCTTAATCTGCGTTGGTCCAGGTAATCCAATACTGTTTAGTTCACCTAGCTCTGCTGTAAGTACTGCACCTGTGCCGCCTAAGCCGCCAACAACTGCTGTTGCTCTAGCATTTTGTCCGCCTCCAAATACAGCTTTTGTCCACGCTCCGGTTGCTGGTACTGTTCCACCAACTACCCAATTCTCTCCATCTGTTGAATAGTGAGTTTGTGTGCCGTTTCCTGGTAATGACATAAACACGCCACCGCTAGTAATATCAGCAAATTGAACTGCACCGTGATCGTAAATTGTTCCAGTTTCTGGTACACTCACAGTATCTTTTGTAAAGCCTGGCTCGTTAAAAGTAATTCTTGGTTCAATTCTATAACCTGTAGTAAGATCTAAGTTACTTTCAATTGCTTTACCTTCAAGTATGTGATTCCAACCAGCTGCATATAATGCAACAGTTTGACTTGTTGTTGTAGTTAAAGTAATTGCAGTTCCGCCTGATGTAGTACTTAATTCAAATTCTGTACCACTAGCATTTTTGTTAATTACATAGTACAATGCATCTTGAGTAATTCCGCCCACTGTAGAAGCTGCATAAATTGGCATATTATCATATACTTGTTCTGTTGCTCCGCTTAGTGTTACTTTGTTACCTGTAGCATTAGTAGCTGTAATTGTGTAAGGTCCACTGTTTGGTTTATACACTTTAGCTTTTTTAGTACCGTTGTTAAATGTTAATACTGTACCGTATTGACCAACTCCTGTACCTGCTGTTAGTTGTAACATCATACCTATATATGCGCCGCCAAGTGCGTTATCAGTTGCTGCTAGTGTAGCTTCAACTTCATTACCACCCTGTGCAACGTTCTGTGCTGAAACATAATCTTCACCACCTGTACCGTTACCATCATTTAAGTCAATTAATCGACCTTCTATTACTGCTTGATCTCTAAATTCGTCTTGAGTAACTGCTGCATTAAATCCAGTTCCACTAATTGCTACGCCTGCGTTTGTATAACCAGTACCTGCGTTTGCATATTCAAAGCGTAATACTTCTACTTCGCCGTCTGTTGGAACGTTTGCAATAATTGCATCTTGTGATAAGTTGTCAGTTGTTGCTGTAATTGGAATCTCACCAGTATCAGTACCTTCAGCAATAACACCAAATGTACCATATGAACTGTTACCGTTAGTAGCACGTATTCTACCACCTAAGTCTGCTAAGTAACCTGAATAGTTATAGTAAGCAAACACAGACACAAGTTCTGTTAATGAGTTGTTACCGCTACACCAAACACCAATACCATCTGATAGTACTTGTGTAAAGTCGTTACTAACAATCGATCTGTTACCACCTGCGTGTAGAGCTCCATCAATTTTACAACCAACACAACCAACACCAAATGTTGTTACGTTCTGTACATAGCAAGATTTGTTAGTTACCCAGGCTTCTTTATCCCAAGGACCAAACCCTGGATCTAATGATGTATAAGCGCCTGCTGTTGGACGTCTTGTTCCAAATTCATTTTCTTCAGTTAGGTTGCCGCGCAATCCATTTACAGTCATATTTCTAACGCCTGTTGCATTTCTTACGTGGAACATATCTGAACGCTCTGATCCTTGTACTGCATTTAAGTATTTCTGTGCTTCTTTCCAAACTTTGTGATTTCCTGGATATTGTAAGTCATATACAATAGCGTCTATGTACTTAATCATATCCTCACGTAAATCTTGTTCAACAAAGTTATATGTAGCAACACTTGATCCAGTGCCGCCACTAAACGTTACGCCTTCTCCGCCTTTGATATCTGTAACTTCAATAGTTGCTGCAGTTCCTACAACTGTAACCCAATAAGTTTCGCCTGCTACTACGCCGCCGAATGCATTACTATCGAATACAACAGGATCGCCTACTGCTAGGTTGTGTGCTGCACTAAATGTAATTGTTCCTGGTGATCCAGAAACTTCAGTTACTGTTCCGCCGTAATTAGATTTAATCCAAGCTACTGCTTCTTCAGCTAAGAATGCTCTGTTAGCTTTTAGTACGTCAACCGCATTAACCATTTCTCTACTATTAAAGTAAGTAGTTGTTCCGTGTATCTCAGGAGTTTTACCATTGCCGTTATCTAACATATTAATAACAATGTCCATTAATTGGTTGCTACGTGTTAATGCTGTTGCGTTAGCATTAATGTAGGTTGCCATTACATTTTTCAACTCTCTATATGCTTGTACTGTTGCATTATTTTGTGCGCCTAATACTGCATCTGTTGCTGTAGCTCTAAAGTACGTTAGTGAAGCAAATGTAGTTAGATAGTTAGTGTTAGACATCATATCACGTCCAACTGCGTCAACTAAAATGCCTACATCTCTTTCACACTTTGCAGTATCGTATACTAGTGTTGGATAGTTTCCTGCAATGTAAGTTGTGATTGCAGTTTTAATTGCAGCCAATGAACCTGACAAGTTTGTAAACTGTTGTCTTAACACTGCTGGTGTAGTTGATATATCAGCATTTCTTACTGGATATGCAGGATAAGTTGTTCCAGTAAAGTCAGTAAAGTCTGCTTCAGGTCCACCAAAGTATTCTGCAAGAGTAAACGTTGTAGTTGATGGTGTTGTTTTAATATGGTACACAGTTCCATCATTTAATCCAGCAAACGTAATAGTATCACCTAATTTTAAATTGTTAACTGCTGTAGTTCTCACAACATTTGAAGTAATATTATCAACTGATAATTCTTCAGCTCCACTTGCTATGCCTTGTAGTAAGTTGTAAAAGCGAGTTAACAAAGTTTCTACTCTTGTAACACTGCCAGCGTTACCAACAGTTTGTAAAGAATCTCTTAGTACTGGAGTTTCAACATCTTGTATTGCTCCTGGACTTGAAACTGAGTTTACTGCTAATCCGTTAGCTATTTGCTTCATATAATCAAATGCTTCGAGATACGCTTGTTGTTGTTGTGATGTAAGTGTAAGGTTAGCTTCATCCCTACCAGGATAATATTGATATGCTTGTTCAAATACGTTAGCTGAACTACTGTATGTTAAGTCATAACGTAATGCATCAACTAATAAGCCAACATCGCGTTTGAAGTTGTCAGCAATATAATCTAATGTAGGATAATTTACATTTATAAATTCTAGCAATTCTGCTTGTATCCATTTTTTGTTTTCCCAAATAATTACTCCTGCTGCTACATCATTTGCGTCTGCGTTAGTTGGTGCAATCCATTTTGCAGCCGGTACTTCGCCTCCGTTAATGTAACCAGTAAGATCATCAACTAGTAATTCAATAGATGCACTTGCATTTGTACACGCTACTCTTCTTACTTTTTCAGCTAAGAATCCAATTGAGTTTACTGTTGCTTTTAATTGCGTAGCAAGTAATTGTTTTGCTGATGCAGTTGGTCTGTAATATTGCATTCCAGCTTTAACTGTTGCAAAGTTCGAACCTGTAAATATATCTCTTGCAATTGCATCAACCATTAATCCTGCATCTCTTCTGCAAGTTGCTTGGTTGTAAATTAGCTCTTGATGGTATTTTTCTACCCAGTAAACAACATCTTCAACGATTTCATTTTTACGTGTAGTTAGTTCAGCATATGCGTGTTTACGTTCGTTAGTTGCTGAATCTGTTGCAATTTCAATAGTAGCACCTGGTCCTGAAGTGTTAAGCCAATCAAGTATATCATCTAAACGATCTTGTGCAAATTCAGATGTGTTTGTGTTACCTGCTGTGCCTGTTGTGTCTTGTGATTCAGTTACTCCAGTACTTGTTGTTACTGCTGTTTCTGCAATTACTTGACCAACTACAACTTTAAGTCTTCCGTAAGCACCAATAGTCATATTACTTTCAGCAAGTGTAATGTTTGAAACAAAATCTGTAAAGTATGAACTACCTACAATTAACGATTGTGTATTACCACCATAATGCATATCATAACGTAATGCATCTATACTAGAAGCAATATCTGCAACAAATCTAGTTTGGTCTTCTGATGTAATAGCTGCCCACGTTGCATCAAATCCATTAGCTGCCGCTTGTACCCAATTTGTAATTTCATCTACTATAAAGTCTTTGTTTGCAACAATTTGCGCTACAGCGTGATTAAATGTATTAGTGTCACCTGTTGCGTTTGCTGTTACAGCAAATGCAGTATTTGCGTATCCAGTTGTTCCCCACTCATCAATAGTAGGAAATTCAATACCTGGAGTTGCTGCAAGTCCGTTTTGTGTAATTGACTGAATACCAATAGCAAGATCGTAAGCTCTATTAGAAGTATCTCTAGTTCCTTGTTCAGCTAATTGACCCATTGTTAATTCTAACAACTGCTCTTCAATAAACTCAATTGTTTGTATTGTAGCATTTAGCTGGTTGGCAATAACAAATTCAGTTGAAGTAATACCTCTACGATATGCTAATCCTGCTTGTGCGCTTCTAAAGTCACTGTTAAACACAATGTCATAAGCAATAGCATCTACAATGTATCCAACGTCTCTGGCACACTTTACTCTGTTGTATGTTAAGCTAGGATATACTTGATCAATATACGCAATTGCGCCTTCTTTGATATTTTCTGTTCTTGCATCAATTGATGTTTTTAAACTTACAAGTGCGTCATCTACCCAAAGAGTTGACGGAGTAATTAATGCTGGAGTTAAGCTAGAATCAACAGTTTCTTTAATTTCATTAATTCTATCTACAGCAAATAATCCTGCACCAGCTGAGCCAGCTGTGCCTGTTACGTCTTGTGTGTTTACGTTGCTTGATGATTTAGTCCACCCTGCTGTATTACCAACAATAATGTTATCAATAATACTTGCTAGTCTAGTATGTAGTGCAAGGAATGATGCTTTTTCATCTGCTGGTTTTTGGAATACGTCATCAACATAATATTTTCTTGCAATTACGATTGTTTCTAAGTTACCACGATATGTTAAGTCGTATTGCAGAGCATCAACAGTTTGGCCGATTTCAGCTTTCCATTGTGTCTTTTCTTCTGCTGTCAACGCTGTCCATACTGCATTATAATTATCAATCATATATGCTTCGCCTTCGTCAATTAAGAATTGCTTGTTAGCAACTACTAATCTTCTTGCGTTAAAGAATCCAGTGTCGTAATTAGTTGGATCTGTAATTGTGTAAGATCCTGGAGTAGTGTCATTAGCTAAAATACCAATAATAGCTGTTGCACTATCTCTTACTTTTTGTTGTCCTGAAGTAATTTCTTTAATTTCTTCTCTTACTACATCAAGTGATACAAGTGATGCTTCAAGCTGGTTATCTAGTAAATATTCAGTTGAAGTAATACCTCTACGATATGACATACCTGATTTTAGTGAGTTAAAAGTAGTACCAAACATCATATCAAGTGCTAACCCGTCAACAACAAATCCAATGTCTCTTGAACACTTAGTATGGTTGTATTCGAAAGTACTATAGTTGTTAGTTACATATTGTAATGTTGCAGGAACAACAGTTATATCAGCAATAACGTCATCTGCATCGCTTGCAATTGCTGCCGTTGCCCAAGAATAATCTGGATATGTTTTTGCTGGTAATGCAATAATTGTACCTGCTTCAATAGCTTTTGCAACAATAAGGACTAAAGTATTTGCTTCAGCCTTTTCAGTTGCATTTGACATAGTGCTTTGTACAATAGTAGAAAGTTGCTCAAATGCTGCTGATGAAATATCTCTTTGTGCTACTGGTAATGTTTCTGCATAGCCTTCAAAGTATGCTTTTGCTGCTTCATATGTTGCACTATTTCCACCGTATTGAATATCGTAACTTACTGCATCAATAACACGCCCTGCGTCTCTTTCGCAAATTGCTGTACTGTATGTATAAGATGGATATGTAGTATCAATCCAAGTAGTTAGTGCAGCAATACTAGCTGCTTTGTTAGTTTGTAGTTCTTCACGAGCAGTTACCTTAACAGCTACGCCTGGGTTTGACCAAGTAAGTGCATCTGCGTTACCTGTGCCGTTTGTTACAATATCAATAACTTCGTCCCAGTATGCAGTATTTCTTGTAATTGCAGTTGAATCACTAACTAATGCTAACACTAGTGCTTTTTCTGCTGCAATTGTGCCAACTGTTTGTGTTAACTGATTTACAATAACATTAAGACCCATTTGACGTCTGTACGCAAGCCCATCACGTATAGCATTAAAGTTTGTACCTAACGCTGTATCGTATGCTGAACTTGTTTTTAAGATAGTTGAATCTCTTCTGCAAGATCCACTGTCATACTCAAAGTCGCCAAAGTTTGAATTTACATAATCAATAACTGCATTTTGAATGTCTGATTTCTTTGCAGTAATTGCAGTATTAAATGTTGTTAAGTCACTTGCTACCCAAGTAACATCTGATGCAACTGCTGATGGAAGTGTTCCGTCTGTGTCAATTGTATCGTAGATTTCTTGTACTCTTGTTTCAGCAAAAGTTTCAGCTGCGGTACTACCTGCAGTACCATCTGTATCTTGTGTTAAACTGTTACCTGCGCTTACTGTAATTGATGTTTCAGTAATTATATCTCCAACAACAGTTTTTAAGTGTGCGTATGATGCAAGTGTTTCTTCTTTCTCACCTGCTCCATATACTGGACTTCCGTCTACAAAGTAAGCTCTAGATGCTACTGTAGTTTGGAAGTTGCCGCCGTATGTTAAATCGTAACGTATTGCGTCTAAGATATATTCAACATCTCTTTCACACTTTTCTACACTGTATACAAAGTTTGCTGCAAACGGAGCAATTGCTCCTGCAACTTGTACTGCAATCCAAGCACTAATTTCTTTCTTAATAAACTCGTAGTTTGCTTCAATTTGTGCAATTGCATTTAGATGACCTGCAACACTTGCATTGTTTGAACCACTAGTTGGAATTGGACCAACAGCTGGCATTTGATCTACAATGCTTAACCCTGTTCTTAATACGTCCTGTGCAATTTCTACACCGTTATTAATTCTGTTAGTACCAGTAGTGTTTCCGCCGTATCCGTTAACGTATGCTTGAGGAACTGTATTTCCTGTGCTTGGTGTAATACCAACGTTTTGAATTATTTCTGAAGAAACATCTTTAATTCTATGTAATACTTTAGATCTTTTAAGTTTGTCATTTGCTAACAATTCAACTGCTGGTAATGGTTGAACAACACTTGTACGAAGTTCGTCACCTACTACTGCTGTGTACTCTGGAAGAATCATTGGTAATGTTTCGTTGTATGTACCAGTCTTAATAAACACTGTGGTGTTTGGAAGTACCGGTAATGCAATAGCAGTATTTGATTCTGCTATAATACCATTAATAACAATATCCATTAATTGTGCTGCTTTAGCTTTACCTTTTGCTTCTGGAACTAAATCAAAGTCAATAACTTGTTGAGCTCTTTTGCCCATTTCAATTTTGTTTAGTGACTGATAATTAACTGGTGATTTATTTTCTAGTAAGGTTGCAATAATTGCTTTTAATTGCTGATTTGCCGCAATAGTTTGTAAGCGTTGATTACCTAAGTTTGCACTAATGTATTCATTGCCTGCAGGTGTATAATATGATTTTGCTGCAGTAGTAGTATTTATTGTGCCGCCTCTTGATACATCGTAAATTAATGCATCAATAATTAAACCACTGTCTCTTTCACATTTTGCTTGACCATAAGAAAGGTCACCTTGCATTTGTCCAGCAGCAGTTGTTAATACAATTGATACGCCGCCTGGTGTAGCAGAAATTCTAAATTCTGTAGAGTTAATAATTGAGTCAATAAAGTATGTTGTTCCTGCTACTACGCCGCCAAATACTTCACCAGTAAACACAATTGGCATATTGTCTTGCAAGTTTGCAGTACTGCCGCAAGTAAATCTACGTGTACCAGAATTTGATGATGTAACTGTTACATTGTAATTATATTTTAACCAGTTAGTAATTTCTTTTAATAAAAACTGTTTGTTGTTTTTTAGTACGTCTCTAGTTTGTGGATTTAAGTAACCCTTTTTAACTTGCTCTAATGCATACGCAACTGAAGCAAAAGGTTTATCAATTGTTAAGCCTGATGTTGGTGCTGGTACGTTAGTGCCTAGTGGTCCAACAAAGATAACGTTGTCAATTAAGCCGTAGTTAGCCCAGTCAGGAAATCCGTCAGTTGCACGTAAAATTTGTCCATCGACTCCAATCGGAAGTCTTGTTGGACCTTGATTACCGTAATAAACTAAGTCGCCTTCTTTTTCTAATGATAGTGCTTCACTACCTAATGTTAATAAGTTCCAATAAGCTGCTGTTAAATCATTGTCTGGTCTATTTGATGTTTGTGAAGTATGTTTTGCAACACAAATAAATGAGCTTGCACCGTAAATTGTAACATCGCCGACTGCATAATTTCTTGCTGCAATCCAACTTGCAGAGTAACCAGTATGTGTAATTGTGTTTATTGCATCACCTGTTACTCCTGTAACAGTAACAATAATATCGTTAGCTGGTGTTGTGCCGCCTACGCTTTCGCCTGAAATTGTAATTACATCATTTAGTAAATATCCTGCTCCGTCGAAGCCGGTAGATACGCCAACTGTGTATACTGTGTTTGATCTAGTAATGTCAAACTTTGCGCCTGATCCACTTACTCCAGATGCGTTTATGCCGCCAATTTGTGAGTAACTTTCTGTACTAGTTGTCCAGTTTACACCACTGTTTAGTAAACTCCAGTAAGTTACGTTAGGTGGTTCTTGTGCATTATTATCAGCAATTGCAACATATGTTGATCCGCCTAAACGAACTACGTCACCAACTTTATATGCATCTAGTGTTGCCCAGTCTCCTTGGAATTTAAAACCAGTTGTAAATACTTCCCAGTCTGAAGGATTAGTTGTTGGTTGAGCATTTGTATTATTTGTCTTAGCAACATATACATAACCACCATATGTGATTGTATCGCCACTTTGATAAACTGTTGCATTTGACCAACTATCTTCAAATTGGAAGCCTTCAATAAATGCGTCCCAGTTAGATTCGTCACTAATAAAGTTAGTTGATGTGTGTGCTGCTGTAGCAATAAAAATATTGCCGCCATATTTTACTACATCGTTAACTTTATATCTAACAGCTGATGTCCAATCACCGAGGTAAACAATACCATCACTAAACAGAGTCCATTTAGCTTGATCTGGTTCAAGTCCAAGTGCAACTGTTGCTGCAGAAATATGAGCAGTGTTACATAGGTATACATAACCACCATATTTTACTAGGTCATTAATTTTAAAACGTGTTACGGCAGTCCAGTCACCCTTCCAATCAAAGGAAGTAGCAAACTGTGTCCATTTACTTAAATCTTCTTCTAGGCCAAGAAAATCCGGAGAAGCAAATGTTGCCGACGTGTGTCCTGTCTCAGCAATATATACAATTGAACCATATTTTACAACGTCACCTGGTGCGTATTCTGTTTCAGGTCCCCAGTCACCTTTCCAACTTGTACCATCTGATACAATATCCCATTTTGGAATAGCGTTTGTAAAGTCTGTTTGAAACCCTGCTGATGCTGTGTGGTTCTTAATACATATGTATGATTTACCACCAAAACTTACAACGTCATCCGCAACGTATGCACGACCAGTGGACCAATCCCCTTGCCATACAAATCTAATTCTACCTAGTTTAAACTCTGCCATTTTATTTTTAACTCCGTGTTAATGTATTTATCTTATTGCAAGTCGCCGCGTGTAGGATCGACAAATGTCTTCATAAAATAAGCCATTGCCAAGCCGTCTCCGCCCCAACCTGCTAGTGGACCATTGACATTTGTCTTTGCACCCATCTTAACTTGATAACCTTCTCCGCCCTCTGGTATAGAAGATGTAATTTCGTCTGGTCCACCTATTTTTACAGTACCAGCTTGTAGCAAGCCTGTAAACGTATCTGAACCACCTTGTGATAACCTACTCGACAAGTATGATCTAATTGCTTTTTGTGTCGGCACAATGTTATTTGAGTTAGCAACAAATGTACCATCTGTACTAAACTCACTTACTGTAACTGGTGATCCACCTAATGCAACACCACCAATTGTTAATTCTGTTAGACCATCTAGTCCAAACTCTGACGCACTCAGTGTAACAACACCAGTTGCTTGTTCAACTGCAAACAAGTCGCCAACTCTAAAGTTACCGTCTTGGTCAGTACTTGAATAAAACACACGCCCGTTATTTGTTTCAACAATTTCATCTTGAGGTTCTAATCCAGTTTTTTCTGGAAGCCCTGGATAATTTGATTGTATTTCGTTACCAAACCCAATATTTAGGAAGTCGTGGTTTGTAATACGAACTTGACTAAATCTACTTCTAATAGTAAATGGCGTATCATTTGCCGGGGCATCTGCTTGTGTTAACTGCGGACTAAGATTAATTACTGCTTCTAAGTTCGGAGTTGTAGTTCCTTTAAGTGCTGTAGCAGTTGCTACACGATACACTTCTGGATTTCCTTCAAACTGTAGGTTGTCACCTGGAGCAGGGAATCTAGTAATTCCTTTAGCAATTATATTTAATCCTGTTTGGAATGCATCTGAGAAACCTGATCCTCTAATTGCAATACTAGTTGATGTTGAATTATATCCGCTACCAAAGTTTGCAAAACTAGGAGCACCTAGTGTTCCGCTACCAATACGAATTTGTATGGCTGCTTCTTCTGAGTTGTTTGGATCTGTAATCTTAATCTTTGGTCCAAAGCTATCGTCAGTATAGCCACTTCCTGGTTCTAATAAACTAACGTTTGTAAGTTTTGCAGATTGTACGTCTGTTCTAGCAATAGCTCTTGCACCAGCATTAATTCTTCTTGATGTTAATCCGTCTTCACTTATTGTTAAGAATTGACCTTTGCGCTCAGTAGTATCCATTCCAAATCCTAGTGCTTGATATGATCCGCCACTAGTGCCAAGTTCTTCTTGCCAGTTAAATCCATCTGATGAAGTATATGAATTTCCAGTTAACGGGTCAATTGCTAAAAATACGCCTTGTGCATATTTCATCATCGTACCACTAACATTGGTATTTGAATTATACCAAGTAATACCATCAAAACTGTATACAGATGATCTTTCTTCTGAAGATATAGCAACAAATCTACCGTTGCCAAATTCAATTTTTTGCCAGTTATCAATTGTTGAGTCATCTGATATAGTTGCTGCTAACCAGCTTGCTCCGTTATCAGTTGAGTATTTTACGTCATTGCTCGATCCTGCAATTGCAACAAAACAATTGTTACCATATGCAACATCTACCCAATCTTCGCCACCGCCAATTACATCTGTAACTTCAGTCCAACTAACTCCATTATTTGTAGAATATGCACTATTCTCTACGCCTCTAGCTACTGCAACAAAAGTATTATTACCGTATGTTATTGCTGAATAATATGAGTTGCCTGCAGGAAGTGCTGGTAAGTCTCTACTTAACCACGTTAGCCCTTCAGATACTGATGATAAACTATCTTGCCCATCTCTTGATAAAATTATAAACGTGTTATTACCAAACGTTGCATCTGTCCACCCACCATTGGTTGATGATAATCCTTGCAACGGCAATATATATTCTTGATCCCAATATTCATAATTACTAGTACTTAAAAGCCTATCGCCTGTACTAGGAACTGCAAAAATTCTATATTGATCAGATACTATTGTTATATATGGATCATTAAACCCATCAGCATTATCGTCTAACGGTGCATCTAGTTCTTGTGCTGTTAAAGTATTTGGGTCTATAACATCTTCAACAGTAAACGTTGGTCTATCAAGTGTAATTCTAGGTTCAATTTGATATATTGATGTTGAATCAAATGTTGTTACTGGCGGTGTACCTGGATTGATATGATCAAACCCAATTGCTTGTATTTGCATTGACCCGTCAGCGTTTGTTAAAGATACAGCCGTAGCTAATGTATCATCTGCTGATATTTCTATTGCTAATGCTGCGGAATCTGCTTCATTCTTTGATTTAACATAGTATGTTGTACCTTGATCAATTCCACCAAATATTTCTGTAAAGAATGAAGCTTCCATTCCGCCTCTACCTGATGTTACAATTTCTTTAGTACCAGTAGTTTTTCCTGTCATAGTACCTGTTTCAGAAGTAACTACAATTTCGTCAATAATTGTTCTAACAATGATCGAACCTACTGCTGTTGTAAACGGAACTGCTGAACCGCCCGGAACTTCTGAAATTGTAAATGATGTTCCATCGTTAACAACCTGAATAAAATAAATTTTGTCATTTACTAATCCACCAAATGTTACTCCGCTGAATATAATTGGAGCATTTGCAATGTAGCCTGCTGTGCTACCTACTGTAATCAAGTTTGATATAGAAGTTGTTTCTGTAGCTGTTTGAGTAATAGTGCCACTTGATAAACTAACAGTAGTACCATCAATAATATCATTAATATAATATCTTGTTTTTTCTGCAAGGCCGCCTAGTGTAGTACCTTTAAAAATTACAGCATTTAATGGTAACAGTACGGATGAATCTGCAACCGATAATCCATTATTAGCTGCATCAGTAGCAGTTACATCAACATCAACAAGAGATTTTGAAATTGTAAACTGTGTGTTATTATATACTTCGTGAATGTAATAAGTATCACCTAGTGTAATATTACCTATACTAGTACTTGTAAACTGAATTGGTAAAGTTACTTCCATATTATCTGTTGAGTTTGCTGTAAGATAGCTAGTATCATCTGGATAATTTAGTGTAAAGTTTGCCACTTCACCAGTTAAGATAATTGGTGAATCGTCTGCATCTTCAATATTTATATTTGATAATGGCCATACTGCGCCGCCTAATGATGTTGAAAGTTGAATAGTTCTTTCATCAATGACGTCAATAATATAATAATCGAATTGAGTAATTACTCCTCCAAATGGTGATCCGCTAAAGTTAATCTTTTGTCCAACTTTTAATCTAGCAGTACTACTAACATACATATAATTGTTAAGGTCACCTAGTGTACCAAGAACTTGTAATGCACTTTGTGCTGTACTTGGAATTTGAATATCATAAAAGGTTGGAGTAAACTGAATCGGTTGTCCAACATATATATTGTAAAAATCAGTGTCAGGTGCTAGTGTAAATTCATCTAACGTAGCATCTGAAATTATAACTTCTCTAGGATCAAATGTTTCTTTAACAACTGATGCTTGTTTACTTGTAGCATTGTAATCAGCAATAATACCATATTGCCCAGCACCCTTACCGGACTTAACAATTATGCGCATACCTTCATATTCAGCTGCTGTAGCAACTTCTGATCCTGCTAATGTTAAGAACTCAGTAGTACCAGTTTGTGCGTTGTTTGTTTGAATCTTATATCCTAATCCACCAAGGCGAACTTCTTCACTTTCAAGTAGTCTTAACTGGAATATTGAATTTGTTCTAAGTTCATCCCCAATAGCGTTTACATTTTGCCCGGCACCAGTTATTTTAATATTTGCATAAGTTGATGGTGTAGTATCAGCTGTGTCTATAAAGAATACTGAATCTTGACCAATTGTAATTTGGCCTCCATAAAAATTAGTATAACCAGCAAGCCCGTCTATACCTCGAGGATATACTCTAAATGTTAAAGTATTATTTTGTGCAGTTTCATCTACTACGGTGTATGTTAATCTATACCATCCATTTTCAACAAATTGCGCTTGCAGATTTGTTGCCGGTGTAATAGCCCCAGTAGCAATTGATGTTGTAAATGTTCCAGTTCCAAAGTTATATCTTGCAATATAATCTCTTGGGTCTGTTCCACTAAACATTGCATATAAGTCAACGTATGCTGCTGTACCTTGTTGAACATAGATACTAACATTGTACGCTAATGCTGAACCTACTGGTACTGTACCAATAAATTGTATTTGATTAATAGCAGTAATACTTAGAGTTTCTACTGTAACTATAATATCATTTTCAGGTGATCTGCCACCAAACGATTTACCTGAAAGTGTAATTTCGTTTCCAATAACATAGTTTTCGCCGCCGTTATTTACTGCAATAGTATAATTTTCTGCGGTTACAGTTACGTCAAACGTTGCATTAATACCTGAACCACTAATGTTTATGCCGCTTACGTTTGTATATGTTCTACCTTGCGGTACTGCATTTACTACCTGTTGATAATATGCACTATTTGTAAGTGAAGTATTTGCAGCTACTTTCCAAGCAAATTCATTTTCAAATGGTGTAGACGGAGCTCTAACAACACTAATATTTGAATCATTAGTCCAATCAGACGATAATAAGTTATTACTCTGTGTTAATAAGTTTGTTGCGCTTTTATAGTATTCCTCACCTGCGTGTGTATATTGAATTTTAAGAATTTCTGCATTTGCACCCAACGCACCAACTGCTTTAGCAGTTGCTTCGCCTGATGTATTGTTAACTGTACCAATAGCTGGTGTTTCTGAATCATCAAATCCTTCAGCAACACAACCGTATGTACCATAAGATGAGTTACCGTTAGTAGCACGTACTCTTGCGCCATCTTCAGCAAAGTAACCTGCGTATCCGTAGTATGAGAACACCGAAACAGCTTCTGTAAGTGAGTCACCACCTTTACACCAAATACCAATACCATCTGATAAAATTTGTGTAAAGTCGTTACTAACCATTGAACGGTTACCGCCATTGTGTAATGTACTATCAATTTTCATACCTACACAACCTAAACCAAATGTTGTTACGTTTTGTACATAAGGCGACTTTCTAGTAATCCAAGCTCTTGTATCATCTGGCCCTGTACCAGGATCTAATGAAACATATGCTCCGCCTGTTGGTCGTCTTGTTAAGTATTCATTTTCTGCTGATAGTGTGCCACGTAGTCCTTTAACAGTCATATTTCTAATACCTGTACCATTTCTTACGTAGAACATATCGTGTAATGCTTCGCCACCATAAACATACATATCACCAAGGTTTGTAAATAATTCTAGTGGTGGTCCGTCTTTAGTTGCTGATACTTGAAATTGTGTTTCACTAATTGTGCTACCAATTACATAATATGTTTGGCCTGCAACAACTTCCCCAAACACTGTACTAATCTCATTAATTGGATTTAGTGATACAAACTGTACTGGAGTATTGTTTAACATATTTACTGTAGATCCTACAGTAAACAGATTGACATCACCTGTAGTACGTGTACATAAAGTATTAACTGGATTCTTTGGTTGAATAGTTGTTCCGCGCAATTCGTCACCATTTAGTGCTGTAAATGCCGGAATAACAATTGGAATATTTTCGTTATACGTTCCTGCTCTAATAAAGATTGTTGAGTATGCTGACTCGTTTGCCGGTGGAATACTAGCAGGCGATCCTGCTAAGAATGATTCTAAATAAATTCTTTCCATTGCAGCAACTCTTGTTAGTGTGTCAGATTCTAGTGTTAATCCGTTGTTAACATACTGTGTTGCTGGAGCTTCAACTCCTTCTAATACTTGATAGCTGTCTGCAGGAATAGCATTAGTTAATGCTCTTTCAATAAAGTTAAACAGTTCAACAAAGAATACTTGGAAATAATCTCTTTGTTCTGCAACGCCTGCATTAGTAAAGCTGTTTGTACTTTCTAAATCAAAGTATGATAATGCATTTTCAACTGTAACAGCATTACCGCCTCTAATTAAATCTCTAACAACACCGTCATAAATTAATCTAGCATCTCTAATTACTTTTTCATTATCAAAGTTATATGAATTATCATACGGTGTAAGGTCATTATTTTGTTGATACAAGAACCAATAAAATGTTTCTTGTATTACCCATTCTTTATTCTGTTCTAATAATAATTTAGCATTTTGCTGTAACGTGCCTTCAAGAACTTTTCCACAAGCGTAGTTTACACTTGCCCAAGCAGTATCAGGTGTTGTACCACCTGCTGGCACATCAGCGCCGTTAGTTGCAACATAATAAACATTTGGAGTAAAGTCAATTGAGCTCCAAGTAGGAAGACTATTAACTACTTTTAGAATAGAAGCGTTTGAACCAATTGCTAATGGTGTGTTTTCTACATCATTTCGAATAATCATTTCGCCTGGATTAGAAAGTATATTACTTTGATTGTGTTGTAGATACATTGCCCAGTAATTATTTTGTAAGTCTAAGTCAGGTCTATTAACTAATGCTGATGTGTGTTCTCTTGTGCATACATACGTTGCGTTTCCAAAATATGCAACATCGTCTTGATTATAAAGTCTAGCTGTATCCCAACGGCCTTCCCATTGGAAGCCTGGAATTAATAATTCCCAGAATTCGTAGCTTGAGCCAACAAATGTTAATAATGCTTCGTCACTAACTGTTCCTGATGGTGCATAGTTTAGTGTGACTGTTGTAATGCCTGTGTCGTTATCTGTGGCCACTGCCTCAACAGATTGAACACCACTAAATCCTTCTCCAATTACTTTCATACCAATTGTAATTGCATTTACATTTGTTGAGTCTGCTGTGTTTAATTTAATAGTTGTTCCGGTTGATCCTTCTGATTCGTATACTGCTTGTACTTCAAAATCACCAGGAGTTTTTCCTTGAGAATCAATAATTGCAACATATACATCACCACCATAAGTTATAATACTACCAATTTTGTATGCAGTTGAATTATCATATTCACCTGCCATATCGTAAGCGGTTGTAATTAATTCCCAAGCATCAGTTGAATCATCACCATAATTTGTAGAAGGTTTATTTCCGATATTATTAATAACTTTTGATTGGAATAAGTAACCGCCATACTGTACTACATCACCTGGTTGGTAGATTACAATCTCGTCATATACTCCGTCAAAGTCTAATCCTGGTAACCATAAGTTCCAGTAATCTGAATTCCAACTATCTTCTAATACTTTTGCTGTTGCTGTCTGTTGTGCTGAATATCCTGAAGCGCCTGCAATTGTTGGGTCTCCAACATCACCATTTTGGAATATACTTCTAATAGTGTCTAAAGGTATTTTACTAACTACTGGAGCAATATATGTGTTGTATAATGCAAGTCCTAATGGAAGATTTGTTGTAACGCCTGCTGGAGTTGCTACTGTATCTGCCCATTCTGGAGCAAGACTTCCACCGTCCCATAAAGTTGAATAATCAAACATAACAAAGTTTAGTAAGTATAAATATTCTTTTGCTGCTACTTCAAATGCAGCACCGTCTGTTTTCCAATCTGCGCCACCATATCCTGATGAATCCCAGTAGCCGCCATCATATGCTTCTACCATTGCGTTGTATAACGGACCAGTTGCCCAGTCTGAATCAAGTTGCGAATATAGTTTTAATCCTCTAGCATCAAGTCCGTGCATATGCAATGTATGCATTACGTGTTCTAATACTTCTGCTGCATCGTTGTCGCCGTTGCCCGGAGCTTCGCCTGTTGAGTTTAGATACCAAACCATATCATTGGATACTGTTGCGTCAAAGAAGTCATTTAGTCCCCAAAATGTAATGCCGTCGTCTGTTAAAAAGTTTGTAGAGTAATCTGATCCTGCACCCCTTGCTATACGCTGTATTGTCGGAAGTCCAGTATGATAAGTTCCGTTTGCGCCTGCCAGTGTATTAATTGCTGTTGTTTGAGCTGCACTATTAATATTTGGATCATCTCTGTTGAGTAGCAACTTAAATGTCTGCGCTACCTTTTCAATAAATGCATCTGGAATTGCTGATTGGCCGCCGACATCGCCTGCTGCTACAATTCTAACACCGTATACTGTTAGTTCCTTTTTAAAGAAGTTGCTTCCTGATATTGCCATTTTTTATTTCCTGTCCTTAAACCGTAATTTCGCCGTACATTGAGCCGTGGAACTCGCAGATATAATAGTATGTTCCTGAGTTGCCAACTGTCCATTGTACAGTTCCGCTGTCGGCACCGCCGTTTGTTACGCCATTTGCTTGATCGCCAACGCCTGTTGTTTGTTGTGTTTTAATGTAGAACGGATGTCCTGATGCGTTAACAACAAAGTCAACAACATCACCTTGACTAAATGTTAGTCCTACGTTGTCTCCACTTACTGACCCGTTTTGATCAGTACCTGACATTGTGTATGCACTAGCCCCAACGTTTGTAACATTAATTGTGTAATCTGCTGTTATTGATGCGCCTTGGCTTGTATCGTTAATTGTAATACTTGTAAGAGTATCTACAATAGTTCCAAGAATACTACCAATTCTAATTTCAACATCAAAGGTTTCTTCACCTTCTGTTGCAGTATCAGCTGTTGGAGTAACTGTAAACGACCCTGTATTACTTGTAATTGTAAAGCTACCACTTGATGTACCAAAATCTGTACTATTTGTAGCTGTCCAATATAATGTAGTTGCATCTGCTACGTTAGATGTTGTAACAGTTACAGTAAGCGGGCTTCCTTCATCAACGTCATTAGCTGATGCCGATGTTGTATATGATGCAGGCGGTGCTTGACTTGTGTCATTAATTGTAATTGCACTACTTGTTCCTACAATAGTTCCACTTACACTTTCTGTTCTAATTTGAACTACAAAAGTTTGGGCACCTTCTGTTAATACATCTGCATCTGGGTTAACTGTAAAGCTACCTGAATTTCCTGTAATTGTAAAGCTACCTGATGTTACTGAGAAGTCAGCAGCATTAGTAAGACTCCAATACAAGTTACTGTTGTCATCAACATTTTGTGTTGTAACATTTATAGTAAGAGTGCTACCTTCATTAACAGTGTTAGCTACTGGGGTAACTACAAATGTTGACACTCCTGGAGGAATTGCTGTTCCGCCCATACCACTATGGTTAATACAATAGTAGTACAATGCCGGAGCATCATCTGGTACAGTAATTTGTGTATATGCGCCGTCTGTTCCTGCTGTACCTACTTTAAGTACACCTGTTGTATATTCTATTCCGCCGCCATTCCAAGCACCATTTGGAGTTGCAGAGAATAAAAGTTGATGTGTAGCGTTGCTAGGATCTGATTGATCAAATCTATATGTTAATCCTCTAGTCAATGATAGTGCAGGACTTGCTCCAGATTCTCCAGCAAAATAATATTTGTTGCCTGCGCCGTATTCGTTTACGCCTGCTGCAACTGTTACTGTATAAACAATTGCTCCGCCAAATGGTGAAATTATTGTGCTTGTGTAAACACCAAAGTCGACTACCTCAGGTATTGACGGTGCGTGTCCTCTAATGCACTCATAAATACTTGGGCCATATTTTACAAGATCGTTTAATTTATATCTAGATTGTGTACTGTCTTGAGTTGAAGTATTGTACTCGCCTCTATATTGTACACCAAATTGTAATAGTTTCCAATATACTTCTGTACTATCATCCACCTGTGTATAATCATCTTCTAACCCTAATAAGTCAGTTGCCGCTGATGTGTGAGACACCTTGCATTCATATGTTGATCCGCCGTATCTTACAATATCGCCAATACCATATTGATAACTAGATACCCATTCACTTGCCCACGTTTTTGATTCTGCGTATGTATCCCATTTATCGATGTCAGTATCAAAAAATGCTCCTGCGCTGTGTGCTTCATTGCATTTGTAAACAACACCACCAAACACTACAATGTTATCTAAAGAATATACGCCAAACTGTGTCCAAGGACCTTTCCAAGTCTGGCCAGTCATCATTAATTCCCATTTTGGAAAAATGTCATTTAAGTCATTATAAAATCCAGAGGATGTGTGAGGTATTAAGCAAACATATGCTTTACCTTCAAACTGTACAACTTCATCTTTGTTATAAACAGTTGCATCGGCCCATTCACCTGCCCAACTAAATCTTAATCTACTAATTTTAAATTCTGACATCTATATTTTTCCTCAAATCACTTTATATATTTATGACACTTTTTGACTTGCGTCATAAGCATATTCTTGATTAATTCTTACTACTAATTCGCCTTGATCGTTTACATAATAAAACATATTCTTGTTATCCCAACGGTATTGATCCCATTGTAAGTTTGAATATGGACGGCTATGGTCTGCTTCAACACGCCCATCAAAAAAGTCAACGCCGTATTCGAATTCTGTAAAGTCATCTGCTGATGCTCCGGGGTTGTTAACAGTAATTGTATCATTATCTTTTAGCTGATCAATTTTAGCAAAGTATAATGTTCCATCTTCTGTTCTACGCAGAGCATAAAAATACCTAGGCTGACCTACGCCTAAAAGCTCTGTTATACTTGGTGTACCGCCTACATAAAATGATGACATCTATATCTCCTTAAACTATTTCAACTGTACTCATTATTACATCAATGCTGTTATCAACATTTGACGTAACAAACAAGTTATTGTTCGGAGTAAGAATTAATTTCTCACCACCATTTAGTACTCTTAAACTTGTATTTGGCGGAACTATAATTTCTTTTGCATAGTAACCAGTAACACTAGCTTCGTCTTGCAACTCTACGTCAACTAATACAGTACCACTAGTAGTATTTGCTAAACTAAAGCCCACTACAGTTACTCTTGCATTTTCATTAGTTGCTATTACTTCTTCTCTTACTGAACCAATGTTTGGTACTACTACGTTTTTAAATGTTGTTGCCATATCTTTATCCTAATACTAGTACTGTTGCTAGTGCAATTTCTTCTGCATCACCGCGTGTAATGCCTGATCCTGAACCTGCTACTGATACCCAGTTTGTTCCATCCCATATCTCAACACGACTATCTTGCGTGTTAAATCTCATTTGTCCTGTTTCAGTATACGATAATGGCGGTCTTTCGCCACTAGTTCCAGTAGGTATAACTACTCCGTAACTTCCACCAAACTTAACATATCCATCTCCAGTATTTGTAAATTCAGTTATTGAGTTAGTAACTGTATTTGTAATACTATTTTCTTTAATTGCAAAGTTATCAAATGTTACTGATCCAGTTCCGTTAGCAGTTAATTCAAGATCTGTATCTGCTGTTGTTATTTCAATAACATTTCCATCAATTCTAATATCGTCTACGTTAAGTCTTGGCGCTGTAAGTGTAGTGTTATCAATTGTTACAACAGTACTTCCTTGAACATCAAATCTAATAACACCGTCATTAGCACCTTCAGTTGCTTCTGCTGTGATTTTTGTATCACCGTCTACATCTTCAACACCTTTTAAATTTATCCAATTAGTACCATTGTATCCTTCAAATCTAATTAGATCACTATTGTATCTAAGTTGTCCAGCTACTTCTGTTGGACGTTGTGCTGTTGTACCTGTTGGTAGTGTTAATGCTCCAGTAGCATTAATATTTACAAGTCCACTTCCAGGAACAATATTAAAATCACCACTTGAACTAATAGTTGCATTATTAATATTAAACGTATCAATAATAATTGATCCACTACCATTAGCTCGTAATTCTAAGTTACTACTACTTATCGTAGTTGTGATGAAGTTGTCGTCAATTAAGATATCGCCTGTACTAAAACTGTTTGCTGTAATTGTACCAGAACTAGTAATATTACCAACAGCAATTGTGCCGTTAACTGTTAAATTGTTTTCAATTACAACATCATTACTAGGAATATTAATAATTCCTGCACCATTTGCACGTAGTTCTAAGTTTGAATTAGATTCAGTTGTTTTAATAGTGTTGCCGACAATTTGTAAATCTTCAAATTGTATAAGGCTTGCACTAATAATAACTTCGCCAGTTACATCTAAGTTACCAGTTAGGTTAATATCACCTACTTGAGTAACATTACCTACGTGTGTTATGTTTCCATTAACTGTAGTATTTTTTAATGTTGTGCTACCATTTACTGTTAAGTTTTCTTCAATTAATACATTATTACTAGGAACAGATATTTTGCCTGCTCCGTTTGCTCTTAACTCTAAATCACTAGTAGATAGTGTTGTAGTAATAAAATTATCATCGATTAAAATATCACCTGTACTAAATCTATTTGCAGTAATTGTTCCTATAGAATTAATATCACCAACAGTGATTGTTCCGCTAACGGTTAAATCATTAGTAATACGCAAATCATTGTTTGGTATTAATACATTGCCAAAACCAGTAGCACGTAATTCTAAATTACTGTCTGTGTCAGTAGTAGTAATAAAGTTAGTTTCAATTTTAATGTCTTCAAATTGTGACACTCCAGAAACTGTAACGTTTCCAGTAACATCTAAATTACCAGTTAAATCAATATTACCTGTTTGTGTTGTGTTACCTGTATGCGTTGTGTTACCAACAATTGTAATACCTTGTACACTAGTTGTACCAGCTATAGTCAAGTCTTCATTAATTAAAACATCATTATTAGGAACGTATACTGTTCCAGTTCCGTTAGCACGTAGTTCTAAGTTTGAACTAGTAATTGTAGTTGTAATATAATTATCGTCGATTAAAATATCACTTGTGCTAAAACTATTTGATGTAATTAAATTTGATGTAGTTAGATTGTTAGCAGTAATATTATTATCAACAGTTAAGTTGTTTGTAATTTCTACATTATTGTTTGGTACAAGAATTTTACCAGTGCCATTAGCACGTAGTTCTAAATCTGCGTTACTTGTAGTAGTTGTAACAAAGTTATCGTCTACAAGAATTTCTTCAAACTGTGCTGCGCCTGTAATATCTAAATTTTCAGTTACAGTTACATTACCTGTAACACCAGTGTCGCCAGTTTGATTATTTGCGCCTACGTGTGTTACTGTTCCAGTAATATTTGTGTCAGCAAGTGTAGTTGTACCACTAACTATAAACCCTTGTGAAATTTCAAAATCGTTGCTAGGTATAACAACTTTACCTGTGCCATTAGCACGTAATTCTAAGTTTGAATTAGAAACTGTAGTTGTAATATAATTGTCACGTATTTGAATGTCGTCTACATTTACTTCACTTGTAAACAGTTCTGACCAAGTTTTAGTTGCAGTACCTAGTGTATACGTGCTTGTTGTCTTTGGAACAATGTTAGAGTCAATACCTGCAATAATTTGAATAGTATCTGTTGCTTCGTCACCAATTGTAATGTTGCCGCCAATTGTAACATTGCCAGTTACATCTAAACTACCTGTTACATTTACATCTGAGTCTAGATTAATTGTGCCACTACCGCCTACAAAGTTAGCATCTTGAGTAAGTGTTTCAACTGTGTTGCCACTTAGACGCCAATCACCAGTTTCAACTTTTGCTCCGTCAATAAATGTAGTGTCGCTGCCAGTTACAAACGATACTCCATTTGCTGTGTTAATTTCAAAATTACTTACTGCAAACGTTACACTGCCTGTTTCTTGATTAATATAAAATAGATCACCAACTCTAAAGTCACCTTTGTGATCAACTGAGTTGTAACGTATTTTTGCTCCACTAGTTTCAACAATTTCGTTTGCTTGTATTACAGATTCAGTTTCGTTGGTTGCTTCTTTACCATTGCCAATGTATGCAATGTTATGTCCAATAGCGTACATAATGACGCCTGGACCTTCACCAACTAAACCAAAGTTACCGTAAACACTTGCTGATGCAATAAGTCTAACTTCTGCGCCAAACTCACGTAAATCAAAACTAGAAATAGTTGTTGCTGTTGCTGTGCCGTCTGTAATACTTTGCGGTGTTAAATCAAACCCGTCTAAATCTAAGTATCCACTTACATAAACATCATTGCCGTCTACGCTACTAATGGTGCCTGTAAGCACTGTAGAAGCGTCTGTGCTAGTGATAGTAAGTGTATTGCCTTGTGCAAAGGTACCTGTTATACCAGCCAGTGTGAGCTTTGTTTTACCCGAATATCGTTGACCAGCTTTGCTATCATATGCGTACATTGAACGATTAGCAAAGTAAGTAAAACTGTTTAACCACTCAACTCTTGCACCATTGGTTATTGTAATTGCATCAACGCCTGGAGTAATAAATGTTGCACTATGGAATAGCATTGCTGTGTTTACTGAACTTGCTGTAGCATATGCTCCATCAATATAAGCACCTTTACCTGCATCGCCTGCGTCAAATCCTCTTGGATCTAATGCACTTGTAGTTGTACCAGTTGTAATTACTGTAATGTTTCTAATATATGGCGAACGTGATGTTGCTTCGTAATCTGTTGCAAAACGGAATGCATATCCGTTGTCTGGGAATATTCTAGTATCTCCATTACAACTAAACACTAGTCCTTCTAGGAATACTTCAGCGCCATTAGCAGGAGCAGTTCCTGAATACGTAACAGTAAGTACTCCAGTAACGTTATTATAAGTTGCTCCTGTTATAGCAGCATTAATTGTCTTTGCATCATTAGTAATTGTGCCACCGCTTACATATGCGTGTGCTTGTGGTGTTGCTCCGGCATTTACTGTTAATGTTCCTGTTGCTGCACCGCCGCCTGTAATAGTAAAATTATTACGTCCACTTTGAAATCCAGTAATAGTAAGATCATTTATAGTTGTTTCGCCGTTGAGTAAAAATCCATCATTGTGGCGTGTTGCTGTTGTAGGACGAATACTTACACTTCTAAGAGATTCACCTTTAACTGTAACTCCTGCTGGTACCGTTAATGGAAATGTTTCTGTATAATCGCCTGGAAAAATGTGTATAGTATCGCCAGCAGTTGCTTGACTTAGTGCATATGATATTGATGCATACGGATCTAATATATGGCTTCCACGATGAGCATTGTCACCGTTTTCTGCAACATAGATAGTTTTTCCGTATTCTAGTGTAAGGTCAATACCGTTTACAACAGCTTGATTAGAATCTAGACTTGATGCAAAAATTTGGTTAACATAAATGTCTTGCCATTCTTTGCCGCCTGTATCTGGATTGCTTCCTAAGTTGTATGTTCTGTCAAGATCTGGAATAACATCACTTGCAATTTCTGCGTTAAAAATAACGTTGTCAGTGTCTGCATCACCAATTGTAATATTACCATCTGCTGTAATATTACCAGTTGCATAGATGTTTCCAGTAACGTTCATATCAGAATGTACGTCAACTGAGCCTGTACCGTTTGGTCTTAGCTCTAAGTTTACGTCAGCTGCTGAATCGTCATTGTTTGTTGAAATAGTATTGCCTTCAATATCAATACTATCTATTCTAATTTTGTTAAGTGCAACTACTGTATCTAGTGTTGCTAAATTTAGGTATGGTTGTGTTGTACTAATTGTATTACCAAGGAAGTTAATATCTGCAATATCTGCTTCGTTAGTAACAATTAAGTCTGTAGTTTGTGTAGTTCCAGTAACATCTACCTCGTACGCAGGAGCTGAATTCTTGACGCCGATACGCTGATTGTTTACATCTAGGTATAATAGGTCGGTCTCAAACGCTAAATCTATCCCATTACGGATAAGATTTGACTTCAAGAGCGGACCGGATATGCGACCAACAGCCATCTTTTCTCCTTGTACGGGGATCCTGTCCCTCTAGCCTAAGTTTTCAGCTTTCGCTCTTTGCTGGCTAACCACAGTTTGACCCTGCAAGTATTGGTCATACTTTGCATTAATAGTATTTATCGTTTATAGAAAAAAGGGGTTACTTAGCCAAAGATTAGAGTGTATTCCAATATGAGATCATCCATCTCAGCTGCTCCAATAGAAGCACTTGTTCCTGCTGCTGTAATAAATGTGGTTCCGTCCCATACTTCAAGTACGTCATTTTCAGTATTCCATCTAGTCATACCCGTTTCTGGTGTAAAGCTAGGCTGTTCAGCTGTAGTACCTGTAGGTATTTTAACTGCTGGGCCAATAAACTTTGTTACACCATAAAGTGTACCATTCAGTTCAAGTGCTGTTGCAGTACTATTAGTAATAGTGCCTGATCTAAGTTTTATATTATCAATTACAAGACTACCGGTACCATTTGCACGTAAATCTAAATCTGCATTAGTAACTGCTGTGCTTACTACGCTTCCTTGTACTGAAATATCGTCAACAGCTAACCCGTGTATTGTTAATCCAGTGTTGTCAATAGTACCTTGATTAATTCCTAAAATATTGATAGGTAAAGTATTATTTGTAGGATGAGCTATAATACTAGTCAGTCTATTATCGGAATATACGCCATTAAAAGTAGTAGTTTTGCTATTGTTAAATGCTTCAAATAAATTGTCTGTAGTATTAAGTCTAATGCCGCTATCTTCTAACTGTCTTTCTGCTGTAGTTCCAGTAGGAAGTTTAATTGCCTTTGTTGACGAAATAATTGCATTATTAACTGCTGAAATATCTATTGCACTAGTATCAGTACTAATATTGTCAGTATTAATTATTATATCTTGTAATTTAACATTGCTATCAATAGTTCTTAATTCTAAATTTGAATTTGTGTTTGTAGTAGTAATAACATTATCAAATAATTGTATATCAGAACTTAGTTCAAATTCTTCAAAAGATAGTGAAGTGTTAACAGTTACATTAGTAGCATTTAATGTTCCTGCTGTAAGGTTTGTACTAATTTGTGCATCGTTTACTGGTATATAGATTATAGCGGTGCCATTTGCACTTAATTGTAAACTTGCATCTGAGAGTGTTGTTGTAATAACATTATCATCAAACGATATGTCATCAAACTGAATTTCACTTTCTATGTTTGATGTACTTACTGTAACAGTACCTTCAACATTTATATTACCAATTTGATTTCTATCACCTGTTTGTATAATATTACCGTTAATGGTAGTTCCATCTATATTAGTAACACCATTAACTTCTAGATTATTATTAAATTCTACATTATTTTGTAAGATCTCAACTTGTCTACCTAAAGGTGCCCGCAATTCTAAGTCTGCTTGAGTTGTTGTAGTACTAATAAAATTGTCATCAATTTCCATAATACTAGTAGCAATAACAATTTCATTTAGATCTAAATCAGCATTAATATTAATATTGTTAGCATTAATTAACCCTGCATACAAATCATTACCAACAATAGTATTACTGTTAGGTATTATTATTTCTCCTGTACCAGCAGCACGGAATTCTAAGTCAGGATTGTTATAGTCTCCATCAAATATTAACTGATTAAAGTAAAAAGGAACAGCATATTGTTGTGTAATTAGTGCATCAGTGGCACCTTTTAGGAATACATCAAATGCCGCACTGTTTGTTTGTCCGTTTCCGATGTACTGTAAGTAAGCAATATAATCAGTAGTAGTTGTTGATCCACTTTGATTTACATCAACATAATTGTTATCAATTAAAAAGTTAATAAGATTCTTTTCTTGCTGAGTAGCGTAATCGGCAGCAGTTGATCCTGCAACTATTGCTTTAACTATTTCTGGCAACGATAATAAATCAGTTGTCTCTCCGGACATTCTAAGACCTTCTTGAGTGTTTTCAATTTTATTATCATCAATGCTAATAACAGTAGTTACTAAGTCTAATGGTGTAGTTAATGTTCCTGAAACAACAGTATTACCAGTTTGTACAATATCGCCAGTCTGCGTAGTATTACCTGTAATAGTAGCAGTTGAATTAATATTAACTTGTACTGGAGTAAACTGAGTAGTGATACCTTCGTCTTCTTTAGTTGATAAATTATCCCATTCAACAATGTTATCAACTGAACGGAAAATAATATCAATTTCTGTACCTTGAGGCACAAAGCTATAAGTTAGAAGTTGATCTGCTGTTAAGCCACTTGCTTCGTTCCATTCTTGAAGTGTGCCTACACCTGATTCAAATATTCTTAAATAAAATGCATTTCCATTTGCTGCACTTCTAAACTGTGCTGCAAAATCATATGTTCTGCCTGCTACAACAGTAATTTCTTGTGATACGTTTCTAGCTGCTCCAGTTGCATTAATTTTTAAATTGCCACCTGTTGCTGTAGCTGTACCGCCACCTGTTTGAGACCACCCTGTTAGGTTAGAATCGTAAGTTCCGTTAGTAATTAGTTCTGGACCAAAGGTTTGGCCAGTTACTGCATCTTGTAAAAATGTATTAGTTACAACAGTTAGATCATTATCAATAACTGTATTACTATCCGATACAACTTTTCCTGTACTGTTGGCACGTAATTCTAAATTTACATTTGCATTATTAGTTTCAATGTAATTGTCTTCAATTGTTATATCATTTATAACAGCTTGGTTGAATTGAGTTTGTTGAGTAACATTTGCGTTATTATTAAAAATATCATTAGTAGTAAGATTATTAACAATATTAACATTTTCATAAGGTACACGTATTTTACCAGTACCATTAGCACGTAGTTCTAAGTTTGCATTAGCACCGGTTGACGTAATAAAATTGTCATCAAATTGTACATTGCCAAGATTAACAGTTTGTGTTACATCTAGCCATCCTGTAACATTTAAGTCGCCTGTAATACTTCTATCACCTGTTTGATTATATGCGCCTACGTGAGTTAGTGTTCCTGTAATACCTAAGTCTTGCAGACTAGTAGTTGCTGATGTTTCAAAATCATTTGTAAGTTCTAAACTACTATCAAATGCAATATTACCTATACCAGATGCACGTAGTTCTAAGTTTGCATTAGAAACGTCTGTAGTAATAACATTGCCGTTTATATCAATGTCACCTACTGATAGTTTATCTATATAAGTTTCTATCCAAGAACGTTGTACTTCACCTAAAGAATGCGTTGATGTTTGGTGTGGGTTAAAATTTTGCTCAAATTGTACATTAAAAATTAATCTATCTGCATCAGTTATTCTACCAGGTTGATCGCCTGCTATGTTTAATGTGCCGCCAAAACTAAAGTTATCAACAATATCAAGATTACCGCTAATACTAGTGTTATCATTTAAGTTAAGTGTTCCAGTAGCACCTTTTAAATTTAAATCACTAGTATTTGTAGATATTGTATTACCTGTAAGTAATAGGTTTCCTACATCAATAAATGCTGCGTCAATTGATGAAGTTCCGCCTGGACTATTAATTGTTAATCCCGACAGTGTATTAATTTCAGCAGTGTCAATGTTTAAACTTGTATCACCTGTATCAAAGTTTACAAAGAAGCTATCACCAACTCTAAAGTTACCTACTTGGTCTGTACTAACATAATGTATTGAGCCATTGTTTAATTCAACAACCTCGTTTGCTTGTACAACTAAATCTAAATCATTTGTATTATCTGTGCCTGCACCTATATAAGCAAAGTTATGCTGTATTAGGTACATTAGACAGCCCGCACCGTCTGCTACAGCGCCATACGTGCCGTATACGTTTGCTGACCCTATAGAGCGTAGTTCTGCACCATAAATTGTTGTACTGCCGTCTATACTAGTGCGACCGTCTGTTCCATTAAATGCATACAAGCCTCTATTAGCGTAATATGTAAAACTGTTGAGCCATTCAACTCTAACACCGTTTGTCATATTGATTACATCAGCACCCGGCGATATAAATGTACAACTATGGAATAACATTGTTGCTGTTACACTTGATGAATTTAATTCATTGCCATCGACCCAAGCACCTCTACCTGCATCACTGCCTCCAGAAGTAGTAGGATTAGTTAGTACAGTTACATCTTGAATATAAGGACTACGTTCATTCATTAAAGCATTAGGTGCAAAACGGAAAGCATAACCTGTGTTATTTGTACTATTGTAAGTAAAGTCTTTAATTGTTAAATTACTAACTACTGTTTTATCGTTTAGATGAAATGCATCTTTATCAACTGTTGCTACTGTAGGTTTAATAATAGTATTTCTAATATCTGCGCCTACAACATTTACATTTTCTGGAAGAACTAAAGGAAATGCTTCTTCGTATGTTCCTGAATTTACCATAATAGTAAATGGTTGATTAGTACTAGGATCAACCCTTGATAATGCTGCTGTTATTGTTCTCATAGCACCCATAGGGTTATCGCCTACATTGCTATCATTGCCATTAATATCTACCCAAAAAATGCCGCCTGCTCTAAAATTAATATCAATGCCTTGCACTGTAAGGCTATCTAATGTTGCTACATCACCGTTAATAAGATAGGTATACAATCCATCCCATCTGCGTTGTTCTGAACCTAAACTATAAGTGTTTGTTTGATCAACAAGAATATCTGTATCAATATCAGTTTGGAAAATTACTTTATCATTACCTTGATTGTCACCAATTGTTATGTCGCCGCCAAATGTAATGCTACCTGTTGCGTCTAAATTTCCGTAAATGTTAACATCGTTAACTATTTCAGTAGTGCCAGAGCCCCCTGGAGTAATATCAATGTTTGCGTTTGTATTAAATGTGCTAATAATATTATCACTAATACGAATCTGGTCAGTTTCCATATTAGACATTACAATTGCATTGCCAGCATCTAAATTAATATCACCTAACAGTACTCTAAATGTACTGCCGGTTACTTCGTATCCTGGTGTGTTTAGCGATGTTGTTGATTTAAGATTTGTAGTCTGTGTAGTACCTAGTATATCTAAGTTTCTTGACGGAGTAGGATTATTAACACCTATTTTATTAGTTGTTACATCAAGATATAAAAGTTGTGTTGTGTTAAGGTCGTTACGAAATGCTAGATCGACGCCGTTTCGTTCTAGATTTGCTTGTAATAATGGTCCGGAAATTCTACCAACTTGACTCATACTGTACTCCTCATACAGTATTTATTGAATTTACTTGTCGAAGTTATGTAGTACTGTAATAGGTTTTGCAAGATCTGGTGCTGATGTAAATTTAATATACCATCCATCTGCATATGGAGCTCCTGGTCCTGCAAGACTACTGCTTACACTTTGTTCTAATGTGTAGTTAGTAGCCGATACTTGAAATACGTTTTCAACAAATACTAAAACGTTTTGTGCTGCTGTTGGAACTGGATAATCAGCATCGCCACTTACTAATGGACCAAACACAGTTTCAGTTGCATCGCCATTGCCTAAGTTTTGTTGTGTAATACCAGGATCCTGATTAGGTTCTTTAAATCTTAGTTCGCGCCACGCACCATTTTGATACGCTTCAAACTGATCGTCATCTGTGTTATATCTAAGGTGTCCGTTGTTTGGACTGCTAGGACGCTGTGCTTCAGTTCCTTTAGGAACAAGCATAGTATTTGTACTATCAACGATAACCTGATCGTCAATGTCATACTTTACACCTTTACCAGAGATATTACGTAAATTTGTATTTTGTGCTTTTAGCAATCTCATCGATTAAACTTCCAAATAACTTACTGTTGCTACTAAGTTTGTTAATGCAGCGCCAATATCTGGCTCTGCAACAAAACTTAATTTATCACCTTCACCTAAAACAATTTTTTCACTATCAAATGTAAATGTTTCGCCTGGTGGAAGGCTAAGTTCGTTTACAATAATAGTTTTGTTATTAGATACAGCTTCACCACTTTTAACTAAGTGCATATCAAAACTTGCTGTGCTTGATGAATCCTTGTTACACACCATTACTGTTGTGATTGCGTATTCTTTACTAGCAGGGACTGTTAAAAGGTCTAATTGTCCTGTTGTTAATTGTTGATTTTCTATCGCCATTTTTTATCCTTAAAATAACATACTAAACAATAAAGATCTATTTTTACTTATAATTTCATCGTTTGTATTGTTACTATTTACATAATAAAGGCCGGTTTTACCTATGCCTTGTGGGTTGCTGTATAATCTAATTCCTGTTCCTGGAGCAATTGGGGTAGCTGATGGATCATTAACGTATGGTCCGGTTGCTAGTTCTAATACATCGTTAATTTTAACTGCACCTGTTCCAGGAGAAGATAGTTCTAGATTTGTATTACCTGTTGTAGTTGAAATAGTAGAACCTTCTATTTTTACATCTGCAATTTCTATTCTATCTTGATAAAAGTTAGCAACTAAGTTTCCTTCAACGTTTACTGCTACGTTACTTGGTACAGATCCGGTTTTGGTTATTGTACCTGAATCTGCAACATAGTTAGCAATGTTTCCGCCAGTTGTGTTTACATTAACTCTAAATGCTCTTGCTGATACAATATCAAGAATTTGTATACCTGTTCCGTTTAGGGTTTCAAGTGCGTCACCGCCTGATGATACTCCACTAATAGATACAGTATCTGCTGTTGTAAATCCGTGTTGTCCAGTAGTACTAATTACTGTTGTGTTTCCTGATGAGTCGATATTAACAATAGTTCCTAAAGTATGAATTTCATCAGTAACAGTTACGTTAGAATCACCTTCGCCAATTGTGTTATAAAATTCGTTAGCAAAAACAAACTCAATATAGTCTTTAACAGCTTTTGCGTTTGGAACAACATCATCATCTATAACAACAATACCGTTAGCGTCTGGTGTAACAACACTGTTTGTATAGTTCCATACTTTTTCTTCGTAATCAGTTGTTCCAGTTACAGTAATAACACCTGCGCCTGTATTAACATACAAGTTACCTTGTGCTACAATACCAGGAGTGCTTATTGGCAATCTAGTACCATCTGCTAAACTAGATTCAAAGGCACCTACTTGTGTTGCGCCGCCGACTGACCAAGAAATTTGTTCATCGAATACCCATTTAGCATCTTGTAAAGTGCCGCGGTCAACTTCAATACCTGAAATATAACCCACTGAGGAAGGAATACCATTACCTGTTGTACCTTTACTTAATGTAATAATATTATCTGCAATAGTCGTAACTGTTGAATCTACTGTAGTAGTTGTGCCCTGTACTTCTAAATTACCGGTAATTATAGTATTTCCAGTTGTTGGACCAGTATCCAAAGTAATAGTACCTCCGCTTTGTACAGAGACTTTATAATTACTATTATATACCTTAATGACTTTTGACATTCGTG
>TARA_R110002153_G_scaffold45929_3_pt1 | contig 46701 bp, 51 predicted proteins | sample TARA_R110002153 | Tara Oceans TARA_R110002153 (sample SAMEA4398193) | marine metagenome | biome: Polar Biome; feature: [SRF] surface water layer (ENVO:00010504); material: water (ENVO:00002006), including particulate matter (ENVO:01000060) such as... | depth 5 m | reverse complement strand
AACGGAAATCCGTTAACAAAAAGAACTTATTGGGTTCCAAAGGGAAGGCCAGTAGGCGGCAAACCACCTTTTACTTGGGAGTTTTCAGCAGAAGACGCACTTAAGTACGACAAGATGGGAAGAATCGACTGGAAAGTCCTAGATTCCTCTCTCTACGCTTGCGAGAGATACAATGGAACTGGATACCTTAGATACCATAAAAACGTCCCTACGCCCTACCTATGGAGCTATACTAGCATTTATACTAGAGGTAAGTATATCTCTGATGGAAAATGGTCAAATACAGCAGTTTCTAAGCAATGTGGTATAGTTCCAATATGGAAGCTTCTCGAAGAGAGAGGACACATAAAATTTAAATAAAAAACATAAAAGCATTTTAAAGGGCGGGAATATTCTCGCTCTTTTTTGCGTCTTTTTCTAATGTTCGGCATATTATAAAGCAATGAATAAGAAATTAAAAGTTTTCGTCACAGGAGTCACAGGCCAAGATGGTTCCTACATGGTTGATTATCTACTTAACAAATACAAGGATATTGAGGTCTATGGAGGCGTTAGGACAGTAAGTGTGGAAAATAGAGTTAATACTAGAGGTTTTTCGAAAGATCCAAGGTATACGCAGGTCAGATTTGATTTGACAGACTCTCATTCGGTAGATAAGGCAATTGAAGACATTAATCCAGATTATTTCATTAACTTAGCTGCACAAAGTTTTGTCGGAGACTCTTGGGATATTCCAGCAAGCACATTTCAAATAAATGCAGTTGGAGTATTGAATTGTTTAGAGTCCATCAGGAGGCATTGTCCAAGATGTAAATTTTACAACGCAGGAACAAGCGAAGAGTTTGGAGACGTGAGCTATTCGCCTCAAGATGAAGATCATCCATTAAAGCCGCGAAGTCCCTACGGAGCCTCAAAAGTCTCAGCCAGAATGTTAGTCAAGACTTACAGAGAGTCATATAATATGTTTGCGGTTCAAATGTGGCTATTTAATCACGAAAGTCCACGAAGACCAGATAAATTTGTTACGCAGAAGATCATAAAAGCTTTATCTAAGGGCGAGCCAGTAAGATTAGGTAATATATACTCCAAAAGGGACTGGAGCCACGCAAAAGACATGGTTAAAGCGATTTGGCATGTAATGCAGCAAGATGAACCTAGGGAGTATGTGATTGGAAGCGGAGAAACCTACACGATTAAAGATTTTTGCAACTTCACTTTGGAGGAATTAGGAATTTTCAGCGAAGGAGAGTGGCGTGGAGAAGGTTTGGATGAAAAGTTTTGTATTGGCGAAGAGGCTATAATCGAAATAGATCCAGCGTTCTTTAGACCAGCAGAGGTAGAGCTTTTAAAGGCAGACCCCTCAAAAATTAAAAAAGAACTTGACTGGACTCCAGAATATGATATAATGAGGCTCATCGAAGACATGGTGAATTCGGAGCTTAATAAAAATCGTGACAGCAAAAAAGACAGCAAAGAAAGCAACTAAAAAGAGAGCTGCGGCAAAAAAGAAGGCTCCACCCTTCTTTAAGTTTAAAAAAATCAAGTCAGCGGAGCTGATCTTGAAGTGGATGGGCATCAAAAAAGGTGATCCAAAGTGTAAAGCACCGTATTTTTGGTCTAGAGAGACTAAAATGCTAAAGAATCTGTGTGAAAGATACCCACACGAATTCATCGAAAGCCTTCAGCTACCATATGAGATTGATTCTCTGGTAGTGCTGGAGTGCGACTTTTATAGGAAATACATTAAAACAAAGTATTTGGAGTATAAATACGTTCCCACTAAAGAATATTCTACTGAAAAAGTAGGAAAGACTAAGAATGGGAAAGAAATTGAAATAAAAAAGAAAAAGAACATAAGGAATTTTTTAAATGGCAAAAACAAAAATAGATAAGAAGAAAGAAAAAGAGGTAGTAAAAACACCAGAGGAAAAGGCTAACGATAGAGTATTTGCATACTTTAAAAACCACGAAGATCAACACTATAACTTTGAAGAACAGCAGGATTACCTTGTATCTACAGGAAGTTTGCAGTTGGACGCCGAGCTAGAAGGATTCGGGCCAGGTTTTCACAGATTTTTCGGCCCGACTGAGAGTGGAAAAACCTCTCAGGCGTTGGTAATTATGAAGAATATGCTTGACACGGTTCCCAAATCAAAAGGGCTATACGTCAAAGCAGAGGGAAGATTCTCCAAAAAGATCCAAATAAGATCAGGAATCACGTTCGTTACAGATCCAAAAGAGTGGGTTCACGGAACTTGCTTGGTAGTAAAGAGTAATAGATCAGAATTCGTTTTCAAATTGATTGATGGCATCATCGCAGATCAAATTTACGAAGATGGAACAAAGATTTGCGGGATTTTGGATTCCACAGATGGATTGATTACTGCAAACGCAGTAGGGAAAGAGTATGGAGAGTCTGCGCAAGTAGCTGGTGGAGCTGTTCAAGCTTCTCACTTCGCTAAAATCGCTGCTTTACCAGCAGGAGAAAGAGGTCACATGTTAATCATTCTATCTCAACTTAGGGATAAGATTAAAATTAGCGCATATGCGGCAGCAGACAAGCAAAAGAAAGCTGGAGGTTCGGGAGGAAACGCATTAATGCACTACCCTGATCACATTTGGGAGTTTGTAAACGTTAATCAGGGAGATATGTTCCTTAAGAACGGCGATCTTCAACCACACTTTCAGAAGAATCCAATTGTTGGTCACAACGTAAGGTTTAAAACTTTAAAAACGCCAAACGAGAAGACCAACATGATGTTTGAATACCCTATTAAATACGGGAGAGTCGCAGGAAATTCCATCTGGGTAGAAAGAGAAGTTGTTGACTTCTTGCTCGATTGGGGATTCATTGAAAGAAAGGGCGCGTGGTTTAGCTTAACAGAAGACTTAATTTTGGAAATCCATAATTTTGCAGACGAAGAGGAAGAGCCAATGCTTGAGAAGATTCAAGGTATGGAGAAACTATACTTAGCTTTCGAAGCAAGACCTAAATTGACAGAACATTTGATTAAGTTCAGCAAGAGAACTATCGATGAGGCAATATCCGACTAATGAAATTTATCGGGTTAGACGGCAAGAAAAAGACTTTAGCCAAAGCTCAGAATTATAGAATAGATTGGGACGGATACTGTAGGAGTAATTTCCAAAGAGAAGTCCGATCATTCTTAAGGCCATTCTGGGGAAAAGATGTCGTATTTGAAGAGTTCCGATTAGTCGGGACGAGGTTATCCTTGGACTTCTACAACGCAAGCTTAAAAGTTGCGATAGAGGTTCAAGGGCAGCAACATACAAAATACGTTGGATTTTTTCATAAAAACAGGCAAGCCCTAAGAAAACAGTTCGAGAGGGACGAGCAGAAATTAAAGTTCTGCAAATTAAACGACATTAATTTGGTAGAACTGTATACTATCGAAGAATGCACGGTAGACTTTTTCAAAGAGAGAGGGGTATATTTATAACATGGCAACAACAAACAAACTATATAATTTAGAGATAGAGAAGCAGTTCCTAGCTGGAATGCTTAAGCACAAAGACGTATTTGAAACTATAGATGGAGTTCTTAAGTTAGAGCATTTTTATAGCGAAAAATCCGCATTACATAAAACAATTTTTCACGTAGCATCTTCTCGGTTAGAGGCTCAGCAAAGCGTTGACGAAGTTCTGGTTTCTGAAAAGATAAATCAGTTAGGTCTTAAGTTCGATGGAGACATCGAAGTTGGAGAATACATGCGTCAACTCAAGCTTAGAAAAGTGACGGTTAACGCAGCGTTAGACGCAGCGAAAGAAATAATCATCTGTTACATAAGAAGAAAGATTATCGAATCAGCTAAGAATTTAGAAACCTCAATGAGGAAGGATAACTTCGAAGATTACGATCAGATTCTCAGCAGAGCAGACTCGATTTACAACGAGGGAATGTCATTCATTGACTCTTCAAAAGAGCTTCAGAATATTTACGAAGATATCGAGGAAGCAATTGAAAACGTTGGTAACGGTGATGAATTTTGCGGCCCAGAAGGGCCATTTCCGTTAGTCTACAAGATGTATGGATCTCTAGCAAAACCAGGAAATATTACTATGTTCGCGGCAAGAGCTGGTTCTGGAAAAACCACGTTAGCGTTAGAGTATGCAACTCAAGTCTCGGCAGAAGTAGGTTGTCCAGTAATCCATTTTGATAATGGAGAAATGAGCAAACTAGAACTTCAAAAAAGACAAACAGCAGCACTAAGCGGAGTCTCTTATCACTTAATCGACACAGGCAAATGGAGAAACTGCTCTAAAGATGTTATCGATAAAGTTAGAGGGGTATTCAAGAGAGTAAAGGGCATGGAGTTCTATTACTACAACGTTGGTGGAATGCAGGTAGATGAAATGGGAAGTCTTTTAAAGAGAGGTTACTACTCCAAGGTTGGAAGAGGAAACTATTGTGTATTTTCTTTTGACTACTTGAAAACATCTTCTGAGAAGATCGCGGCAAATAGGGCTGAGCATCAGATTGTTGGACAAATGATGGACAAGTTTAAAAAGATTATCTCAGTAGATATCTTACACGACGATAAGCCACAGATTGGTATGATTTCATCTGTTCAAAGCAACAGACTCGGTATCGTTAGTAACAAAGGAACAATCGAAGTGTCAGACGACGAAAGTCAGATCTCACTTTCTGATAGAATTATTCAGATTTGCTCCCACATGTTTATTTTACGCAAGCAGAAGATCAGCGAAAAATCTCTCGGTCACGATAAATTCGGAACTCACTTCTTGATTAACGTAAAAGCTCGTCACATGGGCGAAGACATTGGAGGCGCATTCAACCCAGTTGATGTTGATGGAACAAAAGTTCCTAACTACATCTTGTTAGACTTCGAGAACTTCTCGATTAAAGAGGTCGGTGATATGAGAGTTTTATCAGAATACCTAAAGTCTCAATATGACGCAGAAGAAAGCGTGGGAACAGTAAGCGAGAAAGACATGAAAACAGTAACTTCTATGTAAAACATGAGCGAGGTGAAAGAAGAAATAGACTACAGATCCATTTTATCAGAATTGGGATATAGACTCCAAGACAGCGGAAGCTGTTGGAGAACCCAAGCTGTGTATCGCGGAGGCAAGAACTCTGGATCTCTACTGATTTTTAAAGAAACAGGGGTTTGGGTCGATTTCGGATATGATGAAAAATACTATCCATTCTTAAGTCTCGTTGGGAAAACGTCAGGAGAGAACTCTGTCATTTACGAAAAGGTAAAGGGCAATACCCATACAGAAGAGGACGTTAAAGAGTTTGAAGAAGTAAGAGAAGGGATACCAACCATGAAAAAGATATACGGAAAAGATTATTTTGCGCTACTGCCGCATCACCTGTTCTACACAAAGAAGGGAATAAAAAAGGAAACACTAGAATTCTTCCAAGGAGGATTGGCAATGTCGAAAGATTCAATGAGTCGCAGATACGTCTTTCCAGTAGTGGACGAAAATGGAGACATTATAGGATACAATGGAAGAACGATCATCGAAGGAGACAACAGGGCAAAATGGAAAATCCTAGGTGGTAAAAAGAACTTCCGCTACCCAGCGTTCTTAAAGGATAGGCTCGGAAAGTTTCCAGTGATAGAGGCGATAGAAGAGAAGTCTGAGGTTATACTGATCGAATCAGTAGGAGACTCTTTATCTCTCGTAGAGCATAATTACAAAAATAACATCGTGACATTTGGACTCACGATTTCTGCCGACGTAATCTCATTTCTCAACAGGTTCTCTGACCTTGCTATATTTATATGCTTAAATAATGATTATAGCAAAGACGTAAATACAGGTAAAGTCGCGGCAGTAAAGATGTTCTTGGATCTCTCGTTACACTTCGACTCTAGTAGGATCAAAATTTGCTTGCCAATAAAAGGTGACTTTGGAGACATGCTAGGAGATAACGAAGCTTATAGAGATTGGGAAGCTAAGAAAGAAAATGCTTCAAAATTAGACTTTACTAAAACCGTAGTCACAATGGCTGAAAAGTTATTGACGGTTAGCGTCAAAGAGGGTGGAATCCCACAAAGATACAGAAAAAACATAAAAAATTTAAAAGATTAATGAAAAATAAAAAAGAAATGACTCCATTATCAGCGAGTCGAATCAAAACGGCGGAATCTTGCAGTTGGTTGTATTACTGCGGATACAAGTTAAGAATGCCAAATCCAGGAAATGATGGATCTAGCAGAGGAACTATCTGTCACTTGATTTTTGAATGTTTGGGAAATCCTCGACACAAGCACACCTACGACAAGCTTATTGAAAAAGGCTCCGTATTCGCGAGCGATTCTATCAAGCGACTTATCCTCAAACACGCAACAGTTTTAGGGGTAGATGATGAAGAAAACATGCAAAGCATGGACGACATGATCATGAACGGCTTGAGATACGATTTCTTTGGCGGCGAAAGACAAGAGAATGGCGAACTTCCTGATGAAGGTATTTCGGAAAAAGACTTTGACATTATCGTAGACAGGGAGGACGGAGTTAGATACAGAGTCAGAGGATTCATTGACAAACTCTTCCTATACAAGAAGCAAGGCTTAGCTGTGATTCGAGACTTCAAAAGCAGCAAGAAGACGTTTGAGGGCAAGGAGCTAGAAGATAATCTTCAAGATCTAACCTATGGACTTGCAGTAAGATTCATCTATCCAGAATACCTAAAAAGAAGGTCTGAGTTTCTGTTCCTTAAGTTTGAAATGGACGATCAAAACGTAGAGGGGTCAGACGGAGTAGCTTACATGGAGGAAAGATCCGAAGATGATACAGATGGATTTGAACTCTACTTGAGTGAAGTCCAAAAATACGTAGATGGATTTAATGAGAAGACTGCCGTTGGAAATTTCGCCAAGCATAAATATGGAGGTGGATTCCCGAAAGATGGATCTTTTTCTGGGAAACTTCAATGTGGATGCTTCTGTAAGTTCCACGGACAAAGGAAAAAGTCAGATGGTTCAGTTATGTGGCATTGCAACTACAGATTCGCGAGAGATTATCTCGTTTTAATTAATTCAGAAACTAATGAAACTATCAAATCTGTATTCATAGAAGATGCGGAAGAATTATTTTCAATCCAAGATAAAATGAAACAAAGTTCAAGAATAGAAGAAAGACACTACGACGGCTGTCCAGCTTGGAAAAGTGACCCAGATAACACCTCTTCAGTAGAGATTCCAACAAGGTGAAAAAGTGGACGACAGAAGATTTCGTCAAGAGGGCGAAAGAGGTTCACGGGGAAGATTGGAAAACACATTAAAAACTTTCTTAATAAAAAACAAAATCGTCCTTGACTAATACTGTAAAAGGGGTATAATAAAAACAGCAATGAGTGAAGTAATTCCAATATTTAAAACAGATAACAGCTTTGGGAAAAGCGTCCTAACAGACAGAAACCCAGATGAGACAAAGGAGGGTGGGCCGAAAAGCGTATTTTCCATAGCAAAGAACAAAGGTTTGAAGACACTGTTCTTGTTAGAGGATTCTATGATGGGCTTTTTCTACTGCCACAAAACGGCAAAAGATCTTGGTATTAAGCTGGTATACGGAGTATACTTCAAGATCGAGGACAGCAGGAACGAGAAGCACGACAGTAAGGTGGTAATCTTGTCGAAAAATGACGAAGGTCACAAAGACTTGATGAAGCTTTATTCCGAATGCGAAACCGAGCTTGGAGGAAAGATCTCCTTTGAGAAAATCAAGGAGAGAATCGGCAGCAACAAAAACGTGCAAATCTGCATTCCGTTTTACGATTCGTTTATCCATTGGAACTTAATGAACCTAGATGGAATATCTGTAAATCTAACTGGATTAGATGTGGTATTCTTTAGGGACGAAAAAGGTCTTCCTTTTGATTCGTTGATTCAAAACAATATTGAAAAATACTGTAAGAAAAACAACTTCAAGATTCAAGACGTTCACTCAATTTATTACGAAACTGACGAAGAGGCTAAAGAGCTTCAGGTTCTAAAAATCCTAACAACAAGAAAGTTCGGTAGACCGCCAAACCTTGGCAATCCAAATTTAGAGCATTTCGCGTCAAACAAATTTAGCTGGGAATCATACGAAAGAAAAAATGGAAAATAAAGACTTACTAAGATACAAAAAAGATCAAACATACGTCGTTTTTGATACAGAGACGGAAGGGCTAAACCTCTTATACTCAAGACCTTGGCAAGTTGCCTACGGCGTTTACAGAAACGGAAAGTTGATCGAGGAAAGTGACAGGCTAGTTTACTGGGACAATTTAGATATCCCAGATATCGTCCAAAAGCTAACAGGGTTCAGTCAGAAAAGATACGACAATGAGGCAGAGCCTCCAGAGGACGTTTGGAAGAATTTTGAAAAAGTCATAATGAATGAGGATCACATCCTTGTTGGGCAAAACCTATTGGGATTTGATATCCATATGATTACGATTTGGAGAAGGTTGATGGGTCTAGAGCCTAATCACGATTACCTTACTCGCATTTTAGACACAAGAGCTTTGGCTATCGCGTGGAAGAAGGAGATTACAGATAATGTTCCAACCGATCCAGAAGAAAGATTAGCTTGGCAGTTCAGAATGATTAACGGCCAAAGAAACAACAGAAAAATCAAGGTTTCTCAGAACCAACTGCTGAAGGATTTCGGCATTGAGTTCGAAGAGGCAAAGTTGCACGATGCAAAATATGACAATTTTTGTTGCAAGCAGGTGTTCGACAAATTGCTGTGGGAAGTAGCGGTATAACAAAAAAAAATAAGAATGAATTTTACAGAACAATTTCAAGGCTACGAAGAGCCTTATCCAGTTGGAGTATTACTCCCAACTATTGACATCAAGAAAAAAGAGTATACAGATCTAGGTCTGGACGAAAGCGCGTCTAACGCAGAGGTTTTAAGAGCCATGTGTAGGCAGAAGGTTAAAGATTTAAAGATTAACGAGAAGCCAAACGCTAAAGAGTATTACGCCAGAATTAAGATGGAGTTGGGTATTTTTGAAGAGCTTGATTTTGTGGACTACATCTTACTTAACTGGGACATTATCGCGAGAGCAAAGAATGATGGTATTCCAATCGGGCCAGGTCGTGGATCTGCGGCTGGTTCGCTAGTTTTATTCTTGTTAGGGGTGACAGACGTTGACAGTTTAGAGCATGAATTATTCTTTGAGCGATTTGTTTCAAAGAGTCGTGCGAAAAAGATTGAACACAACGGAGTGACTTACCTTGATGGTGGCTTATTGCCCGATGTAGATAACGACATTAGTTTTGACAGACGCTCAGAGGTAATTAAATACATTGAAGATACTTACGCAGGGAGAACAGCTAAGATCCTTACGATCAACACGTTAACAGGAAAACTTTGCATTAAAGAATGCGGCAAGATTGTTGGAGGTCTACAGGAAGAGGAAGTGAATCACATCAGTTCGTCAATTCCAAAGCTTCACGGCAAGGTCGCCCCTTTGGACGAAGCTTACAACGAAAGCTCTCAGTTTAAAGATTTCATGGATAGTTATCCAGAAGTTTTCAGAATCGCTAAGAAGTTAGAGGGTCTAAAGAAGAACTCTGGTGTTCACCCATCTGGAATCGCCATTTCTAGGCAGCAGATCAAGGACATTATGCCTCTTAAGCTAACTGGAGACGGAGAACTTGTTACTGGATACGATATGAGAGCTGTGGCAGAACTCGTTGTTAAGTTTGATGTTCTTGGACTCAGAACACTAACAGTAATCGATGACACCCTAAAGCAGGTTGGACTAACAATCGACGACATTGACGTGAACGATCCTGAGATTTACAGATCTCTACAAGACTTCGAAGATCCACAAGGATTATTTCAGATTGAAGCTCAAACAAACTTCCAAGTTTGCCAAAAAGTTAGACCAATGAATTTAGAACACTTGAGCGCAATTTTAGCATTGGCTCGACCAGGTGCGTTAGATTACGTTGATGAATTTGTTAAATACAGAGACTCTGGAGTTCACGTATCTCGCCACGAAATATTCGATGACGTTCTAAGCTACACAGGAGGAATCCCGCTCTATCAGGAGCAACTGATGAAGATGGCAACGAAGATTGGATTCTCCCTCGACGAGTCGGAGCAATTAAGGAGAATCGTTGGAAAGAAGAAAGTCGAAGAAGTTAAAAAGTGGGAGCTAAAGATTCAAGACAAGATTAAAGAAAACAACATCGACCCTATTGCTGGAGAAATCCTCTGGAAGGTCGCTGAAGACTCTGCGAGTTACTCGTTTAACAAGTCTCACTCAATCTCCTACAGTTACTTGGCGGCATACACAGTATGGCTTAAAAATAAGTTTCCTCAAGAGTTCTATATGAGCTTGTTGAAAATGGCGAAAAGCGAACCAGATCCTTACGTAGAAATTCAAAAAATCTCACAAGAATTAGGAAGAGCTAACATAAAGTTGTTGCCGCCAGATCTCATGCTCTCAAGCATGGACTTCAAAAAAGAAGGTGCGGACATTCGCTTTGGCTTAAATTGCGTTAAAAGTGTCGCAGAAAAGACTCTGCAAAAGATCATCGAATTAAGAGGAACCGAAGTTGAAAACAAGTTTGACTTGTTCATCGCTGCAAAGCAATGCTCAATGAATATTGGCGTTTTATCCTCGTTAATTTACGCTGGAGCGTTAGGATGTTTCGAATTGGGCAATAGTAGGTGCTACGTGGCACTAGAAGCTCAAGCGTATAACATACTAACAGACAGGGAGAAGTATCAGATTAGTTTGATCGCAGAAGATTATGATTTTAAAATCTTCGATATAATCAAAGATGTAGTGGACAATGAGACTCGCGGAGACGATAATAAGTTAGTAATGAGTGAAAAGCGTTTCGAGACTTTCAAGTCAAAATTCGCCAAATACAAAGAGATCTTCTTAAAGAATAAAAAATACGAGAAGTTTGCCAACTGGCATTTTGAAAACACATTGTTAGGTTATACATATTCTGGGAGACTGATAGATGTATTTCCGAAAGACATAGCCGCAACACTAACCCCAATCTATGATGTCACTAAATTAGAAAAAGGTGGCGTAAAAATAGTAGGAACGGTAACGGACTGCGTTAAACGAAAAGCTCAAAAGAGTGGAAATAAATACTTCAGAGTTGAGCTAGTTGATGAATCAGGTTCTACGTCAGCAATGATCATGAACAACAAGAGATTCAAAAAGCTAGATGAATACGAAGAAGAACACAGCGGCGAATTGCCAAAAAAAGGAGACGTGCTAATGATTTCTGGTTCCAAAAGTGGAGACATGTTATTCATTAACTCGATGGATGTAGTAAATAAAAACGTATACTTAAAGTTCAGCGAACTTAAAAGAGACACAGATAAAATAAATGCAAGAAAAAAATGAATTCTCCACACTCTCTAAAGGAGTGCTAATGGAAACCTCGGAAATAGCGATAGAATACAGATGCGTGAAAATAAAGCCTATTCACTTAGGTATCGCACTGTTAGGAAGTAAGGAAGAAGGATCTTTAGTCATGGACTTGGAAGAAATGGGAGAAAATACCCAGTTCTTAAGAGAGTCTTTGATAGAAATAGAAAACAAAGCTTCGAATAGAAGATCCAAAAAAGGATTAGATGAAGCGGCAGTATCTTTCTCGAAAGAGTTAGAGTTGGTTTTGGCTAAAGCAAACCAAATAGCAGAGAGCTTTAACGAAAAGGAGTTCCCAAGGGAAAAAATTACTCCAGAGCATCTGTTTATCGCCCTGCTGGAATCTAACGAGCCGTGGGTAAAAAAGGTCTTTGAGGAAGCAGGTTCCTTATCAGAAGATTTGATAAACCTAATGGGATTCTCGACGCACTTTAAAAGGCAAGTCGAAACGTTCGATGGTAGTCTTGAAGAAGGCGCAGAGTTTATTGACGGCGAGCCGTTAAGCTTAGAGGACTTACAGGATTTACAGCAGCATGGTAAAAGCCTTGAACATGATGAAAGTCACGCGCCCCAAAGCGCAGCAGAGGAATTTACTGGATCTATGCTTGAAAAATACGGAAAGAACCTAACGGCAATGTTCGACAAGTTAGATGACGTTATCGGAAGGCAAGAGGAAATCGACTCAATTACGGAAACGCTGCTTCAAAAAAATAAGCCTAACCCAATCCTCATTGGTGAAAGCGGAGTAGGGAAAACTGCGATTGTAGAAGGTTTTGCGAAAAACTTACAATCATCTAATTCCATCCTTAAGAACGCGACAATCTTTGAGTTGAATCTGTCAGGAATGATAGCGGGAACTAAATATAGAGGTGAGTTCGAAAAGCGTATCGAAGGAGTGATCAGTGAAGTTAAGCAGCGTCAAGAAGCGGGACAGAATATTATCCTATTCATTGACGAGATTCACATGATTGTTGGAGCTGGAAAAGTAGATGGTGGCAATATAGATGGCGGCAATATGTTAAAAACTGCATTGTCAAAAGGTGAGATCAAATGCATCGGAGCAACAACTCCAAAAGAATACAAACAAAGTATTGAAAAAGATTCAGCCCTTGCTAGAAGATTCATTAAGGTAATAGTAGACGAACCTTCTGAGAAGGAGACTATTGAGATCTTGATGAAGGCAAAAGGAAGCTTCGAGGAGCATCACAACGTAGAGTTCTCTAAAGAGGTCATTGAGTCCATTGTCGTTTGGTCAGAAAAGTTCATTTCCGACGAAAACTTCCCAGACAAAGCTTTCAGCATTTTGGACAACGTAGGCGCAAGAAGATTAAGAAGGGCATTTAAGTTCCCTCAAGGGGTTGTTGATTGCGACGAAGAATTAAGAAAGATGTTGAACGATGTCGATTACATAAATTCTTTTTCAGATGATCAAGACAAATACTTCGAAGATCTCTCAAAGGTCACGAATAAAAGAGAAAAGATGTTAACAAGCTATTTGAAGAAGCATGACAAGAGATTGACCTCAACTATTGATGATGTCGCGGAATCTGTGAGTAATAAGAGTGGAGTTCCCAAGGATATGATCTTAAGAAGTCAAGACAGCGTTCTAAAGGACGTTGAAGGGATTTTGCTAAAGGATATCTTCGGACAGGATGAAGCCGTCAGAGCCGTTTGTAGAGCTATTAAAGTATCATACTTTGGACTGAAAGAAAAAGGGAAACCAATCGCTTCATTCTTGTTTGACGGCCCATCTGGAGTAGGAAAGACATTTCTTGCCAAAAAGTTGGCGGAAAACATCTTTGGTTCAGAGAAAAAGTTGATCAAAATTGATATGTCAGAATACTCAACTTCCACTTCCGCGAAAAAGCTAACAGGAGCAGATCCAGGTTACGTAGGACACGAAACAGGAAGCGTTTTGGTAGACGCAGTTAGACAAAACCCTTACAGCGTGATTTTGTTTGACGAGATTGAGAAATCTCACCAATCTGCGAAAAACGTTCTCCTTCAAATAATGGAGGACGGTGTTTTAACTGATGGGTCAGGAAGAAAAGCAGACTTTAGCAATTGCATCATCATAATGACTTCAAACGCAGGGTCTACGTCAGACGGAACGACAGTAGGATTGGGATCTAAACTCAAGCACGTTAAGAACCAAAAAGCAAAAAGCGCAAAAGCAGAGGTTCTAAAAAGTTCATTCTCCCCAGAGTTCGTATCGAGGATCACAAGTATGGAGTTCTTCAACGAATTAGAAGAAAAAGATTTAAAACGAATCGTTTGCGTCGAATTAGACAGAGTAAAGTCGTTCTTCTTAAAAGAAAAGGGCATAATCCTAAAATATACAGAGAAATTACTTGACTTTTTGATAAAAAATGATACAATACAGGTCGGAGCAAGGCAAGCACTCAATAAGGTCGAAAACGACTTTAAACCAAAACTAGTCGAATTCACGATGTCTAAAGGTAACGGCGTCGTAAAGGCTATTTCCGTAACGGAAAAAGATGGTGAGATAGCTTTCCTTGCAACAAAACAAAGGAAAAAGGTAAAATTAAAATGAAAATGAATAATAAAGCAATCGCGGCTATTCGCGAATCAAAAGGTCGATTTTTCGGCCTTACAACAAAGCACGGAACACACAATGCTCGTCTCGTTAGAGAAACAAACAACTACATCACGTTTGTAGATAGAAACTCTGGAGCTGAGCATAAAGTCGCAAAGACAAGCGTTAAGAACGTTCGTATCGCGGGACAAGTCGTGTAATGAGGGAAGATTTTACAGATCTTACAGAAAAGTTATCGTCATTCACTCCTCTAGGGCAATCCCTAGAGGGTGGTGGCGACACTGACGCATGGGCTAAAGAGCTTGTATTGTCCGTCTCAAAAGATTGCGAGGCTTTAAAGGGGGCTACGGCAGAATTGATCAAAGTAAAGTGGATCTCCCACGAACACTTGAAGGATTTATTTTTATGCAAGTTTCAATACGACGACGTAAAATACGTAATTAAAGTATTTGACAACTCAAAAGTTGTAGATAAAGAGAGTTTGGTCTTAGAAGCTGCCAAAGGGAAAATAAAAAGCGAAAAGTTCCCAACGGAGGAATTAGTTTTCTCTAGCGATAAATGTATAATCATATTCGCAGAAGAAGGGTGTGTGGCGAATAAGTTTCAAGCGAGCGAAATAGATTATTTCAGCGGACAATTTGGACACTCTTTGAGCTTAGTTCATTCAATAAAGGTAAAGAAAAGCGAATTCGGAACGTTCCGAGACTTATTTTTAACTGTGGATCACCAAAGATTCAAACAAGTAACGAAGGCGATATTTGATTCGATAGATTCGAAATTATCCTCGGACAAAGTCCTTTGTCACGGAGACGTAAAGGCAAAAAATTTAATAATCGGGCCAAAAGGAGGGGAGCCGCAAGATATGTTAGTGAAGTTTTTAAACTTTGATTTAGCTGTTGTGGATAGGCCAGAAATAGAATGTGTAATTCTGCTTCAAGAGTTGCAGGGCGTGAATGAAAAGGTGTTTTTTAATTGGTATTGCCAAGGAGACAAAAAGAAAGCAGCCGCCCTTGGAGCAAAATGTCAATCAATAAAGTTCGAATGCTTAGCAATGATGTTTATTGCGAAGTGGCATGAGGTATTGACTTCTTTATCAGCCGAGAGTGAAGGCGTAGGTGCATACGCTGCAATAGATTCGTTTCTAAATATTGGCACAAGGATAAGGGAAGAGTTTCCCAAAGAGGAAAAGAAGATTAAATTAGATTTCTTCTTAAAAGATTTAATTAAAAAGATAAAAATAGATGATACTACAAATATATAAACCAAACAAGACAAATACTGGACACGCAATGTCCATCAATATCAACAGAAATTTAAAAGTTGATAAGAAATCACCTAAACACGGAGAACTACAGATGTTCGTTAGCGTGTTAAAGCAGTCTGGTTGGAACGATGCAACAAAAACGGGATCTTTTGACAAATCTCGCGGAAATGAGAAGACAGAGGTTTTTGTCAAGTTTAATGAGTTTGAGGTCGGAAATATAATCAGCTCCCTCTCAAGAGGCAAGGAGCTTTCCCTCTTCCACTCAATGGGTCAAAATAAGACTCAGATCTCTTTCAAAACGACAAGTTCCGAATGGAAAGGGAAAACATCAGTCCGAGTTGCATTCGGCATCACAAAGAACTCAACAATGAAGTTCTTCGTTCCAATCGAGGAATCTGAGCTTAAAGCAGTTATCATATGCCTCGAAACGTTCTTGACGAATCTATACGACCAAAGGATTAGAAAAGCCGTAGCTTACCAACAAAAAAAGGAAAATGGATAGGAAGAAAAAGGTTTTAATTCACTCTAATTTTAGCAAGATATTTACAGGCTTCGCTAAGCACAAGAGAGGTGTAATGACTTACCTAGAAAGAACAGGTAAGTATGATTTAGTCGAATTGGCAAATGGAAAGGCGGATAACGATCCATCTTTTGAATATTTACCTTGGAAGGCGCGTGGGACTTTCCCAACAGATAGAGCGTTCGTTCATTCAATATCACAGGATCGACAAGCATTGAGACACGCACATTACGGAGTCTTCGAGATAGATAGAATAATCAAGGAGGAAAAGCCCGACGTTTACTTGGGTATTGAAGATGTTTGGGCGTTCTCAACATTTTTAGACAAGCCTTGGTGGAGCAAAATTAACACTGCGTTATGGACAACGCTAGATAGCTTACCTCTTTCAGAAGATACTCTAATTGCCGCAACAAAAACAGAAAACTTTTTCGTTTGGGCTACTTTTGCAGAAAAAGCTTTAAAAGAGAAAGGTCTTAATCACGTTAAAACGATCAGAGGCATTGTTGACGGCAGAGAGCTTTATGAGTTTTCGGCAGAAGAGAAAAAAATAGGAAGAAAAAGATTCAGCATCAATGAGGACACGTTTATTATCGGATTCGTTTTCAGAAACCAATTGAGAAAAAGCTTACCAAACTTATTGGCTGGATTCAAGATTTTCAAAGAAGAGAATCCTACAGTTGATGCAAAATTACTTCTCCATACTTCTTGGACGGAAGGTTGGAACATTAAAAAGCAAGCGGAAGAGAAAGGGGTAGATATGAAAGATATCCTCACTACTCATAGATGCAACAAGTGTGGAAAGTTTTCTATAGAAAGCTATCTCGGAGAAAAGTTAGACTGCAATGGTTGCGAATCAAAAGGAAGCGTAGGATCTGTTTCAATATCTAACGGCATTAGCCAAAAAGAGTTGAACGAAATCTACAACCTTATGGACGTTTACTGTCACCCATTTACAAGTGGTGGTCAGGAGATTCCAATTCAAGAGGCAAAGCTCGCGGGGTTAATAACTCTAGTAACAGACTACTCTTGCGGAGAAGATTATAGCGGACAAGAAGTAGGAAGCTTCCCGTTGAGTTGGCATCCATATGAAGAGCCTAACACAGAATACATTAAAGCTTCTACTGATCACCAATCAATAGCTGATCAAATAAAAATGGTCTACTCAATGAGTGATGCTCAAAAAAGAGTATTCATTAATAGAGGCAAGAAGTTCATCGCAGAATTATCGGAGGAAAAGATCGGAAAGCAAATAGAAGATTGGATAGATTCATTACCATTAGTAGACGACTTCTCCTTCTTGGAAGAGGAGGAAGATCTTGTCACAGAATATGTGGATGAATTCGCGGCAGAAGAAGATGACTTCACATGGTTGGAGAAGACTTATCACAATATCATCAAAGCAAAGATCTCTAAATTTGACAAAGGCGTAAAAGAAGCTTTGTTAGAGCTGAAGAAAGGAACTTTGACAAAAGATCTTGTTATAGAAAGGCTGTTAGATATAACAAGAAGTCGAAAAAAGAAAGCAGAAAACCAACAAGAGTTAAGCGAATTCATCGACAAAGACGACAAAGGCAGAAGGATAGCGGTAGTTCTCCCAAAAAACACTTGCGACGTTTATCTCGCGACAGCTCTCTTAGAAGGTTTAAAGGACACGTATCCAGATCACAACATTTACTTTTTTACTGACCCAGATCACTTTGAGCTACTGAACGAATCTCCGTTTATCCACAAGCTGATCCCTTATAACGTAGCGATTGACAAAAGTATTGCGCTAGAGGGTTCGAAAGATGTAGATGGAGAATTCGAAATATCGTTCCACCCTCATTGGTTCACTCAGAGCATGGGACACTTTAGACACAACGGAAAAGACAAAACAAAATTAGAATTAAATGGAAACTAGCGAAATATTTATACCAGTATCAATAGGAGAACTTTATAGAAGAGTATCTCGCTCGATGGCAGAAGGTAATAATCAAGAGACTGATGGGGAACTAAAAATCCTCAATGTCTTTAGAGATATAATGAAAGAAAGCCAAGCAGAAAAAGAAGAAGAACTCTTTAAGAAAATGCTATCAATAAGTAAGAGCATTTTAATCGAAGAAGCTGAAATGCAAGAATTTTTAGACGCTATGAACGTGGAGGATGGATGCATCGACTACAGCCAAGTTGAAAATAATCATGATTTAGCATTAGGATTATTTGAAAGAGGTAAAAGTTTAAAAGAAATTCAAGAAGAAATCAACACCCTCTACGGAAGCACAACTGAATAATTATGCACACTATAGAACAACATGCGCTAGCATTGGGGGTGAAAATCGGGAAGCCACAGGTTTCGTTAGAGTTTTTCCCAATACCATTTGAGAAATACATCGTTATTTACTCAGGGAGCAACGAGTCAACAATCGGATACGATTACTTTGAAGAGGTTCTATTCTCGATTAGACAAAGCCTTTACAAAAGTAAAATCGGACTTGTTCAAATAGGAGATTCGTCAGACAGAAAGATTGATGGAGCCTTTGACGCAAGAGGAATCAGGAAGAAGCAAATACAATATACTATTAAAAATTCTTCCCTGTTAATTTCTGGCAACGCTTTCCCTGTCCATTTTGCGTCAGGAACGGAAACTCCAAGCGTGATAGTCTTAGAGAATAACGTGGAGAAGATTTCTGGGGCGTATTGGAATAATAATTTGGTTTCATACGTAACTCCAGAAAAAGGAGAATCGATCAATAAAATACTTCCAGAAACTATTAGCAACGTGGTGTGCAAAAAGTTAGGCTTCGACAAGTCGGAGTATAGCACCATTTTTATTGGCGACGAATTCACAGGGTTAACAGCAGATCTAGTTCCAAACTTTGAATTAACGACGCACAACATCGAAGATAACTTTGCTTACATTAGAATTTTCATCGACGAAGTTCCATTAAGTGAGCTTAACATCAACAATGCGTTATTTTGGTGCTACAACTTCCCGATTATAATCAAGTCAAGGGGTAACTTTGACATGAGAAAGTTTAACGTAGTTCAGTCTATGCTAGCAGGATGCAAAAAGGGGGCGTTAGGGATCTCGCATGAGATAGACGAATCGTTTGATAGAAAAAGCTTAGATTTAATCAAGGCGTTAAATATTCAAATCGAGTTCGAATCCAAGCTTCCAAAAAAAGAGCTTAAAGAAATGCGGCTCGAATTCTTTGAGGAAACAATACGAGAGTCCGATAAAGCGTTAGAGTTAGAAGGTTTACCAGATAAGATTTACATTAAAAGCAAAAAAGCTTTTATCATGGATGGAAGAATTCACTTGACAAAATGGCATGGATGTGGTAAGATGCAATCCTCGCCAAATGAAGATGGATATCACGAAATAAAAAGTTCTGATGAAATTTGGGACGAAACACAAGGATTAATAATAAAAACAAAAAATGGCAACTAAAACAGCAAAGAAGACAGCGAAGAAGGCGGCGAAAAAAGCTACCGTTAAAAAAGTAGCGAAGACAGCTAGCGAAACGCACGCTGAGAAGAAAGAAGTCAAAAAAGGATGTGTTCCGCCAGAAAACGCAAGACATTCTGGTAGACTAAACGCATTCGGACTTTTCGACAACGTTGGATACGTATTTAAAGAAAACGGCGACGTAGATTGGAAAGCGATGATCGACCCAGCTAACCTAGTGGTTAACGAAGATTGGTTTGTCCGTTACAAGAAGGATATCCCAAGCTCTACAGAAGGGCTGAAGGACGAGCAAATGATTATTACCCTCCAAGGTTTCAAAGATTTGGCAAAACTTCGGGGATATAAATCAGTAACGTTTAGCGTTATGGAATCCTCTAAAGAATATGTTTCTGTTAAATGCGCAATCAGTTGGTGTGGAAACTACGAAACGAGAGACGAGACAGTTTATTACGAAGAGATCGCTAACGCTAGTGTTTACAACACAGATTCGTTCGCAAGCGTATTCTTGGAAACAATTGGCGCAAACCGCGCATTCTCAAGGTGCGTTAGAAACTTTTTAAACATCAATATCGTAGGTAGTGAAGAAGTTGGATCTCGTTCAGCTAAAAAGCTCCAGATTGGAGAAGAGGCGGAAGTTACAGAAGAAGCTAGCGGAAGCTGGGGAGTTGGAATTCACGGAATTCTAATGAAATCTTTTGAAAGTAAATTTGCTAAAGATGGATTCGACGACTTCTTAGGTTTCCTAAGATCAGCGTATTCCAAAGAGATCTACAGAAACGAAAACGCTTCCAAATGGAAGACTATTGAAGACATCGATCCAAAGGATTGCAGAGAGATTTTAAAGGTGATCAAAGAATGGGAGAAATAGTAGAAATAGATACGATCCAAAAGTCGTTTGATTTTTTCTCGGAGGCGAAGCGTAATAACGATTCGATCCAGAAGTCGCAGCACCTAACGGGTGAGATAGACCTAAATTATATAGAGTCTATGATTACCTCGCAGGTGATTGCGGCTATTCGCTCGCCATTCTCGCCCAGCAAAATAAAAATGTGGGCAGCAAAAAAGGATGGAAAATACGTAGGAACAATCATTTTCCAAGATAGTTCTGGAAATAACCAAAATCAATCCAGAATGCTCTATGAGACGGTCTGGATAATGTGGGGCAAGGATACTGGAAAACTTAGCTTAAAGCTCTTAAAAACGGCTGAGAGATACGCAAAGGACAATTCTATCCCGTTTATCTCAATGAGTAGGATGACAAGCACCGAATCAGGAAAAAGGTTAGGAAAGATCTACGAAAGAATGGGATACCATCAAGACACAGCAACACACATTAAAAAACTATGAGTAAAACAGCATCAAAGGCTATTAGATTTGCCGCGACATTGTTCGCAGGAGACAAAGGTAACGATAAAGAAATTGAAAAAGCTTTAAAAAAAGATTACGCAAATTGGAACGAGAAACAAAGAGCTGATTTTCTCGAAAAAGTAAAAGAAGCTAAAAAAGAATTTTTTAAATAATCAAACAAAGGCCGAGGGTAATTCCTCGGCCTTTTTGTGTCAAATGGTTACGAAACTCGCGGAATTGTAAAAAGTCATGTTGTGGTTTCCAGCCAGATCTATAAGGGTTGTTCCAGAAGGTTGATTCGCATCCCAATGAGCTATTAATCCTCCATCCGATATTGATACTTCTTTTGCCCATTGAGCTACTTCGTCGTCAGACAAAGCGCGGTCGTAGATTCGCATGTCTCTATTCATGCATTTAGCCCAATAAGTCACTCCGTCATTTGATGAACCCATTCTTGTTGGCGATCCTGACGTGTAAAAGCTGAAGGAGCCACTAGATAAGGCGTAGGTTACTTTAAACACGCCGTCCACAAAAACTCTAACGTCAGAGCCGTCCCATGAGGCTGCTATATGATACTCCTGATCTAATGTGGGAATGACTCCCGTCTTACCCGCCGTCCAGCTCGCAAGTTTAGCTCCTATGGTAGATACAATCTCATTAGTGACGGTCACGAAACCTATGAAGAAATCTGACTGTCCTACATTACCATTGGTGGCACTATGCAGAGCCATCTCGTAAGTTGAGCCGTCTCCTTCTCTAGTGACAAATCCGCCAATTGTTAACGAGGTTAATCCAGAGGCTATGTTATCGGTTGATTTAGCGTAATCACTTCCGCTAGCAAATCTTGCTGCGTATTTTTTGCCTGTTTTTAAAAGAGCTTTTTTCATTATGTTGAGATGCTATCTATGACTCCGTAAACGGTAACTACTCCCGCATCGTCTATTCCACAAGATATCTCGTAGTCAGTTCCGATGATTACTGGAGCGATTCCACCCGCGAACTTTGTTCCGACTGCCCATGTGATTGCATAAACGCCAGAGAACGAAAGAGTAAACTCTTTATAGTATCCACTAACTGGTGAACCAGAGAATGTAGGTGTGATAGCAGCGGTAAGAGTTGCTGTTACGTGAGACCCGTTCGTTAAGTCTATCGCTGTAGCTCCTGAGATGGAGCCTAAAGCGTTAACCTTCTTTTGGAGACCGTGAGTTGCCGTATCTCCAGCAACGTCTAAGTCGGTAGCTGGTGTGTCAGTGCCAATACCAATTCTGGATGTTGCGCCATCGACGAATAAAGCATTCTCTGCCAGCGTGTAGTTGTAGATTCTGAATCCGTTGCTACTCGCCTTGTGACCAAATAACCATTTCTGCGTGACGTTCTCGTAGAACTGAAAGGCTCCATCCCCTGATGCCCCGCTCTGAATCCTAGCGGTAGCGTTTCCAGAGGCAACTTTCAAGTGCAACAGTGTGGAGGGCGCGTCAGTGCCAATACCGACGTTTCCAGTTGTGCGCTCTACCAATAAGTTTGTCGTTCCCGATTGTCTAACTTCAAAGTAACCTCTTGGCGCTGGCGCTGACGAGGTTGTTGTAGATATTAGGAACCCTCTATCAGACGAATTACTTATAGCAAACCCCACCCGCTTGAATGCCGATCCCGATTGGGCAGAAAAGATAACCGTATCGCTGCTCCCCCCGACTTGGAAGTAAGCCGAGTTCACCGAGTCATCCCAGTAATTTGTCCAAAATGCAAGACCCCTAAATATGTTATTGCCACCACTAGTATGTAGCGAGAAGGAGGTGCTTGACCCTTTTGCGACCCCGCCAGTTACGTTTAAGTCACCACCTACCGTCAAGTCGGTGCTGATATTGGCATCCCCTACCACTCCCAAATAAGCTGATGGAGTCTTGGTGTTTATCCCCACCCTGCCGTTGGCAGAGTTGATATACATCCGATTGGTATTATTCGTCCTAAAGTCTAACGAATGGTTAGTCATCGACCCCAAGAAAACAACCCCAGCCGTAGAGGTTCCCATAATAAACTCGATGTTGTTAGTTACATCCCGCCCTTTATAATAAGCTCTTCCAGCGCCATATACAGCGATAGTGTCCGCATTGTCTGAGACAACAGGAGTATCCTTAACCCCATTTAACACCTCCAAGCCATTTCCGCTAGACGTTGCTGAATTTACATAAACGCCCCCATTTGCAGTGATTCCTCCGAATTCAACATCATCACCAGAACCAAGAGTTAACTGATCTACCGTAACTTGGTGGGGGTTCGCGAAATCCCCTGTGTGAGCCGCAAAATCCCCTGTAGAGGCTGCTCCAAGCTGCGCCGCCGTAACTTGATGAGGGTTATTTAAATCGCTAGTATGAACAGCTAATCCAGTAGCAACCAAATCTAGATCTTCTGCGGTAGCTGTATCGGCATTATCTCCGTAATTATCAGGATCGACAAGAAGAATTCCAGAATCAGGAACGCTAAAAACGTCTCCGTGTCCAACGCTATCTACAGGTAAAACCTTGTAAAATAAATATCCGCTAGGAAGGTAAAAATCACCAGTATAAACCCCAGAATTATAGGGGATTTTATATTGACCACTTGCGTTACCTGTGCTATGTCCGTCATGCTCATCTAAGTAAACTTTTTTAGAGGTGTCAGTTGCAGAAGTGAGTATTCTAGAAATAACGTTAGAGTAATTTGTTAAATCAGGAGAGAATGCTGGATTGTCTCCAGAAAACACAATAAGCTCTTTTAAATCTTGATAAGGTTCAACAGAGATATCTAAAATAACTTGACCAGTAATGTTATTAGGAGGATTAATGTCAGAAACAGTGACTCCAGTAACGTTTGGTTTTGGATTAGTCAAGTGAAGGGTAGAAACATAAGGATTTAAAGATCCAAATGTAGAGTCTACGTTTAATTGAGCGTAGTAATCTCTGACTCCACTTTCTCCAAGTGCGCCAGTTAATTGATCATAAGAGAATGTAGCTGATAGGTTATTAATGGGAATTCCCGACAAAGATGCGGTAAAGTTTTTCCCAGAATCTAATATGCTTATTGTTTGCGAAGGTTCATATGCACTGTTAGATAACAAGCTATCAACATTAATTAATGAGCCAGGCGGATCTAACAAGTTCCATCTTAAAAATAAGTCCGAAGAGCTTAAGTCAGATTCTCCACTACCTCCAATCATATAATCTTCATCATATACATAAGTCGCAGGGCTTATCTTAGACGTGGCAAGGAACGATGAAATTACAAAACTATTATAAGAGAATGTAGATTCTGGCGCGGCCAAATCAAACGTTAAAGTAGATAAGGACGATGGAGTAAAATATGGGCCTTTAGACACAGCTTTAACTATAGATTTAAAAAATCCATAAGAATAAGTGTTATCAGCAGATAAATCACTATGATTGATAGAGTATTTGTAAATAACAACCCCATCGACTTCATCATTAGAATCAAACGCAGTGGAAAGCTTTGAAAACTGCACGATGCCCCCGTCTGGATAAACGATTTCTACGTCGAACCTTTCAATATCATCAATAGGCTCTGGAATTTCCCATTCGATGACGTGATCGAAAGAAGAGTTCTCAGGAGCAGTTGGGACGACGTTAATCTCATAAAGAGTAGAGGTTGGAGTTGCAGGTTTAAAGATCTGCAAGTTGAACGATGTAATGTCGCCGTAGTTAAAGTCTTTTTGTTTGACGTATTCGCCACCCTCTATAGCGTCAAACTTCTCAGGAGAATAAGTGAGTCCAATAACTTCAAATTCATTTTTTGTAATTTCTCTTGTCCCCATCGTTCTGTAAAAGTATTCTTGCTCCGCATCAATAAGATCTTTTGTTTTAATAGAGAACGAGTAATCCCCTTGGATAAATCTTTTCTCTAGATCTTTAAATGATATAGAGTAATCCGCCTCTTGAACGTAAATACTTTCGGCGTCTTTTGCGACCAAGCCGAATTCAATCGCTACGATTCCCGTTTTATCTTCAATAAAGGTTCCAGAATCCGTATATCCCCAAGGATGAACAAGATCTTCGTAATCTATAAAGAAATCAGAAGTATCTACAGAAGATCCACCCATGAAAATTCCATAATTTTCCGCGAACCTTGTGTTAATAGTATCTCTCAGCAATTTATTCGTAATATCCTCATCATCTCCAAAGCCTACGACCTCGCCGCCCTCTAACACTCTATAAATAGGGGGATCGAAAACGAGTTGCATGTCATTACCACATTTGTTTAAAGTGACTTCATGGATAGATAATGACTGTGGAGAGAGGAAGACTAAACTTTTTGAATCAGCGTCAAGCTCCAGAGTGCAAATTCCACCTTCTTCAACTTTTTCAATATAATATTCAGCAGACTGAATCGATCTAAGGCTACTAATAATTTCATCCTGACTTTGTTCAGAGCCTTCAAAATCAAAGTCTTTTAGTTCAGTAAACGCCTTGTAATCTTGAGGCGCGGAAAAAGCAATTGTCTTCAAATCGCCTTCTATTTCAGAATCGACTAAAATACCTTTAAAACCAGGAACACTTGAGCTTTCGCCAATACCTAAAATTTTTCCATACCTCCTTTTCAAGACTCGAATTTCATCAGAGACGGAGAATACATCTCCTGGCAATAAATACATAGCCTCTTGACCCGTAATAAAAGTTACGGTTTCCGTGTCTAATTTGGATGTGTAAAGGATATATTTACCAAGTCTGTTTGCCTCCGCTTTATTGGTAACCCCTAACCCTTCGATTCTTTTTATAATCGGGCCAGATTTAGCAAGCCCTTCTGCATCTTCAACTGATTCTATTTTAGGGTTGAATTCGTCGTCCCTATCATTGTATTGAACTTCTGCGACAGTGAAGCGGGTATTTTTAGCGGTTTCGGAATAGCTGAAGCTTCCACCTTTTATATCGCTGTTGTTAAATCTCATCAGCGTAGGTTTTGGTCTATCGTCAGAAAACATAAGACCTCCGTTTATCCAATAAGTAATTCCTCTAAAGATAGCTGCAATTTGACTAACAAATCCAAAAGCTTCTCTAGCTTGTCCGATAATAATATTACAAGAAAATCTAACATCACCAGTTTGATTCTCTTCATTCCTATTTACCCCAACAAAAAGTCCGCCTTCATCGACCGCATCGGCATATCTACTGATTTGATACAAAGTCCAAATATCTACAAGATCTGGGTCAACAAAATCTCCAATTCCATACGTATTATTAACAATAAGATCGTAAAGAATCCAAGCAGGGTTATCCGTCCAGCCCCATTTAAAAGTACCATCCCAAATTCCATTGTAAACTGGATTAGTATTATTAAGAGTCCCTCTGTTTTCTGGGTAGTAATTTGATGGTATTCTGATTATTTTAAGCTTGCAGTCAAATGTCCTTTGGGGGAGTTGCTGGAAGGTTCTAGCGTCATATCTAGTAGCAACCATTGCGCTACTAGGATACAAGAAAGAGGGCGTAGAAATAGTCTCAACAACTTTTGCGACGGATAGATCTCTTTTAACAAGAGGAGATAAAGATTCGTAGCTTACCTTCTGCACCGCGATCCACTTTTTCTTTCCTTCCCCATTGCTTCCAAAGTCTATATCAAGCGAAATTCCATATGGGTTGGTAATTAAAGCGGTATATTCTTCAAATTTAGTAAAAAAAGCTCCAGCTCTCGTTCCTGCTTCGGAGTAATACCCTGCTTGATATCTAACTTTAACAGTCGTGGAAACTAAAGATCCGAGATCTCCCGACTTTCCTCTTCCAGCACCTACAGCCACGGTATCTCTCAAAGAGTCAATTCTAACATTGATAGTAGCTTTGTTTACGTATGTGTTAGAAATCGTATGAACCCATTCCTCTCCAGGAATTGCCGCACCATCAGATGGAAAATCGTTAATATCAATTAAACCTCTCCATGTTCCGAATTGTCTTGAGGATGACCCCTTGCCAGTTCTGTAATCTCTACTTGAAGTGTTTTGGTTGAACGCCGTTTTGCCATCTTCTCCCCAAGACCAACTTCCAATCAATTTATGTTGCACATTTATAGTTTGGCTAACATAGTTAAAAGAATCTTCTGACCAAGATGATTGATTCGCGAACCCTTGCTTGTATTCAGCGAGGAAGCGCCTGAAGTTAAAGGCGTTGGATTGGCTATCTCGAATAGGAGTCCCATTCAGATAAATCCCTTTTCCTAAATGCTCTCCTTCGACAACATTTCCATCTTCATCAACTATCCCAGCAATCGGCCCTTCACAAATGAGATCAATAACCTCTAGAGTCTGAGTGCTTCTTTTAGCATCTTTAGAATTTGGTGGCAGCAATTTAGGGACTGGAGGCTTTTTCCCTCCTCCTGCTCCTTGAATTGAAATAGATTTTTTTCTTTTATATATCATGCTAATCGTTTGTGAAATCTACGCTGTCTTCAATAGTTCTTAAGTCTTCGTTTCTAACTGAGGATCTAATTATTTGAGATCCCACCTTTAGCCTTCCGTAACCAATAGGAACTGGATGCCCTTGTTGGGCTACGTTAGATCTTCCTCCGAAAAAGTAAGAGTTTGCGCCAGCACTAACGGTCTGTGTTAGTTGAGGCTGTTCTGGAGGCTTGGTCAATAAAGCGGTTATTCCAGCAATTGCCAAACTAATACTTAATTGAGTCAAGAAACTAGCAACCGCTCCACTAGCTAGTCCACCAGAGAAAAAGACAACAACCGCAGCGGCTAATATATACCAACCACCGCTGTCTCCACCAGCACCCAAAATTATAGGGACGAAGTGGATATCATTATCAGCTTTGTTTTTTGAAAATTGCGCAGCGTCACCCACTTCGTTATCATCAATAACGACCATGTAGTTTTTGCCATTTCTTGCGCCTTCAATAACAAATTCGCCAAATGATTTAAAATTAGCTTTTAAAGCTGAGAAAGCTTCTCTGCCAGTAGATACGGCAAACGAGTGAGACTTTCCAAAAAGCCTTCCCATTTCTCCATGTAAGTGAACGGTAATCATTATTTTTTGTGAGTGTAAAAGTTGTCCTCTTCGATACTGTAGATCAAAAAGTCTAAATCGCAGTGAGTAGACATTGTTTTGTCAAATTCTGAAGGCTCTGCGGAGCCTGTGATGTGGCTATGAAACACGGATAGAACCTCTTCGTTTGAGTTTCTTATAGACAAGAATTGAAGCGGACTGATCATAAAGAAGTTTTCCTTATCAGGAGATTCATTTCTAGCCTTTACAGCAGAGATTTCTCCATCGTTCTTTACAACAAAACCACACACCTCTTGGGTTTGGTTTGCTAGCGATAGTTCTTTTATTTTTTTATGAGCCGAATCCATAAGTTCCTGGAAATCCTCCAAATCTAAGTTGCGTTCCAAATCTTTTTTGACAAGAGGAAATATATTTTCCACACTCGTCGCGACTCCAAAAATCTTCTCTCTTTAGTGGGTCGTTCCCAATATTATCGTTAGACTTACTAACAAAGTAAACTTTAGCATAGTCTTGATCAGAAAAAAATGCATTAGCACTTTCATCGCTCAAAAGGTCATCAGGTTGAATGTTCACCTTTGTTTTTGTTTTTCTGTATACTATGTCCTGCAAGGAATAGCTAACATCCTTCGACCACTCGCCCCTTATAGTCACCCCAGAGAGAGGTTCGTCTTTTTCGTTAAAAAGGTTTTTTTCATTTCTGAATCCACAGCAATCTCCGCGATAAGCAAATGGGCAAAACGAAGCCAATACAATTCTACGAGGGATAGTTACGTTTTCGAGTTCAATAGAACTCATAAGTTCAAATTCTACAAAAGATTTCGTCTCAGAAGTCTTTCTGTTAATAAAGAATACTTCATCAGGAAAGCCCATGTTTGCATTAGCACCACCTTCAAAGGGGTTAGACCCATATTCAAAGTTCTCATCGTCAATGTATTTAGCGAAAACCTTCTTTCTAACGACTTTAGCTCCAGACATTCCATCGAAAGACTTCATATACTGGGAAACGATATAGTCTAAATTTGCGATCCTTATTTTCGGGCGAGGAAGGGAGCCGTCCCCCTTTGCTGCAAACCCTTCGACCTCGATAGGAACGGGCAAATAAGATGCCCCTTGCCAAATAATAGGCGAATACACTCCATTTGTTCCACCATGAAAATTAACCGATAGATCGGGTTCGTTAACTTCGTCGGGAAATATTTGAAAAAAATCTAAAACCGCTGTCGGCTCTAATTCAAATAAATCTAAAACTCTTTTTTTTCCTTCTTCTGCCATAAAATCACCTTTTCCTTGGTAGATATTACACGAAAAACACGAAAGTTCTTGACTTTTCTCGTCAAATATGTATAATAATCAAGAATGAACGACGTAATATTTATAGGGGATACCCACGGCAACTCTAAAGCTATAGTTAACGCTTTGGAGTATTGCAATTTGGATGAAGATGTCTTAATCCATGTTGGTGATTTCGGCACGATTTCCCAAAACAAATTCGGCATGAACGTTTCTAAGTTTATCGGAGCGATGGACAGGTTGGACGTTAAATTGGGGAAAAGATGCTGCAAGCTTTATGTAATCAGAGGAAATCACGACGACCCAGTGTGTTTTGACGGCAAATGGGGCGCGGAAATGTGGGATAACATAGAATTCTTGCCAGATTATTCAACAAAGGAAATAAATGGTAAAAAATACCTATTCATTGGTGGAGCCTTGTCAGTTGATAGACTTGTGAGGATAGAAGAGCATGGATATTACTTTTGGGATAAAGAAGAAGTAGATTTAAAAGAAGATAAAGTTAAAAAATGTGACGTTTTAGTTACCCATACGGCAGACTCAACCTCTTTAGGAATGAGCTGGAGCAATATCAATTGGTGGCTACATGGACAGCGAGACGGAAAGGGAGATCCTAAGTTATTGGCAGATTTGATCGCAGAAGGTCAGAAGATGCTAAAAATCAGAGACTTATGCGACCCTGAGTATTGGTTTTTAGGGCATTACCACCAAGAAATATCCACAAACATAGGAAGAACCAAAACGAGGGTCTTAAATATAGACGAGATTTACGAATTCAAACAAAATTAAACAAAATGAAAGCAATATACATTACACTAACGGCAATCTGCCTATCGATATCCTCATGCGCAGACTACGTCATCGTTCATAGAGGCAGATCCGCCCCCAAAGAGATGATTCCAGTCAAATACAATAAAAATGCCGAAGATTCAGCTTCAAGATTGCCAAATAACTCGGTTTGGTCTTTAAATACGAAATACTAAAATGAAACTGATTGATACGATATTACACGAAAGGGGGGAGCAATGAAAGAGGTTGTATTAAGAGATGATGAAGTGGCCTTGAGTCAAATGATAGGCAGAAACAGGTCTTTGATTGCTAGAGCTGCAAGAGTAAAAGATGCAAAAATTGGAGGGCAAGACGGGGCAGAAGCAGATGTCATGGGATTCATGGCGGAATATGCATTCGCCAAGATATTTAATGTTTTTCCAGATATTGGATTATCCCCCAGATCTGGGTCTAGCGATGGAGAACTAAAAGGATTCAATTACGACATTAAAGCTACGTCTTATAAAACAGGAAGGCTGCTATGCACCACGAAAAATAATCCAGACGTAGATATTTATGTTTTAGCTATAGTTGATTCTCCCAAGGTGACTATTATTGGGTATGCGAAAAAAGAAGATTTAATAAAAGAGGAAAATCTCGTCGATTTAGGAAGGGGTAAAGGATATGCGCTCACCCAAGATCAACTAAATAAATTCCAATAAATAACTTGACTTTAATCGCAATAATGGTATAATACAGACATGAAGGAACACAGGAGAAAGGTCGCAGAAATCCTTAATCGATCCGATATTATCGCCCACGTATCTATGACGGGCGGCGGAACCAGCTTTATTGGGGAATATTTAGGTTTTGGAGGCGCGTCAAGCACCTTGGTAGGGGCAGAGGTTCCTTACCACCCTTCTAAAGTAGACGAATTCTTAGGAAACAAGCCTTTTGACAAATATTGCTCAAGGGGAACCGCTCGCCAAATGGCGGCAAAAAGCTACTTTATTGCCAAAGGTTCAGAAATGAATAGGGAAGAATCCAATCCTATTGGCATCGGAGTAACATGCTCTTTAACAACTGGCAAAGGCGAGCGAGTTGGGCGAGAAAACAAAGCTTTCGTCTGTATTCACAGCGGAGATCACACATCTGAGTTTGGGATTCAGTTCTTTGGATTTCTCGGAGGAAGAGAGGTTCAAGAAGGTCACGTCGTAGATTATATATTTTCCGCGATCACCACTTTCACAAAAGAGTCTTGTAACCTTATGGGAGCAATGGACAACCCAATTTTAAAACATCTTGGTAGAATGCAGCCAAGCGTTAAGTTAGATCACGACTTTTGCGAAAAAAGACCTCAGACTATTAAAAACGCTTTAAAAAGATTTAAAGATGTCGAAAACATAATCGTTATGTCGGGAAGCTTCAACCCTTTTCACGAAGGTCACGCAGAGGTTTTTGAAAAATGCAAGCTATTCTCATACAGCTTGAGCAAGTCGGTTCTCATGGTAGAGGTAACATCCTCCGCACAAGGAAAGGCTCCGATAGATCACTTAACAATAAGAGATCGCGTCAAAAACGTCATGGCTCAAACTGGCCACGTAGATGTTGTTTACTCAGATGTTCCATTCTTCGTAGATAAATACAACGAGTATAGCGACGGCAAGACAAAAGTCATCTTCGCTATCGGATACGATATATATGAAAGAATCAGGGATTTTAATTACAAAGAAGGGACTCACGAAGAATTTTTCAAAAGTCGCGACCTTTCTCCTGACGAAATCTCATTCATCGTTTTCCCTAGAGAAGATAAGAATTACGAAGGTGACGATCCATACGTCCTTGAGGACAGCAAAGGGCTTGAAATAAGGAATTTGCACATTAGCAGCACACAAATAAGAAATAAATGAAAAAAAACTACGAAGACTACGGATATAAAGTAAAGCACGGAATTTTAGCATTCCAAAAAGGGCCACTTTCTCAATGGTGGGGAGGACTCGAAGGACAAAGCAGTGACTTTTCTTATACCTCTCCTTATCACGAAGGCACGAAAATAACATTTAACTGTTGCGAGCAATTCATGATGTTTAATAAAGCTATGATTTGCGGAGACTCTAAGTCTGCTTTGGCAATAATGGACGAGAAATCGCCAAAAGAGCAAAAAGCTTTAGGAAGAAAAGTCGATAACTTTAACGAAGAAGAATGGAATAAAAGAAAGTTCGACGTGGTCAGAATCGGCAACATCTTAAAATTCTCACAGAGTCCAGAATTAATGAGCTTCCTTGTGGGAACTGACGGGTTAAGCCTAGTTGAGGCTGCTCCTTGGGATAAAATTTGGGGCTGCGGAACAGACTTGGAAGACCCAAGAACCTACAGCGAAAACATGTGGCAAGGTGAAAACCTTCTGGGCAAAGCTTTAGTCGAAGCGAGAGAAAGGATCATCAGCGTAAATAACGGAGAAAAAGCATAATGGAAAAATTCATGAAATCAAAACACATTGCGCCAATTTACGGCAATAAAGAAAACACCTGTTACACAAAGGGAAATATTGGTGACAAAAAGGTTTGGGTAAGTCGAGCAACAGCAGTTTGCATCGTAGCTCAATTCGACAAAGCTATCCTAATTGGTCAGCGCGGCGAAAAGCTAAATCACGCTGGCAAATGGTGTCTTCCTTGTGGATATGTCGATTACGACGAAACCATTTATGAAGCGGCATCTAGAGAACTTTACGAAGAAATGGGAATATACGTTCCTCCTGCAAAATTCGAAGAAGTTGGGTTTTACGAAGTTATGTCTGACCCCACAAGAGACGAACTTCAAAATATAACTTTCCACTTTCACGTCGGATTAACGTCGATGTTTGTCAACATCGATAATAAAGAAGTGGTAAGTCACTCTTGGATAACCAAAAATATGGTCGATGATTTCGAGTTTGCATTCAACCATCCAGAAAGAATCCTTAAAAGACTTGACAAATAACAAAAAACAAGTATAATACAACTATGTCATTAGCAACAATTCAAAAAATTAAACAAGTAGAGCATCACTACAACGCAGACGCGCTGGATATTGTGAAGGTTCTAGGATGGGACGTTATTACAAGAAGAGGCGAATTCAAAGCTGGAGATCTTATTGTTTACGTAGCGTTAGACAGCATCTTGCCGCACACTAACCCAGCGTTCGCTTTTTTAGAAAGTAAAAACTGGAGAGTCAAGACTCAAAAACTCAGAGGACACGTTAGTTACGGAATCGTATTCCCACTAAATGTTTTGAATCCAAATCTTATTATCAAAGAAGGCATGGACGTTACTAAAGTAATGGGCGTCGAAAAATACGAAAAGCCTGTGCCAAATTGCGGCGAAGCCAAAGGTGTATTCCCAATCAGCCTTTTAAAGAAGACTGACGAAGAACGTCTTCAAAATGTCCCTTGGGTTATCGACGAGCTTCGTGGGAAAGAAATCTACGTAGCTACAAAATATGACGGAGCAAGTATCACGCATACAAATATGCCAGTGGAAGACCCAGAAGCAATTAACGCTTTAGATGAAAAGCACCAAGGCTTTAACGTTTGCTCTAGAAATATGTTACTTAAGCGTCCTGTTGGAGATCCTGACTCAGCGTTTTGGAGAGAGACTGTCCGTAATCGTGTCGAAGAGGCTATTCCAGAAGGCTTGGCGATGCAGTCAGAGTTAATTGGAGAAGGCATTCAGAAAAACTCACATAAGCTTGTAGGAAACGACCTGAGAGTATTTAACGTTTTAGATATCGCTCAAAACGAACCTGCAAAGCTTTGGGGTCTAGATGCAATGGTTGATTTCTGTGCAATGAGAGGATGGGCAACGGCGGATATCGTTTTCCGTGGCAAATTTGAAGATTTAGGTTGTGAAACAATCGAAGACTTCGTTAAACTCGCGGATAAAACCAAATACGTCACTCCAGAAGGCAAGAAAGTTCAAGCCGAAGGCATCGTAGTTAGATTAGTTAATCCAGAGATTTGCCCCAAGATGAGCAAAGAACTCAGCTTCAAAGTAATCTCTGCAAAATACGCCTTAAAGCATGGAGAATAAATTCCTTTCTTTTTGCATAATAACTCTAGGGAAAGATCTCGACAAGTTAAATCTATGCATAAACTCAATCGAGTCGTCCCTGCGAAAAAGTATGGGGCGATCTTATGAGATAATTGTCGTTGGAGAAAATTTAAGCTCTCTTGAGGGACAAGAGGGCTTAATTCTCATTGAAGAAATAGAAAAAAGAGAATACCTTGGATACAAGCGGAATCTTGCGCTCGAAAAATCCACAGGAGAGTATCTTGTTTTTTGTGATGACGATATCATTTTTACAGAAGATTGGGTAGAGAATTTTATCAATTACATTTCTGCTAATCCTGATTGGCAAATCGCGGGAAATAGGATTCTTCTACCTTACGGTGGCAGATATTGGGATAGAGCTACGTATTTTCCAAGGCATATAATGGTGGACTACGATTACGAGTCCAAGGACGACTTATTCTACCAAGGTGGATGCTTTGTATTCGCAAAGAGAAGCTTAATGGAGCGTATAAAGTGGGACGGAGACATTCCATTTTACGCGACAAGCAAGGGTTATCAATACAATGAGGACGTAGAGTTCTCTGTAAGGTTAAAGAGGATGGGAGTCCAGCTAGAGTTTGACAAGAACAATCTGGTTTGGCACTACGACAGATCTTACATCAGTAATGAAACTTCGTGTGGACAAATGTCAGGAAATGAAGTTCCAGCGGGGCAAGACAAGAAAGAATTTAAAGAATTAATAAAAAAATGCAAAAATTAATATTCGGTTTAGGGACAGGAAGGTGCGGAACACACTCCCTATACAAATTGCTAAAAGAACAAGATGGAGCTGATATATCTCACGAAATGGGAGACTTTCCATTCTTACCTTGGGAGAAAAGTGAACTTAGGTTAAAAGATTACATGTGGAGGATAACTCATACTGATAGTGAATTTGTAGGAGACATCGCTTTTTATTGCCTACCTTACGTAAGAGATATTTTAAAGCTTCATCCAGATGCTAAATTTATCGCATTGAAACGTGATCGGACAGAAACGGTCGAAAGCTACATGAAGAAAACGGAAGGTCGAAATCATTGGCAGCATCACAGTGAAGATACTCGGAGTCATCTTTTTAGACCTTGCCCTTGGGACGTAAGTTATCCGAAATATCACTTCTTTATGACAAAAAAATACGCCATTGGAGAGTATTACGACGATTATTATAGCGAGTGCCGCCTTTTAGAAGAGGAATTCCCAAATAACGTAAAACTATTTGAGATGGAAGAGTTAAACTCAAGAGTTGGAGTCGCCAGTATACTGCATTTCGCAGGAATAGAAGGCAAAAAACTAATAGTAGGAATTAAAGAAACAGCAAGATAAATATGAACGAAAAAGAAACATACGACAGTAGGCTAAAGTCAATGGGGCATAGGCACTATGTAGGCGGGGAAGATGTAGAGTCTTGGTATAAAATCGGAAGAATGCAGTATCATTATTTGGTATCAGAAGGCTTAAAAAGCGATCATATATTCTTGGATGTAGCCTGTGGGAGTCTGCGGCTAGGTCAGTATTTAATACCTATGCTTGACAATGGAAATTATTATGGGATAGACGGCAATCCAGATTTGATACAGTTGGGAGTGGAAAACGAGCTAGACTTTGATATTGCCGAGGGAAAAGATCCGAAGTTCGAATCTAATTACGGCTTCGACTTCTCGTTCTCTCCTCAATTTGATTTTGCTATAGCCCAGTCTCTATTCACCCACTTAACACTAAAAGATATAGAATTGTGTTTTGAAAATATTTCAATTAAAATGCACAAGAACAGCAGATTTTATTTTACATTTTTTGAAGGGAGTCCCGTTAATAATCCAACTGTAGATTCAGATCCCCATCAAGGGTGGTTTTACTCTTCGGAGGAATTATCCAAATTGGCAAGCAAGCATGATTTAGATCTCCATTACATAGGAGACTGGAATCACCCTAGAAACCAAAAAATAGCTTACACAACAATTAGATAATATTATGGCGGACGTTGAACTTCAAAAACCAAACTCCACCCCTTTACTGAAAGAGGTGTTTGAGATGATCGTTTCTCAAAGAAGAGGGTATGCAGATTTCTCATACCCTGCTTTTATCCTATTGATCGAATCTAATATAAAAGAAATTTGCGAGACGTTCAATACTAGGTGGTTAATTTCTATCTGTGATACTATTGCCGACTCCGAAACGGAATCGGCTCCAAGAGCAATGATGATAACCACTTACGTTGGCATGATAAAAATGTGGGGAACGGACATACAACCTAAAGGTGGTAGAGATCCCAAGATTTTGAAAAGTATGAGGCAAACCTCTTATGAAATTTGGGATGGAATAATAACAATGAGAATGTCTTCTAGCGGAGACGCTTATAGAAGTATGATGGCGAGATTCTTAAGGGTTTTAAAGCTTGATCCAGTTTTGCTGAAAATATTTGAAACGATTCTGCGCAGAGTAAACTCGTCGAGCAATCCTCTATCAAACCTTATTAGCGAACAACAAATAGAAAAAAGATAATGAACAAAGATTTAATAGAACAATACAAATTGCTTCACGGCAAAAAGGCGGGATACGGAAGCGGAAAAGGCTTTGGTGGACAGAGGTATTTTAATGACCTGATCGAATTCTTAGAAAAAGGAAACTGCAAGACAGTCCTTGATTTCGGCTGCGGCAAAGGAGAGTTAGCAAAAGAACTTAATAAGCTTGGCTTTGAATGTCAAGGTTACGATCCAGCGATAAAAGTTTTTCATACGTTTCCTAATAAAAAGTTCGACTGCGTTGTTTCCACGGATGTTTTTGAGCATTTAGATAAGGATGACATGCACGAAGAGTTTACTTTGATCAAAAGCGTGAAGCCTAAATACCTGTTTTTTAACGTAGCCACAAGAGAAGCTGGAAACGTTTTACCAAACGGTTTAAATTGCCACACCATTGTCGAAAACTCTAAGTGGTGGCAAGACACTATTGAAAAAAGCTTCGAGGATTATAAAATCACCAAGGTTAGAGATAATAGCCACATGGCTCATTCTGTAATCATGCATCTTGAGTTAAAATGATTAGCGAATAAACCAATGGAAGAATACACAGTAGAGAAAAAGATAAAGATAGACGGAAAGACTTTAGACAAAGGCGGACAGTTATTTGTCATCACAGAATTTCCGCTAATGACGTTTATGCAATACAGGCAAGATAAGTCTACGTCTTTCCAATTCGTCTGGGAAGAGTCAAAAGACGCAGCAGAGATCTTAAAGAGCTGCAAAGCGAAAAAGAAGCCCGAAAAACTCGCGACAAAAAAAGAAAACAACAAAAAATAAGATGAAACACAATGTAAAATATTACAGCGGGATCGGATCTCGCTCCACGCCAGAAGACATCCTAAGTTGGATGGAAAAAATCGCACAATTTTTGGCTAAGCAAGGTATCACCTTACGAAGTGGTCATGCAGAAGGTGCGGACTACGCTTTTGAATTAGGTGCGGGACACAAAGCGGAAATATACCTACCTTGGAAGAGATTTAACGAAGAACTCGACTTGTCTCAAAACCATGCGGCAAAAAACTACATTGTCCCAAACTTTGGAGAAAAACATGAGAAAGTATTGTCGCAGATTCACCCATTATCAATGTCTTTATCTCAGGGCGTAAAGAAGTTGCACATGAGGAACATAAATCAGGTTCTTGGAAAAGACGTTGGCAATCCCGTTTTGTCGGACTTCTTGATTTGTTGGACACCCAACGGGGAAGAGAGCAAGAAAGACTGCACAGTGAAGACTGGAGGCACGGCAACAGCAATCAAGCTCGCAGAGTTGAATGGAGTTCCTGTATTCAACTTAAAAAACAAAACAGCTAAAGTAAGATTGAGAAAGTTTTGCGAAGAGAAGGGGATAATTAAATAATGGAAGCGAATAAAAACGACAGAGACGGACGCGCAAAAGAGTTGGGTGATTTATCAGTGATATCTTTTGAAGATTCAATGAAGGGTCATGGCATACAAGTGGAGAGAACCCCCTTCTCAGAAGACGTTTATGATCACATAGATTATTGGATAACAAGGGGGAAAAAGATTTCCGTTGATCTAAAGTCTTTAAAAAGAATCTCAAGATCGGACGCGAAACCTCAGAATAAGAAAATCTGGGTGGAGTTCAAAAACGTTCAAGGAAAGGACGGTTGGATTCTCGGCAAAGCAGATTACATCTGTTTAGAACAGCCATTTCACTTTCTTTTCGTAAAAAGAGAAGACTTATTAGATTTTTGCAGGAAATACGTTAAAAACGAAAAAGTTTCCAGCGCAAAAGACGCTGAGTATAAATTATATACTAGGCGAGGCAGAAAAGACGTGATTTCAATAGTCGATTTGGCAGATATTATTGGAAATTGCAGCAGCATATTTATGCTTAGTAAATAATAAAATCATGAATAATACAGTAATCATAGATCTAGAAGCAACTTGCTGCAATAAGGGATCATTCCCCCGCGAAGAAATGGAAATCATTGAAATCGGCGCAGTATCAATCAGCAACGACACAAAAGAGATCGTGTCAGAATTCCAAGCTTTCATCAAGCCAGAAAGACATCCGATCCTAACGGATTTCTGCACGGAACTAACAAGCATCACGCAAAAAGATGTAGATGCGGCAGAAGGATTTGTTTCAGTGGCGGAAAGCCTTAAAAAATGGATAATGGATCAAGACGTAAGAAACTTTTGCTCTTGGGGATTCTACGATCAAACGCAATTCTCGCGAGATTACAAATACCACAACATGGATTACATTTTCTCCAATGGGCATAGAAACATTAAAATCGAATTCGCTGAAAAGAAAGGTCTTAAAAGAGGCGTAGGTCTTGGGAAAGCTCTGAAGATGCTTGGAATGGAATTTCACGGAACCGCGCACAGAGGAATTGACGACGCGAGAAACATGGCTAGAATCTACAAATCAATACTATAATGAAAAACATATCAGGAAAATGGGAAGATTCAATCTTTGCAGCAAAAAACTTCATCCAAGAACTATCTAAAGTTCAAGATGAAAGATTCGACAAAATCTTTCAAGAGCTACAGGAAGAAGGGTTTTCCGATCAATTCGATTCGGAAGATGAAGCAAAAGATTATCTGTTTGATTACATCTACAATGAAGATGACAAAACGAAAGACTTTTACGACTACTTAACAATTTACTCAAAAAGGGAATTACGATAATTATTCTTGACATTTCTACGAAAAAGGCGTAAAGTCTCCACAGAACAGCTTCAGCAACAACAAAAATGAACAAAAAAAACATCATCTTCACGTTAGACGCTTACAAGTGGGATCACGAATCTCTATATAAAGACGGATTTGAAAATAATTACGCCAACCTTCTTTGTAGGAGCGACAAGGTTCACAAAGAAGCTGTGGTTTTTGGTTTCCAAGGAGACATTAAAACGTGGTTGACAAAACCAGTTACTCAAGAAATGCTCGACGAGGCAAGAGAGACTGCAATCGATTGTTTCGGCAGTGATCAATGCATCAACTATAAATCTTGGCAGTATATTATTGATAATCTTGACGGAATGATCCCTCTCAGAATTAAGTCTGTAGAAGAAGGTTGTATCGTTCCTGTAGGAAATGTTATTATGACCGTTGAGGCGACCATCGATGGATTTGGTTGGGCGGCATCCGCATTTGAAACCTTACTTCAACATGGTTGGTATACAACTCAAGTTGCAACCCGCGCATTTGAAATTGTAAGAGACATTAAAGCTTCTATCATCGAATCTTCTGATAATCTCGAAACCTACAAATTCATGTTATGCGATTTCGGTCAACGTGGAGTAACTTGCATGGAGCAAGCGGGAAAAGGTGGAAGCGCAGTCCTTCTTAGCACTTACTCGTCAGATACAATGATGGCGATTCCATACGCAGTAAATGACTACAATGCAGATAGAACAAATCTTCTCAAGTCGGTAAGAGCAGTAGAACACGCTGTAACCTCTGGGTATGGCAGCACAATTGAAGGCGAAATGGATTACCTTTCTACCATCTTGAATCGACACAGAGACGGAATTCTATCCATGCTTACTGATACAAACTGCACAGAAAGGTTTATTCAAAAAGTCGTCCCAGAAATGAAGCAAGAAATCCTTAATCACCACGAAAATGGAAAAGGATTTGTTAATAAAGTTATATTTCGCCCAGACTCGGATCGCTGGGAAGGCGACACTCCACATGAGCAAGTCTTGTGGATAGTTGAGAAGCTCGGAGAGACGTTTGGATACTCAGTTAATGCCAAAGGCAAGAAAGTTCTTCACCCCGCTGTAGGAGTGATCTACGGAGACGCCTTAACTCAAGAAAAGATCAACGTTCTATACAGACACCTTATCGACAATGGATGGAGTTCTGAAAACTGTTTTGTTGGTTGTGGTGGAGGTCTTTTGCAAAATGGTTACTACCGCGATGCTTTGGCGACTGCTTTCAAAGCTTCTAAGCAAAAGTTTGATGGAAAATGGATCAACGTAAATAAGAATACTGCGACCAAAACTTCTATCGGTGGAAAAGCCAAGCTTTTTAAAGAGCAGGATGTTGTTAACGGAGGTTGGAATTACAAAACTATCCGCGACGATCACCCTCTTTACCACGATGTTAAGGATGAAATGAATGTAGTGTTCGAAAACGGTAAAATGATCCATGAGGTTGATTTTGAAACCGTTCGAGCTAACATTGGGCTTTGGAGCTAATGAATCAGAAACAAAATAAACAAAAAAGATAAAGACTTAATTAAAATACCAAAATTAAATTTGTTATCCAAAAACCTACGAAGGCCGCGAAAGAAGGGCGATAGAATTAAACTATGCGCTTTTTAGAAAAAGGTTGAAAATACCTTGACAAATAACCAAAACAGTATATAATTCTGGTATGAGCGAAACACGCACAATAACAACATGAACACAGCAAAAGCACTAAAAATTAAAAACCGCAAGGCGCTTGCCAAGCTTTAGAACACTAACTTTATATGAACAACAAAACAAATCCGCAATCACACTTCGAAAGTGTAGATCGCGTAAGTCAAATAGCAGGAATGAACACAGCTTCATTCGTAGCTAATAAATTGAAGGCCGAATCTTTAAATAAAGGAGCTTTCGGCGGCAAAATGACAATAGACAATATCCTCTCAGAACAATTTGTCAAAAAGCTCATCAAAGACAACAACCTTAAAGTTGTCGTATCGGAGTATCAAAGTTCATACTCTTCAAATACACATGCGAAGCTGTATATGAACAGCGAATTCGCTTTCGTGGTATCGAAAGTAGATCCAACTAAAAAGGATAAGGAATTTTATTACGTAGCATCTTCATTATACGCAAAGGATAAGCGCGTATTTGACAAAGTTCTAAAACTGGTTCTTGAAAACTTTAGCTCACCTAAGAAAAGCTCTTCGATTAAAGTTTTATCTAGCTCTTTTGGGGAGATTGTAACAAGGGATGTTAAGACTCCAGAGTGGAACAAAATCTCTATCAAAAACGAGTATTACAATACCGATTTCCCGAAGTTCAACAAGAGGATGAAGGGATTCCTTGATAAAAGGTGTAATAGCGCATTATGTATGCTCTTTGGAGACGTAGGAACGGGAAAAACCACATACTTAAGGAAGTTTATGGCAGATCATCCAGAGAAGGATTTTATTTATATCCCCGTCTCTATGGTAGGAACGCTTAGCTCGCCAACATTTATGGATTTCCTCGCAGAAAATGAAGAAGTAGTTATTATTCTGGAGGATGCGGAAAAAGTAGTTGCTCAGCGCGGAAGTGGACAATCAGACGAATGTGCAGTAAGTAATCTTTTGCAGATGACAGATGGAATTTTAAACGACATCTTCAAAACAAAAATCATCATTACGTTCAACTGCGAGATCGAAAAGATTGACGAAGCTTTAACAAGAAGCGGCAGACTGTTCGCATCATATGAGTTTAAGAATCTCACCAAAGCAAGAGCTACGAGCTTAATGAAGAAGCTTAAGCTAGATCATTCAAAAATCGTAGGAGAAACATCTTTAGCAGAAATCTTCAACACAGAAGAGGTCTCCTTCACCGAAAAAACAACAACAAAAATAGGATTTAAAAAATAATGTCAGTTATATACGAAAACGGAATAGGATACGATGTAGCCTCACGGCTCTTGAAGGAAAATATTATCATGGTCAACGGGCAAGTTGATGATTTTATGGCGGACGATGTCATTTCTAAAATGCTACTGCTCGATCACGCTGACAAAGGCGACATTCACATGTATATTAATACAGGTGGCGGGTCAGTTACAGCGGGTCTTGCGATCATCGACACAATGAATCTAGTAGGCTGCGATGTAAACACATACTGTATGGGAATGTGCGCTTCAATGGGAGCATGTATTTTATCACAAGGGACTAAAGGCAAGCGACTCGCTTTACCAAACTCCCATGTGATGATTCACCAAGTATCTGCTGGAACCAGCGGAGCGGTAGATGATATGATCAGAACAGTCGAGTTTGCAAAGTCTCTCAATGGACGCTTAGCATCCATGATCGCAAAGTCAACAAAGAAGACGCTCAAAAGAGTCAAAGCTGACATGGATCGCGATTATTACATGAATGCAGAAGAAGCTTTGGCTTACGGCATCATCGATCAAATACTCTAATGGAGAACGAAATTCGAAGCCTCTACAAGGTAGACTCTAAGGGCAAAGTCCGAAATTGGATCATCTTTACTGACGGCGACTCACACTTCACAAGAAGCGGGTTGGTTGAAGGAAAGAAGGTTCAATCTGGAGCAACAATGTGCTTCCCTAAAAATGTAGGGAAAATCAACGAAACTTCTCCCGAAGAGCAAGCACTTTTAGAGGCTGAGAGTTCAGTTACAAGAAAAATCGAGAGAGAGGGGTATTTTGGAACAGCGCAAGACGCAGTTCAATTCCAAAAGTTTTCTCCGACATTAGCTAAGGGATATCAAGACAGGCAGGAAATAAATGCCTTAAGCTTCCCATACTTAGGTTCTCAAAAGTTAGATGGGATTCGTTGTTATACAAATTACGAAGCCCACACCTTATCAAGGAAGAATAAAGCATTCTTGTCGTGCGTTCACCTTTATGAAGAAATTAAGAAGATGGTTAAGTTGATAGCTTTAGAGATTACTAAAGATACATCAATGGGTTGGTCAGTTATACGTTTAGACGGAGAATTATACAACCACGAATTAAAAGATAACTTCGAGAAGATCGTCAGCTTAGTAAAGAAGCAAAAGCCAACAGAGGAAGATCTTGCAGAGGCAGAGGCAATTGTCGAATATCACATTTTTGATTTTTGCTGCTTAAGTATTAATAAGAGCGCAATTGATAGGTATAATATTTTAAAACAAGTATTTGCAAAAAATAATTTTAAATATCTAGTTCTTGTGGATCAAGAAATGATTAACAACGAGGAAGAGGCTGAAACATTCAAGAATGAATGTAAAGACCTTGGATTTGAAGGGGCTATGCTTAAATGTCCCGAATCTCCTTACGAAACCAAAAGGACAGAAAACTTACTTAAATATAAAGACTTCTACGATGCAGAATACGAAATCGTATGCTTTACCGAAGGGAAGGGAAATTGGGCTGGCGCAGCGAAAAGCGTCACGCTTAAAGGCGGCGATGGAGACACCTTCAAGGCTGGCATTAAAGGATCAATGGAATACGCCAAACAGCTATTGATCGACAAAGACAGTTATGTCGGCAAAATGGCAACAATCAGATACCAAGAGCTAACCTCTAAGAACAAAGTTCCTAGATTTGGAAGAATGGTTTCAGTTAGGGATTACGAATAAAAAAGATTGACAAACGCCCAAAAGTGGGTATAATCCAATCCATGAAGCACAAGGCTCACGCTTACGAATTTAACGACCTGATACCCCTTCTTGAAAAAGAGGTTAAGGCGGGTTATATAAATAAGATCGTTGACGAAGATTCAGATCTGGTAATCTACAATTACTCGCGCAACTGCATGACTGAGCGCTATTGGCCAGAAGCTTGTCTTATGGCGCGTGGGCTAGTAGTTAATCCTACGAGAATTGTTGCGACTCCATTCATGAAATTCAAGAATTTTGGCGAAGACGGAGTGAAGCTCCCAGAAGAAGAATACGAAGTGTTTGAGAAATTAGACGGTAGTTTTGCCGTAATTTTCCATTATAACGGCGAATGGCGAGTCAATACTCGCGGATCTTTCAATTCCGATCAGGCTATTTGGGCAAAAGCCCATTTCGACAAGAATGTTGACACCAAAAACCTCAAAGAGGGTAATACATATTTAGGGGAGATAATTTATATTTCAAATCGCATAGTAGTCCAATACTTCGGCTCAGAATTCCTCGGATTGCTCGGAGGGTTTGACTCTAAAGGGATCGAGATTCCTTTGAATGAAGTCTGTGAGCATTTTGGTAACGTATCCGAAGATGGCACTATACGCCGCGCCAAGACGTTCAAAGGTAAAACCGTCAAAGACCTACTGTATTTGGCAGAGAACGTTCTCACGGCCAACGAGGAGGGCTTTGTAGTAAGATTTGCCAATGGATACAGAATCAAAATCAAAGGCGATAAATACGTAGCTCTTCACAAGATCTTGTCTCACTTCTCAGAAAAAGGGGTTATGGAATTCGTTCGCGACTTTCCTAGCGAAGACATTTTCGCCAACGAAAACTTTAATGAGCTTCCAGAAGAATTTTTTGAAGATCTTGCCCTTTGGAATAACAAATACCGAATCTTATTCGAATCGTATCTCGCAGATGGACTAAAATTCGTCAAGGAGAATAAAACGATCTCAAATAAAGAAGTAGGATTGAAAAAAGGTGCGGGAGAAATCAAGGACAACGTGGCCGAAGTATTCTTTTCCATAAAAAAGGGAAAGTTTAAAGACTACTACAAATCTTCTTTGACTAGACAAAGAGTATTTAACAAATTATACAAAACGAAATGACAAACGACGAAGAAACAATGCTTGTTTTCGCGATGCGATACGCTATTCCCAGATCCACTGGGGCAGGAGCCGTCGTAGCAAGGGAAATCCTTTCTAAATGGGAGTCTGTAAGCTTCCAAACAAAACAGCAGATCCATAAAGAAGTGACGATGTCAATTGGTTACGAGGAGATTCCCACATTAAATAGGTCGGACTGGGAAAAGGTTCTTAGCTTGAATGTTGGATTTGGTGATCAACCCCTATCTCTTTACAGAGGTGACGGAGTAGAATTTAAAATGAATAAAGATGGAACCTATTCGATGATTACCGATTTTGACGACAATCTCGATTCTAATGGCCAAAAATACCTGCCTCTCAAATACCCACACTCTGCATTGACTGCGGAATTTTTTAAAACAGAACCTTGGACAGAAAATGAGTCTCAGGCAGCAAAAAGAAGAAAATAACATGAAAAAATACAAAAGAAAAGGTTGCGGGGCATTCATGGTCTTCTCTTCGGGAGAGGATGGAATGCCTGTGGGTTGGACTCAGCCCGATAAGAAAGTAGATATATTTATTAAGTCGCATGTATTCGCTGAGCAATGTAAAGTTCCGAACGTAAAGCTCACCACTTTAGACGGAGAAATGGAATACGACAATCCAGATCGAAACGGATGGATCGTTTATAACGGCGACGAAGAGCCTAACGCTTTTGACGTTTGTTTCGTGACAAACGAAGAGTTCGAAAAACTTTACGAATAAAATGAAAAATATCTTAGAAAAATGCAAAACCTACATGATTGGAGCTATGGAGTTTCAAAATGGAGAAGGATGGAGAAACAAATGCTCAAAAGAGCTTGAAGAAAAAGGTATAATTTGCTATGATCCATATAAAAAGCCATTTGATGAAGATTATGTAAAAGAAGATCAAGACACGCAAGAAAAGATAAAACTCTTGCGAGAAAATGGAGAGCTAGAGGAAGTTCACAAACACTTTAAAGAGATCATCGCTATTGATTTAGCTATGGTAGATAGGTCTGATTTTATAATTTGCTACATCAACCCAAGCACTCCCACTTTTGGAACGATGCATGAATTAATTGTCGCCAACCAAGCAAAGAAGCCCATCTTCATCTTCGTAGAGGGAGGGAAAACGAAAACCCCGCTTTGGCTTCTTGGGTTATTGCCAGTGAGATTCTTTTATGACGACTTAGACTCCCTACTGGACATGGTCAAAAAAATCGATGATGGAACCGTAGAGATCGATAGTAAAAGGTGGAGGCTATTTAAAAAACATTATAGGTAGCATGAATAATCTCCATTTTTGTGTGTAACATCATACATGAAGATGGTAATTTATATTATAACTAATTTAGTAAACGGTAAAATCTATATAGGTAAAACAAAACGGTATTTAAGCGTTAGAAAGTCTGACCACAAATATCAATCAAAAAACCCAAAACCTAAACAGCCTATAAGTAGGGCTATCAAAAAATATGGATGGGATAATTTTGAATTTGGAGTATTAGATGTTTGCGAAACAGAGGAAGACTTGGCTAAAAAAGAAGTTTTCTGGATAAAAGAAAAGTCTGCTTGCAATTCTTCAATAGGATACAATATCATTCAAGAAGAGCAAGACCATTCTACAATAAGTAGTCAAGAGACAATAGAAAAAATACGAAAAGCTAGTCAAGGAAGACCTGCACACAATTCAAAACACTCTAAATTTTTGGGTGCGAGGCTAATTAAAGATAAATGGCATTGTCAGGTAACGATAAATAAGAAATTAATAACTCAAAAATGTTTAAATGAAAAATCTTCCGCAGAAATGTATGATAAAATCGTTTTGCATTATTACGGAGAAGATGCTGTTTTAAACTTTCCAGAAAATAGGGCGAAATACTTTAACATAGATTTAAAAGAAATATATGATGAATTCATAAATAGAACAAAAACCTCAAAATACGAAGGGGTTTCTTATGACAAAACCCGCAATAAATGGATGGCTTCAAAAAACATAAAGGGAAAAAAACTTTTCTTTAAAAGATTTGATTTAGAAATTGACGCCTCAGAATACTATAAAAAGAAAATTCAAGAATTTTATAGAAATATGTAAAAAAA
>TARA_R110002153_G_scaffold1274_3_pt1 | contig 46765 bp, 39 predicted proteins | sample TARA_R110002153 | Tara Oceans TARA_R110002153 (sample SAMEA4398193) | marine metagenome | biome: Polar Biome; feature: [SRF] surface water layer (ENVO:00010504); material: water (ENVO:00002006), including particulate matter (ENVO:01000060) such as... | depth 5 m | reverse complement strand
AAATGACAAAGCCGCTATGAAGCGGCTCTGGCTAAGATTAAAAGTTGAGGTTACCGAGATCTACCCCTCAGCTCCCAAAACAAGCTCTAATCTCATTGGGGAATGAAATACTAGCAGCATTGTATTGGGCAGGCAAATTCGATCTTTTGCCTTAGAGTGGAGTCGAGTATGACCACCAATAAGTGTGTTCATGTGAGCAAATACCCGCGGTACCGTTTAGGTCGTTGGGAAGATGTGTCACAGCATTGGCGTAGTATGCCAAATCGTTAATTAACTGAGGGGCTAGCCCCTCTTTTTTCGTGAGTCGATAGCAATATGAAGATAGTTGTAATAATTAATTTTCACCTTAACCTATTGATAATATGTTTAAATACACCTTAGAAATTTATCGTTCAGGGAATGAATATGCGACAGCAAAAGTCCGTAATGGTGACAACGAGTAGCGAATTTAATAATTCAGAAATTAAAGCCTATTTAGGGATTGTTACCATCCATTTAGTCGCTGGCACCAATATATTCAGCGAAATTTTTGCATCCGCTTCAGACATATTTGGTGGACGTTCAAAATCATCTGAAAAACAACTTGATTCAATTAAAGAAGATGCAATCAAAGCGCTGAAGCAGCAAACGTTAAAAAGAAATGGAAACGGTATTATTGGCGTTCACATCGATGTAGATGAGATATCAGGCAATAACAAAAGTATGTTCATGATAACTGCTTATGGCACTGCAGTTTCACTTGAATTTCACGAAAAACACTTAATAGACGGTGAGAATATTTCACCACTCTCGGGTCAAGTGGTTGCAGAATCTATTGCTAGAAAAAACTTGCTCAAAACAGTAAAAGGCGACCCTTTATTTTGTGATGACACATTGTGGGGAAAAGTAGTATCGCTATCGATACCAGCACTTGCCCCCTACATCATATCTGATTTTGAAAAGAAGCCACGCTACGCCTTTGATCAGGTTAAAAACCGAATATGTGAATATGCATTATCTATTGAATATGAGTTTAGCATCGATTTTATATACGATGTCTTGCCTTCATTTATTGATGAATCATCGATGTTCAATTTCATCATGAAATTTATTAAAGATAATCAGATGGTTGACTACACTAAAATTGAAGACCTTCTAAAAAGTGACCACTTTCTTTTGCGCAAAGCAGCGCTGAACATACTAATGACATATAAACAAACCTATAATTCATTAGACGTCGTAATGTTGCAAAATATTAAACAAGACTTGGGCAATATGTTTCCTCAGATGGCTGTCTTTTCAGCTAAAAAATCAATAATAGGAGGCGACAAAAATCAGTGGACATGTGCGTTTGGTCATGATGGAAACCATGAGGAATCCAGCTCGTGTAAAACATGTTTTTCTGATAGATTTGGTTTTCATCGTGACGATACACCTGTTTTAGAGGTACAGTTGCGCATTTCGGATATTCTGGAAGAGCTTTCTGTGATTAAGTAGAGATGAATTAAAAAAATTAGAAAAACCCCATCTTTAAAACCCTCTATTTCCATGCTTGAACTAAACTTAATCGGTGTCACATGTTGCCAGGTCTATTCTTTACGCCTTAGCCTCGAAAAAGCCAAATTAGTTTAATCTATACGCCTTATTATAGAAACAATAACCATGGAGTTAACGATTTGCAGATAGTCGATTTGCACCTGTCGTCATTTTCAATCAGCAGTAAATAACTTAGCACGAACGGTTGTTCTGTATTCCCGAGGTGAGGTGGCCAGTAACTTCACAAACAATGACGTAAAGTACCCCACATCTTGATAGCCAATTTTATCTGCTACTTCACTTACGTTTAGATTACTTGTTTGTAATAAGTCTTTGGCGATTTCAATACGGATTTTTTGTAAATATTGTAGTGGTGTTTGGCCAGTGGCATTTTTAAAACGGCGATTGAATGTGCGTACGCTCATTTCAAAGCGCCCTGCTACCTCGCTCAGACTAATCTGTCGGTTATAATTGTCTTGCAACCAAATTTGCGCTTGTATTATTTCCTCATCGGGGTGCTGTTTTGTGCTGCCTTCAAAATAACTGGTGTTTTCATAGGGGCGGCGAATTTCATGGGAAAAATTTCGCTCAACAACGCTGGCTATCGCTTCGCCATAGAGTCGTTTAACAAAGTGCACGGTGAGATCGGCCATCGCATTCACGCTAGCTGAGCAGTACAGATTGCTAGCTTGGGTAATAAAGTATTGACGCTTTAATTTGACCCTTGGGTAGTCTCGTTGAAACTGATCAAAATAATGCCAGTGAGTGGTAGCAGGTTTATCATTGAGCAGCCCTGCTTCAGCTAAAAAACAACAGCCTGTGCCTACTGCAGAGAGCATCGCACCATTTTCATAAGCTTTGCGTAACCACGCTAAAATTTCGGGGTGTTTTTTTACAATTGGCCGAGGATTTCGCCACAGAGCAGGTAAATAAATAATATCGCTGTCACCCACGTCTGCGAGTTTGGTATCGGGTGACAAGGAAAAACCAATACTGGTTTTAATCGGCAGTTTATCTATCGACGTTGTCTGAATTAGCACGGGTTCAACTTGACTACCTTCTTTTGCACGAGCAGCACTTTCGGCGGCACGCAACATTTCAAAAGGCAAAGTTGCGCTAGTGGCCAGCATATTTTCGCAAAGTAAAAAGGTAATTTTATGCACAAGTCAGCTTAGTCAATTTAATGGATATTGGGCAAAGATAGCGAATTAGTGGCTAAAACACCACGCTTTATGGCCAGTATAACCCTGCCAGAAGCTAAACCTAGGCAGTAAACTGCGGGTATTCAAACATTTGGTATCTCAAATATGTCTTCATTACCGGTCATCGTTGGATTTGGTGGTTTTAATGCCGCTGGTCGCAGTTCATTTCATCATGCTTATAAACGAATGGTGATAGAAAGTTTATCTGCGAGTGAACGAGAAGAAACCCTGCTTGGTTTAGCAACAATGATGAAGTTGGTGCGTTGCGAAAACGGTCTCTTTATTGATAACGCGATTGAACATAATCAACAAGCCTTGACGTCAGAAGAAGTGGTTGAACGCTTTTCAGAGCAAATTTTAAATTCGACGCTCATTCGTACCATCGAAAAAAGCCACTTCGATGTTAATGCTGTGCATTGGCAGAAAAATATCACTATGCAGTCTACAGACAAAACAGGCATTTGTTTTGAATTGACCCGTAAACAATTGCCTGACCCAATACCGACAAATTGGCAGTTAACTGATATTGCTAAAGACCGAGTGAAAGTTGAAATTATCGGCGAAGTAGATTTCAAAATAGACAGTTATCGTGAATGCCCAGTAAAAGTAGCAGGACAATTACCCAGCGGATTTAAACCCGAAGATCACTACAATGCCCGCTTTCATCCTCGCGCTTTACAAATGGCTATTATGGGTGCATCAGATGCCATTCGTTCATTAGGCATGGAATGGAAAACCATCGTGAATGCGGTTAAACCAGACGAAATTGGTGTATACGCCAGTAATGCCATGTCACAGCTGGATGAAAACGGTTTTGGTGGCATGTTGCAATCACGCTTAAAAGGCGGCCGAGTCAGTACTAAACAGTGCCCTTTAGGCTTAAACACTATGCCTGCTGACTTTGTGAATGCTTATGTGCTAGGTAATGTCGGTCATACGAGTGCAATTGTTGGAGCCTGTGCCAGTTTCCTTTATAACCTCAGTGCTGCCATTGAAGATATAAAAAATGGCAAGCGCCGTGTGGCCGTCGTTGGCAATGCCGAAGCTCCGATATTGCCAGAAATAATTGATGGTTATGCCACCATGGGCGCACTTGCCAGCGAAGACAATTTAAAACGTTTAGACAAATCTGAAACCGTCGACCACCGCCGTGCCAGTCGTCCTTTTGGCGAAAATTGTGGTTTTACCATCGCAGAATCGACCCAATATGTGGTGTTAATGGACGATGCATTGGCGTTAGAGCTAGGGGCAGATATTCATGGCGCAGTAAGCGATGTATTTATTAACGCTGACGGTTATAAAAAATCTATATCAGCACCCGGCCCAGGTAATTACATCACCATGGCTAAAGCCGTATCTGCGGCCCGTACGATTGTGGGGGATGAGTCTGTTCGTGAGCGTTCGTTCATTCAAGCTCATGGTTCAAGTACGCCTGCCAACCGCACCACAGAATCACGCATTTTTCATGAAGTAGCAAAGATTTTTGATATTCAAAACTGGCCCGTCACTGCGGCAAAAGCGTATGTGGGTCATCCGTTGTCACCGGCGAGTGCCGAACAGTTAGTGGTGAGCCTTGGCGTATTTAAACATGGATTTATTCCAGGTATTAAAACCATCGATAAAGTGGCAGATGATGTATTTGATGAACGCTTGAATATTTCAATAACCGATATCGATAAAGGCCCAGGAAATGTTGATGTTGCCTTCCTAAACTCCAAAGGATTTGGCGGTAACAATGCCACTGCGACGGTATTATCACCTCACGTTGTCAATACCATGCTCGCTAAGCGATACAGCACTGAAGATATTGCGGCTTATGAATCTCGCCGTGAACAAGTACGTGAAAAAGCCAAGGCCTACGATCTATCAGCCAGTCAAGGCAACTTTGATACTATTTATCATTTTGGCCAGGATCTTATCGAAGACGATGATATTCAAATGACAGACCAAGAAATTCGGATTGCTGGATTTGCCAATCCTATCGACTTAAGAATGAAAAACCCATTTGAAGATATGATTTAGAATAAGTAGAAAAATAGAAAAGCACGGAAAGAATCCGGCTAACGTAGCCGGATTTTTTATAAAAGTCGCTTAGTTAAAATAGGCGAAAACAGATACGGTGAATCGATGGGTAAGAGACACGCATGATAAAAATGATGCAGCCTGCTAAGTGTTATTGATTACACTGACGAAATTTATCGATAAACCACCTGATAGCTCTACCTTTATTATTGATTCTCCAACCAATGAATAGCGGCGTTAACGCTGCATCTTTAGTGATGGGTAGGGCGACTAACTCTCCCGTTTTAAGTTGATTAATAATGCGATGTGTTGGTAAAAAACCAATGCCTAGCCCTCTAACTTGAGCCGATATTTTTTGCTCCATCGAGGCAACGCGTAGAACGGTTTGTTTCTCAAATATTCTATGCGTCATAGCGGGAGATTTTTTCGAAGAGTCCCGAATAATAATTGAATGAAATGGTTTTGTATCTTCTTCTGATAAAGGGAGATGGTATTCACGCAAAGGATGATTCTTCCCTACGACAAATTGCCAATTCGCTACGCCAATTTGTTCAAATTTAATCCCTTGCGTATTTATTTCTGGGTGCGGTGCACCGATAACTAAGTCTGCTCTATGTTCAACAATGGCTTCCCAACTTCCGGCTAATACTTCTTCAGTGATGTTGACTTCGACACCCGTTTTAAGCTTATAAAACTCCTCAACCACTTTATATAACGCATCAATATCATAAATGGTATCCAGTGCTATATTGATATGCGATTCCCAGCCACTGTCTACTTGCTTCGCTGTTTCTACAATACTTTGCGCGGCTTTAAGTAATTCTCGGCCTTGTTCAAGTAACACTTTACCAGCAGGCGTTAAAATGGATCTTCGGCCTTCTCGGCGATAAATTATGAGCCCTAAATCTTCTTCTAATTTTTGCACCGTATAAGTAATTGTGGATGGTACGCGATACAAAGCAGCTGCCGCAGCTGCAAAGCTACCTTTTCTGTCTATCGCATCTAAAACTTCACAAGCCTCTAAAGATAATTTCACTCGTCCCCCACTAATATTAATGTTCAGTTTATTCGAACATATTTGTCAGTATTACTTTATTTTTAATCGAACATTAAGAATATATGATAGCTACATGGTTCGAAAAGACAAAACAATGACTTGATTCTTTATTATCAATTCATAACGAAAGAGGACATTAGAATGCAAATATTACGTAGAGATTCATTGCACAGAGGTGGATTTGCAGGATTAAGAGAAACCCGTTTAATTGTTGATAACAAAATTGGCGGTAAAAACGATACATGGAATGGACTTGGTAGTTTTATTTATTTAGCTGATGCGCGCTTTTTACCTCAAGGTGAAACGCACATGCATCCTCATAGAGAACTTGATGTTATTACGGTTATGTTGGAAGGCAGAATAGAGCACCAGGGCTCTATGGAAAACGGCAAGTCTATGCAGGCCAATCAAGTGCAAGCACAACGTGCTGGTGGAGAAGGTTTTGTTCACAATGAAATTAATCCAGACCTAGATGAAAACAGAATGCTGCAAATTTGGGCTTTACCCGAAACGGCAGGTGAACCAGCAAGTTACAAATTTTATGATCTTAAAAAAGATAAAATGGTACGTGTTTATGGTGGCAATAAATCGCAAAACGTCACACTTGATAGCCACACGATTATTGAAGTTGGTTTACTCAGTAAAAATAATAATGTGACTCAAGAGGGCGAGTTCATCGCTTATATCACCTGTGGTGAAGGGATCCTAAATGGTGTTGAAGTAAAAGATGGTGATTTAGTCCGTGATGAAGACTTAGATTTTACCGCGCTAAGTGATGACGTTCATTTATCACTTATTTATTTAAATACAGTTAATGAACAGCGCTCGATCTAGCGAAGATTACACCCCCTATAAGAATGGTCGAACTTTAGCCTTCAATTTAGTGAACAACCCTATATAAGTTTGGAATTTCAATCATGAAAAAAATACTGACCGTGTCAGCAAGTAATAGTAAACACTCCATAAATAGAACGTTATTAGAGTTGGCGTCTAGCAAAATTGAAGGGCATGAAGTTGCTCTGCTGGATATTCGAGACTATCAAATGCCTTTTTTTAGTCTAGACAGAGAGGAAAGTGAAGGCCATCCAGAAACGGCCAAGCAAGTACGCGCGCTGTTCGCTGAATATGATGCGTTTATCATTTCTTCTCCGGAGCATAATGGGTCAATACCTGCAGAGTTTAAAAATTTAATCGATTGGGTTTCACGTTTAGGCGATTTACAAAATCCAATGTTTGCTACGAAAAAGCCTGTATTGTTACTTAGCGCTTCTCCAGGGCCAAATGGCGGTGCAACTAACGTTCAAACACTAACGAAATTAATGCCATGGTGGGGAGCGGATGTTAAAGGTTCATTTAGCTTAGGCAGCTTTTACGATCACTTTGTAGACGGAAAATTAAATACTGAAAAAGAGCAAGAGCTTACAAATACGGTAACGGCGTTTATCAACACACTTTAATTATTAAGGCTGTATGTAGTTAACTTGAACATTTACAGCCTTTTCCTTTTCTCGCTTGAGAAAAGTACGTTATGAGAATGAAAAGCTACCGATGATAAACATAGCCCTTTGAGCTTTATACTGTCCGTCGTAATTTAGGCAACGTTTTATAGATAAGCGCTCACCATATCCACTCCAAAGGTCTGTAGTGATAACGTTTCAACCATATATTGGAGAACACAATATTAAACGCCCATATGGCAAGCACTAAATACCACAGTTCGACACGCTCTAATTTGCCGTAGTTGGCCATAGATGGGCCATAGACATAATACCGGCCAGAATGGTTTGTGCGATGCAGTTAGTGAGTGCCACGCGGTCAACATTAGCAATCATATTTTGCAGCCATATCAGTATGCCAAGACGGCAAAATAAGGTAATCAGACCAAGGTGGCCAATGGTCACTAGAACTCGCCACACGTTACCCAATTTCGCATAGGTCATGCGAATATAAACGTCTAAATCAGTGGCAATTTCTGCTTGAATATAATAATAGCGAGCGCTTAACCCGATACCAAAAAATTAGCGAGCCCCCCATCGTAAGTATTATTTATTCTTTCCTTTAAAAGTCACTTAATCACTGTTTAAATAACAAATTGACTATGGTGGATGTTGTCGAGATTATTGTGTTTTCTGCTGGAATAGTGATGTTGGAATATGATGCTTTTTCCTCGGCCTAAGACGCATTTGAAAAAGGTGAATGTTGGTAATGTGCCGGGTTTTTGTTAGTGAGGCTTGTGGTGAGGTTTTCTTTGAGAACACGCCTAACCTGCACTTTGAGAAGCCTTTGGGGAAACGCGGCAGGGGTAAACTTGGATGTCATAAATTTCGCTTAACCTGTTAGATGGACTTACTGCAACTGAACGGAGGAATGTAATGATTTACAAAATAACGATACTGATTGCACTGAAGGGCTCAAAACTCCAACACTTTGCTGAGCTGCCCCTACTCGTGATACTAATGTTTTGCGGACCACTCGCTATTGCAGGCGATGGACCATGGCCATCATTTATGGCGACGACGCTCAGTGGAGAAAAAGTCGACAGTGATAAGCTGATAGGACAACCCACACTCTTAATATTGACACCATCTCGCAATGCCGCAGAATCAACTCGGGAATGGGCTAGCAAATTACGAGTAAAGATAGATCAAAGTAAATATCGGGTTCGCGACGTACTGGCCGTCGATTTACCGTTTTTTATGTCGGAAGAAGACGTTATTGGTCGTGCTAAAGAAAAAATTCCGCAGCGCTACCATGATCAAACTTGGATCCTGAACTCCCAAATAATGGAAGATGCGCTAGGTGTGCCATCTGATAGCGAAGAAGCCGTCATTGTTGTTCTGGATCAGAATGGTAATCTGATATCTCAGGTTCACGGTAGGGTGACGACGGCACGGATGAGCGAAATCAGCGATGCCTTAAAGAGCCTAGCGACCAATTAAGCGACTCCGTCCCTGATTTTCACACTGCCGGTGACACTGACCAAGGAAAATTAGCGAGACACCCATAGTAAGTCTTTTTTATTTGTCCCTTTAAAAGTCCACTTAATCACTGTTTAAATAACAAATTGACTATGGTGGATGTTGTCGAGATTATTATGTTTTCTGCTGGAACAATGATATTGGAATATGATGGTTTGTTCTCGGTCTAAGACGCCTTTGAAAAAGATGAATGTTGGTAAGGTGCCGGTTTTTGTTAGTGAGGCTTGTGGTGGGGTGTTTTTCGAAAACGCGACTATTCAATACTTTGAAAAACCTTCTGAAAGGCGTGGAGCAGCCTTGCCTTCACATCTGGAGAGCTTTCATGGCAAACTTCTTGGCTTAGACGAAAGAGTTAACTGCACTACCTGTGCGGACACTGTCATGCTCCGTCGCTTTTATAGCTTGTCTCATGCGGTTTAGATTGATGAATGTCCCGGCTGTGGCGGTATTTGGCTAGATACGGGCGAGTTAGCCAAACTGCAATCACTATTGCTCAATGAGAAAGACCGTGCTCTGTTGCTTACGCAACTTATTGAATCACATAAGCCAAATGAAATATCCGGCTTACCCCATATTCACGGCAACCGGCTGCATCGTGACAACAAGATAAGCAATTTGATTGACCTGACCTACTACGTAATTGGCGATTAAATCAGTTCTCTACCTCTTCATTGGATATGCATGGGAAATGTGCGGTTAGAATAAACTTAGGTACGCATCTAACAAGTCACTAATATCAACGGGGCCAGAGACGCTCGTTTTAGATTGGTGAAGCCATTCTGGTGTAGCGCTACGCTTTGCAGCGAAGCTGTGCTCTTGCTCTTGTACGACAACTGAAACCATCTCGATAAATGCGGCTATGCCTATTTGACTCACAAGATTAGGATAACTCGGGGAAATTTTGCAGTAAATTTTTACTCAATCGACTTTGCGAAATACAGAATGAGTGATTAATCTTATTTGTACTCCTTAGCGATATTAATGGATGTGGATATTGCTTTTTTTTGTGACTTGTACAAGGAAGAATGATATGAAAACCAAAACCCCTATCACTTTTATACTCTCGAATATTTTACTTTTGTTCGTTCTGTCTGGGTGCGCGACTCAACCACTATTGTTAGCTGATTTTGATAATGACACCGTGGGAACACTGCCCGACCTTACGCTTGCTGGCGACCCTACGGGAGATGAAATAAGTTGGACTGGCAATACCGCTAATAGCTCAGCATCGTTGGCCCCACTAAAAGTCATCGCAGACACCAACGGTGAGGCAGGCGATAAAATCCTGCGTCTTTTTTATACCAGTAGTGACCAGTCTATTGGCTCGTTCTTGGGCTTTCATGCCAGACCAACTACTGAGGGAAATGGCCTTTATAATATATTTTGGGACGGCGTTATTGAGTATCCGGGTAATCGGTCAAACCAAACGCTTTTTATGGCCGTTTACAGGTCGGCGCAGTGGCATGCGGATCCGCTCGTCAGCTTGCGTATTTATCGCACGCCTGATGGGCCAGGTCAGGGCTGGACAAGCGTTAACGTATCTGATGGCAGCAATGTATCGGAAAGACGAATAGGATTTATACGTGAGGACGTGCCCCACTCTGGGTTGATCTCGGTAAATCTGGAAACACAAAAATATAGCCTGCTTTTAGGGGGGCTTACGGCTACTGGCGACCTACCATCCGACGCCGACATAGATCGGTTAAGCCTTTATTTGTCTTTCGCACCCGCCATTGCTCAGGACGATTCATCTGGTCTAGGGGTTTATTACATTGATGATGTGAAAATGCTACGCGGTGAGGTAGGTGAAGACTAAATAGTTGGCGTCATAGCCACCTTAGGCACGCATCTGACAAGTCGCTAATATTAACGGGAAAGTTCACGTCCCGAATAAGCAAAAGTAGCGACATGTCTTCGATGCGACATTCCACTAGGGCGATGGCAATAAGCATAGTTTAGATTCAGCGTCTCTGAACCTGTTGATCCCTGTTAATTTTCTATCGGGCTCTTAGAAAGTCTTTATCCAGTAAGCCTGAGATATTACGCAGCTCATAATCAATAGTTTCGGCAGTACGTGTGGCACCGGCAGTTTCTGTCATTTGTGCAACAGTCATGATGAGCAATGCTTCTAGTGCGTCACTGTGATTAATCTTTTCTTGGTCAGCTGCCGCTAAGGCATCCGCTATACATTGCTTTGCAATACTATATTTACTCATTTTGGCTCTCCTTACGCAAAACCCTAAAATTGCCCCCCATAAAATGGGAAAGAAAAAAGGCCAGACATGCCGACCCTTGTTAATTTCATCTTCACTCGAGAATAGTCTACTTAACCTTTGTTTCGCTCGTATTCACGTACTTCATTGCGACCCACCACCATATGATGTACTTCATCTGGGCCATCCGCATAACGTAGGGTACGCTGACCTGCATACATAGCAGAAAGTGGTGACCATTGTGAAATACCGGTAGCACCATGAAGTTGCATAGATTGGTCAATAATTTCACAGACCCGCTCTGGCACCATCGCTTTGATCATGTGTATCCAAATACGCGCTTCTTGGTTGCCTAGAACATCCATGGCTTTAGCGGCTTTAAGTACCATCATACGCATGGCTTCAATGTCGATACGCATCTTCGAGATAACTTCAACGTTCTTACCCAATTGATATATTTTTTTACCAAATGCTTCTCTTGACGTTGAACGCTCAAGCGCCAGTTGCAACGCTTCTTCCGCTTGGCCAATTGAACGCATGCAATGGTGAATACGACCAGGGCCCAAACGTACCTGAGAAATCTCAAAACCACGGCCTTCACCTAACAACATGTTAGTTTTGGGTACCCGTACATTTTCAAGTTTAATGTGCATATGTCCGTGAGGTGCATGGTCATGACCAAATACCAGCATTGGGCCAACGATCGTGACGCCTGGGGTGTCTAATGGCACGAGAATTTGTGACTGTTGTTTATGTGCGGGGGCATCGGGGCTGCTTTTAACCATGCAGATCATGATTTTACAACGCGGATCACCGGCGCCAGAAATATAATATTTCTCGCCATTAATCACCCAGTCGTCACCATCTTCAACAGCCAAGGTTGAAATGTTTTTTGCGTCAGAAGAGGCTACATTAGGTTCAGTCATACCGAAGCATGAACGTATTTCACCTCTTAATAAAGGTGCTAGCCATTTAGCCTTCTGCTCTGGTGTACCTACGCGTTCTAACACTTCCATATTACCGGTGTCAGGTGCTGAACAGTTTAATGTTTCAGACGCTAACGGTGCTTTACCAAGCTCAACGGCAATATAGGCGTAGTCTAAGTTAGACAAACCTTGTCCAGTTTCAGCGTCAGGCAAGAAGAAATTCCACAGTCCAGCTTCTTTTGCTTTGTTTTTAGCGCCTTCAAGCAATTCCATTTGACGGTCAGAATAGCTCCAGCGATCAGCAAGTTTTTCACCAATTGAATAAAATTCTTCTTGGATGGGAATAACATTTTCTTCAATGTGCTTCTTTACCGCAAGATAAAGTGGACGCACGTCCTCAGACATACGTAAATCATTTAAATCTTCAGTCGACATAATTGTTCCTTAAAATTGAGTGAAATCTGATGTGTTTTACTGACGCTTCACGACATAAATATTGAAGCTAAGATTTCAAATAAATCAGTCAAAATATAATATGTAAATGAAGTGTAAATGGCCAATGAAATCGCTACAAGAAACTGAAATTATTGATATTTTTAAAAAATAGGTCTTTTTATAGCGTCTTTATAAAAGTGGATTATAGGGGTGTATCACTGTTACTTTTTAAAATGCCATTTTAAGCAAGCCCCGTGCAAAATTTGAGCAAACGAGAATTTAAATATCAGCGGCGTTTTTTTAAAAAGTGATAACGGTTAACAAAAATTTTTGTGGCGTATTTTTCGTAAAAAAGTGGTTGGCATGGGAAACACTTACTCATTGCGATAACGATATTAATTTTCGATAATAACTTGACTTACGCTATAAATCAGGAGTAAGGTGTGTCCAAGCTTTGAGAAGAGCCTATTTTGTGAATCCCACGATGTAAGTTATTAAGTAGTACTCTAGTCATATTAGTTTATTTGTAATTCTTCGCGTTATCCTCAGTAAAATAATCGTTTTCCTCACATGCTCTATCGTCACAATTTTTTGGCGCACTTTTAAATTATTTCTAGGATATCTATTATGTCTAATAAAACTACTGGTTCAGTAAAATGGTTCAACGAAGATAAAGGTTTTGGCTTTATCGAGCAAGAATCTGGTCCTGACGTTTTCGCACATTTCAGCGCAATCGTTAGCGAAGGTTTTAAAACTTTGGCTGAAGGCCAACGTGTAGAGTTTACTGTTACTCAAGGTCAAAAAGGCCCACAAGCAGAAAACATCGTCTGTATCTAGACCTTGTTAATCAGCGCAGTTAAAGACTGCGCTATCGTTTCACTCATAAATAAATATGAGTGAAGCAAATACGCTGTTTATGTTAAACGCGTACTGAATACCCTTAAAACGAGTCTCAAATAGCAACCCTCGTCTTTATATTTCGGCTCATACTCCGAGTCATCCCGCCTTATGCTGTAACCTGTATTCCTTTTCCTTCATTAAGAATTTTATATCCCTAATTTGAAAATACCCAGTACAAAGCAATCGGCGGCTCAAAGAGAATTTTATTAATTTGAATCAAACCGCACAATTATCCCCCATACAAACTTACGACAACCCTATCCCTGGCCGTGAATTCATTCTGAGTCTTTTTAGTAGTTTAAAAAAGCACTTAAATCGCGAACAAATAGCTGATGCACTCGCATTAAATTCCCCCCAAGAAAAAGAAGCACTCAGAAGACGTTTACGTGCAATGGAACGCGATGGTCAGCTGTCATTTCAGCGCAAAGGCTATCAACTAATTGATCCCGAATCCCTTGTTAGCGGCACCATTAGCATCCACCCTGACGGTTTTGGTTTCGTGACCTATAGTGATTCTGAAAAAGACTTATTTTTGCCTAAAAACCAACTCAATCATGTATTTGATGGCGATGTGGTTCAAGTGCTTATTGAGCCTGGAAAAAATGCCAAACGCGCTTACAGTAATTTACTTAAGGTGCTGCAGCGTAATACCACCCACATCGTGGGCACCCTTGTGCGTGAAGGTGAGCATTACTTTTTAGTGCCTGATGACATTAAGCTTGCGCAAAACATAAACGTTGAACAAAGCACGTTAGAGCAAGCGCAAGTCGGTCAATATGTGAATGCCAGAATTACCCACTACCCTAACTTTCGTCAAAACACGCAAGTTGAAATTGTTGAAGTAATAGGTAATGCAACCGATGCTGGTATAGAAAGTAAATTGGCCCTTCATCGCCACGGTATTTCTGTTCAGTGGGATAAAACCTTACTTGATAAAGCAAATGCCCATGGCTACGTTGTGTCACAAGCAGACAAAGCACAACGCATAGATTATCGCAGCTTACCGTTTGTCACCATTGATGGCGCAGATGCGAAAGACTTTGATGACGCAGTGTATTGTGAAAAAAATCAAGCAGGCGATTGGCGCTTATTGGTAGCAATAGCGGATGTGTCGCATTACGTTTTACCTAATGACGCACTGGATATTGAAGCCCAAGAACGCGCGACGTCTATATATTTACCTGATCAAGTCGTACCTATGCTACCTGAAACATTGTCCAATGGGCTATGTTCGTTAAATCCACATCAAGACCGTTTGGTGATGGTTTGTGAGATAACCATTAGCGCCAAGGGTGTAGTGACCCAAGCAGATTTTAGCGAAGGCTTGATACAGTCTCATGCACGACTAACATACAATCAAGCAAACGCACTGGTGTTTAAGCCAAATAGTAAGCTTGCCAAAACCGTTTCGGATGTCACCCCTGCAATTGTGCCGCATATTAAAAATTTACATGCTTTGTTTCAGGTGCTGAGTAAGCAGCGTAAACGTCGCGGTGCCATAGAATTTGAAACCCGAGAGCTCGCACTTAAGCTTAATAAACACAAGACCATAACGAGCATTTCACCGGTTAAGCGTAACGACGCCCATCGCATGATAGAAGAATTTATGTTGTGTGCGAATGTCGCTACGGCGCAATTTTTACAACGACATAAAATTCCGAGTTTGTTTAGAGTACACGCTGGACCACAGCAAAAAAAACTCACTGCGTTACGAGCGTTTTTATTTGAAAAGGGCTTAACCCTAGCAGGCGGCGATAATCCAAGCTCCCATGACTATAATGATTTGCTGAAAAAAGTGAGTCATAGGGCTGATGCGAAACTGATCCAAACCTTATTATTGCGTTCACAAAGTCAGGCTGAATACTCACCCGTTAATCAAGGGCACTTCGGCTTAGCCTATGACGCATATGCACATTTCACGTCGCCCATAAGACGTTACCCAGATTTATTAACTCACCGTGCGATACGCGCAAAATTACGCAGCAGTAAACCTGCCAGTGGCTTTAACTGGGTATTACGCCAACTTAAACTCGACAAGTTAGCCAGCAAAGCTATAAGTAAAAAGGCTTACCCTTATACGGCACAAGACGTTGAACAGCTAAGTACCCATTGCTCTGGCCAATCGCGCTTGGCCGATACCGTTAGCCGAGAAGTCGAAAGCGCACTAATGTGTAAATATATGCAGCCTTTTATAGGCGAGTCGTTTGATGCCGCTATATCGGGTATGAATAACGCTGGTTTCTTCGTGACGTTAGAAAATAGCGGAGCTGAAGGCTTGGTGCCTATTACCAGCTTAGAAGGTGAGGCATTTACATTTGATGGGAGTAAGCAGCAAATGAGTAACCAACAGCACACCTATCATATTGGCGACCACGTAAGCGTCGTTTTAAAAAGTGTTGATTTACGCAGTCGCAAGATGTGTTTTGCAACGACATAAAGGGTACGCATGTACCCTTTATTAACATAAATTCTGAAGTCGACGGAACAAGCAAAATAGTGTGCAATTCAGGCTTGGCTTGAATATGCAAAAAAGCAAAAGGACGCAATCGCCAATATTTTAGCGATGTTATTTGCTGACTAAGCCGCCTTACCGTTTGGCTCACCGAATAACCTGAATAGATAGAAAAGCAAAGCCGCTATACATGACCCCACAAAGGCAATGGCCATATCTTTTTGCGCATCCCATATATCTCCTTGCGTGCCCAGATACGAATCCCCTTCTGCGGGAAAGAATATATCAGCAACCAGCCACTCTAAAATTTCATACAGGGCACTAATGGAAAGTATCAGGGTGATGGGCAAAAAGAAGGCAATGCGCGGTGGGTATTTGAACCATGCTGAAAAACACTCTTTCATGGGGTAGTAGAGCAATAAACCGAAGCTAAAATGAACAAGCCGATCGTATTGGTTTCTTGGCGAATCGAAAATCTCCTGGAAGTAAAACCCTAACGGATTCTGGGCATAGGTGTATTTTGAACCATACACATGCAGACATAAAAAAAGACAGAGCAATAAGTAACTAACGTTGCTGAACCTGTATTTTTTGTAGGTAGTAATTAGCAATAGCAGCGAGATAACTGTCAGGGTATTTTCGATAAGCCAATTGGCAACATCGGTGGTACCAATAATTGAATTGGCCCATACGGCGATGAATACAACAATAAAGAGCAGCACCCAACCTAAATCTGTTGTTTTATCGCTGCTTTTTAACATCACTCGCTAACAACCTTATCGATTCAAGTTAAAACATTTATATCAACGCGTTAGTTAATTAAATATAACGTTATCTGTTGACCGCGTGGCAGTTGGTGCAGCCACCCGAGACTTTCCCTGCAAGGTAATAACGGGGCTCCGGTAGCGATGCAGCGGTTCGAGCTTTATCGATTTGACTGACAAAGTCTTGCATATAATCTTCCATAAACGGATGGTTTGCCCCCATATCTCCACCTTTTAAACTCGAGGCAATTTTTCCGATATTTTTTAGGGCGGTGAGTACCTGTTCACGTTGCGCATCCGGTACACTATTGCCCTGGGCTGATGGCTTATCCAGTGCAATATCGAGTAACGCCATCTGATGAGCCAATCGATTCATATCAGAGCTTAAGTCAGCCTGTTCGGTATATTTAAAATCAGGGGGATAGGTCACTTTGCGCAATGAAGAATTAAATTGGCTGCTACACCCCACTAAAACAAACGTACTGATCACCGCAGTGACCGCAATTTTGCTTAGCGCTATTCTTACGTTATACATACGTGTTGGCTCCTTATGAAACCACTCAAAACGGCTGACTAAAGCGCTTTTTCTGTTTTTTGGATCATGGTTAATAATTCATCTTTAAGATGAACACGGCGTACCTTAAGTGATTCTATGTAGTCGTCTTTAACCGGTGTATTACGGTTTTCTAAATCATTAACTTCGCTTTCTACTTCATGATAACTATCAAATAATTTAGCAAAGTGAGCGTCGTTCATTTTAAGGTGGCGGATGGTATGGTGATGTTCTGGCAGATCTTTTACCAATGAATGTTTTTCTAGTTCCATGGAGATTACTCTATATTGTTAGCGGTTTAATTCATATTAACCAGTAGCAAGTACATCGTATTGATCCTCATCATTGTTTTATCATCTATATTTATTGAGGATTGTTTACGTCAGCTAGCGTCAGCCATTAGGAGAGTGGAATATTACGCGTGAAGGATATGAAAGGGATGAAGGCTTTGGGCAAGATTAAAGGTTCAATTGATTACCAATATGCCATGGATACCAACCTTACTGTAAACGGATGGTTATAGTCCTATTGTTTAAGGTCGTTACTTAATAAAAACAGGTGTGAATCATCATCACACCTGCTTGCATAATACTAAAACGCACTACCTTCTAAAAACGTGTTAATCAATGTGCAAACCTTTTCAGGTTGTTCATCAATAACCCAATGGCCGGCATCTTCTAGCCAAATCAGTGACGCTTTTGGAATGGCATCCGCCAACATTGGCGCATACTTTGGTTTTTGGAAATGATCCTTGTCTCCCCACAATACTAAAGTTTCATGAGGTAGGGCTTTAAGATCTCCCGCAATGGCTTGGGTATATTCGCTGTTAAGTCGACGCATATTGCGAAATAAAGCCGCTTTACCCTGTTCACTGCTCCACTGGGCCACGTAAAGTTTAATCAGTTCTTCGGTCATAACACTGGAGTCGTATACACCTTTAGGCATAAAATCACGCAATATGCCTACGAATTCTTCGACACTGGTTTGTTGTTCAACGCCTGGCTCTAGCAAGGGCTCAAACTCAGGTATCGGCCATGAATCAAAACAGACACTGTCGATTAAAACTAAGCGATTAACTTTTTCAGGGTGTTTCACAGCTATTAATTGGGCAACACCGCCACCAATATCGTGGGCCACAATATTTGCTCTAGAAATGCCCAACGCATCCATAAATTTGCGAATGATGCGGCTTTGGGCATTTATCGATACGTCCGTGTCGACTGGCATATCAGATTCACCAAAATTGAGCAAGTCAGGGGTGATAACTCTGTGGTTAGCTGCCAAGGTAGGCATCACATTTCGCCATAAAGCTCGATTGGTAGGGATCCCATGAATTAGTAATAATGGTGAGCCCTCTCCCATCTCTTCATACGCAATTTGATGGCCTTCAATCGTAACATATTGAGTGATATTCATTTTTATCTCCTAGTCGGTCAAATATGGCAACTGGGTTTGTTACCGATGATGTCTGCAGGTATGTGAATTAGCGAAAATACAAGGCACTAAATTCAACCAAAAATGCTCTACGCGGAATGAAATTTTAATATTTGATGCTTTTTAAAGATGCGAATATAGATACATTGAGCCCATTGTCATCCTATAAAACGCAGCGAATTGTATTAGGGCGTAACACCTCAAATCTCAATAGCGTTTCAAACGCTAGCCACTGCAAACTTATTTATCACATTGCATAAAGCAAATATCAGCCCAATTCTCGAATATAAAACAACTAATGGAATCGGAAATAATATTTCAGCTAGGCTTTTGATTGATCCCCCTTTACAGCAAGGGCTTAAAGCGAATATTCAATCATTGAATCTACTAATAACCGAATAATAAGGCACATCAATTGCGCCCAATTAAGCATGATGTCGGCAGTTCTCTTGCTTATGAATGAAATTAAATCTAATTGAGATGAAATAATTACCCACTAAGTTAACCTTAAATAAGCCGCTGCAAAGTCATCGATTTTTGCTGAGTGATTTGACTCGAGTAGGTGCTGGGGGGATTATGTATTTATCTGAAATAGGGAAATTGACACTATGCAACTTTACTCTCAAACCTCGTCCACGTGGTCTAAATTGAATGTACTAACACTTTTTCTTATAACGTTGTTACTTTCATCTTGTGCCACTTTGGCGCCTGATTTTGAAAAACCTGATTTGCAACTTACCAACTTGCAGCTCTTGCCGTCCCAGGGTCTAGAGCAGCGATTTCGCCTGAAATTTCGTGTGGTGAATCCCAACAATACAGCCTTCCCGGTTGATGGGATGAATTTCAAGTTGAACTTGCGCGGGCTACAAGTCGCCACGGGTGTGAGTGACAAAAAATTTGTATTGCAGCCATTAAGTGAAGATACATTTGAAGTAGACGTCAGTGCGAGTATATTTAATTCGGGTCGGCTGCTGCTGGACATTGTGAACTCACAGCCTGAAGAATTAGCCTATGAAGTGAATGCAAAAATTTTCACGAGTAAAGGGTTATGGGGCAGTATTCCGGTCACGCGCAGCGGCGTTATTCCATTTGGCCTCAATAAGCGCAGCCCAAACGCTAAGAGTAACCCATTGTAAAATTGTCTATTTTTCAAACTGTCCTAAGCTTGTAGGGTGTTGCATTTTTCATTAGGTGTATACGCTGTACTAATCTCTGAAAGCCCTGTTAGCTTAATTGATACCCGTTACTTTATAAACAACACGCATAACGTTCACCTCTTCGAAAGACAGCTAAAGTGGTTCAAGTTGACCTTTAATAAATTTGTCTTCGGCTGTCTCGCTGTGTTGCCTTTCATTCTTGGGTGACGCAATGACTGTACTTGAGTCTGTGCAATTAAGTAATAACAGAGCCCCATACAATCTGACCGCATTGCTTTAGCCAGATTCGTTGTCATAGCGGCCTGTTAATTGTGTTTAACATTATAAAAAATGACTGAAGTACAATTCATGTGAAAGGCATATTTATTATGAATACATTTCGAAAAAATGTTCCCACGATGTTGCTATCTATTTTAATGGTAATGTCTGGTTCGTTTTCTCATGCCAAGGCGAGACCGCTTATTCAGGAAGTACTTTTGGTTGGTGATTCCTGGGAGCTTACTGTCGATGATAAACGAGATAATTTAATCATACGCGGAGTCAAAGGTCGCCAAACGAAAAATAGCACCTCGACATTCAATTATCAGATTGTATGGGGTGGGCATAGTGGCGTCCTTCGCGCAGTAACTAATAGTCAGAATTCAAGCCAATTTGTAGCGTTAGAACTCACAGACAAAAATGGCATTTCACAAACGTGCCGGGGCCATATGGCGCAAAATACGACTGTGTTTATGGCAGGTAGTTGTGGCAGTAAAATCGCACCAGGCGCTTGGTATGCGCTGCGAAATAACCGTGAGCTTGCCTCAACCATTAATACTAAAGCAAACCAAGCAATGTGTGATGCCAAAGTACATAAATGTCAGCTTAGAGTTGATCGGTTGACTGAGTCTAAACAAAACCTGAGCAAGCAATACTTAGTAGCTAACAGCGTTAAAAACCAATGCCAGTCTGCGCTTAAATTATGCTACCAAGAGCAAGCAGATCCTACTTCGCAGACAGTTGCTAATAAGTCTTTTTCTTCGTTCGAGAAAAAAGTTAACGGGGACTATTACGGTATTGGTAGTAGTAAAGACAAATCTGATACTCAGGTCCAGAGAATCAATATTCCTGGACGACCACGCTCTGGAAGTGACTTAGAAAATTGGTTGCGACAGCATAATGGCGCTTTGCTAGGAGTAGCCAAAGGTATTTTGAACAGCGCTGATCGTGAACGTTTTAATAGCCACGAAAGTCAGATGTGTAACAGCAATATTTACTGTGAAATGGCCTTTCGGCAACAAGTGATTAAATGTGCTTTAGACTTAGGGTGCTAAAGATGTCAGTGATAAATTTAAGATTATATCGAGTCGTTAAGACACTACTGATGATGTTCTTAGTCACGGCTGTTTCGCCGGTACTGGGCGAGCCACCTGAACCGAATTCTGCTGAAACAAGTGTGCTTGATTCGCTTTCTATTCAACCTTTTGTGCCATTGACCACACAAAATACTAATCACAAAAAAGAACATACTTCTTTGACGTTAACGGACGTCTGGTGTGCAGATATTAATGATGAATCGACCCGCGATGTTTGCTGGGAGTCCTATAAGTCGAGTTTCAACTATTACAAAATAGGCCATGAGCATCGTGCCAAGGTTTTTGCCTGGCAACACTTCTCTGCACGAATTATTTTTTTCGTCGTTCTCGCCTTGGTAGCAATAGGCATCTACTTCGCTTGGGTACAGTTTAGGCTTGATATCAAACCCGACAACAGTAGCGTCGGAACTGGGCAAGAAAAAGAGCATAGGGTTGAGCTTTCGACTTCCGGTATTAAAGTCAGTTCGCCCGTTCTTGGGGTCATCATACTGGTGTTATCGCTAGCATTTTTCTATTTATACTTAGTATTTGTTTATCCCATTGCAGAGATTTTATAGTTGATGAACAGTAGCTAACGTTTCACGGAATAAATTTTACTTCCCCGCACTGCACTAACACCTAATGGCTAATGGCTAATGGCTAATGGCTAATGCAAGGTAACTGTCAGGCAAAGCATCGATATATTTATGCTAGAATTCGCGCCCTCTCAAATGAACGGATCCAAAAATGACATCGTTAAAAAACATAAGCCTAATTTCCCTGATGATATGTGGAATTTTACAGTTTAGTAGTCAGGTTTATGCACAAGAATCAGTGGAAAAAATAGTGCCCAGCACCGATGTTGAAGCAACCATGAAATCCATGTCTTTTACCTATCGACAAGCCATGCAAGCAACTGATCCAAGCGCGATGCACAGTATCATCGACAAGTTGCAGCAATTAGTTACGTCAGTGCAATTGGTGCAATTTGAGCCCAAGAGACAAACGATATTGCAACAAGGGCTAACGGAAGTGCAAACACAACTGAGTATGGTTCAGCAAAGCCTAGGGGCGAGTGATATCAAAACGGCAAAACAACGATTGCAAAAAGTGATAGCGCTAAAAAAACAGTACCATAAAGAACGCAGTCCAAGCATATGGCGGCTACTTTTTGGCAGTTAATAAAAATTCAGAGTACATTGCAGTAACGCATTAACAAGATGCCCATTGGAAATCGAATCCATTTCTTATTTACGTGTAGTCAATAAACTTTGTACTTCAAGGTCTGTGGTAAGCGCTCCTAAGTTCGGCTCGGTTGGGCATATCATTCCAGCTCGAGCTGCCTTAAAGACACCCACCGCAGAAATAAACACCTTTATGCAGCCTAACGCCCACCACCCCTTCATAAGTGCTAACGGCACAAAACAAAAAGTACAGTAGGCACTGAGCAAGCAAATTTAACCTTCTAGATACATCTAAAGAACATATCATTAGCAAAAATTACCAACAGTTACATATTTATGAAAATCTAAGACCGAGGTCTTATATCGTCTTTGGCTCACAACGTTAAAGTCAGCTTCTACTTGTCTTTTTACTCGTTAGATCTCAAAACTTGTTGATGTTTTTATGCAAACGTATCTTAAGTGGCAGGTCTATCGTTTTAACGATATTTTCTTAGGAGTATGCATGTTTGCAAAATCACGTATCGAATGCCCCGAATTACGTAAAAAAATAATGTCAGCTGAGGAAGCGGTCTCTTTTATCCACGACAAACAAACCGTTGGAATGAGTGGTTTTACCGGAGCAGGTTATCCCAAGTCGATTCCTGCTGCGTTGGTAGAAAAAGCCAAAAAATTACGGGTATCGAACCAACCTTTTAGAATTAATTTATGGACCGGAGCATCTACTGCACCAGAATTAGATGGGGTGCTCGCAGCGATAGATGGTATCAATATGCGTTTACCGTATCAGTCGGATCCCGTTTGTCGTCAGCAAATTAACGACGGTTTAATGGATTACGTTGATATTCATCTATCTGAAGTATCACAGAATGCTTGGTCTGGATTTTTGGGAAAACTTGATATTGCGGTTATTGAAGTAGCCGCGATACACGCTGACGGTCGCATTATTCCTTCTTCATCTGTAGGTAACAATAAAACCTGGGTAGAACAAGCTGACATGGTTATCTTAGAAGTAAACGACCAACAAAGTGTCAAGCTAGAAGGTATGCATGATATATATTATGGCACTGCTTTACCGCCAAATCGTAAACCTATATTACTGACTTCGCCGTCAGATCGAATTGGCGAGAAATACTTATCAATCCCCATTGAAAAAATTGTCGCGGTTGTTGAAACGTCAGCGCCTGATCGCAATAGTGCATTTAATCCCCCCGATGATGTATCGAACCAAATTGCCGATCATATCCTTGATTTTTTCACCCATGAAATTAAAAAAGGTCGACTACCTAAAGGGCTATTACCTATACAGTCAGGTGTTGGCAACATCCCTAATGCAGTATTAAGTGGCTTAGAGAATGGTGGTTATAAAAACCTAACTGCGTACACCGAGGTAATACAAGACGGTATGCTTGGTATGCTTAAATCAGGCTCATTGTCAGTCGTCTCAGCAACGGCGTTTTCTTTAAGCCCGCAAGCATTAGATGAGTTTAATGAAAATATCGATTTCTACCGCGACAAAATTATATTGCGCCAACAAGATATTAGTAATCACCCAGAGATCGCTAGACGCCTAGGTATTATTGCCATGAACGGCTTAATCGAAGCTGACATATACGGCAACGTGAATTCAACCCACATTATGGGCTCACGTATTATGAATGGTATTGGCGGTTCGGGGGATTTTGCGCGTAATGGTTATTTATCTATTTTCATGACCCCTTCAATTTGCAAAAATGGGTCTATCTCAGCGATTGTGCCTATGGTGTCCCATGTTGATCACACTGAACACGATGTGAAAGTGATAGTTACCGAGCAAGGTTTAGCTGACTTAAGAGGCTTATCCCCTCGTCAACGCGCTAAGGTGGTTATTGAAAAATGTGCACATCCGTTATTTAAAGACCGTTTGTATGATTACTTCGATCGTGCATGCGCCAGCAAGCGCGGTATGCACACGCCACATATTTTGAACGAAGCGCTAAGCTGGCATCATAACTTTGAAACTAATGGCCAAATGTAATTTAACTAAGCACCTTAACTAGGACTTTTAAATGGGCTTCTTAAATAAGCCCATATGCCTAGCAATCAATATATCAAATAATAGGCCCATTGCTGGCAAGACACTGCCAGCAATGGGCCTAAATCAATAAGATAGCTATCGGAATTTTGTGCATAATCTTAGCGTCGTTTTTATCCCATATTTACCTGTTAAAATTCACTGTTCCTTTGAATCTGAGCATAGGTACGGCACAATCTAATATGGCCGCAAAATACTGAGTCTCAAATATGGCTCCGCCAACATGTACGGGTTGAGTACTGGTACAACAATGTCCCCCAGCGCTGAATAATAAAGGTGATTATGGCAAAACCAAATGTGAAAGCGCCGTCTAAAAGTGTGAATATTTTTTGCAATAACTGCCAACAACAGCTTTTTAGATATAAAAAAGGCGGCAAAGGCGCCCTTGTAAAATGTTTCAAAGAACGAATTACCAAGGATTTTACGACACAAGAAGGTACCTGTCCGCAATGTAAAACGGTGTTCGCTAGAGATACACTTATACGCGGTACGCCTGCTTTTAAAATGATAGGCGGCAAGGTGTGGTTTAAATAGACCAACAGAAATTAATCAATCGACCCATAATTTCTCTCAACTTTAGCGTATGTGGCGTACTTTGTTATCCCTTCAATCAACCACCATTAAGGCTCGGTATTCATCGTAGGCGTACTGATCTGTCATGCCGCTAATATAATCCTGCAGTAACCGACAACGATAATAAAACTCTAACTCTTCGCTAGGTTCATTTTGAATGGCGTGTATATAGGCTCTGAGGTGTTTGTTCGGCAGCTTTTTGACTAACCGCCTTTCAAATAACGGCGCATCTCTATCTTGCTGGTGAACCAGTGTGAATTGGCTTTTGCTCAATTTAAGTAGCGGTTGGTAGCAATCTAATAAGCCATTAATTATTTTGTAACCTTGTAGCTCTCTAGCTTCAACTTCTTTATTACAAAAGGCGTATTTCAGGGCAACGTTCTTAAATGCCTCGGACAACGCATGAGCAGCGCTTCTGTCTTCCAATAAAGCCTGATTAAATGAACCATGAAAAATATCATCAATATTAGCAATAAATCGCTCTACGGCATGTCCTACTAGAGGATGGAGTACGCCAACTCTAAGTGAAATGAAAAACTGGCTTTCTTTGGATATATCATCTGCTTCAGATGCTTGAAAGGCTTTTGAGGTGATGATTTCCATTAATCCAGCGTTGTTATCCAATGCAAATTCAGTATGTATTATTAAAAATTCAGCACACAAAGATTTGCCGAGTTTTTCAATATCGAGTATGCCCTTTTCTACTGCGTCTTCTAAATCTGCAATGCAGTAAGAAATATCGTCTGCGGCTTCCATGATATAAGAAGCAGGATGACGATGCCCCACCTGCATATCTAGGGTTTCACAAAGCGTTTCAACATATTGTTTTTCGCTATAATAAAAACCCACTTTCTTCTGCAGATAGCTAAGCGCCTGTCCTTTATCCGGCTTGGTATCCGTACCACAGCGAGTATATTTGAGTATTCCAGCAACCTGACTATAGGTGAGGTTCAACTGCAGCAGTGTGTGAATTAGTCTAATGGCTTGTGCGTTGCCTTCAAAATTACATATATCACGTTGCAACTCTTGGCTTAAGCTAAGTGCTAGGTTATCTATTGTTGGTGCGCTGATGGTCAGGTTTTTATTAAACCAATCATTAATCGCTTGTTCGCCAAAATGACCAAAAGGCGGATTACCCACGTCGTGCATAAGACAAGCCATTTCCACGACGCTTTCTAAGTGTCGCTCAAAGTCGGTCAGGTTATATGCAGTCTGCTTTTTAGCCTCTAACTTATTGAAAATACTTTGCACTATAAATCGGCCGACCTGTTGGACTTCTAATGAGTGCGTTAAACGGCTTCGCACGGCTGCGTTTCGCTCTAAGGGAAACACCTGTGTTTTTTGCTGAAGCCTTCTTACCGCGGCTGAATTGATAATACGCCCACGATCACTTTCAAAATCGAACATTAACGATTTAGTTGATTCTCTTTTTCTCGTATTGTGAAGTCGGTCACTCGTTAGCTTTATAGAAAAATCGATCATAGGTACGTCTTGTAATAGCGGGAAGGCAAACAGTACAACAAGAGGTAACGTCATGACAATTTTTACCCATCACAAAACTAAGTTAACCCCTGATTATCATTACAGATTATTTATTTTATGATAGCGGAGAATCATAATCCGTCTACGGCTATTCGCATTCGATTGGAGTGATGCGTATCCGAGCACGGGATATACCTATTTATTCTGCGTTTGCTCTTTAAACATGCCTTAGTAACCCCAAGGTCTATTCTTCCAATTCGGCCACAGCCAGAGACAATCTCATGCCACACAACTCAGTGCCCCCTGCAGCACAGTTCATCGCATCAAGAGATGTCGCACAGGAAATTTGTAAAGAGGCATGCGAGCACATTCATACACTCAGTACCGCTCGTATTTTGGTTTTAGCCATGCTCGGTGGGGCTTTTATCACTATGGGGGCGCTGTTTTCTATCTTGCTCTCAACCGGCGTTGAGGCCCACGGAATACAGCTTTTATTGCAAGGACTTGGGTTTTCGGTTGGCTTCTTTTTAGTCATTCTCACGGGTGCGGCACTCTTTACAGAGGCTAATGTTATCTTGCCCGTCAGCGCGCTAAATTGCTCACGCAGCGATATGCTGCGTCGTGGGTTAAAATTTTGGATACTGGCTTGGATTGGTAACTTGCTAGGCGCGGTGCTCACAGGATGGGTGATTTCGATCGCTCAGGTATATTCGCCAGAACACTACGCATTATTAAATAGTGTAATCGCTAAGAAGATGCATTATCAACAGGTGGGGGGTGTCGAAGGTTGGTTCTCCTTGATGCTATCAGGCATGTTGGGTAATTGGATGGTCGGTATGGCGGCCTTTCTTGCTGTCATGGGACGCACCATCATAGATAAATTCGTGCCTATATTTTTGGCTGTAAGCTTGTTCGTGGCCGGTAACTTTCAACACAGCCCGGCTAACATGGCTTACTTTTCAATGAGTATGCCTCTAGGCGACGGTCCGGGCTGGTGGGATGCGATGCTTTGGAACATCATCCCCGCTGGAATAGGCAACATACTCGGCGGTAGCTTATTAGTCGCACTGCCGCTGTGGTATGCACTAAGCTCCAAGCGTTAGTCTAGATATTGCATAACGGCGGCCAATTTTGCAGGCATCTATAGGCAAGTCTCTATGTCTATGCCACTAAGCCTTGTCTTTGTCTTGCTCCATAACGATAGGAATCGGTTTGCTGGCTTCCCCAGAATAAAGACTGATATGCGGGAAGGGAATTTCGATATTCTGTGCATCGAAGGTCTTTTTTATTTCCTGATACATGCTGTTTTTTAACGTCAGAAAATTCTCTCTTTTAGCCCAAACTGAAAATTGTATATCTACCGATGAAGAGCCAAAACCCAGTAAAATGAATAGTGGCGCGGGTTCATCTAAACAAAGTGGGTTTTTAGTTGCGACTTGGTTAAGCACCTCTTTTACACGCTCAATGTCTTCTTTATAAGCGATACCAATCTGTAGGTCGGCGCGCCTAATAGGAAACCTTGTTAATGTGGTAACTTGAGTCTTAATCATCGATTCATTCGGAATACGAACAAATAAGTTATCAAAGGTGCGGATTTTTACCGACAACAAATCTATTGAGATCACCTCCCCTGTGGTCGACTCGACTCTGATCACATCGCCGATAGAAAAAGGTCTTTCCATCATTAAAAATAGGCCACTGATCAGGTTGGACGCTGACGTTTGTGAAGCAAAACCAATAGCAACACTAAAGATTCCCGCAGCACCAAGTACAACACTTAAATCAAACCCCAGTTCTTTCATCACGGAGATAGAGGTCAGCACTAAAATCCCATAAAATACCACCCTTTGAGCCAGTACCATGCTGTTAATGGTGAGATGCGCGATCTTAAGGCGCCCCACGCCATTTCTGGCTAAGCGAGCCAATAAGTACCCAATAATCAGTATTAAAAAGGCTTTGCCAATAGCAAAGACGTGGAATTGCTGCATCAAACCAAGCGTAATACTGGTCTCTTCCATAATGTGTTTTCCTACGGTTATGCTTACTTAAGCCACTAAACTTCTAATTGAACGCATAAATGTGTGGGCATCCGCTATTTCTCTGGCGTGCGAGACTAAGGTAATAGCCGATTTATCCCGTTCTTTAGTTAAGCTTTTGATGTAAAAAGATGGTCGCGCTGTATCCAAATGATGCGTTAAACACACTTTGTCAGTCCAAAACTGTTCGCTAGCGTCCGCGTAAAGGTTTAAATAGGGTATCGGAAGGTTAATTCTGTCTACGGTTAATAATTCATCATGCTCGTTCAAAATGCTTATTGTGGTGATGGCTCTATGTGACCGTTTGGGAATATTCTGTAATGACACTCTGGCATCGGTGTACTTCGAATAACAAAGCTCACCAACCATTGTGGATGGACCAAACCATGAGTCTGACGGCAACCAAAAAGGAAGATCACTAATAGGTAAAGTGCTGCCAATATTAAAAAAGGCTAACCATAAAGGAGAACTCACGGAGAGTTCTATTTTTTCTCCAGGAAGTATATTTAAAGTCGAACTAGGCCTAACAATGATGGAACGATTTGCCAGCAATGGCGCAACTCTTAATGCATCTTGGGTTTTGTTAACGAGGTATCTTTTGGGCTGAATATCTGTAAACCCATCTATAGATACTGCGTCCTCTAATACCAATTGTTCAAAACTCTCATCGTTGGTCTCTTCATTCCAAATAAGCCACTCGGCATATTTGCGTTGTACTGAAATTTTACGACTGCCAATTCGCCAAGTTTTAACCTCATTTATTTCGAAATTAATATCCCCCCACCATTTTTTCATTCTGATCACTCTTTTTAGTCGATGCCATTTGACTGCTACTATCTAATCAGTTTATTACCGCAGCGCAGGTAAATTACAGAAAAATATCATCCGCACCTAAAATAAACCACAGTAAGCAGGAATTAATAAGACAGCATGGTAAATAAGGGCGTACAGCCAAATTAAGATATCCACATGGCAAAGCAGTATGGGCCTGTGATCAGGAAGTCTGGTAGCGTCCCAAATGAGTGATTATAGATGTGTGGTTATAGATGAGCAGTTATGCTCAAGCAAGTTGGCGAAATTGCTATTTTGGGATGGGCTGACAATTAATAATTTCATAACTAATAATTAGGCTGGTACATCCTTGTACTGGCTTATAACTAATGGGAGACACTTCGCCTAAGATTATTGGTATATCTAGTCTGGGATGCGGCTATCAGCCGTCAGGGCGTAAATAGGCGATATCGTCGTCATCATCAGCATGAAAATCGTAACCACCGTCAAAATCATTATTCAGCTCGTTTGATACAGTCATAGGTAATTCCAATATATCTTGAGCATAAATTGCGGCATTTGCTGGTTGCTTAATAAGACCCATTAAATCATTAAAATCCAGCAAGGTTATTGTTTGCAAATATTCTTTTGTTGATGCCGGTAGTTGCTCAGTGAACTGGGCAATGCTGCCTTCCAATTTGACGTTGAGTGCGCCTTTCTCTGTGTCGGTTAGCAACGCAATAAATTGCTGATATAACGTATTGGTAAATACTTTTTTATCAGAATCGATAAGCAAAAGTGCCACTGCAGAGTTTAAAAACTTTTGCAGTTCAAACACCAATACGTCTTCATCATGATCAATTATCAGGCTATTAGCACTGTATTTTGCCCCGATATTTTTATATATCTGCAACAGTCTGGCACTTTGCTGACCCTCTTTGACTAACGCCTGATGCATCACTCTGATGTCAGAGATATCATTTATGCCAAGGGCATATTGAGTGATTGAAATATCGTCAAAATATGAGGCTGATATCTTCTTTAACTCCGCGTATTTAGCCCAACCGGCTCTGAAGCAATACACGATACCTTGCTCTTTTATAATGCTTTTCGCTTTTTCAGTATCGTTATCGCAAAGATCTAGCAAACCTAAGTTGCTCATACCCAATACGATTTCACAGCCCTTCCTAATTTGATCCGCATAAATTATCGATAAATTGTCAGACGCTATCCGCAACGACATATCGCATAATTGCTGTTTGGTTTTATGCATAAATTCTGGAGGGAAATAACCCTCACTTTCACCGTCTTTTAAGACTAAAAGTAGAAAAGGGTGATTTCTTAACTGTGCAATTTTCATTGATCAATCCTACTGAATGAAAGCCTAAATACGATTTTCATTTGCATATTAAAGCGGCGCAAACATATCATCAGTATCCATTTCAAGGGCGGTCACTCTTTGTTTATTCGCATTTTGTTTCAAGGTGCTTTCAATGTTTTCCAATGTGCCGTTAGTACTAACGGTCATCACTTCACGATAAGCATCTTCACTTAAAGATTTTATCTTCATTAGCAACTCTTCAACGCTACCTGATGCTTGCTCTTCATCTTCTTCCATTTCTGAAAAGTCGTGACCAACAAACGGCAAAGACAAATACAGAAGACCAAAATCGTCTTCCACAATGACTTTTAATATTTCCAATTGTTTTTCTTCATCATCAGTGGTTAGAAAAATTTGCGTTAATAAACTATGCGCTTCCGTTTGGGCAGAAAATACGGTGTCTTCTTCCATATTTTCCCAGTACGAAGGCTCAACGTTCAATAATTGCTTAATTGATTCCGCGTCCATTAACCAGGTAGCAATAGATGGGATAGTGGCATCGTGCTCTCTCACAATTTTAGCAACGGTCAAAATATCCATCTCGGTTAACACTGCGAGCATTGTCTCATCGCCCTGCTGAGAAGCAATAGCTTCTAGAGCTGTGCCTGCTTGTCTGCCGCTATGCTGAGCCTGTTCCATAATGTCACTTGCAAGAATTAATGCATTTTTAGTCAAGTTAAATCCTTAATTTTCTTCATTTATCAATCAAGTTTTTTGATAGTAATCAGCTGAATCTAATAGTTATCGTTTTCGAAAAAGCTTACCGAATCGTAGTCCTGATCCTGCTCATTCTCATCGGATTCTGCCTTCAGTGGCGTCGCGTCGTAGCGGTTATAAAAATGAATAAGCAAAACGGCATTTTTCAAATCACGTTCGGAATGGTTCATTATCTCAGTAATACAAGCACGCGCATCGGCATGCACACCCACAAACGGTTTTATCTCGGCCCAGGTAGGCTCCTTAGTGAACACGACTTTTGCTAAGTTCTCGCTATCGATACGAACCTTAGTCGATATCGCCATCGCTAGTTGATCAACCATGCCATTAAACAACGAAGGCATTTTCTTTAACTGTTCGAATAAACTTGATAGATAATTTGTTAATAAGTCAGGGTTTTCAGGGTCATCATATGAGGTCATGTTTTCTAAATACATAGAAAAGTCACTGCTCAAATAATCAGGTACATTTGCTTCAAGTTGCATTCATTGTTTCCTAAGTAAAAGTCTAATTCAAAGCCGAGCTCAAGCCCTAGCCCAAAGCTGAGTCCCAAAACGAATCGGCAACTTCTCGAGGATTGGTTATCACGGTATAATTTTGTTTTAAATATACCGCGCGCTTTTTTGGGTCAGAAATAACATCATAAGCCTGCTGAATTAACTGAAATTTCTCTTTGGCTTCTGCACCATCATTTCTATCAGGGTGATATTTATTGGCCAGCTTGCGATACGCTTTTTTAATATCGATGGTCGATGACGATCGACTGACACCCAACTGTTCAAAATAATCCATACACTTCTAACTACCTTTTGCGAGACAACATAAACATGACTGTTGACATGATGGAGGTAATTTTACCTTCGAAATGACAATATTGACATCATAAAAAGGGTTTGTAGCACATTAGTTCATAAACGGCACAGCCCTTGCTTTATAGCTCTATAGAATACATTCCAGTCTAAGAACACAGGCACGCTGATATCGCCTAGTGTTTTTTAATATGAACAAGGTATTTATTGGCATTGTTAAGGCATTTTGCAACTGGGCTAATCAAAATAAAAAGGTATAGATAATCTCAAGGATACTCCCATTACATTAAGATTTAATGAGATAAAACAGCAATAGACGTCGGGCAATTACTGGCTAAAGGACTTGCAAACCCTAGTGTTATAAATATTCTTTGGCTATTTTATTTAGAACAGAATGGAAAATCTGCTTTTAAGCGTATTTTTAGCTTCGCTTTTACATCAACAAGCTGACTATTACTAAAGAACCCTTGAGTTAAGTTGCCGCTCTGTCTTTGCCGATAATCGCCTACTGCTATCAATTGACTATATTCAAATCATGGTAACAGATGGCTAAGGCTGGCTCATGCTAAGTACAACGCATCAAGCGACAAAAATCTTACTCCACTTGGTAAACAGCGAGATACAAGAGCATATATTCAACCTAAAACGGTGAATACACTTAATGGATTTGGTCGGCTCTTTTCCCCCTCCCCCCCGCCTAATGAAAACTGGCAATAGCATTTTTTATGCTGCTATCACCAGTATTGTTTTAGAATAATTACTTTATCGAGAACTCATCGAATAATTGCACTTGTGAATCGAGGTCTGTGGGGTCAAAAACGTAACTTTTCACGGTACCTGTGCCTGTGTCCATAATCGAAAATACCGATAGGGTGTTGCTAGTCACAAACGGTAGATTTGGATAATTTTCGTTTTCCATACTCATGGGGCTAAAGACACTGGGGAAACTCATAACGCGGTCTTGTGGATCGCCATTTGGCGGATAGTTATCAATAGACCAACGTGGACTGTCCGAGTTTACATCGGTCCAAAAATCGGCGTAACGAGAACGCACATCGTTAGTATACACACCTGTGGTATCCACATAATAAGCGCCATAAGAATTTCCCACGTTAGAGCTTTCTAAATAGTGCATATCTTCAACTTGTGCTCGATTCCATAAATGTGAATGACCGATATGAACCAAATCCACCCCGTTTTCAAGTAACAAAGGTTCGATGTCGTTTAACCATACGTCCTGTGCCAATGGGTATTGGTAGCGCACTTCAGTTATATTATTTAACAGTGGTTGTACTGTGTTGGTCCATATATCGGCAGATAATGGGAACGTAAGTTCGGTAATGGTTTCAGTACCATTAGAGCCTGCTTCTACCAATTGCATGACTGGCTGTGCAAGTACCGGTACGGTGTTATCACCTAACCCAAAGACCCCTTGATGGGCCATCACCACTTTATACTTTGCTTGTTTGAACGCATCCGTTTGCATAACGCTTGCTAGCCACGCATATTGCTCTGAGTCTTTATCAAATCGCTCAAATATAAATTCGCCAAATCCCCACTGAGAAGGATCTTGCAAGGTACTTAAGCCTTCAACAAACTTAGACTTATTATCACCAGACACACTCCATGAACGCCAGATACGCGATACGTTCATTGATATGATGAAAACATCGCCAAATACAGCAGAGAAATACTCTTCACCACCTTGCCCATCATCAGGAAACGAAAAAATATCTAAGAAGCTTTGTTGATTATGTGAGTTATCTGCAATCCATTGCGACTTAATCTCTGCATCATCACTTGGATTAACTTCGGCTTTCACCTGTTCGTAAGCGACCTCTGCATACCACTGGGGGTGCGGATCGTTAAAGCTACCATTGAGGCTATACTCCTCTTCGTCAGGTGCATAGCGCCCCATTACTTCATGATTTCCGATAGTGCCGAACAAAGGCGCGTGCTGCAGAATTTCACCACCGTTGTATGGAAACCCCGGAAAGTATTTTTGATAGTGCCCCTGCATAGCAGGGAAAAAACCAGGCGCGTTGTCTTTCGCTTGGTCAAACCATTCAGATGCACGATCAGGTACATTGACAAAGTCACCTGCAAATAACACGGCGTCGGGAGTACCCACGGTTTCAACGACTTTTTGATAATTCGCCACCACGTTCTTTTTAGATTGCAAATCAGACGTCAGTAGAATCATCAAAGGGGCATCTTTGGCCGGTGCGGGGGCGAGCGTGAATATACCGCTAGCAAATTCAAAACCATCACTGTCTTTACTGGAGATAGAATAATTGACACGGACGCCTTGTGTTAGGTCTTTTGCTGTTGCTTCATGACGATAAACAGGTCGATAACTCAACGCCTCATAGGTTTTATCTAACTGTTGAGAAGAAGCATCTTCCATCATCCGTGTCAGCTGGGTAGTGGTCACGGATGAAGTCGACAAGTCACCGTAATGCAAGGTGTGTTCACTGCCTTCAAAATTAGTAAACCACACCACATTCACAGAGTCATCCGTAGGCAATTGTAAGAACGGATCACTTAACAGCTCATGGTCAGGATTGACCATGACAGGTACCTCAACCGGCACTTCAACTTCTACGGTCTTGTCATCATCACAAGCGGAAATCCCCGCTACTAGACAAAACACACCTAACGAGCGGTTAAACATTGACATTTTTTTCATCTTTTTTTCCATAATGTAAGAGTGAATTGAATTGCTTATTCAAAGCGATGCGGATGGACTGACTAAATAATTCTGGAGGGAGGGTAGGCGATAATAACGACAGAAATATTACATATTTCACTTGTTATAAAACTTTAATAAACCATCGTTTTGTGACAAAAAAACGACAAAATACGCTAGAAGTTAAGCATTTTGCGGAGTAAGAGCATTGTTTTAGGTAGTCAATGTTCCCCTTTATACGTAAATTAAATAGCTAACAAATTAGCCTGTAACAAACTGGCGTCTCATTTATAAATGCACAATTCCTGCGTTTAACACATCACCGCTGTATTCCTGAGAATGTTTCATTCAACTTCTTCACCCTAGCCTCTCCCGCATGCACCAATCTAGCGCGAAAGTCCATAATTCAAAGGTGAACGTTCAGGCATATTGTTTGACTAAATAAAGGTGAAAGGTAATGTCAAAATATTTCGTAACCTACTGATATATATAAACAGCCTGCATTTTTACTACTGGTCACGCGTCGCAAAAAAATTAGGAGTTTCATGTTTATAACTGACAAAACAATATACATACAAATGCAGAAAACAGGATGTAGTCATATAACCTCTTTGCTTTTCAATTTTTACGGTGGTCAGCAAAACCGAAAGCACAGCGCAGCCCCTAATAGGCTTATAAATCCGAGCACTTACTTCCTTTCTTCCATAAGAAATCCTTGGGACTGGTACCTCTCACTCTGGACTTATGGCGTGCAAGGAGAGGGCGCTTTAATGAAACGTCTGACCCAAAAACAGTATCAGAAATCACTCACGTTATTTTTGAAGTCCCCCCGTGAAAACAAAAACCTACTGTTTAACGAAATAGCAAAAGACGTATCTTTGTGGCGTAGCGTGTACGACAAAAGCGATAAAGTAGATTCGTTTAGAAAGTGGCTAAAACTGATACATTGCCCGAGTCATAGCCACTTTTTAGGTGAGGGTTATGGTACTACTGGTATAAATAAATTTTGTGGGTTTATGTCTTATAGATACCTTGATCTGTGCTGTGCGCACTTTCACAATATAGACAAACAAAAGACAATTGCGGACTACCATGATTTAGTTCAGTTTGAAGCGGAAAACTGCTACATCGATTTTTTTATACGCCAAGAATCTTTGGAGAAAGACTTTCTAACCGCGACGAAAAAAATAAGACCTCTCAGCCCAATGGAGAAAAATCACGTTTTAAACGCCAAAAAAGTTAATGCCTCAAAAAGGCTACTCAGTGTAGGCGATTACTACGACCAAGAAACCGTCGACCTTATTTATGATCGAGACAAGCTTCTCATAAACAAATTTGGCTATACCGCACCGCAAATATCTTAATATAACGCTTAACCTACCCACCTTTTGAATCTGTACTTATTTCTTAAATAAAACCTTTGTACATAATACGATCAAAAAAGCAGCGTGTATGGCAAGCCATAATCACTCTGCTTTTTATTTTGCCGAAAGCCTTAACGCACTAATCAAGATGGAGTTTAGCCCGCATCTTGCTCGCTGTTAATGTCACTCGACAAGTCAGCTAAGCCGCCACCTAACACACGATACAAAGTGATACGATTATCCAAATCTATCCTGCGGGTAGTAATAAATGACTGCTTGGCACTGTACATTGTGCGCTGGGCTTCTAGCGCATTTTGAAAGCTATCCACTCCGCCTTCATATCGCGCTAGCGACAAGTCGTAACTGCGGCTTGCAGCCGTCACTAACGCTTCTTGAGCATCAAGTTGATCTTGAATCGTCGCTCGGCGCGCTAGGGTATCAGCCACTTCTGAAAACGCGCTTTGAATGGCATATTCGTAAGCTGCAAGATACTTTTTCTGCTGCGCTTCGCTGTAGGCTAAATTTGCATCGTTTGCGCCACCATTAAATATGGGCAACGTAATACTAGGAGCTATCGTCCAAATTGAACTGGCACCACCAGTAAATATGTCAGACAAAACGGAACTGGCTAACCCCCCCGTGGCCGTCAATGACAATGTAGGAAAGAACGCGGCTCTAGCGGCACCGATATTCGCATTAGCCGATTTCAAATTGTGTTCTGCAGACAGCACATCCGGGCGCTCTAGCAACACAGTTGAAGACAAGCTTGCTGGTACATCTGTGACCAACGTTTCGCTTTTAGGCAACGCAGTAGCAATCAAGCTGTCATCAAATTGTTCCCCCACTAATAGGCGCAAAGCGTTTTTGTCTTGGCTTACTTGTGTGGTGAAGCTAGCGATATCAGAGCGTGCAGAATAATAAATGGTTTCAGCACTTGCCACATCAATTCTTGAATCAACACCAAGCTCTAAGCGTTTATTTGTAATGTCCATGGTTTTTTGTGCATTGGCTGTCGTTTCTTCTGCCAAACTCAGCAAGTTACTATCCGCTGCTAACGTAAGCCACGCATTAGCAATTTCACCGATCAAAGTAATTTTTGCTGCTTTTGCGGTTTCTGCGCTGGCTAAATACGCTTCCATTTGCGCGTCGGTCAAACTGCGATTCTTACCAAACAAATCGATTTCATAGCTACTCAAACCCGCTTCGGCTTCGTAAGTTGTACTGATATCGCCTATTGAGGACTTGGTACGCGTTCCACTTAATCCTGCATCAATTTGCGGGTAAAAATCGGCTTTTTGGATGCGGTAAGTGGCTCTCGCTGATTCTACATCCGCTAAGGTTTCACGCAGGCTCCGGTTGCTATTAAGCGCCAACTCAATCATCTGCGCCAAACGCGGATCTTTGATGAAGTCTTTCCACGGGACCTGCATCGCCTGCTCTGTTGATAATCCCTGGGCCTGTGCATTTGGCTGGTCTTGCCATTCGTTAGGCACGGGTAAATCAGTGCGCGCATAATCCGGTGCTAAGGTACTACAACCCGCTAAGATTAACGCGCCAGCAATAGGCAGTAGCCTAGCGCTGCGCATCATATTCATGCTTAGTCTAATCATGGGCGTTTTCCCCCGCATTTGGCTCGTCGTCATATATTGGACGTCGTTTCGGGAAGAATCCGCGGATCAATACGAAAAACATAGGCACCAAGAATATTCCTAAAATCGTTGCGGTTAATGTACCACCAACAATACCTGTACCAATTGAAATACGGCTATTTGCGCCCGCACCAGATGATAATGCCAGCGGTAACGTGCCAAACATAAATGCTAAGGACGTCATAATGATCGGACGTAAACGCAGTTTTGCCGCTTCCAGTGCAGAACTTATCAATGACGCGCCTTTCTGATAGGACGTCTCAGCAAACTCCACGATCAAGATCGCATTTTTTGATGCCAGACCAATGGTGGTTAATAGTGCCACCTGAAAATAGATATCATTTTCTAACCCGCGCATTGTGCTCGCGATTGCTGCTCCAACTAAGCCTAATGGAATGACCATAATAACTGAAAATGGGACTGACCAACTTTCATATAACGCAGCAAGCGCTAAGAACACCACCAAAATAGAGATGGCATAAAGGGTGCCTGATTGCCCGCTTGATAGTTTCTCTTGGTAAGACAAGCCACTCCATGCGTAGCTTAACTTGCCTTGACCTACTTCTTCGGTTAAGCGCTCCATTTCAGTCATGGCTTGGCCCGAACTAACACCGCTAGCGGAAGCACCTTGTATTGAGTAAGAGGCAATACCGTTAAAACGAGATAAGCTTTGCGGCGCACTCGACCAAGAAGATGAGCTAAACGCTGAGAATGGCGTCATAGTAGTTTCGCCATCTGCGTTTACCCCTCGTACATGCCACTGGCCTAAGTCCTCTGGTTTTGAGCGATATTCGGCTTCACTTTCCACATAAACTTTCTTTACTCGACCATTATCAATAAAATCATTCACATAACTCCCCGCCCAAGCCGACGTTAATGTCGACGATACATCCGACAGTGATAAACCAAGAGCCGTTGCCTTGCCATTATCAATATCAATTTTGAGTTGAGGTGTGTTACTCAGTGAACCTTCGCGAATACTGGTGAGCAATTCACTTTGACGTGCTTTTGTTAGTAATTCATCTTTCAAACGGGTCAATTCTTCACGGCTAGTACCTGTTGCAGCCTGCAGTTCAAAAGAAAAACCGTTGCTTTGTCCTAACCCTCGGATAACCGGTTGCTGCATAGCAAAAATACTTGCATCACGAATAGTCGACAGATTTTTGTTCATACGCCCTATTAGTGCGTCGGCGCTCTGGTCATCGTCGGTACGCTCATCCCAAGGCTTTAACCCTACAAACCCCATGCCCGCATTTTGTCCGCTACCAGAAAAGTTAAAACCTGAAATAGAAAAGACTCGCACAACGTCTCTTGTTTCTTCGGTTAAAAGGTATGTCTCTACTTGCTCGGCGACGGCCCGAGTTCGTTTAATGGATGCGCCTTCAGGCAAACTAACTTGGAACATAGTACTGCCCTGATCTTCTTGGGGTAAGAAGCCCGTTGGCATACGTACGATAAGTAAACCTAATATCGCAATAATAACGCCGTACACTATTATCCAGCGCACCTTACGCGTAATAACATGCTCTACATGCCCTGTATATGAGGTAGTGATACGGTCAAACATACGGTTAAATCCAGCAAAGAACCCTTTACCTTCTTTGTTGTGTTTGGTCTTAGTCAGTAAGCTTGCACATAACATCGGGCTAAGCGTTAACGCAACAATAACCGACAGCGTCATTGACGACACAATAGCCACAGAGAATTGTTTGTAGATAACTCCAGTCGATCCACCAAAAAACGCCATAGGTAAAAATACTGCGGATAACACCACCGCAATCCCTACCAGCGCACTGCTGATTTCTGACATGGACTCTATGGTTGCATCCCGGGGTGATAAGTTCTTCTCGCGCATTAAACGCTCAACATTTTCAACCACAACAATGGCATCGTCCACCAGCAAGCCAATGGACAACACAATACCGAACATGGTGAGCGTATTGATGGAAAACCCAAAGGCTGACAACACGCCAAATGTACCGAGCAATACAACGGGTACAGCAATGGCTGGAATTAGCGTCGCTCGCCAGTTTTGTAAAAACAGGAACATCACAATAACAACCAGCACCACAGCTTCGATGAGCGTTTGTACCACTTCGCTGATTGAAATTTTGATAAAATCAGTACTGTCACGAGGAAACGTAACTTTGTAGCCATCAGGTAAGTTTTTAACAAGCTCGGCCACTTTTTCTTTTACCCGCGTTGCCGTGTCTAAGGCATTCGCCCCTGGCGACAGCATAACGGCAATACCCGATGCAGGATGGCCATTTAAACGCGGGATAGCATCGTAACTCGCACTGCCTATTTCAACTCGCGCAACATCACTCAAGCGCACATTGGCGCCGCTTGCATCATACTTTACAATAATATTACGAAATTCATCAGGCGTAGACATCATTGACTGCGCTGTCACTGTGGCATTAAGTTCTTGGTCAGCTAAAGACGGTACCGCACCAATTTTACCTGCAGGTATTTGTATATTCTGTGCACTTAACGCGCTGGTAATATCAGACGGCATTAGCTCATAGGCAGCCAATTTTGTCGGGTCTAGCCAGATACGCATGGCATACTCTGAACCAAACACCCGCGTATCCCCCACCCCATTAATTCGAGCAAGCTCATTTTCTATATTAGATGAAATGTAATCAGCGATATCAAAGGAAGAAACCTGATCCATAGAATCGTAAATCGCGGTGACCAGTAAAAAATCACTATTAGACTTTGTTACCGTAACCCCTTGGGTTTGCACTGACTCAGGAAAGCGCGACGTAACCTGCTGTACTTTATTTTGTACTTGCACTTGAGCGTAATCTGGATCAGTACCTTGTTCAAAGGTAATACTGACTGACGCTGAACCATCTGATGTGCTCGATGACGAAAAGTATAATAAGCCATCAAGGCCAGTTAACTGCTGTTCGAGTATTTGGGTAACGCTATTCTCAACCGTTTGCGCATCAGCACCTGTATAACTTGTGTTAACACTGATAACGGGAGGAGCCACACTTGGGTACTGCGCTATCGGCAACGACATAATCGATGCAATACCGGTCAGCATGATAATGATCGAAATGACCCAGGCAAATACAGGACGATCAATAAAGAAACGGGCAAACATATATTACACCCCGCCTTGCATAACGGAGGTGTCTTTTGTTTGCTCAGACAGGGTAACCATAGAGCCGTTAGTGTCCATTTGCACCTCAACAGGCTTAACCTCACTACCTGGACTTACTTTACCGCTACCTTCAACCAATAACTTATCATCAACCGCTAAGCCGCTCTCGAGTAGCCATTTATTGCCAACAGCATTAATGGTTTTTAAAGAGCGCCTTTCTACTTTGTTATCCTCGTTAATCACGTACGCGTATGCTTCACCAGTCGCATCATGGTAAACCCCCTGCTGCGGAACAAGGATCGCATGTTCATCTACCGCTTCATTAACTTTGGTTCGCACAAACATGCCCGGTAGCAATACCCCATCAGGATTTGGAAACTCAGCACGCAAAGTAACGGTACCAGTCGATGCATCCACAGAGACTTCTTGCATTTTCAACTGACCTTTAAGGTTGTATTCACTGCCATCCTCTAAGGTAAGGGATACCGCTGTTGTACCTTGCTTAACACCATTCTTACCGATTAACTGACGCAGTTTAAGCAGCTCTTTACTACTTTTAGTCATATCCACATAAATAGGATCCAAGGTGCGGATAGTCGCTAAAGCAGAGGCCTGTTGCGCGGTAACCAACGCGCCAGGCGTCACTGTCGAAATACCAATATGACCGGATATCGGCGCAGTGACTTTAGTAAATTCAAGATTAATAGACGCAGTAGCTAATGCCGCTTGATACTTCTCAATATCAGCTTTGGCTTCAAGGTATGTGGCATGAGCATCGTCAGCATCTTGTTGCGAAACTCCTTCAAATTTCAGTAAATTTACATAGCGCTCATCTTTCAATTTAGCCGTTTCTAGCGATGCTTTTGCACTGTTTAAACTCGCTTTGGCTTCGTTGTATGCAGACTGATAGGTTGCGGGATCAATCTGATAAAGTAGTTGCCCCTTCTCTACAGTATTACCCTCTACAAAAGAACGCGTTTGAATAATCCCCCCCACTTGAGGACGTACTTCGGCGCTTAAGGATGCCACAACACGCCCCTGCATTTTAGTATCAATATTATGTACAGAAGTGGTCACTGTGATATATGAAACAGCCGGCACTGGCTTGGTTCGCGCTGGCGCGCGCTCTTGTTGACAGCCGCTTAGCAAAGTCACTGCCAGCAGCAACCCCCCAATGTAAATTGAAGATTTCATAATTACGTGTTCCTCGATAGGTAAATAGAAAATGGTGAGGCTTAAACTATCTGTCCATTCACCCTATCGGTGGATGGAGGGGATAAGCCTACAATTGAGTAAATATTAACAATACATAGGTTAAGAGAGGGTTAACCCACGCAAGATAAGCGCTATAAATACCCAATAACACTGTCAAGAACATCGCAAAAATGTAAGCAAATATATTGAATTGCGAATGATCGAAACGAGCAAAACACTTCGCCTTATTATTTCAGGTTACTCATTCTAGAAAAACGCTGACTCAAATAGCCATGCAGTAGTGCCACAAGGAAAATATTGAGGGACAAACTAGCCAACCAATCAACAAACCTTATCGATACATCATCCGCTGTTAATAATAACACGACCAAAGAGCATATTAGGCTCACCCACCCAATCACTCTAAAGAGGATTTTCATTTTTGGTCTAAGGGATCGCCCACAAAACGGTTTATAGTGTTTATCCATTGCTAACGATAAACACAATACCGTGCACAATTGGATACTAATGCTCGTTATCATCACTTTATCTGTCTACTGATAGGAGAAGTTACCTGATAGGGAAGCAAAGCAAGCGGTTTTTTTTTCAACCAGAGTGCGGTTTTCATAAACACAAAACCACTTATGACAATAAAAATATTAAAGCCTAAATACGTAATATTCAGTTCGCGTAAAGCACCCATCAGCCGTTGGCTGTCTTGCAGTAAATCGATCAATGGTATTAACAAGCACCCCACGCTAATAACAAACAACTGTTCGACCCAAGCCTTTCTAGCGGAACGCAGAAAGCTATGCACTAAGCACAAAAACCAGACCCACAGGAATACCTGCACTTCAAACACGGCCCGATGTTCGATTGTTAACGGCAATAATCGATTGCCGATGAAAAAAGCGACGATAGCCAATGGCAAACCCGCTATAACAGCAATATTGAGTCGCTCAACAATATAATGGCCAATGTGACGCTTTTTCACTTTATCTAGACGTTTATTCAGCCAGATAATCGATCCCGTCGCGATGAGTGCACTGGACAACACACCCAGTAAAAAGAGTAACCAACGTAAACCCGTACTAGCAAAATGCGCTTCATGCAAACCAAAGAATACCCTTCTCACACTGGCAGAGGTACTGACCGGTGAATAACCCACCAAAGGCTTACCACTGTGTGCTGAGAAGACCAATCGCTCAGTCTGATATGACAAGGTATGTTCATTCACTCGCTGAACAACGATTCGACCATTTTCGCTGTAAGGTTGTTCAAATGTTATGACTTCAATTTGGTTTTGTCCTGGCCAAGACTGGGTCACTTGGGTTTGTATAGCTGAAAAGTCCATCAATGGTTGAGTATTAGGTGCGGTTGTATCAATTTGACTTAACCCAGGACTGAGTGTACGACTGAGTTGTCTCTCTCCACCGGCGTAATGCTCTGCGCTCCATGGCATATACATGATCACGTATATCATAATGCCACTCGTACAAATCATGACACAAAAAGGGATAGTCACGACTCCCGCTAGCGCGTGAAAGTCCGTTAACGTTTTTAATAACTTACCTGTGCGCAGAGTGAAAAAATCTCGAAAAAAACGCCTATGGGTAAATATGCCACTAAACACCGCCACCAACATAAACATAGCAGCTATGCCTGCGATGTAGCGCCCTCCATATCCACGTAATTGCAGGGTGTAATGAAAAACACGAAAGAAGTTACCTCCTGCCGTTTCACGCGGAGTAATAATGGAGCCCACTTGATCGCCTAAATCAAGGTTATGTCTGACACGTCCTTCACTCCACTGAACCATCCATTTTTGAGTCCGCTCATTAGGCAAGTAAATACGCCAACTATCTGCATCGCCCCCCTCCTTATGCAAGACAGCCAATGACCGATTTATACTGTTTTCACTTGCGGTAACCTGTTCCAGCTCAGGCTGCATCCATTGAGTTATTTCTGGATTAAAATAACTCAGGGTACCGGTCAAAAATATGGTGAACAGCAACCAACATAGTATCAAGCCAGAATAAGTATGTAGCCAAGCCATAGACTTTCTGAAATCAGGTTTCATCCTTCGCTTAATCCATAAATGATCACACCACACACACTTAAAATGATAAATAAATCTCGCCATAGTAAGGCACTGCTTTGTCGACAAAAGCTGATAATAATGACAGCAAAATAGAGTACATAGCTAAGCATCGTACTCACCATTACCGCTTCATGCTTATCGCTGGCATGACTTAGTACTAACAGTGGAACATAGGCAAAACTAAACGCTATAGAAACAAGATAGCCACCAACAATGGCAGCTATTAAGCGGAGTGACACATCAATGCGATGCTTCATTTGCTCGGTAACAGCAGTGTGCTAGAAGCTGTAAGATGCGGTTAATTTGGCATTCCGACTTTCGCCAGGTAAGCCACCTAAATATAAGGCCTTACTGTAGTAGGTTTCATCCGTAAGATTGCGCAGATTAAGCTGGATATTCCAGTTCTCTCCCACATAACTTATTGCACCGCCCAAGACCGCATAGGCGTCAACAATGGCGTAGTTAATCCCAAAGGCGGAAGCCGCAATGGAACGCTCATCTTCATAGTTAACACCTATGCTAAACTTAATTGGATACGAAAGACCGTCGAATTGGTGACTATAACTCGTCCACAGGCTGGCAAATTTCTGTGCAATACCTTTGGTTTGCTCTTCTGTTTGGCTAAGTGCATGGCTGCCAGGATTAGTCACTGCATCTTGATATGTTGCATTGAAATTCATTGACCATTGCTCATTCAGCATAAGGTTTAGATCTAGCTCAACACCTTGAGTTTCATCACGCTCATCGTAATAATATTCCGCTACATCAATATTATAAAATGCATCTTCTGGGTCATCTTCATAAAGTGGGTTTGAATAACGCAAATTAGTTCTGCTCGTTTTAAACCACACCAATGATGCAAGTAACTCTTCGTCAAAAGCGGTAAATCTGGCACCTAAATCAAATGATTCAGATTCTGAATCGGGTCGTTCATCATCCCCAGTCAAACTACCTAACACGCTGTAAGCCATGCGTCCTTTGGACTGGTTCACAAAAGTGGCAAATTGATCTGAAACTTTGTAGTTCAACCCCAAATTGTAGGTAAAGCCATTATCATCTGCATCATACTCAGGATTACTATCGCTGAATTGATTTTGATACGTTTGCTTAATACCACTGTAAGCACCACCGACACGTGCCGTTAACGCATCTGTAACGTAAACAACCTCTTGCAGACTCAATCCCCATGCTTTGGCCGTCTTGTCATATTTACTTTGAAGCGACGGGTTATAATCGTCAAACTCACCTGTAGGCCAGTTTGGTTGTCGAATATCGAGAATATATGGAACCGGATCACTGCGAGTGTCATCAGCATCCCATATCGAATATTGGGTATAGGTCATATCGCGATATTCGTAATTAGCACTGATTAAATGCTCACCGCGTAAGCTTGCAACGCGCCAAGTTTTGGATATATCCGCAAAATACTGCCATGTTGATTCTTCAGCAGAAATATTACGATACTCTTGGCGCCGTGCTGCAAAAGGGTAAAGCACATCATCAATGATTAATGGCGCTCGGGGGTCAAGATTAATCACCCCATTGCGGTCGTGATAAATATAATTATAGGCTGAAGTTTGACGGATATAATCAGTGGTGTAATTTCGATATTGGAATTGATGTGTTAGTCGCCAATCGTTAGCAAAATCCAGTTCTTGGCGGACTTTCAACCTAAGCTCTTCTCCTTCGTTTGGTGTAGACAATGGTGAAATTAAACCCGTATCACCTAAGTCGATAGGTTGCCAACCGTCAGTAGCACTAAGTGAATCAGCGAGTGTTTGGCGTTGTTCATCAGTAAGCTGCAAACCACCATCAGCAACATCACCATTGATCAAATCGTCAGCCGTTATATTGCCTGGTGCCGAATCAATTAAACTCAAATCAATTAAGCGTACCGGATCACCAATCGAGTCAATCTGCACAGCATCATCAATGTAAGCGGCAGTAAAAAGGACTGAATTATTTGCTGAAAACTCATGACTCAATGACGCATACAATTCGCTACGCTCTGAACTTAAACCACGATAACCATCGGATGTTTCGTAATTAGCGACCAAACGGTATGCGGTATCTTTAGCCAAGCCTCCGGTTGCATCAAACATAATGCCGTAGTTGTCCCATTGGCCAACGACGAATCTCATTTCGTAAGCTTCTTTCTGTTGAGGCTTTTTTTCAATCAGGTTAATCACGCCGCCAGCTGCCCCCATACCGTAAAGTCCGGTCGCTGGGCCTTTAAGCACCTCTATGCTTTCGATATTCGTCATAGTACGCGTAGGGTTATAACTATTCTCTAGATCTGCACCACCGTACATCCCGTCGTAGGCATAATTTACACCTAACCCGCGTATAGCGAGATTGTCGCCTACCCCGTAATTATTGCCGTCTTGGGATAAACCGCTGACATTTCGCAGCGCTTCTTGCAATGTTGTGCCCGCTTGCTCATTGATCAGTAATTTATCAACCACAACAACCGCGGCAGGCGTTTGCATCAAACTCATATTCGATTTCGTTGCGGTACCCGAATCCATGATCAACTGGTTATGTTTACCATACACAGTAATTTTTTCTACATCGGCAACTGTGGTTGCGGCGACATCAGCAGAAGCACTATTATCATTGGCTAAGGTGGGAATAGACGCGGCGGTCAAAATTGTGGCAAAAGCCGTTGTTATCGGCCAATTGTGTGT
>TARA_R110002153_G_scaffold227211_1_pt1 | contig 47064 bp, 53 predicted proteins | sample TARA_R110002153 | Tara Oceans TARA_R110002153 (sample SAMEA4398193) | marine metagenome | biome: Polar Biome; feature: [SRF] surface water layer (ENVO:00010504); material: water (ENVO:00002006), including particulate matter (ENVO:01000060) such as... | depth 5 m | reverse complement strand
CTACCATGTGGCGCTGATAAAGATGACGCATTAGAGCCTTACAGAGATACTGGTTGTTTCTGGGTTGAAGATAAAGTTGCCAACGCTGAGTTAGGTGTTGAATTAGGCCTTAACTCTATCCTTGTGGGTCATACACACAACGCAAGTTATAGTGGAGACATTCCAAGGTTCCACAGATGGAAAGAAATATACAAGCATATTACAGGAGAAATGTAATGCCTATTAAGTTTAAAGAGTCTGTAACAGACCGAAAAGGTAACACACAAAATTATTACATGCAATCAACACCCACTTCTGAATTAAAAGAAGCTATGGAAAACCGTAACGTCACACCAAAGCTCAAACAGAAGATCACTAATGAATTAGTGCGTAGAAGTTGTACCAAGAGCGTCAGGGAATAAAACATAAAAAAACCTTAGGATGAGTCTAAAAGTATTATAAATAACTCTATACACGAGGAATATGTAGAATGGCAGATAATCTTTTAGACTTTGACTTTGGTTTTACCGCAGTAGATGAAAATGAATTGGAAGTGGTTCAAAGAGCACAGTCCGATTTAACTGATCTAAATCATACCGCAGAAGATGCTGAAGAGAAATTAAACAAGCTATACAATGCTATATTACCTCTACTAAGTAATCTAAAGAAAAATCCCGAAAAGGAATATATACTTTGGCCCAATAGGGTAGAGAAGATAGACCAATTTGAGAATCTAATTACGGAGATAATTAAGTAATGGCACTTGTACCAGATGGACAGCAACTTGCGATCAATAATGCAGGTACCAATCCTACAATTACACAATCAAAGAAGTTAAGTGATACAACTATAACTGTTGGTAGCACGACTTTTAATACTCATCAGGCCTGGACTTATGGCCAAGGCTTTACGCTGTCATGGACTAGGTATATTAGAAACTTAACAGGTGGTACTGTTTATGGATATAGTCCTAACTTTCTCTATGGCCAGCTGATGGGGATCGTCCCAGAGGCTGGAGTTAGTGCAGTAGGTGATGCATACAAAGCTATGTTATATTCAACCAATTCGTATAGTGTTGGAACCTCTGGTACAAGTAGCACACAATGGACTACACCATTCGTATATCCAACTCCCAGCCTCTTCCTGCAGAGCAATAATTCGCCGTGGGGTATAACTACCAATGCCGCTAGCGTGTCAACTCAATTCCCTGAAAGTACGCAGAATACTTACAGCTACCAGGCCCTAGTCAGCTTCAGGCAGGCCATGCAGTTTGGCAGCCCCTCGAACAGCATAGGCAGTTTTGGAAACTCAGGAATGAATGGCCAAAAGTTTACGTCAACTGATGGTACTAAGAAATGGTCAGTACTTCAATGCATTTGGGGTAAAAATACACAAACGACTGGGTCCTTTCCAAATATGAAAGGACCTTACTCAGGTTCACATGAAACTGGAAGTAATGCAGGTAATTTTGTATTCATGTATTTTGCAAACACTGCTCCTGGCTACATCAATTATGCCGGGATGGCAGCTCTTGATGCTAGTGATTTCTTCTCTCACATAAAAATAAATGGCGGCACTACAGTATTAAGGTCACACTTGACTGGTCATACTCTCCCTGCAGGTCATAGTGCAATAGGTGGAATTCCAGCTATGATTGTAGGAGACCCGGCCGGGTTCGGCGAAGCAGGCGGTTACGGTTTTCTGTGGACTCAGTTGTCTGATTCTCAGATTGACGCTCTTGGTACAACTTCTAGTGGTTCTGTAGACTTTGAAGTGTATGGCCCGCAAACAACTGCGACTTATAATAACGGACTTGCTGAAGAATTTGGCGTCAAAAGCGGCCACGGGTCAGTGACCTCACCCTTTGCTATAGCTATGTCACATTATGTTAAAGGCGACGGCAGCAATTTGGTCGGCCCATCTCATACCGCACCTGATATTAAATCAACAGATTCAAATGTTGCTATGAGTGACTATTATGATACTAAATATGAAGCACCATTTAGCGGCGTTAATGTAACTACTGGAGTTAACCAAGACTACTACCCTGGCTATGGAGCAGGAAAGGCTGGGTATTCAGCATATTATTTATATGGTGGTGGTTATGGAATCAGGCCTGCTTATGGTGGGTTTACTCCGGGTTCGCCTACAATTACAGGCAGCAACGGCGTAGTGCATGATATTATAGAAATATCCCATTCGTACTCAAACAATGGTACTGCATTAGAGTTCAGAGTCAGGCCTCAGTCAGGAAGTACTAGTAACTTAATGTTGAGCAGCCACTTCACTAGTGTAACTTGGAACAAGCCAGGCGTGGCAACTCCTCTTACTTTGACTCCAACATCAACCGGTTTTTCTAGAACCACAGAGACGTCATCCCTAGCAACAGGCCATCTAGTACCGAATGTTCGATTCGCCTGGACGTTAACAGCAGGTTCAAATACAACATTTAACACATGGCGCAATGCTGGTGGTAATGGTGCAAACTTTAACATAGTAATTTCAACTTAGGAGAACTCATGTTTTTTAACAATGATACAAAACTAGATCGCGAAGCGGTCTTTGAACAACTAAAGATAGACGAAGGGGTCAAATATGAAATATATAAAGACCATCTTGGGTATCCAACATTTGGTGTCGGCCACCTCGTACTTGAAACTGACCCCGAATATGGCCAACCAGACGGAACACCCATTACCGAAGAAAGAGTCTCAGACTGCTTTGATAAAGATCTCGACACCTCCATCTCCGAGTGTCACGCTTTATACGGCGAAGGGGACTTTGATGGATTACCCTCTGACGTCCAAGGTATACTTGTTAATATGATGTTTAATATGGGTCGTACTCGTCTTTCTAAATTCAAGAAGATGAATGGTGCATTATCAGAAGGTGATTGGAAAACAGCTGCAGTGGAGGGTCGGGATTCAAGGTGGTACAAACAAGTAACAAATCGGGCAGAGAGATTGATGTCAAGACTAGAGCAAGTATAGATACTATTCAAGTTAAAGATATATCGTACTTCCGAAGAAATCAAGAAAACTACTGCCCAGTAGTAACATTTGATGGGGTTACACCAAACCCCACTTATGCTTCTAAGCCCATAAGATACTAAGCCTAGTACACCAGCTTTATAAATAAGTATATGGGTGAAATATTTAAAATTATCGGCGAAGTCGGCGCACCCATAGCAGGTTCACTTGTTATGGGTTTTTTTATCTTTCTAGTTATTAAACAAATACTAGAGGGTATAGTCGATCAGATAAAAACTCTTACCATGTTCTGTAAGTCTCTTGAAAATAGAGCAAGAACAATGAGTAATGAGATAATTAAAATAGATCTGTTAGTGTCTAGTGCGCTGGATTTAAGGCCGGATACTGATAGAATTGCCCGGGCAGAGAATTTCATAGAAGATGGAAAACTTGATGTAAGGAGAGACTAATGCCAGAAGTTGGACTCGCAGACTTAATAAGTCAACACGGATTTCCAATTGTTATGGCAGTTGGACTTGGTTACTTTATATACTATGTTTGGTGGTTTATTGGTGAACATATAGAGCCACAATTATCTCAGATGCACATAGCATTAATTAGAGTTATAGACCAGACTAGAATGTTGGATCAAGATATGATCAGACTACAACAGAAAGTCAATGTAGTGTTAGAGTACAGAGAAAGACAAAGAGCTAAGGAAAGGAAAGAATGATTAAAATTATTATACTAGGTGCGTTATTGTGTACAACAGCTGTTCATGCAGATATCGTACACAAATTTAAAAATCCTTCGTTCAGCGGCCAGGGTACTGGTGCACATTACTTAACAATTGAAAATCAAGAGAGTAGTAGAAAGAAGGCTATAGAGGATGCTCTAGAAGCCGCTGAAAATGCTGCGGCCAGAGAAGCAGACAATACAACAATGGCCAAGTTCATAAGAAATTTAGAGAGCAGAATATATGCTCAGATGTCTAAACAATTAGTGGAATCTATGTTCTCTAATGATAGTGCATCAGCTTATGGATCGTTTGCCCTAGAGGGTAACATAGTAACTTGGGAAGTTATCACAGCTGAGGACGGCAGTGAATGGATTAAATTGACTATCGTAGATTCCGATGGGACAGAAACTATAATAGAGATACCAGTCGGTACGGGGAACTATGCTCAAGATATTGACGGTTAGTGCACTAATTGCACTGCTGAGTGGATGCGCAGGATTTCCACAGTGGTCTGATACGCCACAGAAATGTGCTAGTGATAAACCCTATGTATGGGATCAATTTAAAACACGTAAGTATATATGTGTTGATAGTGCAGAACCAGTAAGGTTACCATCGTTTATTGATCTGATGAAGTTGCCAGCTGCTAAGGAAAAACCTGTTGTTGCAGTATATGACTTTAAAGATAAAACAGGACAGAGAAAGAGCAGAGAAGGACTTGCAGATTTCTCTACTGCCGTGACACAAGGCGGCACTGAAATGATTATTGATGCTCTGAAAACGGCCGGGGGTGGTACGTGGTTCAGGGTAGTAGAAAGACAAGCCATAGATAATCTTGTAAGGGAAAGACAGATTATCAGAAGTGCAAGGAGTGAATTTGCATCTGATGGAACTAAATCAAAACCCCTAAATCCACTACTGTTTGCAGGGATGCTGATAGAAGGTGGTATTATAGGTTATGATACTAATATTGAGACTGGAGGCCGTGGGGCCCGAACTCTTGGTATTGGTTATGCAAAGCAATATCGTAAAGATGTTGTTACTGTTTCAGTTAGGGCCGTATCGGTACTAACTGGTGAAGTATTGTTGAACGTCCAGGCAAGAAAGACTATATTAAGTTATGGTAGTTCTGGTGATGTGTTTAGGTTCATAGAACAAGGAACGCAGTTAATAGAGTATGAGGACGGAGTGGGTAATAATGAGTCAGTGACATATGCAGTGCGAACGGCTATTGAAGCCGCAGTGCTAGAATTAATATACCAAGGGCACGATAGAGGCTTTTGGATCATTGAGGATGATCATCGTCACCCCCATCAAGGAGATGGAAAAAACGAGAGACATGCTCTAACGGGAGAAAATAAGGAAAATGAATAAACTAAATAGTTTAATCGTAGGGTTACTTTCGGTACCATCTTTTGTCTTAGCACAAGCTACTGATGATAATGAAATTAAAATTACACAACAGGGTGATACACTTGCCCTATATGTAGACCAAATAGGTTTTGGTAATAAGATAGGCGGCGATGACTTTACACAAGGTACTGCTACTGCTATGTCTATTACTGGTTCCAATTTAGTCTTTGACATGGACTTCATCGGTAACCAGAACGTATTGTTCGGCCCTGTAGTATCGAATAATAGTGTGTACACTCTTACGTACACAGGCGACTTAAACACTATTGATTGGGATATAGGTAACATTGGTAGTTCGGATGATAGTGATATAAACTTTAATGTCTCTGGTGATAATAATACATTCGATTTAGATCAAGCAAACACTACTACTGCTGAAAGACTTGATGCAGACTTAGTACTAATAGGATCATATAACGTCTTTGATTCAGATTGGGAAAGTAGTGATAATGTTTGGACACTAGATGTTACAGGTAGTTCAAATAATATTAATACACTACAGAATGATGGATCTCACACGTTGGACTTTACATTAGAAGGTGACGGTAGTGATGTTGATATTAATCAGATATCAGGTACTTGCCCAATAACAGGTATGAGTTGTAATGGAGTCATAACACTGGACATAACATCAGACAATGCAATTATTCAACTTAACCAAAAAGATTCAGGCAGCGACATTTAGTCTATTACTCCTAACTGGGGTTAGTGAGACTAGCCCCATTGGTGATGTAAGAGAGGTCACGGGCAACACAAGCATACTACGTGATAAAGAATCAACAGATGTATCTGCAGGACAAAGCATAGAACTTTATGACCAAGCCCAGACAGGGAAAGGTCGAATGTTAATAGAGTTCTTGGATAAAGCTGAACTTCAACTCAAAGAACACTCCCTCGTACTTATTGATGAGATATATTACGATCCTGATCCGGCGTTGTCAAAGATGTCATTAAAGATGGTAATGGGTACTGCTAGATTCGCATCTGGTAGACTAGGACTTGTTAATAAAGCCAACATAGACATAAAAACACCTACAGCTACAATAGCAGTAAGAGGAACAGACTTCACTACTACCATAGATGAATTAGGTAGGTCTCTTATTATACTATTGCCAGACTCGGATGGTAACCCTTCTGGTGAAATCATAGTCACTAACGAAGGTGGATCTGTTACTCTTAATGAAGCATATGCAGCCACATTAGTTGCGTCTACAGATACTGCACCAACACAATCAACTACTATCATTGGTATCACACCATTGTTAATTGATAACATGTTCATAGTAAATCCCCCTACAGAAATAAGACAACGTATGGAAGAAGACCTACGTGCAGAACAAAATGCGGATAGTGGCTTATTAGATGTTGATTATTTAGAGTTTACCGAGTTAGAGGATGATGCATTAGAAGATGATTTCTTAGCAGATGAGACAAGTGAACTAGATATAGATGAATTGGACGTAGAGTTCTTAATAGATGTTCTTGCGTCTACAGACTCTGCAGACTTATCTGATACCCTTGGTGAGTTTAATATAAAAGGAGCTAGAAGAGGTAAGAATGATGAGTCACAATATAATATGTATCTAAGAGATGGTAACTTAGTTCTATCCCGAGCAGTAAATGGTAGTATAGAAGTACAAATTTCCGCCGGAGGTAACTTCACATTAGATACAACGACACCCACATGGTCAGGAATCATAACGGGCAACGAATCTGAAGACATTGTTATAGTCATTAACCAAAAATAGAGTATATAAATATCATGATGAACATATTAAATAGATTGCAGGAAATCTCAATACGCCTTCTCATATACTTCGGCCTTATGATGTGGCCAACGCTACTAATAATTTGCATAGTACACGAAGTAAATGCCGATGATAACATAATTCATATAGAGCAGACAGGGGATAACTTTAACTTAGACATAGAACAGATAGGCTATAGTAATATAGTAGAAATGTATAATAGTTACTATGTAGATTCTAATAATAATGTATGGTATATGACTGGAATGATTAATGGTAGTAGTAATACAGTTAATATAGAACAGAACCGTGTAGCAGGTATTAAAGAGAATGTCGTTAGTATAGGTGCAGTAGAGGGATATGGTAATGCGTTACATATAAAACAGGGGTACGCTCAAAACGGGAACACGTGGGCGAACGCGCACGGAGGTAACTTCATGGGAATAGCCATAGGTGGAGACAATAATACGGTACATCATACGCAGAGTGCAGGTAAAATCAGTGATCTAACCGAGGGGCATGAGAGCTATATCCATATAGGCAGTAATGATAACTATGTGGTAGTAGATCAACACGAAGGGGGTTCACAGTTCTTAGAGGTTAACATTTTATCCGATGATAATACAGTAGAGGTTACACAGAAGGGAACAGGAAGTCATACTGCTGCCATTCAGTTGGATGGTCTATATGGTACCGATATATCATTAACGCAAGACAGTCAAGTCAATCAGGGTTACACTATACAGCAGTACTGCATGACAGTAGATGGTTGTGCAGTGACAGTAGTACAGAACTAATATGAAATACATTACCTCTATGTGGACAACACTGTTCATTGTCCTATTGTGTACTACTATACGGATATATGATCCTACCTTTCTGCAACAATTAAGACTCACTGTCTTTGATCAATACATTACTACTATAGAAGAAACCCATTCGGATACTATAGTCCTTTTAAACATATCAGAAGATACATTAGGTATCCATGGGCAATATCCCTTTCCGAGGAGTACATACGCATCCCTTATAAGTGAATTGAGAGAGGCTAATGCAGGTATGATTGGCTTTACTATTATGTTCCCTGAGGATGATAGGTTTGGGGGTGATGAAGTGTTTGCCTCTTGGATCAATGATAATGGTGTTATACTAGCACAAGATGCTGATCCTAGGGGAAGAAGTGATGCTGCTCCCTATGTAGGTAGTGCAGTGTTTGGTACAGGTGATCCATTAGACTGGGTGGTAAGGTATAAGGGGTTAGTTACTAATATACCTTTAATAGAGTATGGTGCGTGGGGTCATGGGTTAATTAATGCCATGCCAGAGATAGATGGAGTTGCTAGACGGATACCTCTCTTGAGTCAGATTAATAAAGTGTTGTATCCTGCATTTAGTTTAGAGACTATAAGGGTTATGCAAGACAAGCCGTCCTATACTATAAAGGTTAATGATACTGGCATAGAAGAGATTATATTGAGGCCCTATAGGATACCGACTGATGTGAATGGATCTATATGGTTAAACCCTAATATAACCTTTACGGAAATAAACTACGGGACCACTTCTTTAGGTAATCTGGAAGGCAAGACTGTCCTAATAGGGTTGACTGCTTCTGGTCTAGCGGCACAGATAACAACTCCTGCAGGTCTACGGTCTGCACATCATCTACAGGCATCTGCAATTCAGACCATAGTTGATGGTACTCAGATAACGAGACCTTTGTGGGCCGATATACTAGAGATAGTGACTTTAGTAATGGGATCGTTGGTGATTGTATTGTCTGTATACTACATGCCGATATGGGCGTCAGGGGCCACATTTATTCTAGTCTCCATAGGTGTTGTTGGTAGTTATATTTATACATGGCAAGTGAATAGCATACTATTGTCTCCCCTTAGTACTATAGTAGTGTATGTTGTTGCGTTTAGTAGTGCAGCATATAATTCATTCTATAAGGAGTTTGTATTAAGGCAGCAGATCAAGAAACAGTTTGAGACATATTTGGATCCAAGACAAGTCTACCTACTACAGAAGAATCCAGAACTGTTAAAGCTTGGGGGTGAAAGGCGAGAGATGACCTTCTTGTTTATGGACATATGTGGCTTCACCCCCGTGTCCGAACACTATAAGAATAATGATGATCCAGAAGGGTTAGTGTTATTGATTAATGATTTCCTAGGTGCCATGACAAAGATCATACTAGACAATGGTGGCACTATAGATAAGTATATGGGTGATTGTATTATGGCATTCTGGAACGCACCACTAGACTGTCCTAACCATGCAGATATGGCCGTTAAGTCGGCAATAGAAATAGAGGCAAAGACTGATGAGCTACGAGAGAAATACCAGAGAGAAGGACTACCACCGATTAACGTGGGAACTGGTATTAATACTGGAGATTGTATTGTTGGCAACATGGGTAGTAGTTCTAGGTTCGACTATTCAGTTATCGGAGATGCCGTCAACCTTGCCGCAAGACTTGAAGCAACAGCTGCCAGAGGAGAGTATAAAGAATACGCCACAATCATCTCTAGCTTCACCGTGGATCAACTTACAGACTTTGCACCGAGACCGATAGGAAACATAAAGGTCAAGGGTAAGGAAGAACTGATAGACATCTACGCACCTTAATCCCACTACCTTGGGACCGACCTGAGTATGTCATTAAACTACTCCCCTCTTATAACCAAATGTACTCCCCTTATTCCAAAATGATATAAGAAATGCTATAATAAGTGTTGACAGCTCTTGTGCATATGATATAATATACACATATTAACCAATAAGAGAAATGAAACATGACACTATATGAAATGACTGATCAAAACTTTGATAACTACCAAGAGTTTATTATGGACAATGGACATCCTTGGGAAGTAACTATCACCAATGGAGACTCTCTATTGGAAGCGGCAGAGAATTCATATCTGTTAACAGAGTTCATTCAGTCACCTAAATTCGTTGCTTAAGAGATAACACTATGGCTTACTATACACGTGCAGAGAAACAGATCGGTAACTTCATTGAAGAAGACTTCGGTAACAACTTTGAATACAGTCTTAATGAAACCGGTATGTTCCCAGAATACCCCCATATAGTATGGGTCGGATCAATAGGTGATCAGGGATTCAGGTTTGCTAAGGTGAAGAAGACTGTGGCATATATCTTGACCGATGAGGATATGGTGGAAAGATGGTACTTAAAGAAGAATGATTCCTATACCCTTGCTGCATAGACTGTATCAAGCTCATGAATAGTGTGTATAATGTAAATAAACTGTACATATGTGTCGGATAGTGTTATAATATACATATAAATTAATGAAAGAAGAAGAGAATATTATGGATCGGATCACTATGAAGAAGAAGGAAGGCCTAGGGTTCTTTGATACCAAGCCCACATATAGTGATTGGAGAATGATTGGTTCCTTCTCTAAGCTACAGGTTTGGGTAGATGATTCCATGGATGAATCTCTTTGGATTGAAGTGGTCGACACTAGTGTTGTTCATGGCCGTAGTCCTCAGAGAGTTAAGAGAGTCCTAGAGATTCAACTATCCATAACAGAGTTTAAGGCCTTTCATATAGATATGACACGACTTGATCATAGATATGCAGGAAAGGGTATTGCTGCTAAGGCATACCGATATATCATTAAGAAGTTAGGGATCACATTACAGGCTGGATCTGCCCAATCAAAGGGTGGTCGTAAAGTTTGGTTTGATCTTGCACAGATTAATGACCTGAATGTCTATACCAAGTCAAAGTACAGTAAAGAGTATGTTGTTGGTATAGATACAGAAGAACGTGAAGTATGGCATCCTGCCAAAGAAATATATGATGGAGACAAAGAAATGTATGTCTTCGCCGCTACTGCATAAAGGGATAGTAATATGGAAGTCACATTAAGTTTAACTGATGAGAGTGTAGATACTATAGTGCGTAATGCTATGCATGAACAGATAGAGCACTTCCACGAGGAGTATCAGATTATCACTAGGAAGGATCAAGAATATATTGATGCGTTTGAAAAGGTGCTAGATTTCTACAGTCTGGAGTACTATAACTCATGAAGACCATATTGATTAAAAGAGTACAGGGTAACCAATCGAAGTGGTATTCTGGTCTAGTAGGCTTAGAGGTTCCTTATATAAGAACAGTTCAGTCTACAGAGGGTACTATTGAATATGAATCAAAGCAATGGACGGAAGGTAAGACACGTTATATCTCTATGACTGATGGTGAAATTATAACTAGGAAGGATAAGGATTGTGCGTAATAGGGGACAGAAGCCTCAAAAGTCTAAGGGTTATAAGGGTAACCCTGTTGCTAAGAACATGGAGAAGTTTAACCGGCCTAATACTCATGTGGATAAGAAGAAAGAGTATAAGAATAGAGGCTATGAGAGCATTGATGAGTTATATAAGGCTGATGAATAGTGGGTATAAGGTAAATAAACTGTACACCACCCCCATATAGTGTTATAATGGTACCATAAATTAATCAAGAGAGAAATATATTATGAATAAGACACTAATCAACCAAGTCAATGCTATCACTACTCATTCAGAACTAAGGGCCCTTATTGTACTTGTTAATGCTAAGAAGAAAGACTTGCAGCAAGAAACCAAGAGTCAGTTTAGTGTAGGTGATTCAGTATACTTCTTGGACCGTGGCATGAAAGTTACCGGTAGGATCATAAAGATAATGCCAAAGAACATCAAGGTCCTTACAGAGAATAATAGTTGGAAAGTGTCTCCTTCTCTACTAAGGGCAGCATAATATGACTGTATCTTACTTAAAAGAGATTACTGACTGGGCCGATAATGGTGCTACACCTAACCACACCTATATAGTTAATGAACAAGGACAACTTGCAGGTTATGTTAAGACCGGAACTAAGGATGAAATCTGGTTTAAGAAGCCTATGAAGCAGTTCAGTAAGTCACGACGCCGTTTTATTAAACTCAAGAGATAGAGCATTATGCCACATCTAGTTTTGCATGGTCAGATAGCCCAGAAGAAAAAGATTAAACTGTACGTAAGGAAGCTAGAGATAGCCCTTGGTATTAACCGTATGTGGTCTAAAATCATATTACTGAATTTCCGTAAAGAGATACACGGTCTGTATGGTAATTGTTGGGGTGACGAGAAAGAGGGTTATGTGGAGATCAACATAGCCAAGACTCTCTATGGGGAACCGATACCCTTTGAGGAGATTATGTCTACCCTGGCTCATGAAATGGTGCATGCTAAACAATACTTCAGGAAAGAGCTTACTGGTTATGGTGAGACTACTTGGAAGGGTCGTAATGCGGCCGGATACAAATATGAGAATCAACCATGGGAAAAACAAGCACATAGACTAGAACCTATACTACATCAGATTTGGTTCGGACTATAAAGCTTATGAATACCCGGTATAAGGTAAAAGAATTGTACAGTCCGACTATAGTGTGTTATAATACATATATAAAGTGAATTAAGGAATTATTATTATGAGAGAACAAGTGATCAGCATATCCAACCCTAAAGTAATGCAGAGTGCCGCAGGATACTACATCGGTACTACATGTGATACTAAAATGATCTATGACAATGGCATGTACGACATTATGGCTAATGCTCCATATGATCGTGAGAGTAATTACTTTGCCACGGAAGCAGAGGCTGAATTATATCTCTCGGTAACTGCATAATGCCCGTTAAGAAAAAAATCGCTAGATCCTCATATACCCTCGACTGGTATTTAAAATGGGTGGCATCTACTTTTGTTTTACTTGCCATGTCCATGAGAGGTGTGGAAGGAATGGAAACATATGATCTGGCACTCTCTACTGTCGGTATATGTTTGTGGTTATGTGTCTCTATTATCTGGCAAGACCGTGCGTTGATACTATTGAATGGCGTAGGTCTTATGTTTCTATTAAACAACTTATTTAAATTAATTGCATAAAAAGGTTTACATTGCTGCTTTTATGTGTTATAATACTCTTATACAAAATTATTTAAAAGGATTACATTATGTCTACTAACTCATTTGACCTTGTTATGGCCGAACTAAAAGATATGAAAAAGAAAATGGATGCAGACAAACGTGCTATGAAGGCCGCTGCAGTACAGAAAAGAAAGGATGCCCGACTTGTTGCTAAAGAACATAATCGGTTAACCAAGTCAGTAAAGAAGGCTGGCCATCAAGCTCCATCATCACTAGATTGTAACAGTGTGAAGAATATGTACTACTCTGATAGGGATACTCAGGCATTCATTGCCGGTTCTTCATTGATGGATTCATATAACTCCGTAAAGTCAGACTGGGATTAATAATCTATGACAGAGTATACTAAAGAAGTCCAATCCATTATGCGTAAACAGGCAGTAGAAACCTGGGCAGCACAATGCCAATACATTCTAGGGGAGAAGGGATACATCGAGAAGGCTTATAATAGCGGCCTGATTACTCGTGAGTATCGTGATGGTCGTGTAGAAACTATTGAAGAGTCTAGGCCTATGGCAACTCTATTACTGGAAGCCCCTAATAATATATTATGAACTATATCGGATCTATAAGATATGACCAACATGGTCGCAAGAGAAAAACTAAGGCGATGTCAGTTAAAAAACCGTTGCAGTTTAAACCTACCGGCAATCATGTTTGGGCACCAGATATAGTTCGTAGGGTTACTAAGGAATATCCGTCGGCTCCTATGACAGCTTGTACTAATACTCATAAAGATGATTCATGGAAGCTTGAGGCCTCAAAGAACTTTACTGTTGCACCGGCATATAATAAAGGTGCGTACCAAGTAATACCAAAGGCTGATTTGAAACACATTGGGAGATAAATACTTATGGAAATATTATATACTATAATCGAATGCATTATGGCTTTGGTATTAATACTCATTGGGGTCATCTTTATTTACATGAGTGATCACATAATTCAAGAAGAGAAGCAGGGTAAAAGACTACCACTGTTTTGGGAGAAAAAAGATGGCAAATGATACACATATAGAACACATGAGGCTACAGGGTTTACCTACAGATGTAGTACTAATGAGTTCACACATGAGGTTACCTAAGGCGGCTCAGGTGTTAAAAAAAGCGGATGAAGATACCTACGGAATCAGAACTGTCTTCGAAGGCCGTACGCTAGGTATAGAGTGGTTTGAAGGTAAGACAGAATCGTGGGTAGATGATGCCGCAGAAGATTGGGTATTAAATAACACTGAAATAACAATTGATTAAAATACCTCTTTACTTTTGTTTAGTTATGTGTTATAATAACCACATTATACAGTAAAGAAGGGAGATAATATTATGGCAACAGTATCAGAAATAGCGGCTAAGAATAACGCCAAACGTGCAAAGATGAGGTCAAGTAGGCAGTCTATTGACTCGATCAAGATGGGTGCTGAACCTTTCTTTGAAGATGGTGAATCTGCCAAACTAGGTGAGTCAGAGGCCAGGTCTACTTGGAGTAAAGCAGCTCAGTGGTATAACTACTTTTATAAACTGAAAGAATTTATGCCCTATATCTACCAGTATGCCGAAGAAGAAATGAAGCTTGATAAAGATCAAATGAAAGCTTTAAAGGCAGTAGATGATTGGAGACTTTGTTATGGAGCTAGTACAGTTACCCGTCTTCATTATCGTGGTTGGGTTCATACTCCAGAACAATATGCAAAGGTTGAAAAGCATATTACTGATATGATACCACTAGGTGTAGAAAAGCTATCAGAGAAGGTAGATGATGTAAAGAATGCTCCACCTGTTATCTCTATCGCTGAAAGAACCAGAATGAAAATGATGGATACAATCTATGCCGCATGGGATGACGAGATTGTGGAAGGTTGGTCTGACAAAGATTATAAGAGATCACTTGATGTATATGCTCTCTTTAAAGAACACGACCTTAAGGGTAATGCAGTCGCACCATTCCTAAGAATCGTTCAACAGCACTATGATGAAATCAAAGATGCACTAGACAAGACCTGTGAACAATGTGTAGAGGCATATCAACATGTTACTCCAGCCAATAAGCGCAGAATGCTGAAACAGATGGATGCGATCTTTGCAGACTTGGAGAAGGTAAAATTATCGTTTAAGGCAAACAAGACTGTCCGTATATCGAAAAGGAAGTCAACTGATGTACAAGTCAAGAACCTTAAATACAAGACCGAGGATAGAGAGTTTAAGATTACGTCAGTTAATCCAGTTACTATTCCCGGCAAAGAAACTCTATTCGTGTTTAATACCAAGAGTAGAATATTATACCAGTATGTTACAACTGCGACTGCTGGTTTTGAAATAGGTGGAACGTCTATTAAAAACTTTGAACCTGGTCTATCTAAATGCACTAGGTTGAGAAAGCCCGATGATGTTCTACCTCTTATATTAACTAAGACACTCAAACAAATCGAGTCGCAGGTGTGGAAAACAGTCACAACAAAAATTAATCCGTGTAACGGGAGGATTAATGCAGACTGTGTGTTACTGAGAATACTATGACAGATGAAATTGTACTAGAACATAAAATAATGACCAAGAAAAGATTTTCTATGGCAGTGGAGGAACTAGTGGCAAAACAACCTCGGCAGACAATGTCTTATATTGATGCAGCTGTATTTATTATAGAGCAACGAGGTATGGAATATTCTAACCTTAAGAGATTACTAAGTGATTCCCTTTTGGCTAAGATAGAAAATGAAGCACAACAATTGAATTTAATTAAACTAAAAGGTGGCAATTCGCTACCACTATAAACTGGAGAATATTATGAGCAACGTTATCATCCCATCAAGTCCTGAAGACATCAAACGCATCAAAGGCTGTATTGAAGAGATCAGTAATGCGATGACACTAATGTCGGCACAACGTGACTTTATTAAAGAGGCTATTAACCTTTGTGCAGAAGATGTAGAAATTGATAAGAAGTATTTAAAGAAGATGGCAACAATCTATCACAAGCAGAACCTTAATGAAGTGATGGGTGAAGTTGAAGATCTAGAAGCCCTCTATGAAACTGTGATGGCTTAATCATGGCTGATCCGTTTGAATCTTATAAATTATATAACTCTCTTAAGCTCCATTTTGAAACAGATGGTTATGATGCTTTTAAATATAATTTTAAGAGTAACGTGAAGTCATCTTCATTTTTAAAACGGAAAGACAAGTACTTCTTTGCTAAGGTCGCAAGACATTACGAGAAGGATATGATGGGATACTATGTGGCGAACTTTAAACAGGGAGTCTCATATGTAGGTGAAATGATCAACGAGGTCGGTGAGGATAACTATAAGAATCATAAGAGAATTATAGAGAGTATTCACCGAGTGTTTTCAGTTGATATAAATATACTGAATGAACAGAACTTGGCCTTTGATGAACTCTTTGAGTCTGTCGAGGGTCAACACCCCCTGGTCATTCAGTTATGGATGCAAGAAGAAATCAGTTTAGAGACTGTGGTCATTCTTAATTCCATATTGGGGTTTGTGCCTCGTGAATCGGTTAAGATAACAGACACTCTTATGTGGCCTGATGTTAAAAAGCGGATCATAAAGTACACACCCTTTGTAAACTTTGATGTTAATAAATGTAAAATTTTATTGCAAAAAGGGTTTACAAAGTAGTGATAATGTGTTATAATATACACTATTATTATGTGAAAGTGAAATACAATAGAAATGGGGAAACCCATAATACAATGCAATATAACGGAGAAAACAAAATATGTCATTTGCAAACCTAAAGAGCTCACGAGGCTCGTCAATCGACAAACTCGTAAAAGCTGCAGAAGCAGTATCAACTAATGCAGAAACAAAGTCCTATGGTGATGATCGTTTCTGGAAACCAACCCGAGATAAAGCTGGTAACGGTTATGCCGTAGTCAGATTCTTACCCTGTCAGGAAGGCGAAGACCTACCTTGGATTAGATATTGGGATCACGGATTCAAAGGTCCTGGTGGCTTGTGGTACATTGAAAACAGTCTTACCTCTATCGGTCAACCAGATCCGGTATCAGAAGCTAATACTATTCTATGGAATACTGGACGTGATGAAGATAAGCAAACAGTAAGGGATCGTAAACGTAGACTACATTATGTGTCTAATGTTTTAGTGGTATCAGATACTGCCAATCCTCAGAATGAAGGGAAAGTAATGCTGTATAAATTCGGCAAGAAAATCTTTGATAAAGTGATGGAGTCTATGCAGCCTGCATTTGAAGACGAAACACCTATCAACCCTTATGACTTCTGGGAAGGTGCAGACTTTAAAATCAAAGTCCGTAAGGTAGAAGGTTGGGTTAACTATGATAAGTCAGAGTTTGCTCCACAAAGTGCACTATATGAGGGTGACGAGGAACGTTTGGAAAATGTGTATAGTAAACTACATCCATTACAAGACTTCCTTGATCCTAAGAACTACAAGTCTTATGATGAACTTAAAGCTAAGATGAATAAGGTTCTTGGTGTTGATGCTGGACATGCCCCTATGGCAGCTCCTGTATCGGCTCCTGTCATGGAAGCACCATCACATCAAGCTGCATATGCAAGTCAGGCTAGTCCTGAACCTGCCGCTAGTGCTGATGAAGATGATACACTGTCTTACTTTGCAAAACTTGCACAAGATAGTTAAACACCGTGGTAAAACCTACGGGACAATAAGAAGTATGGACTTTGCGTCTAACATTGGAACCATGCCATAAAAGTGTTAAAACTTTAAGGACCCTTAACGGGGTCCTTTTTTTTATCTAGCAAATGATCCGAAACCGAAGTGTAAGAAATCAGAAGTCCTTGATGGACGGTGGCCGTTAACAACAGTAGTACTTGAATTGCCGCTATTGGATGTGTTAGATGATTGCACCTGGGTTACAACGTTGTTCTCTGTACCTGATGCCTTACTACTAAGTGAATTCTCTGCAGACATATCAGATAACTGAGTACCAGTTTGAATGTCAGGCAACTCCATCGATGCCATATCAGGCATTACCGGTACTGCAATACCTTCTGGTTCTGCTCCACCCATTGCGGCCTTTTCGGCTTCTTCAATCTTGGCCTGTTCTGCCTTAGCTTCTAGTTCAATCTTTTTGTTTTTGGCATTGTCTGTAGACATCTTAGGTATTTCTGGCAGATCAATTTCCATGCCGAGGAACTTACCAAATTTCTCTACGAGCCCTAATACTAAGTTGACTATAGAACCTATCATATTAACAACGTATCCGAACGCATCTTGTAGATGAGAAATTCCTAATTGCATAACATCAAAGATAGAAGTGAATCCCATAGCTTCTCTAATTTGTTCCATTGCAAGGTACATGAGTCCAAACAATGCAGCGACTGCAAGAATAGGTAATAAGATAGGTGCCATTGCAATTAGAATGGGAACAATTGCTGCCATCATACCAGCCAACGAAGCAAGCATAGCAGGTACAAACGATGCCAACATAAACAATCTGAATACTTGGAATCCCTTTTGAAGAAATTGGAATGCCTTCATAAATGCACCACCAACAGAGGACATCATACTCGACAGACTACCCATAATAGTTGGAACAAAGGATGTTAACATAAATACACGGAACGCTTTAAATCCAGCAACTAAAGCACGGATAGGCTTCATTAGTGTACTACCTAAAGCTTTCATCTTCTCGCCTAGAGAGAATAACATATCCTTAACAAAGGTTCCTTTCATAAATGTAGAGAATGTTTTAAACGCAAGTCCAACTTTTCGTATTGCCCTTAATACCTTTCCTGCATTCATTACCATGGCACCTAATAGGATACCACTGATTGCTCCCATGTTGTCTTTCAGTATACTAGCAGCACCTGCAAAGTCCCCTGCAAAGACTTTCTCTACCACATGAACCATGTCTCGGACAAATCCGATTACAGCTTTAATTCCCTTTGCAAAGGCCTTTGGGTTTAATAACAGTGTTGCCAAACCAGCAATGCCCGCAAGGAAACCACCTGTTTCTTTCACCTTACCTAAACCTTTCTCGAATGATGTAGACATCTTTAATAGCAGAGAATTAGCTTCTTCTTGTTTCTTTAAAGCTTCTCTTTTATCTTCTTCGGATGTTACGCCCTCTTTCAGCACATCTAGCTGATCTTGTGTAGCATCTAATAACTCTTGGTTATAAGGGAGACCTTGTTCCTGTAAAGAAACCTGTTCTTGCATCACAGCGTTCAAGTTATTAAACTGTTCGCGTAATTGAGCTGTCTGTTCTGTAGAATTTATTCCCATAAACCCTTCAAGACCTTTGAGAGATTTCTCAACGTCTACAGTAGCAGATACCTGTTCAGTGACATTCTTTGACTGTGACTTCATTGTATCAACTAGTTCAGATAAACTCTTTGACTGCTTTACAGTTTCTTTTATTTGCTTTCCACCAAAACCTGCTTCCATCTGCTTCATAGTCAGTGGTGGTTTTTGTCCCTTATTTTTCTCGGCCATTAGTGTCTACCTATTTTTTACTCATTGCTTGTGAAGTAAAGAATGCAGCAACTATGCCCGCAACAGCCACAAAATATGTTGGGGCCATACTACCTAAGGTCTTCATTGCTTCTTCCATTCCAGCGAGTGATGCTAGTACAACAGCAAAAGGATATAACAATAATCCAAATAACGCAAACCAAGTCATGTTGCGCTGTGCATCACGCATGGCATCTGCATCTTCAAGTTCCTTACGTTTAAACTCAAGGTACATTGCTTCTTCTGCTTTAGTTACTTTACCATCACCGTTTGTATCAGCTGGGTGATGGGGTTTTATTTCTTCTGTCATCTTTTCTGTTTCCTGTTTTGTTCTGCAACTCTTTCGTTTTCTTCTTTGATCCACTGTTGGAGTAGAGCAACATAAATCTCCCTTTCCCATGGTATCATATTTTCTAATTCACTTAAACTATACTTGTGATGTTGCATCATCGCGAAGTTAGTTTTGAAATAGTTTACAAGAGTCTCATGGGAAAGGCCTAGGTAAAAAAACTAGATAGACCTCTCAGCTCTAAACTCTGTTCTGATCCACATGATATACAGTTAAATTCAATAGTATGTTCCAACGTGGGTAGACTACCGAAGAACTCTGTTATCTTGCCAAACTGTTGTGAATTCAAGCCGTCAATAAAGTCTCGCATTTCTTTTTCTGTCTGACTCTCAGAATCCCACACAGTATCATTATCAAAAATATTCTCTATACAAGAGATGATCATCTTGTAAGTCATATCCATTTGTTTCTCTGGTTTAGTCTTGTCTGGATCAAAGTCCAAAGATGCAACTAAATCGACAGATGGATATTTAAATGATACACCAACAGTATCTGTTAACATGATATGAGTCTGTTCTGGCATATCACTCATTTTAATTTCATCGAGGTTAACCTCAACTGGAGTTTTAGCAGTACAAGCACCACACTTTAAATTAACTTCAGCCTTTTCACCAACTGACTTTGCTCTTAGTCTTAGGAATAATTCCTCTAAGTCAAAGCTTGTTAATTTACTTACATTAACTTCATCAAAGATACAAGCATTTAGAATGTCCTTTAATGCTTTCATCATCATCTTATTATCTTTTGATTCCATGGCAACCATTAATATTTTTTCTTCCTTAACTAAGAAAGGTCTAAATTCAATTGTCTGCCCGGTACTTGGAATCGTTGCTTCATACCTTGAGCTGTTTAAAATCGGCAATGCCATAATGTTCTTCTCCTAACATCTTCATGTTATTATATTATAAAATAGATCCAGGTATTGCGGCTCTTAATGCAGATGCCGTAGAACTTAATGGACCTTCTACTACATATTTATCATATGCAAAAGTGACTGTACAGCGGAGGTATTCGCCGTCTGTATTATTCAATGCAATGACAGATATTTCAGTCGGATATGCCTTTTCTAATTTTACACCATACGTTGGAATGTTTCTTGAATCCAAAGTTTGTATTACAATATCGGTTGAATAATCGTCCTTGTACCCTAGGTTGTAGGAATCCATATCTATGATAGATGATGTCCAATTATCAAACATAGACTTGATGTACATATCACTGGTTAATATGAACGTCATGTTCACGTCACCATCTATGTTTGTGTATGGAAACTTATTACTTTGCTTATCTGCAGAGTAATCAAGAGTAGAAATACTGCGAGAGGGTAACATCACCTGTTCGCATAGTAATGATATATCCCTAGGGTCATTGATTAGATTTTTAATACTGAGGCCTTTGCCAGAAGCAAGATTGCCAACCAGTGTCTCAGGACTTAAATTTAACAGCGACTGTGTTGGGGGAGTAAAGATTACTTGGAACCTATTTGCCTTGGCAAGTCCACCCTTTTTTGCTATGGTTGATTTTAGAGCATCTATATTCATTGTTGTCTCGCGATCTTGAGTGAGTCTTTCCATACATTCTGCTTACCAGATTTCTTAAACTGCTCTGTTGGTAAGAAGACTGCGATTTCCCATTCGGTCATTGGAACACGTACCATTCTTGATTGTATCTGACTAGTCAAATATGTCTTAAAGCATGGCCTGAATTCTTTATATTTTCTGGTCGACTGTAATAAGTCATACCGTAGCTTAGTTAATCTACTGTTGTTACCTATCTTACTCGGTGCTAATTTCATTAGCTCATCGAGGAACTTTGCACGTATAGATGGTTCAAGATAGTGTAGGTTTAATCCTTGGAATCCACCTTTGACTGGTGCCAACATAATGGTCAAGGGAAACCTATCATAATATGGTAATGTTTTCTTATGCTTTGGATCATAGAAATACATATACATACTTCCCATAATCTCTTTTGATGTGGGATCCAATGCATCATCTTTCAATAGAGCATTACGGGAAGGCATTTTCAACTGCTGTACATTCTTCTCGAACCATTTACGAGATGATTTTGTACGTGCAGTAACTCCTGCCCTGAATGCGTTTGCTTGTAATGTGTCGAATAAACTCTTAGCCATAGTATTATTTATATTAACCTTTCAGCAGTTTGATACCTAAATTCTTTAAAGTATCTTCGGTCCATATTTGGAATTTCCAGCCTTTGTGATTAGCATATTGATTAGCAGCCTCCCACTTAGATGTGTTCTTGATATACGTAGTGACTTCGTTTACGTACCGCTTGGTCTTCCTTGAAGGCTTCTTAGGAGCCATGGTTTCTTTTTTAGGTTTAATTTCTACAAGGATAATTTCCCTATTATCAAATTCAACTAGGAGGTCAACAAAATACCTATGCAATTTATTATCAGTCTTACATTTATACGGTACAACAACCTCTTCACTGTTCCAGCGCTTCACACGAGGATTAGATTCACACCATTTAAAGGCCTGTCTCTCCCACAAAGATCTATATTTAACTTTAGTTGGATCGCCTAAATACTTTTTAGTATCCTTTATTTGATATTTTCCGCTGTAAGCCATTATAAATAACCTTATATATTAAATGTATTACTATTTATAAGGGTAAATTATGTCGTCAATTATAGCATTTCCAAGTACACTTGCCGCTGAGGTTACCAAAGGTGGACATCATGTGTCCTTTGAGATCATTGGCAAAGAATTTGACCAAGATGTATTTAAAATTCATCTGTTTGTGCCCTCGGGTTTCAATATGGCCGATGGTGCAAACTTTGGTAATATAGACCTAGGTACAATTGCAGCGAGTACTGAATTATTAAAAAATAAAGAAGCCAATGTAACAGACCTAGAAGCTACTGCTATCGGTACTGCACTTATGTCAAAACTGGGGATTGGTGGTGATCTGAATGTTGCAGCTGCAGAGAATGTTAAAAACGGGATTGTACTGAATAATCAATCGACACTTACATATGAAGGATCCTCTATACGAACATTTGATTTATCATTTGTATTGGTTGCTTCAAGTGGTAAGGAAGCTGAGATGATTCGTGTGATTGAACATACATTCAGAAAGTATATGTACGCAAAGAAAGAAGGCGAGTTTGCACTTAAATATCCACCTTTGTTCCGTATCAAATTTATGAAGGGCAAGAAAGTAAATGAGTTCATGCCGTTTATGTTTGATTCTTATTTAACAGGTATGGCAACATCATATAACAATAATGCAAACATGTTCCATAAAGATGGTTCACCAACAGACTTAACAATTAACCTATCCTTTCAGGAACAAAGACAACTTACACGAGATGACTTATATCATGTGCCAGCAGAGGGTGGCCAAGAAAGACCACCAAGCAAGGTACAACAGAAATTTGATTATCCTGCTGCAAAAACCGGGGCGTAAATATGAGCTTTTTCAAACAATTTCCACTAATAGATTATGATTTAAAGAAGAATGGTTCAGTGATGAAGATGGTTAACATCTTCCGAAGTGTAAGGCCATTGCAGAATTATGTAGATGATCCATCTATGTACACGTTCTATGAAATAAAAAATGGCGAGAGACCCGATACTGTATCACAAAGATTATACGGCACTCCTGACTTTTATTGGACCTTCTTTGTCATTAATGAGTTTCTACACGACGGTTATAAAGTCTGGCCTTTAAGTCAAGAACAAATATTTGAATATATTAAAAGAGAATATAATGGTTTTGCAGTCACAACTAATCCACATATTACGCCTGATGGTGATGGCAATCCTATATTCACTGATTCACTCGCAGGAAAATTTCAATTAGGTGAAGATATTGTCGGTACTATATCTGGAGCACGAGGTACACTTACTAAGAAAAATCTTGATATGAATCAACTAGTAGTTCAGGACATGGACACTAGTCAAGGATTTTCTGGCGATGGTGGTGCCAATAATAACAACTATGAGTTTGTTAAAGGTGTTACTACTGATGATTCTGTTCAGACTTATGATGTATACAAATATGCTGATGCGCCTCATCACTATTTTATTGAAGATTATGAAGGTGTCGAAAGAGAGTATACTAACATGACGTTTATTAATCAGACTGTTGCTACTCCAGAAGCTTCTTTAAAGTATGTATCAAACAGACAATATGTAAATGAGTTGAATGAAACTCGTTCTAAAATTAGAGTAATACATCCCAACTTAATTGGTAGATTTATTGAAACTTACGAGAGCCTATTAAATGAGTAGTGTATCCCAGAACAGAGTAGGGCCAGACGGCGTTGCTTCTACCCCTACTACTTTTCAAGTTCAGGGTGTGTACTTACAAGCAAATAATGTAAAGAACAAAAGTAACCAGCCATACCTTTATGACATTACATCAATGGTTGCATATTTTAGTGTTAATGAAAACCTCGAGTCCCCTGGTATCGAAGTTTTATTAGCGATTGGTGATACTTCTAATCTAATGGAGAAACTGAAGCTATCCGGTAACGAGCAAATAGCAATAGTAGTAAATAGAAAGGAGCCAAGTAAACAGAAAAAGGGCTTTACTATCACCGTGCGCATTGCCGAGATATTCAACTACAAGCGTTTAAAGCCCGGCATGTCAACATTTAACTTGAGATGTGTTTCAGAACATATGTACATTAATAATTTAAAACTCTTAAAGACTCCATTCAGCGGCACGCCAATTGAAGTGATAAAATATATCAGCAAGAGCATATTAAATTTAAAAGTTGATACATCTACTGGTGCTAAAAATATTATCTCCGGCGTATTTCCTAACGTAAGACCATTGCAAGGAATTGAATGGCTATTGAGGCAGTCATTTGATGATAGTACTCCATTCTTTTATTATCAAACTCTAGCAGATTCAGGCAAGATGCACTGCAAGTCGTATAAACAATGTTTAAACGAAGATGTCTATGATACTTATGTATATGCTCCTTTTATTGATACTGATGTTGCATTAGAAACGCCAGAGGGCTATGAATACGAAAGAAAAAACATCCGTGATATATCTTCAGATTATCATCAAGGTAAGTTTCTTTCTGCTTATAATGGTGCATATGCTTCTTCATTGCACACGATTGATATTGCAGAAAAGAAATATCAAAAGACCTCATACAAATATAGCGGCAGTGAATTAAAGTTAAATAGACATATACCATTTAGTGTATCTGAGAGGGCTAGGATTGAAGATGATTCACTCTCTGAATATACCGGAGCAAAGAGCTACTTTATTCCATTAAACTCTATGGCATTCAATGATGGCCAAAATTATATGTCACCTTCTCCTGCTTCTTTGCCAAAGGCAATGGCTTACCTAGAGAATCTTAATTATCAGAAACATCGTATTCAGATAGCAGGTGACTTTGATATGGCAGTCGGCAAAAAAGTAAAAATAGAAATCCGTAGAGCCCAAGAAGAAACTGAAGGTTCCGGAGTTGATAAACTGCAATCAGGTGTGTATCTTGTCACAGCGATAGAACATACTTTTGATAAGGGATTCTATCAACATTTAACAATTCAAAAAGATTCTAGTGAGGTTGATTTAGATGCTACAAAATGATATGTTCGTAGGTGGCCAATTTAGTTGGTTCATGGGTGAAATTAAAGATGTGCTCGATCCCTTAAAGATGAACAGAGTAAAGGTGTTACCATTTGGATATTATGATGATACAATAGAGGCTAAATATCTGCCATGGGCGACTGTGATGATGCCAAGTACATCTGCGTCTCGTAAAGGTGTTGGTGGTAATCATGAATTAGTATTGGGTTCATGGGTTATAGGGTTCTTTAGAGATGGCCCGTCGGCACAAGATCCTATTATAATGGGAACATTTGCATCGAAGACTGATGGTATAACTGACTTGCCGATTGAGTGCGATGATCATTATCCTAACAATAAGGTTCATGTAACAGAAAGTGGACATATAGTAGAATATGATAATGAGCCAGGCGAAGAAAGAATTCAGATAACACACAAGGATGCACACAGCATACGCATGAGCGTAGACGACATACAGATAACACATAAGAGTGGTACTATAATTAACATTGCAGAAGACGGAACGGTTTTAATTGATGCTGTAAACGATGTAATTAACATTGACGGTAACACTACTATTACAGGGACGTTGACTGTATCGGACGCTACTACGCTACAAAGCACATTGTCAGTTGCTGCTGCTCAAACCAACAACTCAACTATCGTTGCATCTGGTACTATCACTGATAGTGGAGCAACACTTGCAACTCATACTCATACAATTTCGGGTGGTTCTTCTGCTGGCAAAACAAAGAAACCAGATTAAACCACTAGAGAAGAGGTATAAATATAACTATGGCTAATATAAATAACGGCGACATAATCCATTCCTCAGCAATTCTATCTGATAGAAGTGTTTCAGGAAAGGTATCAAAAGCATCTACAGTTGCTAGAACAAAGGGCTACTCTGATTTAGACTTAAAGTTAACACTTCACAAAATCAGAAAAGATATAATCCCATTACGGGATGACCAAGCTGTAAAAAACTCTATAAGAAATTTGATATTAACTAATTTTCATGAACGACCTTTTCAGGCCCAGACAGGGGCGAATTTAAGAGGTCTATTATTTGAACCTGCTGATGCTATAACAGAACTTGCATTAGAGGATAATATTAGAAGAGTATTAAAAGATGAACCGAGGGTAAGACCGGTGTTTGTTGAAGTGACAGATTTAGCAGATCTGAACGCTTATAGAATAACAGTAAAATTTTTAATTAAGCAATTAGACTCTACAGCAGAAGTTGAAATTGTACTACGTAGGTTAAGGTAGAATTATGGCAACGAATTTAAACGTAACAGAACTCGATTTCGATCAGATTAAGGATAACCTTAAGAATTTCTTAAAGCAGCAAACAGAGTTTAATGATTATAACTTTGAGGGTAGTGGTCTATCTACACTATTAGATGTTCTTGCATATAATACTCACTACAATGCTGTCGCTGCCCATTATTCACTTAATGAGGCTTTCCTTGACTCTGCACAAATTAGAGGTAATGTGGTAACAAGAGCTAAGATGCTTGGATATGTTCCAAGATCTGTACTTGCTCCTAGGTCTACTATTAGAATTGTTGTGGATAATAGTGGTGGTTCATCTTTCCCCACAACACTTACTCTACCAAGAGGTACAAAATTAACTAGTACCGTGCAAGGGGAAACATATCAGTTTGTGGTAGTCAATTCAATGACAGTGACTGGATCTGCAACACAAGAGTTTGTCTTTGAAGACGTAGTGATTGCCGAAGGTACTTATAAATCTCTATTATACAGAGTTGATAACGATATTGAAAGTCAGAAATTTCAGATCACAGACTCTGATGCAGATACATCTACTCTGAGAGTTCGAGTACAAGAGAATGAACAGGCACAGACGTATGACATTTATAGCAGGTTTGAATCACTACTGAATGTGGATGCTGCATCTCAGATTCACTATTTGCAAGAGAATACAAACGGCAAATATGAAGTGTACTTTGGTGATAGTATTATCGGCAAGAAGCCAGTGAATAATAACATCGTGACTCTTGATTACATATATACCCACGGCACGGAAAGTAACGGTGCATCTATTTTTCAGTTATCATCTACGCTAGGTGGTTTAACAGATGCTTCATATACAGTTACAACTACTGTTGCTGCTGCAGGTGGTTCAGATAGAGAGTCAATGGAATCAATTAGGTTTAATGCACCACTTACGTTTACAGCACAAAACAGAGCTGTAACATCAGATGATTACAGAGCAATCATTATTAAGTCATTCGCTAATGTATCATCAATTTCTACTTGGGGCGGAGAAGATAATGACCCGGTGGATTTCGGTAAAGTCTATATCGCAATAAAGCCGTTGACTGCAGCTACCCTTACTCCTAGTGAAAAGCTAACTATTAAAGATTCAGTTTTAAAGGGTAAAAACATTGTTTCTATTACACCAGAGATTGTAGATCCTAACTTCACTAATTTGGAACTAGATGTATTCTTTAAATATAATCCTAACTTGACAGATAGAACTAATGTTGAATTGCAGGGCGTTGTAAGGGATACTATCTCTGACTATAACTCTAATAACCTTAATAAGTTTGATGGTGTGTTCAGATATTCCCAGATACTTAAGGCAATTGATAATTCAGACAGATCAATATTAAACTCTACAATCCGACCTTATATGTTTCAAAATATTGCGGCGACTACAACGCGCTCATTAAACAACTTTATTCTAAAATTCGCATCAGGGTTCTTTGAGTCTGGATCGGAGAAAGAGTTCATATTAAATTCAACTGCGTTTAAGATAGGAGGAGTTGATCATTACTTCGGAGATAAAGTACAAACAGGATCTGGCAGAAGAACAGTTATAGTATATAAAAGGGTTAATGGTGTCAACGTCACAGTAATTAATAATGCAGGTGAAATGGATATCGCAAAGGGTTCAGTAGTAATTCACTCCTTTACTGTAGACACACCAACCACTATTAAAATTAATGTAATACCGAATAGCTTAGACATTGCGCCGAAACGTGATCAGCTATTAAACATTGATCAAACATATGTTTCCATATCTGCTGAGGTTGATACAATCTCAACTGCTGGTGCATCAGGTTCTATTGACTATACAACAAGCTCAAGGTTAAGATAATATGGCTGAGATTAATTCACCGGGCTACATTGAAAGCGTAGGTTCGAGTAAAAGAAAGACCAAAGAAGATTTGAGAATAAGTCAAATCATTCCTAGTGAGATCTTAGATGCGACTGGTGACACAGGTATCAAGCTGCTCTTAGAAAAATATTATGAGTTCATGAACATGAATGAATTCATATATGATCAGACAGAAACATTTACTGATTTAATATTAGATGGAGTTGCACGGTTTCGGATTAGTGACCCAGACAACGAAAACAATATGTTCTTTACTGATGAACAGGGTAATAGTTCTACAATACGCATAGTAGGACAAGACAGCAATTCAACGACAGTTGACTTGAATACTTTTAATGTTTCTATCTCCAATGGCAACGAACTGCCGGGTTCATTAAAGAATTCTACTTCCGAAATTGGTAAGACATTAACTGTTTCAGGATTAGCTGCATACAACGGAGAAACAGCAACGCTGTCTACTCCTGTAAAGCATTGGGTCGGGCCCGGGCCTTCTTATATCTTAAATGCCATTGAAGACTTCATGGACATTGACAAGAATAGCAGTACTTCAAATGATGATTCACATGATTATTTAGAAATGATGCAAAAAGAAATTGCATCTGCTATTCCTGAAGGTCTATTAGTTAATAAAAATACACTATATAAACGCATCGTTGATTTCTATAAAATCAGAGGTTCTGCAGATTCCATTGCAACGTTCTTTAGGTTACTATTTAATGAAAGTGTTGAATTAGAGCGACCTTATGATAATACATTAATACCATCTTCTGGAGACTGGTCTCCTGATATTAATCAGTTTGTATCACTAAAGGGGTTTATCTCCGAAAAGAAAATTAGAATACACGATAGTTACAGATACCAAAAATATTCATACTTGATTAAAACTGGTAAGAATTTATCAGACTGGGATTACACTTTTAATAGATTGGTTCACCCAGCAGGATTTATTTTCTTCGGCGAGATTCTCATTCTTATCAATATGGTAAGAGATGCACTCGGAGATGGTAAAGTCGAAAAGGGTATTAATATACAAGTCAAGAGTGCAGAGACTGGAAATTTAATTACTCAGTTAATTAATGTATACGGCAGGGACAATAGGTTTACACTTTCATCTATGCCCGGAATTCAGCCTGGTGTTATTGGTGCAGAAGATTTACCACTACTAGTGGAGATGTTTATATCAACATTTGGTCCTACTCCTATTGCTAGAATTTGTAGAAATGCTATTATGTCAGCCACAGTATCGGGTGGTGCGGTAACTGATTTGGAGATTGTTAGAACAGGTCATGGTTATACTTCACCCCCAGTGATTAGTATCTCAGGAACAGGTACTAATGCTACAGCGACGTGCACCTTAAATAACGTAGGCGAAATAGAAACAGTCACTGTAACAGCAGGTGGTTCTGGTTACACCGAAGCTTCTGTTTCTGTTGCAGCTCCAGTCTTTGGTAATGGTACATTATCTGATATTAGATATGCAACACTTAGCAATAATGTATATAGAACAGCACCTATTATACATCTATCTGCTCCTACTGCAGTTGATCAAGATGGTGTTTTGCTTACGACCAATGTTCAAGCTACTGCAGAATTTAGTTTACAACCAGTAGGTGTTGAATTAGTAAGACCCTTAAATAGTGGAGCTAATTATACTTCTGAACCTATCATTACGATTTCAATGCCAAATAGTGGTACGGATAGAGCAACAGCTAGAGCAACTATTAATGATGTGGGTGAAGTTGATGGAATCTATATTATTAATAAAGGTTCTGGATATACTAGTGTCCCTCAAGCTCAAGTTTCGGGTGGTGGCGGTACCGGTGCTACTACAACATGCCTGCTAATACCAACACAATTAAGCGGTATAAATATTACCAATAGAGGTAATGGATACGTAGTTGATCCGGTTGCTCGATTATCTTCCTCAATGATTACAGAGAAGAGAGCAAAGGCGACAGGCGTATATTTAAAAATAATGTTAAACCATTTATTGGATGGCACAAAAACAATAGATGATAATGACTATTTTAAAAGAAAGGGTACTACCTATTACGACAGCGCTAAGAAGTTTAATTTGAATCAAAGTATTGATACTTTTGCAGATCAAACAATTCAATCAAACAATATAGATAGTATAAATAGATATAACACAAATTCTTTTATAGACTTAAATTAAAAGAAAGCACATATAGGATAATTAAAAATGGCAGCAATTATTACAACACCTTTCAGAGTTCTCAATGCAGAGAATTTCAAAGAAGATGTAGCAGACTCAAACACGAGTGTGTATCTGGGTATTGGTAAATCTGATGCCTGGTCAAACACAACTAGTGACTTAACTGATACCACTCCTTTCGTACCAGGCGATCATAGAGATGACATTAATGAAGCGTATCAACAGCTTATTGCTTTGAAGCTTATTACTGCATCTGATGTTTCTCATGTTGTAAACCGACATGACTATGCAGACGGCAAGGTTTTCGTTGCTTGGGATTCAGATGATTCTGATATATACGACAAAGCATTCTATATGATCACTAATGAATTTAAGGTCTATAAATGTTTGAAAGCAGGTAATGCAGGGACAAGCATTCAGCCAGTACATACTGGAACTCTCCCTGCTACAGGTGGTGATGGTTATACATGGAAATATTTGTATACCACAACTACAATTGATTCAGAGAAGTTTTTAACTAACTCTTATATGCCAGTTAAGACTTTGGCAGAATCCCCTGACCTTGCAGATACCGATGTTAATTATCCTCAGCAACAGTCACAGAAAAATTCAAGAAGTTCTGCAGTCGCTGCAGGTATAGAGCGAATTGAAGTTACTGCAGGTGGTGTTTACTCAGGCACTCCTACCCTTGTTATTACAGGTGACGGCACTGGTGCTACTGCAACAGCAGTAATGAGTGGTACTGGTTCTACTCAAACTGTTGATTCTATCACTGTTACTGCAAAGGGTACGGATTATACAGTTGCTGATATAACATTTAGTACTGGTGATGCCGCGGCAAGAGCAGTCATTACTACTCCTGGTGGTCACGGAACAGATCCTGTCAGTGAACTGGGTGCATTCTTTGTTGGTTTAAATACTCAACTTGATGGTGCAGATGGTGGTGATATTACAGTGAATAATGATTTTAGACAAATCACTATTATTAAAAATCCATATTCTTCTGGCACTACTATTGCAACTTCACCTACATTAAGAGCTACTAAATATATTCAGTTAGCTGCTGGTGAGTTAGTAACAAACTTTGCAGTTGACCAAGTAATCACTGGAAGTATTTCTGGTGCTAAGGCTTACTTGGTTGATATAGATGCTACTTTGCTAAGATTATATTATTACCAAAACAAAAAAACTGGTTATGCATCATTTCAAAATTCCGAACTTGTTGAAGGGTCAAACCCAACTGGTGGTTCAGCAACCACTCATGCCTCGGCAGCACTCGTTGCAGCAGAAATGGTAAAAGGAAGTGGACAGATGATTTTCTTGGAGAACAGGACACCAATTAATAGAAGTGCCTCCCAGATTGAAGATATTAAATGCATTATTGAATTCTAAGTTTAGAATTTAGAAACGAGAGAAAATAAATGGCTATTACTAACGTAAAAAACTTTGATTACACACCTTACCATGATGACTTTGATGAAACAAAGAACTATCATCGGATTCTATTTCGTCCTGGGTTTGCTGTTCAAGCTAGAGAATTGACTCAGCTACAGACCTCCCTTCAGGCACAAATTGATAAGTTGGGTCAGTATTCCTTTAAAGACGGCGACAGAGTTTTAAACGGTAAGCTGTCGTTGAATGTTGATTACAAATATATTAAGACAGAGAGCACATACAACAGTGTTGCTGTAACAGATGTTACAGATTTTATCGGAACAACAATTACCGGACAGACTAGCGGCATAACTGCTGAAGTATTGCATGCAATTGCTGAATCTTCTGGTGATCCGATTACTCTTTATGTTAAATATACAAACTCTGGTACATCTACTACAACTTCAGTTTTCCCTGCAGGAGAATCATTTACATCTTCTGCTGACGTTGCTAAATCAGCAACAGTTGGTGGTGCTGCAGGTTCATCCATTGCAGACCCAACGGGTGTAGGTTCAGCTGTTTCTATTACAGAAGGCGTTTATTTTATCTCTGGTAACATGGTGCATGTTCCTAGTGAAACTCTAATACTTGACAAATACACTAATTTGCCGTCATATATCATAGGACTATCAGTAACAGAAGAGATTAAATCTTCTGCTGATTCTGGATATACTGACTTGACCGATAATGCTCTAGGTACATCAAACTTATCAGCACCAGGCGCGAATAGATTGGTAGTCAGTACTGCACTAATTAAAGAAAATGTTGATTTAGCTTCTAGGTCTGTTGATGATTATATTCACTTAATGACTGTCAATACAGGCATCGTTTTTAAGAAAAATGAAAACCCTATTGATACAGAATTAAGTGATAGACTAGAAACTAGGACCCAAGAAGAAAGTGGTGACTATATTATTTCTCCATTTATTCTTGATATTAAAGAACACTTAAATGCAAATAACAATAATGGATATCTAAGTGCGGGCCAGGGCGGCAATGCTGATCTGATTGCTGTAGGTGTTGAACCTTCTGTTGCATATATTGACGGCCGTAGAATTGAAAAGACCGGTACCGAGCACATTCTGTTAGATAAGACTAGAGGCGTTGGTGATCAGTTTGTAATTCCGGAAGTAATACAATCTATTGGTTTTGGTAACTATATCAAACTGAGTAAAACAGAATGCGAAGGTATTCCAGATATTAACAGTCTTGTCGTGATTGATTTAAAAGACTCAGGCAGTAGTGACATTGGTACTTGTAGAGCTCGAGGCTTAGAATTTGATAGCGCTGAAGATGTATTTAGATTATATATCTTTGATGTGACTATGGATGCAGGAAAGGCATTTGGTGAAGTTGTAAAGGTGTCTCAGTCTACAACATTTGAAGCTACTCTTGCAACCAATAATGTGGGCATGAGATTTGACACAGGCAATAATAATTTAGTTTATAAGTTGCCTGCTTCTGCAATTAGAACATTGAAAGATGGTGCTAATCATACTGCAGATATTAATTTAAGGGTTAGATTAGATGGCCAAACTGTATCAGGTGGTGGTGTTTCATTTAGTTTGCCTTCAGGAACTACTTTGGCTAATGATGATGATGTAATCTTCCATAGTGGTAGCTTAGGCGATAACCAAGACTGTATTGAACTTGCAGATTCTCAAGTTTCAGGTGTTGCAAGTGGTACAATTGTATTAACTGGTTTGGCAGCATACAATGGTGAAGCTGGTGTAATTATATGTACTGTTAGAAAGTTAAATGCACAAGCAAAAACAAAATCAAAAAGAACTGCAGAAACCGTTACGTTCACATATAGTGGTTCTCAATCAGTTTACCCTTTAGGTGAAGTTGATATACTAGGTGTTATATCTATTAGGGATGCTGATAATAATGATTATGCTGATAGATTTATTCTTGACAACGGCCAGAGAGATTCATTCTATGATATTGGTAACGTAATACTAAAAGGTGGTCAATCACTACCTGCTGGGAATTATACAGTCACGTTTGATTGTTACAGACATAATACAGGTGGTGATTACTTCTCTGTTGATTCATATGACTTTGCAAATGATTATGCTAGTATTCCATCATATAATGGTATTGAATTAAGAGATGCACTTGACTTTAGACCTACTAAAGCAAGAACAGGAGCAACTGTTGGTTCAGAATTTAGTAGTGGTACAGATTCGATTGCAACTAATATGATTGCACCAGTCGGCACTGTAGAAATTAAAATTACGCACTATATGGGAAGAATTGATAAAATCTTTCTAACAAAGACTGGTACATATAAAGTAGTAAAAGGCACAGCGTCTTTGTATCCAGTTGAACCAGGTAATATTGAAAACTCTATTCACCTATACAACATTAAATTAAATCCTTATGTCTTTAGTGTTTCTGATGTTAAAGTAACTGCAATTGATAATAAGAGATACACCATGCGAGATATTGGTGCCCTGGATAAAAGAATTAAAAACTTAGAATATTATACTTCTCTTTCATTGCTAGAAAAGAGTGCAGTCGAATCACAGATTTTTGACTCCAACGGCGATGCAAGGTTTAAAAATGGATTTATTGTTGATGGTTTCTACGGTCACAATGTCGGCGATACAAGCCATCCTGATTATTCTGTATCTATTGATAAAGAAAATGGGATTTTAAGACCTAAGTTTGATGAAAGAAATATTAACATCGTAAGAAAAACAGGTGATGAACCTGCTAACATGGCAGCTGCTATTAGTGCATCCAAGGCAGTTAAATCGGCCAAGGGTGGAATTGTTACAATGCCTTATACACAGGTAGAAGAAATCAACCAGCCATATTCGTCTTATGCAGAATTTGTTAACCCATACAATGTAATTATTTGGGACGGTTCAATTAAACTATCTCCCGAATCTGATGAATGGAAAGATGTAGACCAAAGACCAGATATTATTATTGATGATAACTCAATATATGAACAGTTTGTCAATATGGCCGAATCAGAGGGTATTCTTGGTACAGTTTGGAATGAATGGGAAACCAACTGGACTGGTAAAGAATTAATTAGTTCATCTACTAAAAACAGAAAAGGTCTTCAGGCAGACGATGGTGTCAGACTAACTGGTGTTGCTAATAGCCAGGGTAAATCAAGAGCAGAAGTTAATACTACTACAAGTGCATTTACTGAAACAGGCACCGCTGCTAGATCTGGTATTGAATCATTTATCACTTCTGATCAGCAAACTAAGGTAGTGGGCAATGTTATTGTCGAAACCAATTTCGTACCGTTCATGAGATCAAGGAAGATCTTCTTTAAAGCAGAACTAATGAAGCCAAGCACTAGAGTGTATCCATTCTTTAATGGTGTTGCTGTATCGACATACTGTAAAGAGGAATCAGCATTTACTGAATTCTCTGATAGATCAGAAGTGATTACATATGAAGGTTCTACTACTCACCACGCAGGAAGTCAGAATTTAACAACTGATGCCTCGGGTAAAGTCACAGGCTCGTTTGTAATTCCTAGAAATGAAGCATTGAAATTTAAGTGTGGCACAAGAGAGTTTAAACTTACAGATTCATCTGTAAATAATGATGAGGTCTCGACTACTAAAGCAATAGAGAATTACTATGCACAAGGTGTGTTAGAAACATATCAAAGAACCATTGTGAATACTAAAGTCCCTAGAATTGCATACAGAGAAGTTAATTCAAGTAAGACTGTAACAAAAAGAACTGTAGAGACTACACATGAATTAGTTAAATACTATGATCCCATTGCAGAATCTTTTGTTGTAAAAACTGATGGTGGTATTTTCACAACTGGTGTTGATTTATTCTTTAATCAGATTGATTTAAATATTCCAGTTTGTATCTCTATCAGAGAAGTTGAAAATGGTTACCCAACACAAAGAATTATTCCAGGCAGTGATGTTGTAGTTTATCCAACTGACATTGATTCTACTCCTGCAAACTTTGCAAATGCCAATGCTTCTGCAGCAACAAGAATTAATTGGGACTTCCCTGTATACTTAAAAGAGGGAACAGAATATGCAATCATTGCGATTTCTAATTCGGACAAGTATAAAGTTTATGTTGCAGAAACAAGTAAGTTAGATTTAACTGAACCTGCTAAGAGAATTACTAAGCAACCATTTGATGGTGTATTCTTTACCTCTGCTAATGCCTCTACTTGGACTCCAGAACAAAATAAAGACTTGAAGTTTAAGTTGATTAGGGCTTCATTCTCTGGCTCATCTGCTACTGTTAACCTAGTGAATGATGCAGTCCCACCTAAAAAGTTAGGCTTGAATCCGCTATTATTTGAAGCTAATGTAACAGGTACAACTACTAGACTTAGGATATTACATAAAAACCACGGTATGTATGGCGCTGATGGTAATCACTCTGTAACAATTGCAGGTGTAACTGGAACAGTTAATGGTGTTGTTAACACAGCAATTAATGGTAACCACACAGTGAATGATGCTGAATTGGATTCATATACAATTACAATTGCTGGTCAAGCTACTTCCTTGGGTATCAGAGGCGGCGGAGTTGCAGTAAGTGCAACAGAGAATCAGATGTATGATGTACTAAAAGTTAATGCGGCAACTACTGAATTTGACGTTGCTGATATTAAATACTACCACACAGGATTAACTGCTCAATCAGCTGATGGTCTCAATGATGGTGGTCAGACTCTGTATAGTTATGAGACTGAGAAAGAAATATTGGCCAATAAAAATATTCAGTTCGATAAGCCGTTTATGATTGCATCTACACGAAACGAGGCATTTAAGAGTTTATCTGCTAAACCATTCCAGATGAGATGTGTATTAGCCAATAGCGGTAAAGAGAACCTATCTCCCGTCATTGACTTGAATAGAACATCACTATTTACTATTCAGAATAGAATCAATAGTCCAGAAGAACATCAAGCAAATTATCATAATTATATTGCTGAATCATCTGGTACCGGTTCATCTGCCGCTGCTAAATATATTACTAAACAGGTAACACTTAATACTGATGCTAATGTTTTAGATATATATTTAAATGCTAATAAGCCCAATAATTCTGATATAGAAGTTTGGTATAAGATTACAGATGACTCTGATATAGACTTTGATAATATTCCCTGGGCAGAGTTGACTCCGGATGATGTTATCCCAACGAATAGTAATGGAGTTTACTCCGAGATTCATTATCAGAAAGACTTTACTACACTAAATACTCCTTTCAGTAAATTTAGTATTAAAATTGTACTGAAGAGTGTAAGAAGTACTGACATCCCAACAATTAGAGACTTTAGGGCAATTGCGACAACATAATGAAATTAAAAATATCAGATAATATTGACTTGGAGAGAGATTTAACTAATCGAGCCGTTATAAATAATAATAAGACGGCATATCAGAATAGGTTATCTCAGATAAAAAGTAGAGCCACTCAGTCAAATGAGATAGCCGATATAAAGAATGACATTGCTGAAATAAAAGCACTATTAAAAAATTTAGGTGGTAATTAAATGGCCGACAACGAAATTAAAATCTTAAAATCTAATACATTTGAGGAGTGGAGACAGAAGTCAAATGAACTGTCACTTAACCTTGGTGCGGATGATAGGTTAGATTCAAGATTAACTGATAGAATTTTTAAACACGATAATGTTTCAAGTTTAAAATTAAATATTATTGAAGATACACCAACTCAAGTATTCCAATTACTACCTGATACATCTATTGATAATACAGGCGGCTATATTATCTTGGCTCATGGAACATCTATTCCTGGGTCCTTTAGTGTTGGTACTGTCGTAACTCAAACAGGTGGTTATCAAGCTACAATTGAAGCTACTGTTACAATTGACAATAAGCCAAAGATTCTAGTTAAAAATTCTACTGGTGCATTTAATACAGGTACGGATTTAAGTGTGGGTGGTACATCGATTGCACACGCAGATTTAATTAGTCTTATTTCAGAAAGTTATAATAAGGCAGGCATTAGAGTATTAAATGGTGCTACCGAATTGACGCAGGGCATGGCCGTGGACGGTTATCATGTACCTACTGTGTCTGGCATAATTACCTTAGCAGGAAGTCCTGTACTAGATAAATTTGTCGAAGGTTCTACTGTTTATCAAGATAGTTCTAACCGAACTACTCAGTCAGACGTTGAATCAAATGCAACTTGGTACGGTACTGTATATCATGCAGGAACTGCTGACGTATATATTAAATCTCACTCTCGTACTTATTCTCCTAGCTCACAAATTAGAATTTTAGGGTATGCTGCAGCAACTGCCAAAATTGGTACAACAGAGCACAATAGTTTTACCGTACTAACTCCGTCAGAAGGGCATGTTGTAGAATTTAATAGCGGACTATCAGTAAATGATGATATTCAAATCATTGCAACTGATTTAGTTACGGCTATTAACGAAGTACAAGACGACATTGGAACAGTAGAAAATTTAACTACTACTGCAGCTGATTTGGTTGCGGCAGTTAATGAACACGAAGCAGATCTATTCAATGCAGAGGGCGGTGATAAAAGGACTCTTGCAAATTTAAAAACTGCTGATAAAACTTCTATCTTAGATTCTATTAATGAAATCTATGACGATATTCACACTGCTGGTTCAGTAACACTCGGCACTACTGCAAACTTTGTTGTTGGTGGTATCAATGAACTAGAGACTGCTGTTAGAGGCAATTTAAATAATTATACACTTGAAACAAATGCTAATAACCTAGTTAGTGGTATTAACGAAATTGAAGCAGCTCTAAGAGGTGCAAATACTAATTATACTGTAACTGCTGGTACTAATATACGTGACGGATTAAATGCTGTATATGCAGACATTCACACTGCTGGTTCGGTAACACTTAATACAGCTGCCAACTTTCTTGTCGGTGGTATCAATGAACTAGAAGTCGCGCTAAGAGGTACAACTCTAGCCAATTATACTTTAACTACTGCTTCTACAGACGGAGTCATTGGTGGAATTAATGAACACGATGCAGAATTAGGAACAATTACTTCTGCTGCTATGGGTACTGATGCATCAACTGTAGAGACTGCAATCCTTGAGCTTGAAACTGCTCTAAGAGGAACAGATAATAACTATGTAACATGGGGTGACGGCGCTAATATTGCTGCAGGTGATGTTCGTGGTGCAATCATTGAATTAGGAACAACGATCGGTAGTGGTGTTATTACAGGTGTCGATACTGAGGCAGTAGGTGCATCCAACTTAACAGTTGCTGTAAATTTACTTAATACTGCAATCGGTGATTCAGACATTTATAACACCGGAACATATGGTGCTGCTACAATTGCCGGAACGCTAGATAGTCTAAAAACTGGTGTAGTCAATAATGACACAGACATCGGTAGTGTTATGAGCTTAATTGATGGTGCGACCACTGTTGATACTACTATTGCATTCACTGACTTAGCAGCAACGGACGTTAAAGGTGCAATTGACGAAATTTCAGGAACAACTATTACTGCTGGTGCTGGTTTAACAGGTGGTGGTAATTTAAGAAGTAATAAAACAATTAATGTTGTTGGTGCAACAAATGGTGGTATTACTGTCAATGCTAATAGTATTGGAGTTGATTCAACTGTTGTCCGAACAAATGTTGCAGACCAAACTATTAATTCCAATCTGACATTCACTACTGGTAATACAATTTCTATACCTACTGGTTCTACTCTTGATATTGATGGAACACTATTAATTGGTGGAGGTGCTGGTTCGGCACTATCATTTGATACTGCATTTATTACTCTTGCATCGACTGCAGACATAGAGGGTATTGAAGTTGATAGATCCGTAATGAATAGTAACACTGTTCAAACTACTGTTGATGCTAAACTCCAATGGAATGAGGGCAACGTAGGAACAGGTGCTGCTAATACTTCTCATAGAGCTTGGCAGATTCAAGGACTTACTAATGATCTTGCTCCAGTAGCTAAGACATCAGATATAGTAACATTCTATAATGCAAAGGATCTAGTTACGGGTAACACTGAAACTGGTATTAATGTAACGTGGGATGCAACTGCTGAAAACTTTGACTTTGCTCTGACAAGTACAGGTGTAACAGCCAATTCTTACGGCAGTGCCTCAGCCATACCAACTTTCACAGTTGGCTTGGATGGCAGATTAACTGCAGCAGGTAGTGTTGCAATTACCACTCAGCTAACAGTTGGTGCAGACTCTGGATCAAACGAGATAATTCAACTTGCTACAGAGATCTTTGATGTTGAAGGTACTGCTAACGAGATCGAGACAACAACCGGAACTAATAAAGTTATAATCGGTTTGCCTGACAATGTAGACATTAAAGACCTAGATGTTATTAATACTACACAATCAACTACTACCACAACAGGTGCTTTAACAGTTGCCGGTGGTGTGGGTATTGCTAAAAATCTTCATGTTGGTGGTAACCTAACTGTTGAGGGAACGACCACAACTATTAATACAGAAACTCTTACTATTGATGATAATATTATTGTTCTGAATGATAATAAAACAGGAGCGCCTGGTTCAGAAACTGCTGGTATTGAAATAGAAAGGGGCACTGGTACCAATGTAGCATTAAGATGGAATGATGCATCAGACCAATGGGAATTAACAACTGATGGTAGTACATATTCTACTATCATCACCGCTGCAACAAGTTTTGATCAATGGAGACTAGGAATATATGGTTCGACTGTCTTTGATACTATTACTGAAAATGAAGCAGTTTACTTCCGTCCGGGCCCTGGCATGGCAGTATCAAGAAGCGGCACAACTATTACATATACCCACGGAGATACTTCAACGCTGACAGGCCAGCAAGGTACAGCCGGCGGAGGTAATGTACTTCAGACAGTTACTGTTGACGACATGGGTCATGTAACATCAGTTGATACAGCAAATCTAGACAGCAGATACATGCAAAGCTGGACATTCATGGAAGGTAATGGTACAGAGACCGGTACTATCGGCCAAGGTCAGACATTACACTTTGAACAAGGATCTGGAATGTCTATCGAGAAGACTGCTGATAGACAGTTGGTCTTTACAAATGATGATAGAGGTTCTTCTCAAAGCATATTTAAGAACATTGCAATAACAGACACGAATAGTGGATTTACTTGGGCAGAGACAGGCACTCTAGTTGCGGATAGTAACAATGACACTGTAACTTTGGTATCAGGTACAAATATTGACATTGATGCAGATGTATCAGGTGATTCAATATTAATACGGCATCAGACTTTTGGTACAGCATCACAGAATAATTCTGGTGGTACTGTAATACAAGATGTTACTCTCAGTAATGGTCATGTTACTGCTTTAGGTACTGTAAACTTAGACAGTAGGTATGACAACTATAGCTCTTGGACTGCAAAGGACCATGATGGTACAACATATACTGTTACCTCTGGAGATGTTCTTTGGTATAAAGAAGGCAGTGGTATGGACGTCAACTTCACTGCTGATGACCAACTAACCTTTACAAATACTGATAGAGGTTCATCGCAGAATATATTTAAAACAGTGGCTCCTTCAAGTGGTACTAGTGCTACAGCAGATGTTAATAATGATACATTAAATCTTACTCAAGGCACTGGTATTACTACAGTAGGTAGTGGCGATAATATCATTACTATTTCTCATGCTGATACATCAAGCCAAGCGTCGATCAATAATAGTGGTAATAACGTAATTCAAGATATTACCCTAGACACATTTGGTCACATTACAGGTCTAGTTAGTAAAGATATTGATACTGTTAATAATGCAAATAACATTAATGTTGACGAGACAAATGGTGATGTAAACTACCAAGTATTGTTTAGTACAGCAAACGGAACATCATATCAAAGACCATATATTGACACCAATGATGCACACTTTACATATAATCCATCAACTCAATTGATTGACGGAGCTAAATTACATTGGAACAATATTAATAGTAAGCCCTCTGTTGATAATTATAGTAGTTGGACCATTAAGGAAGGCAATGGTTCAGAGACAAGCACAATCGGTTCTGGCCAGACTTTACATATTGAACAAGGAACCGGTATACAGGTAGAATTAACAGCGACAAGACAATTAACAGTTACAAACACTGCTCCTCATGCTGCTACCAATTTAGGTGTCTCTCCTACAGCAACGAATGTTGGGATAACGTCATCCACTGGTACTAATACCACCATGACTGCTGCGCACTCAACGGAAGCAGGTGTAATGACCGCGGCCAACTGGACTAAGTTAAACGGTATTGCAACCGGTGCAGACGTTAATGCGGATTCATTTAAAAACTTTGTATTCACAACAGTCGGCACCATAGCAGCAGACAGTCACGCAGACACTATGTATGTGAATGCAGGTACTGGTATTGCTTTCACAGGCACTAGTAGTGTTGATTCTATAGTCATTAATCAAGCAGCAGACAGTAGACACTCAGGCACTACTAATGTCTACACAGGCAATGATGATCAATTTATACACTTCCAACCACAGAGCTCAGGCCCCGACCTAATAAGATTCTATCTAGGTAATGGCTCATCACAAGGTGAAGATTTTAGATTCATAGAGGGTGGAACATTATATGCCAAAAACGACATTGTTGCATATTCATCTGCAATTACTTCTGATAGAAAGTTAAAAACTAATATCAAGACAGTAGAAAATGCCCTTGATAAGGTATGTGAACTTGATGGTGTAACATTTGACTGGAAAAAGGACGGTAAGAAATCTGCCGGTGTTATTGCACAAAACGTAGAAGAAGTATTACCAACTGCAGTCAAGACAGTAGAAGACATGGATGGAACAGATACTCATAAAGTTGTAGATTATAACCAACTATCTGCTTTATTTATTGAATCTATCAAGGAATTAAAAGAAGAAAATAAACAACTAAGAGCCGAAATTGAGGCCCTAAAAGATATAAATAAGGGTAGGTAGGAATAAAATGGCAATTATATCTAACATAGTTATTGATCAGGGCACTACGTTTAACGCAGAAATTGATGTCACGGATAGTGAAGGTAACATTTTAAACTTAGCAGGTTATACTGCAGCAGCCCAGATGCGTAGAACATATAGTTCAACTACTGCATATAATTTCACTGCCAGTATAGCTAGTGAAATTGAGGGCACAGTGAATATTTCACTAAATGCAGCTGCAACTAACGTGCTTAAAGCAGGAAGATACGTGTATGATGTTGAAATCACCGGAGCTGATGGTTCTATAACTAGAGTGGTTGAAGGTCAAGTAGAGGTTACACCAGGAGTAACGAGGGCTAGTTAATGGCTATTAGAGGAAAGATTAGGCAGACTAATCAGATAAAGGGCAAGAAAACCGGCCAGAATGAAATTGTAGCACAGACAGTAAAAATCAGTGCTAACGGTTTGAATCTCGGTGATCTGGGTAACGTCAATGCAAATGCACAGACCGATGGAGCCATAATGATTTATGATGGCACTGCAGGTGAATATAAAATTACAACTCAGGTTGAAAATCAGAACCTGAACATAATTGGAGGCACATACTAGATATGTCAAATTTAACAAGAATTAAAATATTATCTACGGGATCCAACACCAGTTCCCCTAGTAATTTAAAAACCGGTGAATTTGCATATTCTTATGAGCAAACTTCCAAAGGTCAGGCCCAAGCAGGTGAAAGATTATACATTGGTGCCGGTACAGAAAGTGGTGGAGTTGCATCCAGTATTGATGTTGTAGGTGGTAAGTATTTCACTCAGATGTTATCACATGTGCACGGTGCAACTACTAATAATACAGCACTTATTGTAGATGGCAATAAACATCTAAGTGAATTAAACCTAGGTGCCCTTGCACTAGAAACCACAGGCGGTAGTGGTCAAGTTGTAACAACCATTGTTACAACAATGCCTGGTTCTCCTACTAATGCTCAGTTAATTACTGCTTCTGCTGCTAAGACATATATTGATGCACAGATAACTTCTCAGGACTTAGACTTTCAAGGCGATAATGGTGGTGCGTTATCCATTGACTTGGATTCTGAATCATTAAGTATTCTCGGTGATACAGGAATTACAACAACAGGTTCTGGAAACCAAGTTCTTATTGATCTAAATGATACTGCAGTAACAGCAGGTTCATATGGTTCACAAACTCAGATCCCTACGTTTACTGTAGACCAACAAGGTAGGTTAACCGCTGCTGGTACAGTTGCAGTTGCTACTGCTCTTACAGTAGATGGTGATAGTGGTACAGGAGATGCAGATCTACTTACAGACGACCTTCAAATACTTGGCACTGCAAATGAAATTGTAACTTCAGTAAGTAAGGTCAGCACAGATGTTCAAGTCACAATCGGTCTACCAGACGATGTAACTATTGGTCAGGATTTAACAGTAACACGAGATGCTACAGTAACTCGTAACTTGCAAGTTGATGGTAATGCCCAACTTGGTAATACTACTTCTGATACTGTACAAACTTCTGGTAATTTAACAGTCGGCGGCAACTTAACTGTTAACGGTACTACAACCTCGGTTAATTCAACAGTTGTCTCTCTGGATGATCCGGTATTACAATTAGCTGATAATACTTCGGCTGCTGACGGAATTGATAGAGGTGTCAGATTTAAGTGGCACGATGGTTCTACTGTTAAAGAAGGTTTCTTTGGTTTTGATATTCAAACAGAAAGGTTTGTATTTACCAAAGACGAAGACTTTAGTGGCGGCGAGAATGCTTCAACACCATGGCATGATGCAGCATTCGGTGGTGTCTACGCAGATAACATCAAAATTGCAATTGACGGAACCAATGAAATTAATACAGGTTCTGGTAACTTAATTCTTGATTCTGCTGGCGGAACAGTACAGGTTGATGATAACCTAGATGTGGTTGGTGCATTAACACTTGGCACACAACTTGCTATTGCTGAAGGTGGTACTGGTTTAACTGCTGTTACTAATAACTCTGTAATGGTTGTCACTGGTTCAGGTGTATCATTTATTACTGGTGCACAGGGCGACATAATTCAGTTTAACTCTTCTGGAGTCCCAGTCGGATCCAACATTATTGATGGTGGAACTTACTAAACCACATCCTAATTGTTATAAATAAAAGAAAGGGTTATATAACTCTTTCTTTTTTTTTATTTATAAACTCTATATAGAGATTGAACAATTAGGAGAGGCCAAAATTGAGCCAGACAGTTAAGTTAAGAAGATCAGCAACACCAAACACGCCCCCAGGTACATCTGCACTAGCACTCGGCGAATTAGCCATAAACACTTACGATGGTAAATTATACCTTAAAAAGAATGTAAGTGGTACAGAGACAATCGTAGAGATTGGTGCTAATAATTTAGCAGACGTATTTAAAGTATATGAATATCCTGTAACGACTAACCGGACAGTGTTTAGTGGTGCAGATGGTAATACAAACACTCTTTCATATACTACCGGCTCTCCTCCTAAAGTAGCAGTATTTCTAAACGGTCTCCTCCTTGATTGGGGACTAGACTTCACTGGAACAAATGGCACAAGCATTGTATTAGCTTCAGCCGCTGTCAGTGGTGATTTAGTACAAATTCAAGCTTATAAATCAGAAGTTGCTATAAGTGGTAATCTACAGTTTGATGATAATGTAAAAGCATTATTCGGTAACGATGGTGATTTAGAAATATATCACGACAGCAATAAATCAATTATTAATGATAATGGTACGGGTAATCTTCAGTTTCAAATTGGTGGTTCAGCAATCTATGATGTAACTACTGATGGAATAGTGCTGAATAATCTCGATGTTGAAGCTTCAGAATTCATTGGAGACCTAAGAGGTTCTGTCTTATTTAAGGCACAGGCAGGAGAAGCATTAACAAAGGGCCAGGTTGTTACTATCACAGGCATTAGTGGTAACACAACTGTTGTTTCTAAGGCTGATGCTAATGTTGCTTCATTAATGCCAGCATTTGGTGTTGTTGCAGCTAGTGCTAGTGCTAATAACCCAGTTAATATTTACACCTTTGGTATTATGTCTAACCTAACCACCAATTTAACTGGTTGGACCATAGGTGATTCATTATATGTATCAACGACTCCTGGCGTAATGACTAATGTGGCGCCAACAGGTTCTGGTTCACAAATTCAAAAGATAGCAAAGATTACAAAAATTCATGCATCTACTGGTTCTATTGATATTACAGGTGCTGGTAGAAGTAATGCTACTCCTAACCTTGATGAAGGTAGGTTGTTTGTAGGTAATAGTTCTAATCAATCAGTTCAAGGTGATGATACCCTTACTGTTGATATGGCTAATAGTCAAATAAATGTAGCAGGTAATATAACACTAACAGGGACAGTTGATGGCCGTGATGTTGCAACTGATGGGTCTAAACTTGATACTATAGAAACTTCTGCAACTGCAGACCAAACTCTAGCGGAAATAAACGCTTTAGGTATAACTGCAACAGGTTTATCAGGGACACCGAATATAGGCGTAGGAACTATATCATCCGGTAATATTACAACGACTGGTTACCTAAGAGGCCCTGCCAATTTTGTTATTGATCCAGCTGCTCATGGTGCTAACTCAGGCACAGTTGTGATCGCAGGTGATCTTCAAATAGATGGTACAACCACAACTATTAATTCTACCACATTAACAGTAGACGATAAGAACATTACTCTTGCAGGTGGATCTGCAAATGCTGCAGCTGCCAACGGGGCTGGACTTACAGTTGCTGGAGCAAATGCTACTCTTACATATACATCAGCTAATGACGAGTGGAACTTTAATAAAAATTTAGTAGTGGGCGGTAAAGAAACAACTGCTTCTTTTCCACTTATGGTTAAATCAAATACTGATCACAAAGGACTTCACATAGAAGAAAATAGTGGTGCTGAAAGTTGGCAGATGGGTGTTAATGTTACTGGTGATTTAAATTTTTATAATTCTGGTTCTGCTACTCCTTCAATTACTTTTGAAGATAGTGGTAATGTTGGTATCGGAACAACTGCTCCTTATTATAAACTTGATACTCGTTTTTCTAATACTAATACTAC
>TARA_R110002153_G_scaffold372_2_pt1 | contig 48183 bp, 32 predicted proteins | sample TARA_R110002153 | Tara Oceans TARA_R110002153 (sample SAMEA4398193) | marine metagenome | biome: Polar Biome; feature: [SRF] surface water layer (ENVO:00010504); material: water (ENVO:00002006), including particulate matter (ENVO:01000060) such as... | depth 5 m | reverse complement strand
GGTTTTCTTATTTGAGCAAAGGCCATGTTTGCCGCTACTACTAATGCTATTGCTAGTGGGTCAAATACGAATATAATAAGTAATAAAAACCAATTAACAACTTGGTTCATTGGTTGACCTGTGGTTTCAGCTAGGTATTTTAATGGTCCTAATTCACTTTCTGCCTCATTTGACACTTCTTTGTCTAGTAACGCTATATCAGTTTTATTAATGGAGTCCATTACAGATTCTATCTTAGTATTGATGTTGTCTCTGTCTAAAATTGTAGTTTTTAGTTCTGCTTGTAAAGCTCTTCTTGCTGAAGAAGACGATGTTGTAATAACTGTTTTAGAATTTTCATCCCAATACGATACCGATGTTGGACTTGATAATGATATTCGTAAGTTTGAAATTGACTTATTTATTTGGGTTTTCTCAATAGTTAAGTCTTCCTTTGATTCTTCAAACCTAACTTGTTTCTGATTAAGTATTATTAATGATTTATCTAGTAACTCAGATTGGTTAGCAGTTGATTGGTAGGCTCCAGATAAAAATCCGTATATCCCACCTGACGTTATAATCATCAAAATAAAACATGCTATTGCCAAGTAGGTTCTTAACCATTTATTTATAGTGTCCCAGTATTGGTATAGTAGGGATGCCACAACTAGTTTGGCGAACTCCAATGACCCCGCCATTATAATTACTTGTGTGGATGCTCCAGCAAATAATTTACTCAAACCAAATACGGAATAGAAAGCTGCTGACCCCGAAACCGCGAGAGCGGACAAAGTTATTAATATGGGAAATAGTCTTTTTTTCATTTATCTTTTAATGATAAATATTAATCTGTTAGGTATTCTAACAGTTGGTAGCTGTCATTTCTTAATTTACGTAAAGCTTTTTCTTTAATTTGTCTCACCCTTTCTTTTGTGAGGGATAACCCGTCACCTATTTCTTGTAGTGTCATAGGGGTGTTTTGTAGACCATAATAATCTATTATTATATTTTTTTCCCTTTCATCTAAACTAGACATTAATTTAGTTAATTCGTCTTTTAAATTTACTTCGTGAGCGAAAATATCTTCTGGGTTATCAGCATCCCTGTTTTCTAAAATATCAATTAGTGTATCCCCTTCATCATTAATAGGTCTGTCGTAATTTATTGTTTTTGGTAATAGGGCTAACTTACTATTTAATTTTGTTATCTCTTCACCAACCTTCTTTTTTTCTTTATGTAGTTCCTGAATTATATTTACTGGAAGTCTAATTGTTCTAGCGTGTTCATTAAGTGATTGTAAAATAGATTGTTTTACCCACCAAACAGCGTAAGAAATAAACCTAAACCCCTTTTCCCACTTGAAGTTATTAATTGCTTTTAGTAATCCATAGTTACCCTCCGCTATTAAATCTGCTAAGTCGACCCCCTGTCCTTGGTAGTCTTTTGCTACACTTATCACAAACCTTAAATTGCCCTCTAACAACTCTAAGTGTATTTTTTCTATTTCTGCTAAAGATAGTTCATTACTTAATATCATTTTAGCTAATTCTTTTTCTCTAACTGGTGTTAAGATTTTTCTTTTTCTAACATCTTTTAAGTATTGTGAAATCTCTGCCTGATTTATAAATGTATTTTTTGTCATGTAATTAATTTTTATTTATTAAACGTTAATTTAACTATTATATTACAAATAGTATACCATTATAGTTTTACTGACTTTTTGTCAGTTTAAACAAAATGGATTACAAAGATACAAAATAAGTTTGGTTTTTATACTACTTTTGGTAAAGTATTTTTAAAGGCTATACTAGGAACGGTTTAAGTACTTTTAATACATTTTCTGATGTTACGTCATTCATACACAACCCATCATCACAATTAACAGTACCTTGTACTGAAGGGATATAGGTTGTCTTACCTTCTGAATCTTCTATTATTAATACAGGGGTAAACCAATTAAAACCATTATTTTCTCTTTCAGCGTCTATAAAGTCCCACCTATTGTTGTTATTAGTTTCAGTTCCTTTAGTTATAGATTTATTTGAAAAAGAAATATTATTATTTTTTAAAATATCTTTTAGTTTAAAGCAATCTTCACACTCATTTTCGGTAAACATTGATAGTTTGTAGTCTCCTGTATTAAATTTCATATAATTTTATTTTTTGGGAATGTTATTTTACTAAATATTATTATATTTTTTTAAAAAATCAAGTTCGTCTTCGGTTAAACTTCCTATACCCTCATCTATTATTTTATCTAAAACCTTATCAACATTTAAGGGTCTTAGTTTATTTTTACTTAGTTTATTAACTATTGGGTTTAATAGTACGTCCTTAAGCCTGTTGACTTTGTTGTCCATTAAATTTTTTAATTGTTCAGTTAGTGCCTTTGCCACTCTAGGGTCAATATTTAATTGTGGTATTGTGGGGCCATCACCAAATAGATGACTCTCTAAGTTCTTGTCTAACCTATAACCTAATTTTCTAGGTTTAGGCATTAAAAAATAAGTACTAATATTAGGTTCTATAAATTCAGTTAGTATCTGGTTTATGTCTTCGAATGATAATTCTGACTTTAGACACATTATAATTACTTTATCTCCGGTAACAAAGGTAAACTGGTTTGTGCTGACGATAGTTTCCATAACGTCTCTTATGTTATCCATTAAAGGAGCATTTTTTTCTATCGTGTCCCAATTACCAAACATAAATAAAAGGTATTTTTTTATCCTAGGTTTCATACATATAAATATTTAAATAAGTTGTGAAATATTATTATCTTTCTTTATTGTTATTGTGTTATTACCCCACTCCCTAACTAATGGATTGTGTGTGATAAGGAATACATTTTCAAAATAATCTTTAATCCTACTAAAGAAAACCCCAACCTGGTCTAAATTTTCATTACTAACTTTACCTAATACTTCGTCAAAAACAGTTATGTTGGGCCTTGGTAGACATGATACTTTGGTCAATACTGTTCTTATCGCTAACGAGGATAGTGTTTTTTCAAATCCACTACCGGCAGATAATAGTTTTTCTACTTGTGTTTGGTTGTCCACCATCCAAAACTCTACTTCGTTTTTTTCGTTTACCCTAATTTCTACCATAAAATTTGTTACGTCAGACAATAACCTCATTAACTCGTTATTTAATTTTGGCACTACTGATTTAACTATGGTTTTAATTATTCCGTTTTTACCAAAAACAGTTAGGTATGCACGAAATACCCTTTCAACATTATTTTCTTTTTTAATCTTTTCTATCTTTAGATTATTATCTAATACAGAATTATTTAATGTTTCTACTTTATTTTTACTATACTCTATTTCTCTAAATAGATTTTCTTTTTTATTATTTATAATGTCTATTTCTGAACTAATGGTTAAAATTTTCTTCTCTAATTTAATATTGTTTTCCAACCTTTCCTTATTACTTTTCCATTTAGATAGTTTATTTTTTAATTTACTAATTTCTAAATCTTTTTGTCCCACCTCCAAAATTAATCTTTGTTTTTTTAACGTCTCTTTTTCATGTTCATCAAAAATTAATTTTTTCATAGTTAAAGTTTCAATTTTAATATCAAATAAGTTTAATTTATTTTCTTCTAGTTCAATATTCGTAATTAACAAGTCTATTTCCTTCTTTAATCTTTTTATCTCTTCTCCATGGTCAACATTTTTAAGTGTTTGTTTACACATAGGACATATTTCAGATTCTATTAAATTTTTTAATGTGGTTTTTAAATTTTTTAAATTTGTTTTATTTTTTACTGTTTGTATATGTAGTTCACCTCTTTCATTGTTTTTTTTCCTTAATAGTTCTAAATCAACCTCGTCTGGGATTTCTTCATCCCCATAGGCTTTTAACTTCTGGTTTAATTTTTCTAAACTTTGGTCCTCTTCTGTAATTTTTTCTTCTATAAGTCTAGGGTTAACATTTTGTATTTCTTTATCTATGTCTGTTATTTTTTCACTTATAAACTCATCCCTTAAATTATTTTTTTTACCTAATTCAAAAACATACGTTTTTAAATTTTTATCGTTAATTATATTGTCTTTTTTTAATTTTTTAATTTCTTCTGTTTGATTCTCTATGTCTTTTTTTAACTCTTCGATATTATATACGTTGGAGATTAGTGTTTTTGACCATTTACTATACATTTCTTTACAGGCTGTTTCTTTGTCTTTTAAAACTTCTAAACCTATAAACCTACTTAGGACGTTTCCTCTTTCTGTTGGTTTTGATTCTATGAGTGATTCTAAGTTTGATGCTGTAGTTAAAACCGTGAGTAAAAAATCATTCATTGTACCTATAGATTCTTTAATAAATTTTTCGGTTTCTCTTCTTTGTTCCCCAGTAAAATTTTGTAGACTACCATCAGATTTTCTTTCCAAAAATTCTAGACTAGTACTAACAGACCAATCACCTTTTTTTGTCTTTTTTCTTTTTATTTTTCTAACAATTATATAATCACGACCATCAATTTCAACCTCCCCCTGAACAAAAACTTCGTTAGATTTTTTAAACCTATTAAATATTTCAATAGCTTTAGTGGTTTTTGTGGTAGTGTTGAAGAATAAGAATAGTATTAGGTCTACCGCTAACACTGACTTACCCCCAAAGTTAGGTGGGTTAGAATCTATAACTGTAATACCCCCTAATTTTTCGATATCTATATAGTTATTATCACCGAAAGATAAAAAATTGGAGAATTTAATATTTTTAATATATACCCTTTTGTATTTGGTATCTATTTCTAGGTTGTCCGCTAATTCAGCGTTTACCTTATCATCCAATCTTTTTAATAAATCTATATCAACACCCATGTCGTTAGCCATAACAAACTGAGACATTAGATTTTTTTGGTATGTCGTATCTAATATGTTTTGTTCCAAATCTAAGTCCAGTTCTTTACCTGTTTTTCTATCGACACCCCTTGTTAAAATGGTAACATTTTTAGAATTGTATTTATTTTGAAAATAGCTTCTAACTCTTTTTATCCTTTCTTGTGTAAAGTTTTCCGGGATGTCTTCCCAAGTAACTTTAATAAAAGGATTTTCTAAATTTTTTAATTTTCCCATATACTTTTTTTTATTTTAGTAAAAACATTTTTAAAGTTAACTTCATCAAGTTTACTTTTGTCACTATCAACATATTCTTCAAATTTTTTATTTTTCCATTTTTCTAATTTACCATATAGTTCACCATTTTTATTTTCTTTAATATCTCTTAAATATAAATCCATTTCTTTAGCACTATTAGGTAGTAAAAGTTCAGACAATTCAGCTGGTACTCTTTCTATTTTCCAATGGTCATGTACATGTCTTATACCTAAATTATCGGATATTTTTTTTAAATTTTTTATGTAAATAGATTTGTTAAATATAAGCATTAAAATCCACATTAATGGTGATTTAAAACGTTTTAGGATATTGGTTTTTACTACTTCAATATCGGGATGTTTTAATAAAAAATTATTATGTTCTTTAACGGTATAAAATTTTAATATTTCTTTTTTAAGTTTTGTTTGTGTTTCATTATTGTGAGTTATTAAAACTGTACTAGTACCCCCAAAATGTAAGGAGTTTATCCTGACTTTTTTAATTTTTTTACCTAAATTATATATGGCATTAGATAGTTTTAAATCTTCATAACCAAAGTAATACTCTTCATCGTACCCACCAATTTCCCAAAATTTTTCTCTTTCCATAATCATAGGTGCTTCTTTTAAAAAAGATTTTATTTTAAATTTTTTGTGTGGGAAGGTAGTACATAGGTCTGGACCCACAGCGTATATTTCTTCTGATAGATTAGACGTTGTTTTTAATACCCAATTGTAGTCTAATATATCCACATCATCATGAAAAAGAGCTATGTAATGTTTATTTGTATTTTTTATAGCTAAATTATAGGCTTTCGGTACGTGGTATGGTAACGATTTAATAACTTTTATACCTTTCATTTTAAAGTTTTGGTCTGGTCCATTATCAACGACTATGATTTCTATATCCCAATCTGTTAAATGTTCTGTAGTTCTTTTAATACTAGGTATTAGCCTTTCTTTAACAAATAGGTCATTTAAACAGTTTAAAACAATACAAGATATAGTTTTACTACCAACCATCATTTATAATTTTTACTATTTTTTTAATTTCTTTTTGGGTTACCCACCAACCTACAGGTAAACATATCATTTCTTCGACCATCTTATCTATGTTAGGTAATTTGGTGACGTACTTAAATACACACGAATGTTTATCATTTCTTTCGTGCACTCTACTAACCATTATATTATTCTTATCCATTTTTTCTATGAATTTTTTTTGGTTTTGTACTTTGATGGTGTAAACCCAATAAGAAGGGTTATTTTTTTCATTTACATTTATTAGTTCTATCTTAGGATTGTCTTTCAGGTTTTCACTATAATACTTTGCATTTTTTCTATTAACTTTAAGTAATTTATTTACATATTTTAAATTTTCAATACCTACTGTAGCACATACATCATTCATATGAAATTTAAATCCCCATTCAGAAATATTACTTTCACACCTAAAGTCTTTAGTATTGTTATCTCTGTCAATACCATACCACCTCATAAGTCTTGCTTGTTTTGTTAATTTTTTGTCTGGAAATATAATACACCCACCATCAATACTAGTTATGTGTTTTATGGCTTGGAAACTATGTACTACTATGTGACTATTTTTTAAATTACCTAACTTTTTTCCTTCATATTCGGTACCAAATGCATGTGCAGCGTCTTCTATTATTATAGGTTTAAATCCATATTTTTTTTCTGAATATGTTTTTATTTCTTCTATTTTTCCTAAGTCTACAGGGTTACCACCCCAATGAACTAGAATTATAATTTTAGTTTTTTCTGATAGTTTGTTTTTTAGGTCGTCCAAGCACATGTTACAGGTATTCTTATCTACGTCTACCCACTTTAAATTTAAGTTATTGGCGAGTACTGGCCAATTAGTTGCTGTACACGTTAAAGGACAAGTTAATACCTCGTCACCTTCTTCCACCAAAGGCCAATTATATTTTTTATAACCATGAATATTATTCTTAACTAAATGTATTGCTAGGTGTATTGCTGAAGTTGCTGAATTAGTGGTTATTAAATTTTCACAACCCGTATAATTCTTTAAGTTTTTTTCGAATAACTTTACTTGGTCACCTTCACCGATAAAACCAGACTCTAAAACTTTTTTAACTTTTTCTGGTGCGTAAGGTGACATAAAGACTTTAAATAATGGTATGTGAGTTTTATCCATACATAAAATATAAAGTATTTTGTGTTGTAAATCAATCTATAGTATACCGGGACCTTTGTCTATTCTGTTTTCTTCAAACCACTCAATGATGGCGTTTATAGCCCACACAGAACCACTGGCTAACATTCCATCAAAAAACCAACTAGTGTATGGTATTATTGTTAACTCTAGTGTGGGGGAAAAGAATGTTAATGAGAATAGGAATCCTACCCAGGTTGAGGTGCACATCATACATTGTATTAGGTCACCAAAAAAGGTAGACTTTTTTATTAAAAATTCTCTAAGGCTTTCAAAAATGCTACCAAACACTAGTATGTTTGACATTCCGTAAGCGGCTATAATCCATATAAATATTTCCATAATTTTAATCGTAATAAGTGTCGTTTAAGTTAGATGACCTAAGGTGTTTTGTTCTTCTGTTTACTGTTACGTTTTTGAAGTGTTCCAGTATATCATCTTGTTCTTTTATTTTATTTTTTTGTTCGTCTATTGTTTTATTTTTTACTTCTATTTCTTTTTTCATTTTTTCCAACTCTTCAATTAGTTGAGTGTCTTTAATTTCCTTTGTTACAATTTTTTCTATTATAACTTCTTTTTCTACCGGTATTTCTATAATGATTTCTTTTATTATTTCTTTTTCTACTGGTACTTCCTGTATTTGTGATTTGGGTAGGAATGGTGCTATACCATACTTATCTAATGTTAACCCATCCTTAGCACATTTAATTATAAAATCATCAATTCCCTCAATTTCATTTAACTGACAGTAGTCTTTAAATTCTTTGTTTTGTTGTTTATTAAGCATTGGTTAAAATTTCTTTTTCTTTTTCGATATCTTCTATATCCTTTATCTTAAAATTAAGATAAGGTTGTGCATTATCAATATTAAAAAACTTATATTTTTTTGTTTCTAAGTTATACAACCCATATCCATGATTTTTTATACTTTCTCCAAAGTTTTGATTTATCATAGACCCTATCATGTATGCTTTTTTATTTCCTGGTATTTTAAAGGTTTGTCTTTTGTGTATGTCACCAGCGAAAACAACATCACACCCATCAAAAATCTCAACATTATACCCATCTTCAAATTCAAAACCTATATCCGTATACAAACCTATTATTGGTCCATGGAATAAACCTATTTTGTGTTCTTCACAACTTTCTGGTATGTCTGGTTTAGTGTTGTGTGTTAGTAACGAATACACACACCATAGTACGTTTTCATCCTTATAAGAACCTTTATCTTTATAGTATTTTATATTAGGGTTATTTAAACTATCTACAACTGGAGAAATAGCATCAACCCTATCTAAATTATTTTCTAAAAAATCGTGGTTACCTATAATGTAGACACATTTACATATTTTTGCTGTTTCGGTCATAAACCAAGACATTAAATTTATTAACTCTGGTGTCATTTGATTTTTAGAGTGTACGAAGTCCCCAGTAAAAACAATTCTATCTGGTGACAATTCTTCCCATTCTTTTAAAGCCACCTCTAGAATGTTCTTATCTCTAGTATGTTGTTTATATAGTTTTAAGTGTAAATCCGAATAATGTATTATAGTTTTTATTTTCATTCTTCGTCTTTATAAACTCCTTTTACAATATTTTCTTTAAGTCTTAAAAATATTGCTAGTAAAACCAATGTTACACACAAATGTAAAAAACTATTTGCGGCTAAGTAAATTAAGTAGGTTGTTAAAAACAAACCCACTAATATAATTCTAAGATTTTTATTTATATTCAACATCATAGTATAGATTAATGGGTATTTATCTGCCCACTTTTGTTTGTCTTCGTTGGGTTCGTAATGTAACCTTTTGTCATAATTAGTTTCTGGAAAATATTTTATTGTAAACCAAAGACTAATACCACATACAATAGTGGGTAAGAAATTAACTACGAAAAAATACCAGGATACTATAAGTAGGAGCGATACATTTATTATATTGTTTATCGTTTTAGTACTAATTATTGGTCTAACTAATCTATCGTATAAACCTTTTGTAACACTCTCAGGGTTGGGTCTTAGTCTTACCGTCACCTCAAAATCTAACCCGTATAACTCTTCTAGTATTTTTAGTCTGTGATTACCATTTGTAAGTGTGTATCTTGGTTTAGTGTCTTCACTTTTTAAATTTTTATAGACATCCATATAGGTAAAATCTTCCGGTTTATAACCATTATTTACAATACTTTTTTTCAAACTACCCCAACCATAAAGCCAAGATTTAAAATTTGGTTTTTTATCACCATATATGGGGGACCATATGTCTTTTACTTTAACTTTTATTAAATTATTCATTTCCCATTATTTTTAATATTTCTCCTTTAAAATCGTAGCATTTTATAATTTTATAAGTGTCGTTATTTTCATTAAACCAGACTATGTAAGAGTCACCCAATTCTAATGTAGTGTTTCGTTCTACTATTAATTTGTAAAACGATAATTGTAGTGAGTATGTGTTTAATTCACAAACATCTAGGTGTGATAATGGCTCTTTAAATTGTTGCCATTTGTTTTTATCTTTTATAGCTTTATTGGTTTTCCAATCCCAAATTTCTAATTTCTTAGACTTTTCGTTATAGAATAGTTGGTCAATCATTCCGGTGACACCCCATTCAGCATCTCCCACTACCACCTCAGCTCTTACAGGTATTAATTTACCAAATGATTTATCGTAAAACTTTTGAAACATTTTTTGTAGGGTTATTACGGCTTTTTTACAGGTTAACATGTTATCTTCACCACCCAATACTTCTGTTATTTTATGTTCTGGGAATGGGAATAACTTGTTGGTTAGGAAGTTTTCCGCGTACTCATGAAAAGCTGAACCTTTTTCACAAGAAAAATCTGCTTTATATTTCCATTCTTTTAGTATCTCTTCTTTACTAATCCCTCTTTCATCTGCCTTTTTTTGTGACCAAAACTCCTTATCGAAAGGATGTTTATAATCGGATAGTATTCCAGTTACCGATTTTGTTTTAACCCCATCTAAATAATAAATGTGTTCTTTATCATGAAACTTAATATTATTAAATTTAGCTAATTCTTTTGTTATTTTCATTTTATAATAATGTTATTTCTTTTAGTCCTTTTATACCACCTAACTCACCAACATCTTTATCTTTTGGTACTTTTATTAATTTTATCCTACCTATTAGTTTTCCACCGTCTAATTTTCTATACAGTTGTTGTGCGTCTTGCCAAGCGTCACCATCCAAACAAATTATAATATTTTTTTTACAATAATCATATAATTTATTCCAAAGTTTATCACTTACATTTTTTCCTAGTACTGGTATTGAGTTGTTAATGAAGAACATGTCGAATACGCCCTCTACCAGATAAACGTCTTCATTCCAATTTATATGATGTTCATTAAAGATTATTTTATCCTTTTCTGCTTCTGGATTTTTATACTTATTTTTGTGACCAACATAAGACCTAGACACAAAGTAGTTTATTTCACCACATTTATCAAATGATGGGATTATTATCCTTCCTCTATATTTTCCTTCGGTAGTGTAACCAATAGAGTATTTTGTTATTATTTCGTTACCTATATTTCTTTTTCTTAGATAATTATAAGCTTCTTTATATGGTATAGTTAATTTATTCCCTTTATTAAATGAAATGTACTCTTCCGGTAAAGTAACATCTTCGTATTTTCTTTTTTTAGTTTTTATGAAGTCTCCACCTATTAATTTCCAGGTAGATTTATTTCTTTTATTTCCCCATTTTAAAAATAATTTATTTAGTGACCCGTGGGTTGCGTAAGTTTCTGAACACGCCCAGCACTTGTAAACTCCTTGGTTGTAGTTTACCTCAAAATTACCTTTTCCATCACCCCTATCTAAACCTTTTATGTCATATGAACAAACCGGGCAATCAAAGGATATCTGCCCTTTGTTAGGGTAGTGTGAGTTTACCTCACCAAGTACATCTTGTAGCAATTCTAATAATAGTGGGTTGTCTTCCATATGTTAAGTATATGGAATATTTAATAATTAATCAATTACCAAATTTCTTTTTGTTTCATAGCACCTAAAACACAAGTGTAAGCGTCGGCCATGTCAAAATTTTCTTTTTTAAGGGTATTATTTCTTGTGTAAGCCCAAGTTAAATGTGGTTCTTTATTGGAGACTTGTTGCCAGATAATCTGTTTTTTATCACAACCAACATCATACTTACCGAATAAAACTTTTCGTCCTTTGGAGTTTTCAGCGTATAGATTTGGGAATGCAAATTTTCTAGAGTTGTATGTAGATATGTATTCTGGTGTAATACCTAACACTTCATAGATAATTCTAGTTATAAAGGAATTATACCTCATTAAAGTAGCTACAGTTCTAATATTATTAGAGTTCATAAGTGGCTCCTCAATTACAACTTGTGTGATACCTACATTAGTATAGTCAATTAGTTTATTCTTAAACTGGTCTGTTTTTTTTAACATTTCCTCTATCTTACTTTCTGGTGTTGGTTTTATCTTAGGGGAAAAATGTGTTAGTTCTAGTAGTTCTCCACTCTGTGAGTCGAACAAAGCCCACCCTATAGTTTTTGTAGATACGTCTAAACCTAAAATTTTAGGTGAATTTCCAATATTCTTCATATATAAAATATTAGAATTTTAACTTCAAAGTCAAGGTTACTGGTGTATTTTTAGCTTTTTTAATCGGTCTATCTGGTTTTGCTATACCTAACAATCTATTTTGTGCGTCATATAAACCTATTTCAGTTATGTATGTGGAGGTAACGTCTGAAATATCCCAAACTTGATTTACCTCCCCAAATGGTGTTATAAACTGTATTCCAGTATCAGTACCTCCCGCTCCATAATTCGGTGCTTCTGCACTTGACGCAGTTTGGTTTTCGGTTATGTAAAATTCACCAGAATTGGCGACTATATTAATTGTAAGTTGTATTTCTCTTTCAAAAGAATAGTAGGTACAAGAACCTGATGTGTCCGCTGTAAAGAACACTTGAGTAAACGCTGACTCAGCTCCCGTATACCCATAGTCAATTGTTGTTGCACTAGTACCTGACGCTGAACCTGAAAATAAAAAATTTTGTACTATGGTTGGGTCGGTTAAAACTATAAATCCTTTATCCAAGTAACATATCCCAACTGGTTTGTCTTGGGATTGTGCATAGGCTTTAGGTGTGTTAGATGAAGATACAGTATCGGTAAATCTAAAATTATCAACACCCCCATCAATATATGCCGTTGGTATTACGTTTTGTTGCCATCCACTTGACCAGTTTGTAATGGTGGTACTGGTACCTGTTATTTCTGGTCCTAGAATTTCATCTGTAAATAAAAAAGCTACATTAGAGGACTGAAGACTAGGATTTCCTTTTCTATTACCTTTCATAGTTGGGTTACCAAAAAATTCAGCGTTTAAAGAGTTGTCTGATGAAAATGGTTCTGGTTCGTAATAAGAACTATAAAAATCTAAGGTGTTACCAACTTCACCACCCCTATATGTCCCACCCATAGGTAATGTTAATTTAATGGTTCTACCATCTATCAATTCACCGTAGGTATTTGCTCCTATGTCTACAACCACTACATTTTCTTGGTTTAATCCACTGAATCCAGTTCTTACCCAAGAAGAAGCAAATGACTCACATTGAGCAGAAGTTGTTGGGAGATTAAATGACGAGAACAGGTTTGAGAACGGTCTTCCGTTAGACGGGTCTCTTTGTACCGCTGTAAATGTTAATGAAGTACCAGTGGTTGTTGTCCATCCATTTCCTGACCAAGGTACTAATGTTGTTTCAATAAATTTTTCGTTCGGTTGTATTTTTTTAAGTTTTCCCATTTTAATTCCAATTTTTATAGTTAGCTGAGCCAGAGTTTATGTCTAAAGCTAAGGACGTTCTACCAGGAAAGTAAAGTTTTATCATATGAAAAGGACTAGCCTCACTCATATTATTTCCATTACTTTCAATTCCTGGAAAAACACTTTTTTTAGTTAATTTTCCATTACCAGGATAATCAACAAACATTATTTTACCACTATCGGGTGAACTTATAACTGATAAGTACTTAGAAGTTTTAAATCTTGCACTGTACTCACCTGGTGTACCAAAAAAAGGTAACCCGTTTCCGTTAGTAGAGATTATATCTTGATATCTTTGTCTACCACCCTTTACGATTTGTGTGTCGAAATACATAATAGGTAATTTATTTACCTTTCCACTATTTTCTGTGTAATTACTGTTTTGTCTATACCAATTTAATGCTTTTATATTCATAATTTTAAATTTCTTGTCCTGTTATTACTTTTCTAAATAATGCATCACCACCACTAGTTGTCCATGTGGTTGAAGCTCCTGATGCGTACCCAAAACCTCTAGGGTCGGGTGAAAAAGATGTTTTTGTTTCTCCTGCTGCACCATAAAATTTAAACTCCGCATCGTCATATAACCTATAGTAATTTTGTGATGACACATTATTATATGGGATAGAATCCGTTACAGCTTCTTTATTAAACTTAAATCTTACAGTTACTTTACATGGTGCGGCACTAGGTGAATTTTTTGAGTATATTGTCCAGGTAACTGGTATGGATATATTATAGTGGTTTATGCTTGAACCACTTAGACCACTTCTAAACCCACCACTGTAGGTGTCCGTCATCCAAAAATTATTACTTTGTGAAGCTACACCCACAAATATGTCATCAGCCATTTTCATCATACGTGTACTTAAAGTATAATATGGTTCTGTTTGTGCCGCAACCCTACCGGGGTCCACTACCTTGGCATTATCTTTAGATGGGTTAATACCAAAATATTGACCTGATGACCTAAGTCCTTGTTGGTTTGTGTTCCAATTAGATGTGTACTCTAGACCTCCAACCAATAACCCAAAAGTATCTGATGGGTGTGTGGTGTGAGTAATGTTAATTCCTTTAGCTTGTTGTGCGTTTATGTTTTGATATTTACCTTGTTCTTGACTTAGTCTTTTTAGTTTTATTGGGTAGTATGTTGGTGGTATGTCAGTACCCTTATTAATATTCAGTACTATTCTAGCTGTTGGTATAGTTGTTGTGATGTTAGAGTACCCTAATTCTCCAAAGGTTTCAACATCTACACTTGTTTCCATGTCCACCGCTGTAACAAAACCTATAAAAGCAGTAGTAGTATCATCACTTTCTGTAGCCCACCCAGTTTCTTTATTGGACATATTAAAGGTTGGGTACGGAGCTGTACTACTTTCGTTCCAGTTATTCACACCACCACAATTTAAATATCCCATACTAAACGCTTCAAAACCAATACCCGCAGCACCTGAACCTGTGGTATACCTATTACCATTATTATTTAATGAAGGTGAAAACACCAAAGAGAACGGCGAAGCAACGTTTAACCCTTTTAAGTATGTGTTAGTGAAGTCTATACCCATATTCTCACCTCTCGGCATAAAGGCTCCTCCAGCTAACGATAAAGCGTTATAGTAACTAAAATCTTTATAAGGGACCATTTTAATATCTTCACTATTAAAATTAGCACCATCGTAAACTTTTACCGAATCCCAAAAATCCAAATACTGACTAATCCCAAATTCAGATAAATCGTTTAAAAAGGAATTATAGTCAGAACTAGTTAAAACATTTAAAGTGTCGTTAAAATAATTATCTAAACTACCTTCTATTGTTGTTGGGTTGGATGATAGTACATCTTTATGGTCACTAATATATTTTGACGCTAGTAATTTGTTAAGTACGAAATAGTCGTGTAGATAAACATCCAATTCTAAAGTATCTCTATAGTACTTAACACTTCCGTTAGTTGTTTTAACCCCAACTGCGACATAAGTAGTTTCACTACCTTTTACATTCACCCTATTGCTTTCTGGTGATGCCCATATTATGTTATTTTGTTTGTAGCCATTATTAATTTGTTTCCTAAAATTAATTAAATTACCCGTAACATAAGGGAGATAACCTAGTTGAGCTGAATCATTAGTTGTGTTGTTTGTATCTGCGTGTTGTTGGGTATTTCTATAGTCTATATCCCCATCTGAAATAGCAAATTTTTCAAATAAGGATACTAAACTTTTACTTTCTAAAATACGTTTACGTCCTTCATCGGTTAATTGTAACTCTAATGTCGTTGTTGTTGCACTTGTTATATATGCCATTTTTTTTATTCTCTTATTATATAATTATCTCGTTAAACGATTTATTTTAATTTAAATACATGTTATACAATCTCCATTACACGGTGAGTCTTTACCCAAAGAGTCACACAACATACAAAACACGTATTCATCCTTACAATACTCCAATATATTTTCACCATTATTACCCAAACACCTTAAAAAACTGTTTAGGTCTTTAACCCCCACCACACCATCACCATCAAAATCACCAACTAATTCGTTATTCTTAGTTTCGTTGCCCATAAAACTTAAAAAAGTTTTAAAATCATTAATATCTACGTATCCGTCTTCGTTGAAGTCGGCACACGTCAAACAATAAGATGGGAAATAACTAGTTACTGACCCACCAAAACTCCAACAACTATTTTTCATACCTGATGCTGGTATTTCTACTTTTTGGTGTGGTATTGCTTCTTGGTATGCTGACCATAGTGTTGAGTGATTGTAATTGCTCCCAACACTGGTATTGTAGAACTTAATATTACCTTTTTTCATTTCGAATGTGGGTCCTATCATGACAGAAGCTAGTGTACCATAATCACCTGAAAGTACTAATGGGTTACCACCTCTAGAATCCGGTAAATCATAAAAACAAGAACCTGTTAAAGCACTAACACTAGTTCCGGTTACACCACAATCACCAGTAACACTAATAGCGTCGACACAACTACCATTACCAGCAAATCTACGATAATCTATATCTGAATCTGAAAGACCAAATTTTTCTATAGCGTCTAGTAGACTAACTTCAGAAGTTAATACCGCTTTACCATAGTCAGACAAATACATTCTAAGTGTATTTCCAGATAAAGAATTGTTATGTATGTTTAAAAATCCCATTAAAAATCAATAGATATTGTGAATTGTTGGGTCCCAGTTCTTGTGATAGGTGATTGTAATTTAGCGATAGCCATCAAATCTGGATTCCCATTTTCGTTATCAAATAAACCAATTTCAGTTACCCTAGCATTAGCTGCCGGTGAATTAGGATTTGCGTTATTATAATCTACCCATGTTGGGTTTGTTGATTGTGTATACTGATTGTTACCTAGTTGTACCACATGTTTCATTTCGTAAATAGTAGCCATTATATCTGTATCTATAGTACCGTAAAAAAAGTATTCGTCACCAAATTGTAATTGTGTTGGTTGTGTAATACTTGGGATGTTTATGATATTATCTAGATTATATGATGTCATTGCTGAGTAATAGGGACATGTACTAGTACTTCCTGCCGTATAGTCTTCTGTTATCTTAAAGGTATGTCCTACTAATCCTGAAGCTGCGATTTTATCACCTACAGTGTGGTTGGCTAGTTCTGATGTAACATCTCTCATCTCCCAATTAGCTGGGTTAAGAGTATTACCATTAACTACTAATTGTGTTAGTATGTGTATTTCTGTTGCCGTAAATCCAGTACCTAATTCATCGGTAATTAAGTAAGGAAATTCTCTACCTAACGTAAACGCTACATCAAAAGCATTTTCTCCAGGATTCAGAGTTTCTTTAACATAATAATTACAGTGTAACCCCGTTGTCATTCCTGTATTAACTAATAGATAAGTCATATATAGTGTATCCCCCACAAACTGTACGGCACCACCAGTACATCCAGTGGTACAAAGTGTTCCAGCGTTAAACTTTTCTGTTTTAGGTGCTGGTAATGTCCAACTTCTATTAGACTTATAAGACATTGCTGCTAATAATTCTTCATCATCAATTACAACCATTTTATAGTCTGGGAACACTTTACCAACCCTATTAGGGCTTGTAGTCCCACTACCTGAATTATCATCCCATATATTATAATACCTTAAACCATCATCATTCATATTAGGGTTAACGTTGGATTGCATAATATGTGGTTGTGCTCCTACTGGAAATACGCTGAACCCTGGTGGGTCAACATAGAATGTTTGTCCGTAAACCGTTTCATCGCCCATACCAGTACCAACACCTGAACCTGTGGTACTAGTTTTTTTATGCCACATTAACCAAGGTAAATGCATTTTAAAATTACGTGCCTCACCTATAGTGGTTGTTGGGTTATACCCTGCTGATTCTAAAGCGAATTTTTCACCATAAAAATCTGTAGTATTAAGATTTGTGTAATGTATAAATCCAGCACATTTTTGTTCGGAAGGTCTTACACCTCTAACATTATTGTACGAATCGTAATACCATGTTCCAGCGTAATAGTCTTGGTAGTCGTCATAAGATGTGTCACTAAAAGTTTGTCCGTTATCACTTTCTAACCCAAAATATTCTTTAGAACCAGAATAACCACTAGAACCGTATTGGTTTACTCCTTCATATATAGTAGTGTCTACACCCGCAACTGTATGTGTCCAATTAATATTCATATTCCATATCTGTGCGTCAAATTCTGAAACGTCACAACAACTATTAAAAGATAGTGTATCGTTACACCAATAGGTAGATGTATTTGCTGTGACATATATACTATCAGTTGTCATGGGGTCAGCTGAAAATCCAGGATAAACTCTTACCCTTGCAAAAGTTTCAGCGGAATAAGATTGGAACGCTAGATTTGTACTATTATTAAAATCAGCTATATTTCTATCTAATGTTAATGTTATAGTATTACTTTGTTGGTCGGACGCTACACCACCATTATCTAAAACTTGGTAAAATAGTGTGGGTGATGGTGCGTCACACTCTAATTCAAAACAACTACTACCAGATAATTGGTATGTTACAGAAATTAAATCTCCGGGCATCGGTGTGTAATCGATATCAGTATAACATTCGTCACTAAAAAGACTTGTTGTGCCAGCACTTAGTATTTGCATTGTTGCGAGTCCAGTCATAGCTGATGCTGGTGTTACCCAATTTGAGTTCAGTGTGTATTGAAAGTCTACTTGTGCTCCAAAGTTACAACTTGAACCACTAAAAAACCCTCTTGGTGTTGCTGTATTGTACACTTCTTCGTATCCTGGTTGTGGTATTGTAGGTCCAAATGTATCACCACTTGCAATACCATCTTGTAATGGGTATTTTACATGTCCCTTATTTTTTGCTGGATAACCTAGTAGGTTTTGAGCGTTGTGTTCTGCTTGTAAAACATTAGTTCCATCATCAAAGGCTAACGAATTCGAATAACAATCATAACAGAATTCACTGTCACCTATCTGAAATAACCCAATATTTAATTTACCTTCTGATAATTTTTTTCTACCAGCGTCTGTTAATCTGGCTACTATAGCCCCTTGTGTACTGTTTTTAATTATATAACTCATAATTTTTGTCTTTAATAATAAATACCATTTATTTTAATTTGTTTCATTTAATAACTTCGTGTTGTGTAGAATACACTTCTATCCATTACAAAGTTAACCGTATCTGTTTGTGATTCTGTTGTTATTGTTTGGCCACCTATTAGTGGGTAGTACCTTCTAACTAAGACGTAATAGTAATAAGTATCGGGTGTTGGCGGTAATAAAGTAAAGTCTCTGGAGACATTACCTACCGTATTAATATCAATTTTTTCTATTAATTCTTGTACTTTATTACCTAAAGAATCAAATAGTCTTACAATTACTTCTTCTACTAAATTATTATCTTTAATGTAGGAGATTGGGATTACCGGTTCTTTAGTTACTGGTGTTGATATTACTTGGTAGATTGTTTTATAAAATAGTACTATGGTGTCCCCACTATTGTATGTGTTGACCTCATTTAATAGTTGTACTGATTTATCACCACTTTTTACATAGTCTTTATTTTCTTGTTGTGTCACACCGTTTATAGCTAACCCTATCGCTCCTAATGATTGTCTATCTAAATTAATGTGATAATAATCATTTTCATTGTATATGGTTTCAGTTTTTATTGTTGTGACAGTTTCAGGTATTTCTATAAATTGTGTATACCCACCACCATTAGCATCATACATAAATTGTAAACTATCACCAACTTGTACTGTTTCTGGGTGGAACCTAACACCCCTACTATTTTCATAAAATATATAATCACCATAATCATTACTTGCACCACCACCAAATTCATAACCCGTTGGTGTTGTTGTACCACTTATACCTTCTTTTAAAGTTATACCATTTACTGTAACAATTGGTCTACTAGCTACAGGTGATTGTAAGGTATAGTAAAAAGTAGATGTGGCGTAAGTTGTCGCTGTAGTATCTGGTATATCACCAGAACCACTAAGTAACACATAATTCTCAATCCTTAGTACTGGACTACCTACCACTGGTACATCAAAACTATCTAAATATAATTGTGGTGTCGGTGGAGTTTGGACCACAACCATATAAAAATCTTTATCAGCATCTATATTGGTAGACGTTGGGTATTGTGCTGTATCTAACCAAGTATCGTTTGTAGACTTTTTATCTTTAAATAAGTAACTAGGTCTTATTATGAACTCCCAAGATGTACTTGTTGATAATCCGGATAAAGGCATAAAAGTTTCGGCACTGTATACTACTGATTTAATGTTCTTGTCCATGTATGCTGGCATTGTATCAAATATTGCTTCGTAGTCAGCTAATGGTGCTACTTCTTCAGTTTCAAATATGTAGGGGTATACCCTAAATTTGGGATATAGGTTTTCAAATGACATGTCTTGGTTATTTCCACCAAAATAGAATTGTATATTTTTACCTTTGTCGTTACCCAAGTTATAAACATCTAATATTGGTTTACCACCTCTTTGTGTTGTAACGTTGGTTGTTGCTCTACTTAAACCATTAATTGTTAGTGTTGGATTAGGCATTTGTTGTAAAGATACGTTTACTGTTGGTCTAACTTGTGGTACACCTTTTTGTATTGTATTATATTTTGGTTTACGTTTGGTATTAATTATATTTACTGTGGTTCCAGTACTAGCCGTTATACCTATAGTGTTAGTTGGTCCATCGTTTACGCCACATATAGGACCTTCTAGATATTCATTAAAAGAACCACCACTAAATTGCATATGATAAAACCTACTATCGTCTTGTGAACTACTCCAAAAACCAATCCTTTTAGAACCTAAGTATTTACATAAAGCGTAATTATCCACCCAATAAGGAACTGAGGAGTTATCTCCAACCCAGGTACTTTTGTCTAATAAATTAAAATCTATAGTGTAAGTTGCGTTATATGGATTTGCGTCACCATTTCCTTTTGTTACCGCACCCCCTGAAGAGTTAGCCATAGTATCGGTAAAGTTAATTGTGAAAAATTCACCAAAATTACCATATCTATTTATTTTAACTCTAGTTGCTCCCATGTCAGACCAATTAGTTCCACTAGTAAATGGTGTTTTACTTGGTGTGTTACTTAATACAGTAGTTAGACCATAATTAGTTGTTTCTGAACTACCACAACCACCATTACAATTCCTAAAGTTTGGTGTTTTGTATCTGTGAAACCCGTATGCGTCAGAACCAATATTGTTGGTAATTGTAGTAGTTCCACGGTTACCGTTAAATACCAAATCTAAAGTGTGAGTGACCCCTGTTGGTCCGTATTTACCAGCCTCATCTCTAAAAGAGGCAAGAGAAATAGCTATGGAGTCATTATCTGACGCACTACTTCTAAATGTAGTTTCCCAAGTGTAATTATAATACGAACATAAACTTTGTTTACCTACGATAGCAGCGTTATTACCACTTGTAGCGTAAAGTTGTGATGAACCACCTTCCAACACTATTCCTGTTGCCACCGCTACTGTACCACCTGAAGCAACTGAATAATCACTAGAACTAACATCTTCTATTGTTACCCCATATGTTGTACCTGTCAAACCACTAACCGCTACTGGATTACCGTATATACCATAATCTTGTCTAGGGTCCAGTGTTAACCAAGCAAAACTAGCTCCTTGTCCAGGCCACCAATATAGGTATTTTTGAATTATTGTGTTGTAGTAGAATTTTCCAATATTTGCAACTGTTGCTGCAAGTGTTACCGGACCTAGGTTCCCACCTTCCGTCATATCTATCGCTGATTCACCCAAATACCAATCAGTATTAGTATCTGTCATCCTACTATCTGTTGTACCAGTATAAAACCATACATATGGGTTATTACTGTAAACTTTACCGTCTAAACCTAACCCAGTATCATAAAATTGCATCCCAGTTGCAGGTGCTGGTCCCCAACCAGCAGTAAAAGGCATATCATATGGTGCGTTAGGTATATATGGTGTCCAACTAGTAGAACCATACACATCACCTATAGTCGTTGCTGACAATCTATTTAGGTCCCAACCGGCTGTACTCATGCCATTATTGCCGTCGTTATAGTTATATGGTGTACACCCACTATTATCCGGAGCTATGTTTGTATTCATGGGTCTGTCTTCAATTACACTTACACTATAATTCCCATTAGTTATAGAAGAAAATATATGTGTTGTATCTGCTGTAGTACCGTAATGTGTACTCACGACAGAACCATTTTTCACCAACTCGTACCTAAAACTAGATGTTTCTGTTATAGAATTTGTAATACTAATTTGGCCTAATTTATTAGTGTCTAGTACACAATCGTCGTTTGTTAAGCTACCCACTATAGTTGGTACTGTAAAACCACTTATCTGTAGTTGTGTACTACCGGTATTACCTCTTGAGTCTGTGACGGTGGCTTCATACCATCCTTCACATAAATTTATAATGTCAAATGTAGATGCTGTATAACCATTACTACTACCTGACCAACTAATAGTATATGGTGGTCTAGTATTCGTAGCTCCAGAAACATCAACAGACCAAACTTGCCCATCACACCTACCACTTAATGTATTTTCTACATTATAGTTAATTAAAATTATATTTCCGCTTGATGTTGCCATTGTCATATAGTTATATTATTTTATACCTTTACAAGGTTCTTTATCACTTATACACCTACCCATACTTTCACACCAGTATTGACCTTTACTACAAAGACCAGATACCGAATCAGCAATTCCTTCGGTTATTTCGTAACCACCAACTTTTTCTTTTTTCTCTTCGGTATCATTACTTTCGTATATTGGTGTGTTTTTAGGTGGCCTAACTATATTGGTACAATTATTTACACAATCCTCAAATGTCTCATACCTACCTTTTGAGTCTTTGAAACATAGTCCGTCTTTACAAGAATATCTAGTTTGTACTTCGGTTGGTATTTGTGGTTTACCGCGTGGTTCACCACCACTAGGTTCCACACCACCACCTTGGCTTTTAGGTTTACTACCGTCACCATTTTTGGTAACGTATAGTGTGGATGTGTATGGTGTAATGCTTGGTTGTAGGTTATTTATAACTTGTTGTATATAAACGTTTTCTTTTGCACAATCACCCATTAATTTAGCTTCACATTTTTTATTTAGAGAAAAACAATACTCTTGTGCTTTCATTATACAGTCACCACATTCATTTACTTGTAAATCGTTAAATATATTAGTTATACCATATATCGGGTCTAGTTTTAATGTCGATGATAGTTCTTGGCCACACTTACAATAGTACTTACATTTTGTTTTAGATTCGTTAGTTTCTGGTTCTGGTTTATACTGTGAAAAAGCTGAGACAATATTAACTTCTTTACCTTTTATATTTAACTTCCTATTTAAATTAACCACTTTCCAATCAGCTGGTGTAGTTTTGTGTATTATATCGTAAGTAGATTTTGGTTTTGTGCCATAACATGGTCTATGGAATCCACAATCTGGGGTAACAACAATGAAGTGTTCTAACAAATTACCATAATAATTTTTAAATTTATTATGTATAACATAGGATTGTGTAAGTTGTGGAAAATTAAAGTCACATTTTCCACCATATTCGTCACTATTGTAGGTTGGTATATAAAAACAGAATACTCCGTTATCTTTCATAGCTGTCATACTATAATTAGATTTGGTACTCAGTACGTAGTCTTTTATTGTGTTAGATTCTATCATGCCCTGCCACCTATTTGTTGGTATCTCTGTGGTTACGTCCCAAACTAATTTGCTCTCTGGTGCGGTACTATCTAAGAATGTTAGTTTACTAAAGTTAGTATTATCTACATATGGTGTTTTTATATTACCACATTCACTATCAGATAAATATAAACTTCCGTTTAGTCTTACAGTTTTTGTAGCACCACCCACCTTTAACTCAAAAGGCAATGATTCCTTAGTAGAATCAAAAAATAGTTTTTTATCCACCACAGAAGTAGAAGCTTTTACACCCCTATAGTAAGGTGCTTCTAAAGTACGTCCACTCATATCTAATTTATGTCCTAAGTTTATACGGATAGCTGTAGCACCATCACTTAAGTCATAAAAATTCCCTTTGGATGTTGATGTCCAATCTGTTTCATACCTTAATTGTATTGTTTGCCCACTAATAAGGTTTATAAATCCAGTATCTAATGTAACTGGAATTTGCTTATGGAATATGGTAGATGATGTCATGGAACTTAACACACAACTATTCATCCCACCTGTGGTTAAATCATTGTTATCCACATCTAAAGTCAAATAGTCATTAGCTAAACCATCACTTTCACGACTCCTTAGAACTTGGAATTGTGTAAGTGTGGTACCAGTTCCACCTGTTGAGGAACCTTTTATTATTGAAGCTTTAAAATTAAAGTTTATTATTCCCGTATTTGTTGGTGTGTCCGTGCACACATATTTTTCTCTACCAGAATAACAATTTCTATATTTTTCACCAGAATTAAAAACGAAATTAGTGTCAACACCTACGGTTTCTTTTTCTCCCATACCAGCTTGAATTAGTGAGGTGTTTATCAATCTTTTAATTTCGTAATCGTTACTGGGGTATGTTTTAGTAAACCCTGAAGGGTAGGCTGTTTCTAGGTATTGGCACCACTTAGTATCCGTATACTCAATATTTAAATAAGCTTTGTAGGTAAACCTATAAACACCACTAGTTATCGCAGAATAGGTTAAATAATTATCCACGTCAGATTCGTTAAAAATCAAGGCACCATTATTCCTACCATATGCCTCACTAAAGGTATAAGGTCTATATTGTAAAGTAGGGTCACCTATTAAACTCATTTTTGTTTGAGTTTCAATATTACTGATTGGTATTATGGTTTCAGCTGAAAAGGAGGCGGCACTTAATTGTATATCATATGTATTATTGATTTCATTGCTGTCTTCTGATGTAACCGTAAACCCACTATAAACTTCGTAATTACTTTTTTTGTTATACGTAGAAAAACAAAAATCGTTTACTGAATTTGCACTAATAGGTGCTATAGTATATAAAGCTTTTAAACTATCATGGGATTTATCCGTATGTTCAGCACCCACCATAGCTCCTTTTTCTGGATGTACGTGATAATATCCGACATAATTTTCCCCATTAGATAAATTATATTCATTACCAGACGTGTACAAACCTTTTTCAGTACCAAATTTTTCTGGCCCAACTGCACACTCTTTGTTTGGGCAGATTATTATACTATTTATATCCCCATAAGTATCATAACTAAATCTTACATCATTAAAAGAATTTAAACTACTCCTTTCTACCCATTGTGACAACCTAGAATATGTTCTAGGTTTTATCTCTGAATCACCCACATTATTAGTTGTTAGGTAAGTTTCGACACTACCTATTTGTTGACTTTTTAATTTATCGGTAAACGATTGTAATTGTGTTTTTGTAGCAAATTTTAAAGAGTAGCAGGTATCAGCATCGGCAAAAACTTCATTATTTTGCATTTCATTTACCCAATTTAAAGGGTAAATGTACTTTCCGTTTTTAAAAATTTTGTTAGTTTCTTTTATTTCATTATCTTCAACAAACCTAGATATGTTATACGGTATTTGTATTTTATTTTCTGTTGATAGATTTAAATCTGTTAGGTCCACATTTGTGTCTAGTGGGTTTTCTACGGTGTAGACATTACTACTTAGTAATTCCAACGTTTCAGGTTCACAATTTTGTGGTGTTAATTGTTTTTTGTAGTCATACATTATCTCCCCATTATTTAAATCCTTAGGTTTTAAAGTTAGATAAGTTGTTTTTAGTTTTATATCTGTAGGTTGTGTTGTAATTTGTTTTACCGGATTAATTGTTATTACATCTCCTTTTATAATCCCAGTTTTATCTAAATTTACCTTAAACCCCAATGAGTGAACATATTGTTCACACTTTTCTACAAAAATATCCATATCAAAAGAAATGGTGTTTATTATATTTTTTCTAAGTCTAATACCGGGTATAATCATTTGGATTGCGTGAGATTTTCCAGCAATAATCTTACCAAAAGGTTTTATACTACCTTCTGTTAGGCTAGTATTAAAGTAATTAGGGTGACTTAGGAAAGCTCCTGCTTGTGCACTAATAATTTTTTCAAAACCTAAATTACCTTTAGAGTTTCTGAAAATCTCTAATATTAAAGGAGTGTTAAGTGTACTAATCAAATTATTAAAATTATTAAATTCCAATAGTTTTTCATCAAAATATAAAAATGTTCTTTGTACGTTATTTTCTACTTTTACAATGATATCTACAGGGTAAGTAGTTTTATAAACGAAGTTAAATGAATTTCTTTTACTTATTACTTCTTGTTGGTTTGTCGTATTACTGATATTTCCAGAAATAAAAAAGTTAAACTTTATTTCTTTACCTAAAACCCTCAAATCTATTTTTGACCTATATATTTTTTCCATAATAGTATTTTTTAGTATCCACCTCCACCACCTGATGATGCCCCCCCACCTGATGATGTTCCACCACCTGATGATGTTCCACCACCACTATTAGTATTAGTTGTGGTATTTGTGGATACACTACCCCCACCTCTAGAGGTTGTGTTATTCGAGTTAGGTGTGGTTGTTGGGTTATTGTTATTATTATTTAAATCATAAGTGCTAACCCACCCTAGATTTTTTACACCAAAATCTTTTAACCCGTACACACATAAAAGGTTATCCGTACTTCCTTGTTTTGTAAAGATTGGTGTGGATGTGAATTTTCTTTTATTACTATTAAATTCTCTTGCTAATATTTTTGTTTCAATTGTTACCAACTCACTTCCAGATATTAGAGAAATTTTATCTATATCATATGCCGAAGCGTAGGTGGATATAGGGTTGGTTGTGTTTCCAGTTAATATGTTGTTATAGTATAACGTATTAATTGTTGGTGAGGTCGGTGGTGCGTTAAAACTCATCATCCTAGCTTGGAAATGTGATGCTGGGTATGATGTATACCCTGTCGGGTTTACTGTGAAGTTTGTTGTATACCCACTACTGTATGGGGTTCCTGACATGGAGTAACATCTATATACAAATTTGTCTCTGTGAAAATCTGAATTTTCTACCTTAACACCACTGGTCCATAATGTAGTTGCTGGAACCATTTGTTCAATTATCTTTATCCAATAATCCCCCATTGACTGAGCGTAGTCTACCATCTTAGTATACGTATACTGATTATTAGCACCACAACTCATTTTTAGATAATCTAAATACATTTGTTGCAATACTGGATAACCCCCAGTCTTACCATCATTGATTGTCATCCTATTTTTAACATCTATAAAGTATTTCCAAAAATTATCTCTAAACACTTTAAAGTCTAATTTTTTAGCGTTGATTTGTGGGTTGGTTGAGTCCCAGGTACCCCCACTAGTGGGGTATGGTGGTGGTAGTGTCCCACCACTAAACATACAATTGTATAAACTGGATTGTCTCCAAACATCATAAGTTAAACCTTGCCCTATATTTAAATTTAGGTCAACATTTTTTACATTTAAAACTAGTTTTTCGTGACTGGTTTGGTAGTATGCACTTCTCCAGTACCTATCATTAAAACTATATTGTCTGGTTTCATCTTCAATAGAACATCTGTTTTTTTGAAACATCTCAACGTATCTAATTCTACTTATGAGGTATTTTCTCCATAGTCGGTTTGTACCGGCTGCGGTCAACTCTTCAAATTTAGTAATTAAAAGTTTTTTTCTTCTTTCTAAACCCCCACACGTGTCGTGAAAAACCTTATTTTTAAAATTATCTGGGTCACCAGTACCCAAAGAGAACATTGCCATGTCTGGTTCTATATCTGGTCGGTATATGTCTTGGCCTATTTCTACCCAAGATTTTTTATCGTCTATTATTCTTTTTAACCCAAAACCAAAATACATATGTGGAAATCTCCTAAACCTATCTAAGTATGGTGCTTTAGGGTCGTTAGAAAGTCTTCCTGTCCCCCAAAACCCACCCCAAGTAAAGTTATTAAACTTAGTTACAATACTAGGACTACAACCACTTAGGATTGATTGTTCTTGGTTTATGATTAGTTCTGATTTATGTTCTTCCGTCCTTTCAAACCAACCGGCTCCTCTCTGAAAAAAGAAACTGTTTGTTATTCTAGGTACTGTTGGGTATCCGTCATTGTTTATGGGGTAGTCTGATTCTACGAATGGATTTGTGGTTGTTCCAGTAACATAAGTAAAAGAAGAAAATGGCACACTGTATTTAATTACTTTAGTTGTGTAAGCTCCACCTGAAATACTACTCCAAGCATTATTAAATTTATTTATATCTACCCTAGCATCCGCTAAAACCACATATTCGTTAAATTCTACTAAAGCTTCTGGGGCACCTAATAAACCCAACATAAACTCTATAGATTTTCTAGTACCTTTAGATTTAAATAGGTATCCTGTGTTAAGTAATATCCTTCTATATAATTCAATATCTAATTCTGCTGGTGTGTTACTAATACTTGTACCCGAATATTGTGGTACACTAATACCTAGAACATTATCTAAAAAATTGTCATTATTAAGTGTACTTGGTGTTGACCAACCTAAGGTTCTAGCGAAATTTTTGATTAATTCGTTTGGTATGTTGTTTTTACTATCATAGGTTACATTAGTCATGTAAGCTATACCATCAACAAAAGTCTTAATTTCATCAAAACTTCTACCATATACTTGTAGTGTCTTTTCTATTTTTTGGTCTACCGTATCAAATTCTTTAAGTACTGGAGATGTTAAAAATCTAGATACTAGATTTGTTTTTTGACTGTCTAATTCCCCACCCAAATCCGCTAGTTGGGTTAGGTACTCGGTGTAGGCACTAGTAGTTATGTCTAAATTAATTTCGTCCTGTTTAGGCCAAGTAACTAATGTATTGTCATAGTAAGTACCACCCGCACTAGACTCTTTTATTAATTTAAAATTAGCTGTATATTCAGGTACGATATCTCTATTCATTAAAAATTTATCTACATAATTAAAATTTTTAAACGCGTTATCACTTTCTAGTTTGTTTGGTTTTATAAAGAATGTTTCGGTGGTGGTTGTAGCACACAAGACCAGGTCCATAAATGGGTTACCCTCCACAGTAAAAGTTAGAAATCCTGTTGTTGTTGTTTGTGGTTTAAGGTTTATCACCTTATATTCTATACCACCTATCTCACCCCCAATAGTTAAAACATAATTATTATATTCTGTGGTTAAATTCCTTAATTTAGACACAGTACCGTCAGCTACCTTAATTAAAGTATCCGACCCATAACCGAACATTTCTAAATTATTTAAGATTTGTTCTTTACTAATAGGACTGTTTAGTAATTCACCATTAGTTGTAAATTCTATTACGAATGGGTTTGATATGTGGTCAACATTAACATTGAATGTTGTTTGGTCTGTCCCTATATTATAAGTTATATTGTAAGCGGTGGTATTTCCACTCATATTTAAGGAATTTACCCCATCAATAAATAAAGCTGCGGGGAAAAAATTAACTATGTTTTGTGTTGATACACTTAGTCTCTTTTTTAATGAACCGTATAGTACCAGTTCAGATATATTATTTGTATCTGTGTTGATGTATACTTGGAAATTATTTTTTGTAAACTCTTGTGCTGTTTTTAAATCATCAAAGTCTAGTGATTCGAGTGTAATTGGATTTGAGAATCCTTCTAGTTTTTGGTTGGTGGATAAGCTTCTAGTATATTCTTGGCCAATAGAAAAATTACCCATGGTCATTTGTGATGAACCATCGGTAATTTGGTTGCCAACTAGGTTGTCACTAAAGGTATCACCTCCGTGTCCTGGTGCTGGTGGATATCTAAATCTATTACTAGCCATAAGTTGTTAAACGTTTATTTGGTTAAATACCTTACTAAAATCTATATTATTACCTCTATTTGCTCTAATTTCATATAATTGGTCGTTAAATTGGTCTCTAACTTCATATAAGTTATATTGTTGGTATATGTTATTACTAAAGTCGTATATGGTGTAGATTCCGTCATCTATCGATTTAGACTGGTTACCGTAAAGTGCTATCGCTAATGTATCAAAGTCATGGTCCACCATTTCAACGTCTAATACTACTGGGTTGAAGAATGTATTTGTTATAATGACTTTTTGTCCTGGTTGACCTATAAATGGGATAGCGTTAGGATTGTTAGATGGTGCACTTGTAGGTGTTAATGTACAAAATACTAAATTAGTTTCTGTGTTTGTATATGTATACCTAGGTGCTATTTGATTTGGGTTGGTTAGATTTGCCGCTACTGGTTCACAATAAAAATTAGATGTTACCAATCTAAAAAAGTTATGTATTTTTTCACCGTTGGCCTGCAAGTATTCTATTCTATAACCAACTAATGAGTGTGGTTTAAATCTACTTCTGTAGGCTGCTGGTACATTATTTAGGTCAAAAACCAAACCTTTTACATTAGGTAGTGACGCTAATATACCACAATCTATAATGGTTGTTCTTATCTCAACAGGTCTAATGTAAATTGTGTAAATTCCTTTTTGTGCAAATACGTTTGATGGTAGTTGTAAATCGTACAGTCCACCTAAAATCTCAACACCATTTGCCCCACCTGTATTATTTTGGTGGTAGTGAGGTGTTAGTAGTGTGGTTGCTGGTAATTGTGAAACTACAAAATTAGATGTTGCGTCCCTATTAGGGGTGTAGTGTACAATAATTTGTACATCATCTGGAAGTACGTCAGCCGGTCTTTTTATTCCGTATGCTCCTAATGCCATTTTTAAGGTTGTTTATTTATTTTATAAAACCCATAACCATGTAACTCTAACTCACCCATATTTGGCGTTTGTCCTAGTCTTTGGGGTTTTTCAAAGACAGTTATTTTTCCTCTTTCAATAAATATGTTAGACCTGGTTTCCGGTCTTTCACAAACATTCATTAAAACTTCCTCCTTTGTTAAAGGTGGTATACAACCATTTCTAAAAATTTTTTTAAATCCCATCTATTATTTTATTATAAATATCTAAGTAATAATTTACACGGACTCATTTTGCGTGTAATATTTTTCTTTATATTCTGTTATCGATATTGGTTTACCGTACCTAAAACCTAGCTTTATTCTTTCTGTGTGTTTTTTTAATGGGAACTCTCTATGTATTTCCCATATGTCTTTAATTAATTTTGTATTACCTTTATCACCAAATTTAATAGCTTTAATAGTATGTTTTTTATTTGTATTTAGTGATTCACCTGGTTTTAAACCCCATATATCTTTTTTTCTTTGGAAACTTAGGTCCATCCAAAAATCACAATCTATTAAAGCTACTTCGACAGATTCTAGTAAAATTTCTTTGATAAACTCATAATCCAATTCTTTATCGTTTTCTTGTGTTATAACCATATCTATATCCCAAGTAGGCCAAAAAGGTTTAATATTCATTATCTGACTTGTAAAAGAACCTGTAATATAAAATTCTACTTTATTATACCAGTATTTTTTAGATATTATACTCACCCACTTATTTAGTCTTTCTAGAGTAGGCATATAGATTTTTTTATCAACCTTTATGTAAGCTATTTCATACTTTTTATGTACACCAAATTCCATTACAACCCTATTATTGAAATTGGACTTATTGATGAAGAACCACCAAGTCCACATGAAGTATGTTGACTGGTAACACCACAAGGTAGCCAAGCGGTATTATAAATCGAGGTCGTACTAAACGTACCAGTAGAAGGGTCAGTAAGGTCAGAAATCTGGTCAATAAAACAAGGTGGTGGTTGCATTTGCTTAGCGATAGGGTTATAAATATTGGTGGCTGCTTGTTTTGCTTGAACTGATGGTGGTTCATTGCAAACACCATTAGGCCCAAGACCAAATTCACAACCACAACACCAACAACACTTATCTCCAGTACCTGTTGGGTCTACGTCATATATACACTCACCTAAAGAAAATCCTAAGTAATTAAATATTCCTGCTATGGGGTTATGTGGGAAAGTAACTGGTGTTGGTAAATCATTAACTAGTGTTTGATTACATTCATCACAAGGACTACTTATCACTGGTGTGCACGGTCCGTTAAGAACATTTACATTACATGGTACCCACGTTCCACCACCGACATTTACACCTAAAAGTTGACTTGGGTATCCTTGCCCATCTTTACACATTAGAGGAGCAGTAGCATTTAAAAATAAAGTTTGCATTGTGGTGGATATTATTGGTGATGTTTTTGCTTGGGTAATTGTTGCTCTTACACAACAATAACAACAATCATTATCGGTATCGTCATAAACACAATCATCTATTTGGTATGTTGTATTAAAATCAAACAGTCCTACGTAATTTGCCCCCACCGCTAATTGTGTAGCTAAATTTAGGTCACAATCATCACAACCAGTGGGTGGTGGTGTACATGCAGCATTACAAGCGTTTATTGTAGAGTATTGACCTAGACCTGTTCCTGGGTCATAACAAATATAATTCAGTGGGTCACAATCCCAACTAGGTGGTATTATTACCCCACAACAAGTACCTACTGATTGTTCACAAAGAAGTTTTGATGCGTGTAAACCGTTTATATCTTCTTCGCAATGACAGTCACAGTAACACCTACAGAAATCAACCCCATCTGTAACCCAAAAATCACCACCACTCCAACTTGTACCTTCGTTTATCCCCATTTTAACAAAACAAGTACCTACCGTATCAGTATAGTTAAATGGTAGTGACCAACTGTTGCTTATGACTACCGAGTTAAGGTGGTCAATCACATCACCCCAACTAGTAAACCCATTCGCGTTAAATAGGGAACCAGCAGGTCCAACAATATCAAGGTAGGTGGTATAATTTAGACAATAACCATTACTATCTTCACACTGAGTGTAGGTATATCCAGCAGCTGGTGGACATGGAGATGCGTTACATTGCCCACTTCCGGTATTTGACCAATAATACAACCCAAATTGGTTGTAGTAGGTTGATGGGTTGGATGATACTGTTGCCACTATTCCATTAAGTGCTTGAGTGTCATTAGCTTTATTCCCTATATATATTTTATTTAGTCCACATTGACTTTGTGCTAATGTCTCTGTACTACCACTTGTGTCGATACAAGTCCATAATACTGGTGTTGTTGGTTGTTCGTAACAACATGTGGACGTATCTCCGGTACAAAGTGGTTCACTATTATACCCAACGACAGCAAGTGGGTCCCATATACAAGGGCATACACCAGTTTGTGGGTCTGGGTTTCCAGTATCACAAACCCAGAAACCTGTTACAGGTGGGACACAACATGGTGTTGCGGCCGCTGCTGTATTACAAAGAATTAAATCAGACCAAATACAATTAGCTCCACCAATACAAGGTTGGCAGTAACACGGTCCTGTTTGAGCACATTGACAACCAGAAGTTCCCGCGTATAGTGCATGGAATGCGGTTTCTCCATAACTAGCCATTTCCACCTTAGCATCATCTACACTCATACCCGTATTAAATGTTTGTGGTAAAGATAGATTTGCATTAACCAGATTTAATTGAGCGATAGCATCATTCCAATCAATGAATGGAATGGCATGATTACATCCATTTGCTGCGTTATACATCGTATTATTAATATGACACTTTGGCCTTGTCAAATATATCCCCCCATTACCACCGTATTGAGTTGTGTAATTAGGACAGGCTGGATTAACACCGTTAGGGGAAACAGCCTTTTTACTAACAAATGGCGTATTTGGTGGATAAGTTTGTACTATCCAATCAAAAAATATGAGACACCAATACCACGTACTAGTTCCTGCATTAATACCCAGATTTCCTGGTGCGGTTGTACCTACTGGATTTATTGGAAATTCCAGAGTTGCAGTATCACAGAAGGTATATATTGGTTGTCCCGGAAGACATTCATACATAGATGTAGTAGCTGTGGTAGGACAACTTGTGTCACACGGTATCCAAACTAGTGGATTACCATACGGTGTGTCAAGACCGTTAGCTAGACTATTCGAGTAGAGGTTATACCATGTAGATGGGTTGTTCAATCCTTGTATTAGTGTAGAATACGCATCCATTACATTAACATAACAACAACAAGTTCCACCAGAATCACAATTTGTTACTGTATCACCAGATAAATAAGCTATAGTTGGGTCCCATGGGTCGGACGAAATAATACTACCTGTAGGTGGTAAAAATATATCCTGAGTTTGTAAACTCCAAATATTTGATTGGATTATTGGGAAAGTAACACTTCCGGCTAATTGACAGTCTTGGCATGGACAACATGTTGTGTTATTTGAACCTATACCACCTAATGGGTAAGAGTTAGTTGTACAATCAGCTAAAGTATTATAAACCGTACAACCTACGTAGGGTGGTGATGCGGTGTAAAATGGTATGGTAATAAGAGTACAATGACATGGGTCTGGTTGTGCTAAAGGTCCTATATCAGGTGTACACTCTCCACATAAAAAATTACATTCGTCTTGGCAGTCTCCCGGACTTGCGAATGGTCCGTGTACACAACTTGCAGGCATTGTACCCACAAAACTTACACACCCTAATGTTTCATCACAACACCATTCAGTGACTAATGGACAACAAGGGTAATTTGTTTGTAAGTTTATACAATCCCCTATAGATATAGAACAATTAAAGTTATAAGGGTTTAAATCACATGTACAACTAACTACATCGTCACAACAAAATCTACAAGCTTGATGGCAATCACTTTGACTAGCAAATCCTAATGCTGTACCTGTTGAGTATGGTGTACTTGTCCCTCCTTGACCAAAAACTAAACTATCTGACCAACCGATAAAAGGTGGTATTGTCTGCCATCCTTGTATCACACCTTCTTGAAAACAGTTAGAGGTTGTTGCGGATTGACCGGCGTTGGTGTCACAGAACCAAAGTCCCGGTGTTGTACAGTCACACATGTTGGTGTTTTGATAACAATCGAAAGCTGAGGAGTGTTCAGGAAACAATCCATTAGGGTTATTTCCAACAAACTGACAGGTACCTAATGTAGTTGCTACATCACATGCCCATTTACAATTATCAACACAATCAGATAAGTTGGTATATGCAGCTATACTATATAATGGGTCTCCAGCGAAAACTTCAATACACCCCAGACCATTTGTACCTGGTATTCCAGGGCTTAAAGAACTACACCAATCACTATCGTCACAATGAAATTTAGTTCCAAGTGTTGAGCAACAATCTAAATTAACTGGGGGTGGTAGTAGTATTGTTTGTTGACAGGCCCATAGACTAAAAAATCCATACCAAGTGGATGTATTTGTGGTTAAACCGTTTATAACATCTTGTAACATAACACAAGCCGTAAAGTCGTCAGTTGGGTCTGTTGGTGTTCCATTTTCGTCACAATAACAACCTGATTTACAATGGTCTTGGCAAGTACTAGCTGTGTAACAATTTAATGCTGCTTCTGAGCCAAATACCCAAGAACAAGGTATTGAGTTTAGGACACAACCGTCTATATAATCACAACTATATGTGTCAGCTGATGGTGCCGAACATGGGTCACAACCCCCTGTAGTAGCACCACTAGGTGTACTCCCACAACTTATCCAAGCATTTGGTATCCCATTAGGTGCATCTGGCCCCTCTGGAACAAAGTAGTTACAGTCGTAAAATCCTGACGGTGGCCCTGTAAATGGGTTACTGTATTGAGGTAGGTCACAATAATAACAACATGTACTAGGTGTACCACCTGGGTAGGATACATAGTCGTATAAAGTATAATCACCACCTAAAGATACAAATACTTCTTGGTCGTTACCTTGACCACCCGTAAGTGGGTCACACGCACAATCACAAGTTATTTCATCTGACACACACCCAGTTGGGTTATCTGCCACACACTGTGGCATAGTTCCGTATATTGGTCCTGTTGGACTTGGTGGTGGATTAGCACCAATACTAGCAATATAAACACAAGGCCAAAAAGGCCATGATGGGTCGTATAGGCCAGACAGTGGGTCAAATATTTGTGAAGATTCATCACATTCTATATCACAACAACCTGTAGCCATACAACAAGCTGAATAAGATTCATAAGGACCTCCAGGCGACCAAGCATAACTACTAGGTATTGCAACTGGGTTTGGCCAATTAACACAATGACCATAACTTGTACCATCATTCATATTTTCTAAACAATCAAAACCACCCTCGGTTGGGCAGTTATCCTCACAATCTACTGCGTTAACAAAACTTCCAAGGGGGTAGGTAGAATTAGAAAAATTAGGGTTAGCTCCAAATCCACTTAGTGGTACCAAAGCTGGGTCAACGTACCAATCAGATTCCCATGCTGGTAATGGTGTTGGGCATGGTGCTAAACTCTGACATGCAGTAGCTGCTCCACTTAAACACACCCAACAGTCTGTTAATGGTGGTTGACACCAATTACAACAATCACCAGAAGTTGTGTATTGACCACAAGCATTGGTATAACATGGTACACAAGCTGAACTACCTGGGAACCCGGTCCCACCACTACATGGTTGGTTCCATGGGTCATAACAATCCCACCCACAAGGTCCTGGTACACCACTATTATTTCCTGGTGCTGTTTGACAAGATATTTCATCTGGAAAACTACCACCTACAATCTCTACACATCCTTGGTCACAAAAATATTCCCAAGCTGCAAAATTACAACAAGCTGATATTCCTTGTAAAGAAACACCTAACTCACAATCACTTATTCCATAATATGGGTCTAAAAATAACTGGTTGGAACTTGCTGTTAATAGTGGTGTCGTTAAAACATAATTTGTCATTACATCATAATAATCCGATGGTGCAACTGTAAAACATGAAACCTCTGAACAGCATGGTGTAGCAGTTGGGGTTGTGCAGGACCAGGCTATGGGATTACACCACGATTCACAGTCGGTCATTGATGAAAATGTAACAGATAGTGGGTAACCTACGTTATTGTATTCTGGGTGGGTATAATCTATTTCTTCACATCCAGGCATATCACAACCGTATTGATTTTCACAATGCCACCTATCACTTACCGGACAATTCCCATTATTGTATGCTGTTACACAACCACCTGGTCCACCATAAAAAGTAAAACTGTCTGGTGTACTACCAGAAATCATTTCACAAATATAAGGACCTGGACTTCCTAAATCTTGTGGACACACCCAACTTACACAACCAACATAGTCCCATAAATTAGAATTAGTCATTGCTGTAGGTATTATACCCGTTGGTATAGTGGTTATTGCTTGATAGCAATTACCGTCCGGACCATATATGAATTGTCCTTGTGTAAATACTTGTGAGTTATCCCACTGTCCAGCTATACCCACCAGACCCATAGGTGAGTAAGCGTTAAATACATTATATGGGTCAGCACAGGGTAAAGCACTTCCCGCTGGACAAGAAACACAATCAGGCGTACACCCTTCAAAAACATGTACATCATCACCAGTTGGATTTAACCAAACTCCTTGGTACATTTGTGATGGCATAACACCAGCCCATGGGGAATTAAGACCAGTATTACTTGTCTGTATTATACCACTTTCTGAAACAACTACATAACAACAACAATCTTGTGGTGATACATCATAAACTATATCACCAAATACATAATCAACGAAAGGTGACCAATTAGGTGGGTTAGCCGGTGATAGTGTGATTATAGGATATGATTGTAGGTTAACTCTGTCAATATATTCATCTTTTGTTAAACAAAACTCACAGGTTTCCTCTGGACACTCAAAACAATCTTCACCACCAAAAGCTAATGAATTTAATCCACAACTAGTAGCAACAAAAATTGTAATTCCATTTGGGAAGTCGTAAAAATCTATAGGTGTTTGTCCGTTTGCTGAAGAAATTGTATACCCAGTGTATACTGCATCAGCGTTAAATATTGAACCCACCATACCAGCTGTAATAGTGCCTGTTATAGGGTCAATAACATCACCACCAACAGGTAGTGAAACAAATTTTTCAAACCCATTAGGTAAAAAACCTGGAGCTGTTGTAGATGGTAAGTTACTATAAGTTGAGAATATACCTACTGTACTATCAGTTATCCCCGTTAATTCAAAACAACCTATGGATGTACCACTATACTGATTTATGTTGGTACCAGAATCTAGTGGGTAATAGTTTGGTGAACCAAAAACACCGTATGTACCATGATAAGCTGTAGAAGTAAATAATGGTGGTAAGTAAACTGAAGGTATAGGGTTAGGTCCACTTAAATCTACTTGGTATGGGTCTCCTCCTGGTGTACTAGGTGATAGTGGTCCCCCCATACCATCACCTATAGGTGGTGCGGGGGAATAAACTTGTGCTAATATTTGGTTATATGTTAAATTAGGTACTGTTATTGTTTGACTTACGGATGTAGGTCCCCATGGACCTTCATGTGTTATTTTTATAGAGTACTGTGATGGCACCGCATATTCATAATCACTAGTAAGTGAAGGATATTGTAAATCTTCACAACAAGGGTACCCATTAGCGTTAAAAGGTACAGAACAATCACACTCACCCCAACTTATAGTGTATGGTGAGTTTTGGAACGCCTTATATGAACCAAAATCTGTTGTATTATGCACTTGAATTCTCATTCCATTACCTGTTGTGTTAGCGGTAAAAACAAAATTTGAGAATGTTTGTTGTTGGTCTACTCTACCGTCCCAAACACTGTAATGACCAATATCATTATAATCTTGTGTTAGTGTTAGTGGTATATTATATAATACACTATCTAGTGGGTCCAAACAATTACATATAGCAATACTTTCGTTCCAAAAAGCGTTTACACCTTGTGAGGACAATGTTTGGTTTATGTTGGTATTAGTTACATTATATATGGTGATTAATTCATTATAACTATTTTGGTAAAAAGTACCTCCTGAAGTTAAAATAAGTCCTTTAAATAATACGTAATTATATCCCTCTGGGTTGGTACAATTAGTGGGACTAATGCTTAATGGTGCATCCCATAATACCACACATGGTTGTGTTGGTGAACAATCTCTTAGTTCGTTTGGGAAACTGGACATCACCCCACTTTCTAAAGCGTTAACCACTTCTGACCCAGTGGTATCATACATTGTCACACCGGAACAATTAGTACTTAGATTTATTGGGTAGAAATTTGTTCCTCCGGTACAAGGTAAAGACCAGGTACTTGCTGACGTTGTGGTTCTTCTTATGGTAAACTTTTGTACGTCCATATATTAATTTGTGATATATTCATAAAATTTTATTGGTCCGTTAACCGTTTCACCTAATGGTGATAACAAAATACCAGTCATACCCGCAACGGAATTATACGGATGTATGGTGTAATTATATTTTGGTGTTGTATTGCCTATTTCTATATTTAAAACAACTTGGTAATAAAAAAAATCTTCGAAGTTATAACTTCCTTGTACGGGTGTTGGTTCTTGATTTAGCATCCTCATAACACCACCTGTTTTTGCGTTAAAAAACTTACAACTCATATAAAAAGTGTTACCTGTAAACAATTCTCTACCTTTTAACCATTGTAGGTAATAATTTTCTGTCTGACCTACTGGTCCGGAAGATGCGGAAAAAGCTGGTACGTAAACATCATAGACTGGGGTTGTTATACCTTCACTACGTTGAGCCCAATATTCTTCTGGGTCTTCGGATGGATTAACCACAACACTTTTTTTTCTACAATTATTACTAGGCATTATAGTGGAGAACATTAATTTTTGTTCTTCTCTTACCGGGGAATCAAAAAAATCAAATTTAAAAAAACTTTTAGTAAATGACTTTTCATTTCTAGCTAACTCTACATTCTTATAATCTAAAATGTTAAAATTGTTAACGTAATTTGAGTTTATATTATCCCAGAAGTCAAATTCATAATATATTTCAAAATCTGGTGCATAGTTAGGTGTATACCTAGTGGTTTCATAGTCTTGTATGTAATTTATATTATTTTGTAGTTCAATCTCATCATGCATTTCTAATAATTGTTCACGACCTAGTTCGTCAAATATTTGACCTAACGGTATCGTGACTTTTTTATCACTAAGAGATGCTTTTATTTGTATTCTATTCACAGACATCGACAAATTCTGAAACTACATTTATACTACTAGAGCTATAACCAAACATAATAGGGTCTATTTTAAATTCTAAATTTAAATATGGGTAGTGTGCATCATTTAAATATGGATAATTAACACCATTATCACCATCTTCAAAATAATCTAAAGGTAGGATTGGTCTCCACCTAAACGTACCTTCTGATAAAGAATAAGTGGCGTATGGTGGTGTTGTAAATAGACTGTCTTCATAACTTACGGTGGTGGATAACTTACGTATAGGTATACGATTATGTGGTTTGTATTTATATATTGATTTTACGTAATCTGATGGACCTCCTGGATATTCATACATAGCGTCTCTATTAAATTTTAAAGAGTGTTGGATTTCTGAAATAACTATTTCTTTTAATTCGAATGGGTTGTACGCCACAAAAGCTCCTCTATAGGTTGTCCCACTTAATGGTAATGGGTCTACACCCAGTCCACCAGCTTGATATACATTAGTTGGGTTAACATTGTTATCAACAAATGGGTCTATGTTACCATTTTTTCTAAAGTTCCATTCCCAACCATATCCTGTTGGTGAGTTGGCTGGTGCTTGATAGTGCCACATAAGATTTCTGTTTACTTGGAAAATTGTTAAGTATAAATCTGTTAGTGGTCTATTTAAGTTGTCTTGGTAGTCGTCTACATCTATGTCTAGGTTGGTGTTCCATAAAAAGGATTTGAAGTCTTGTGTAATTACTGTTTTATCCCCGTACCCATCTGGCGTTTTTTTAGATTTATAAACCCTACCTTTTTTATTGTATATACCATGTTCAAAACCTGTTCTATCCAAACTGTAGTCTGATGAATTAGTGATTAGTTTGTGGACGTGAGTACAGTATTGTGACCTAGTTTCACCAGTATTATTTATACTAATTATTCTTTGTATCACACATACCGAATCTTGTGGTACTTCAGTTAGGTCAACACCTTTTGTATATACGTTGATAACATATTCTTCTGAGTTTACGTATTCGTTACCCAAAAAATCTACTTTAAATGTGTTCTGATTTATTGATGCTACTGGTCCATTAATAGTTATATCAGTAATATGGTTAGTGGTTCCCATGGGAACGATACTTGGACTATTTTGTAATTCTATAAATTCCCCAGCATTTACTCCGTGTGGTGATGCTGTGGTTACTCTTAAAACTTGTTTACCTCCTATAGTAGTTAATTGGATACGAGCTGGTATACCGTCACCACTACGAAAATCTATACCAATGGGACTACCAGTGTATCCCACATAAAACTCCATGGGTTGATTTTTATCACAGTCACAAACATAGGAGATGTATGTTACCCAATTATCTTGGTATGCGTTAACACTACTGTATTGTGAACTATTACTAGGGCCGTAACGATAGGGTGGCATAAAAGTAAACAAATCAGATGGTGGTAACCCTACACAGGGTGGTCCACTAAATGGTGTTACTACTGGTAGTATAGCGATTGGGTCTGGACAACCAATAAAAGGTGGTGTAAAATACATATAATTTAATATACGGCTTTCTTCTGTTTGTCCCGTTATGATGTTATTATATAAAACATCTATTTTACCATATGGTCTATATGTTGTGGAATAGTCTCTCTCAAAATCGAACTGGTCTCTTAGATTTAAAACCAAGTTTCTATCACCTTCTATCATAGTACGTTGTTCACTACTCAAAAAAGGTTGTAGACTCATATCTTTATTCTGAGAACCAGCAAATTTAGATTCGCCCCTTACAATTCTTATATTTTTTTTATTACTCATCAAATAACAGTGTTAGATAGTTCTTCGTCAACATAAAGCCTAATAAATCGGTTATAAGCTGTTTCTCCAGGTCTTAATCCAAAGTAATAGAATAGTGGTTGAGAAAATAGCATTGATGGTCCTGTTACTTCTGACATCGGTGGGTATGCGTCTCCTACTGTACCTGGTTGAGCAAAACCATTTAAGGCTCCTACCGTGTTTTGGTAATCACCGGAATTAATAACTACTGTCCCACCCGTACTTGTCCAACTATATGAAGCTGATTGGTACCCACCTCTTGTGTATTGCCAATCATTATTTTCATTACCAAAACCACTAGACCCGTTTACTCTCCAGATGTAAAAAGGGATTATTTGTGAACTACCAGATAATTCGTAAGAGACACAATCTATTAGGTCAGCTCCTGTCATAATGGTAGGTGTACTAGCACTAAATAAATGAGGTCTCCATTGTATGTCGTACCCAGCGTTAACATTTATTGCGTAGTCCACATAAGTCCCTGTTTCATTTATGTTGTTTGGTAATTCGTATTCTATATCACCATCAGTAACCACAAGTGGTGGTCCTGCCGGTATAGTACAGTCACAAGATGTAGTTGATACGTTAGTTTCATAACCAAAAACACCCAACATAGAATTTTGCATTAGTGCTTGTGCCATATCACCACCTATTTCTTTTTCAGGTCTGGCAAATAAATCTCCTAACGACATATTAGGTTGTGATGCTTTAAGATTATAAGCATCTGAAACTAGGTCAGTTATGTCTTGGAACGTGGTACTACCTATTTGGTCTGTTACGGAACAATCCTCAGCGAATTTTTCATCTAAACATATTTGTTGTATACATTGATTTCTGGAACCCATATCTACCATTGTAGTTGGGAATAGTATGTGTCTTTCCATATCACCCTCTGAATGGCTATTACTACTACTTGAACCACCCTTTACACCGTCCGTATCAGCTATAAATTTACCTGTAGTTGCTGATAGGTATCTAAATGGTGTACACCTATAATAAAAAGTATGGTCAGATGGATGTAAATAAACCACTTTTTTACAGTATCTAGTAGCTGAGGTAGCGTAGGTATCAGCGGCAGCATCATAAGATAGTTTAGCTCTAAACTGGAATTGGTATAGGAATCCATTTACCCACGCATTTTCCCAAAAATAATTCATCACACCATCACATAAAGCTGAAAATATTTTTTCTCTTCTATACCATTCCCTAACTAATACGTCATTTGTGTTAAATGCAGCACAAGCAGCATTTAAACACATACATTTTACATAACAACCACCACCAGCTGACATGTCATTGACGGCGGCTGTTGAGCCACCAAAGATGTCAGGTGGTGGGTTAGTTGTGGTGGAATCGTAACCAAAACTATCTGGACAACAAACCACATCTCTTTCAACACCAAAAACGTTAGTTGATACACCGCAGTCATCGTCATTCCAATTATAATAATCGTAAGCATTTTGCATGTCAATATTTGGGTTGGTTCTACACATACAACTTTCGCATTCTGGGTATTTTTTCTGTCTTAGAGTAAATAAGGTGAATCCCATTGGTATCCCAAAAGTTTTACATTGTGGTTGACATGTATTCGTCCACGATAATTGGCCACACATGGTGGGTGTGGCTGCAAAACTTAACAAACTAGCAAGCCAGCTCCAAGCATTTATTAATGCGTAAACTAGACAAATAGCAGCAAAAATTATAAGGAATGGTATAAGTATTATCCCTAGTATTGAGGCAATAAGGCCAAATACTACAGATAGCATTCTATAAATTATGTAAGTAAATAATAAAATAAACTGGTTTAAGATTATTATACCTTTAAGTCTTTTTACAGCACTATTAACTGGAAAAAACATAGCGGAGGTTGAGCATTGTTGGTCTTGTTCCGGTAATATTTCTTTAATCCCTAAAAATTGTCTCCTTCCGTTATGTTTAACATGGTCATGAAATTGAGAGAATGTATATACTCTATTAAAGGTCATGTCGTAGAATAAATCTTTAGCTGCTGGTATTAGGTTTGTTTGAGCCCATGGGTGATAATCGTGATATTCTAAAGAAAATGTATAAGGGTCGTAGAATTTACTATTACCTTCCCCATCTTTTAAATTTTGACCTATCTCTGGCCAATCACCATTAGTATCTGATTCAGTTCCAAATTCTCTAATTTGTGGTACTAAGTGTGAACCCCGCCTTCTTTGTCTAGCAGTACCTGAAGATTGTTCTGGTCTTACCCTAAACCTACATCTAGTCCTTGTTGCGACCCCTTTTGTTGGGTCGTTGGATTTTACTAAGTTACCAAACTCGTCAGTAATTACGTGGTCTAGATTCATAGGCATGTGAACTAGAAAAGAACCCGTCTCATCTATTACCCTACCACCATCATCAAAATAAAACCTTTCCATTACCGGTACTTGCCCACCACCCATAGCGGAACCATCATAAGGCCAAGGTGGAAAAGCTTTTGCATCTTCTTTAAAAAATGGTGTATACCTAATACAATCAATTATTCCCGGTTGCGTCACCAAACTACACAATTCACCCATATGTCTTTTTGGTCTACATCTTTTGTTGACTGAATCTTTATCTGTGTCGGTAGCTGTACTACCCATAAAGACAGCTGTTGGTTGTATTTTAATCCCTGAGTTATTTAAGTCGAAATCTACCCTTGTTATTGATGCGTCACAAAATTCTTCATCACCCCAAAAAGGTCTAACATCTATAGATTTTTGTTGTCCTACAATTTGTGGTAAATTATCTAACGCGGAGTCATCCCTAAATCTAGTACCGTCAAATTTAGAGTCTGGGAACCCTAATTGTTTAAAATCTTCAGGTAACATAGAAAAACAACCTATATCACTCATATCAACATCCATAACTAGGGTTTGGTCACCAACAGGTACACCATATATCATAAAATCACCAGACTCGTTAGTTTTTACTGTAAATTTGTAGTACTTGTCATAAACGTATTGGACTTCTTGTTTATCTAAAACGTCTTCTAGTGTTGGGAAGGTACCTACAGCAACGTGACAATCAAAGTTTTGTTTGGAACTTAACAGATTGAACCTTTTACCATCTGCTGTAGTATCGAAGGGTTGTGTATAAGGATATAACGACCTAATTACTTCATTTTGTTCGTCTTCAATATCTATAGGTAGAAATACAGAAACTTTAGCGTTTGGTATCCCGTAACCCCCATTTGAGGTTACTCTACCTACCACAACACCAAAATCAGCACACATTCTTGTGTAGACATCATTTTGTGAAAGCGATAGACTTAATATTTCTAATAAGTCAAAGTCTTGGTTTAGATTTAAACTAATTTTTTGGTCTTTACCGACTTGTGTCCTTACTCTAATAGATTTGGCCATCTTTTATATTAATATTAACCTTATTAAGGTTTATGGTGTTTATAAAATAAATAGTTCCACCACTAAAATTAAAAGTAAGTTATGGCCTAATATAGTAAAGTTTAGGAGAATGTAGGTTTAGTATTTCTCTTAGTCCTAACCGAGATGTCTTTTTGGGGTGACATTATCTGTAGTATTTCGTCAGGTTGAGCGAAAATAGTGTCGTCTATTAACCCTATTTGTTTTGTAGTAGCGTTGATATATGGTTGTGTACTTACGGATTGTGAGTATGGGTCACCTACTTGATTGTATACTCTTACATCAACAATATTAACAACTCCATCTTGATTCATTATTTGTTTTCTTAGTTCCCCCAAAGCTAAATCTTGTCCCATTTCTATTTTATCAGTTTTAAAATACTCCCCAACAATTGAGATTACACTAGTTACAACTTCTGATTGGTTGACTCCGTTAGCTATTATCAAATCTATTTCTAATCTTAAATCTATTACTTTTGCTGACCCAACCATGATATAGTCGTTTATCATTCTATGGTTAGATAGGTATGTAGCTATATTATTTTTTAAAGTGGAGCTTACATTCGAGGTTAAAGTACCTCCAGGTGTGTAAGAAAGTACACTTAATTTAATTTTATTCTCTATTTCCGTCGCACTTGCTTTTGCTGGTGAACCAAAAGAGGAAGGCATGGTTCTTAATTGTGAGACATAATCATTTATTGTTACAGCTCTTTTTTGTGCTGCAAAATTAAAAGAAATATAATTCCTAATTTCATCTTGTGTCATTGGGTCTGCACCACCTATGGCTGATGTTACATTATTTATAGATAAACTATTAATAACTGATTGGTTAACCTGTTGACTAGGTCCAGCAACTACAAAATCTACTAACCCAATATTTCTTACAGCTCCAGCACCAATATTAGAAGATTTACCACCACCTACCCTGTACTGGATGAATAGGGTACTATTTCCTTTTACAGTATTACCTAAAGCTATGTTATTCATGAATTTAGACATATCTAATTTTACACCTTTAGATGTAAACTCATCTAGAAGGTCTTGTGAGGTTTGGTTACCACCACCAAAAGTTAAAAAGAAAAACCCTTCAGGGGTATATTCGGTAACAAATCTTTGGGGTGCTGTCACATACGTACCAACCTTAATACCCACATTATCTGGTGGTGAGGAAGGGTCTTCTACAAAAACTTCATTTTGTGCTAAAGCATCAACTTCATACCATTTATTTGCTAATGGTGATATAAATTCTGAAGAATTAGGTAGTGATTGGTACCCCACTCCTGGCTTTTGTATTATAGATGTTACTGATATAATATTTTTTTCTGGTAAAAATAATTTAAAAAATGGTTTATTGTTGCTATCTAGTATTTCTTTTTTAAATATTTTAGTTGTTCCGTTTACAATAACTTCTCTTTTGGTCATTGTATAATTAACTAGGTTTCCGTTAGCATCAAAATTAGGTATTTTAGTTCTGTTAGGGACCCCTTCCACACTATATGGTGATGAAAAATCACAATCGTCAACCAATTCAAATATTTGGCCACCACCATTAAACTGGGCTCCCGCTCTTAAAAGACCTAAATATTTAAAATCTTCTTTATCACCTAAAGCTGGTACTACCACCGATAAGTCTCCGACGGTTACAGAAGGTCTATTACCTGGTACTTTTAAACCATAGGTTCTAGCTAGATTATATAAAGAACTTCTTTCTTCAGCAAATTGTAAAACTGTCTCCTGAAATGTTCTATCTATCTGGAAGTTTAGGTTGTCTGCTACCGCTGCGTTTAAATCCAAAAACACTGAGTAAATGGAAGCATCGTTTGCATTTTGTATTAAGTCGGGATAGTAGGTGTTGGTTAGTCTTAGTAACTCATTTCTTATTCCTAGGAAATCTCTTTCAGTGTACGCTATTTGTTTTTCCGCCATATTATAAATTAATTATTACAAAGTCTTTAGTCTGGAATACGTTGTCCCCAGAACTGTAGTCAATCCTTACCCTCATAGAATACTCTTTTTCTGTAACACCAACAAAAGTAAAACTATTGTCCTCCAAATTAGGAGTGTTTATTTCTTCTTTTTCTTCTTGCCTAACATCTTCTGCTGTTTTTACCTCTACTTTAGTGATTACTAAATTAGGTATGTACATATCTACAGCTTCTCTTATTTCACTATCTATAGATGTTTTGGTGGCTGAATCCATAGGCTCAAAAATATACCTCATTAAATTTGTACCGAAATCAGGTAAAAAATAACGTGTACCTTTTAAAGTTAGTATTAAATGAATTAAATTAGAACGTACCTCACTGTCTGGTGTTTTATTAAGTCCTAGAAAAAATCCTTCTTGGCTATCCGTAAATGGAAATGTTATACCGTATCTTTGGTTGGGCATCTTTTTTTATAATAAATACTTCAAAGATTGGTTTGGTGGGTGTTACCACCCTTACCTTTTAAATCTTTACTCATTTTTTGGTGTTTTGGTGAGTATGGGCAGTGTTTACACCCATTACCGCAACAACTACCTCTTTTTTTATGGTAGTGTTCACTCATAACCATTTTACCTTTTTCCCAGTAAAAGTCTTCCGATTGTAGTTTTGGTTTTATGAATTCTCTATAATGTAGGTCACTAATCCAATCATCACTTCTTTTCATTTCTAATTTCTTTTACCCCTTCTTTATGTCCACAATGAGGACACATTATTAAATTAGGTACCATTTCTTCATCTTTTGGTACGTTATTAGAAAACAAATGGTAGTCAGCAATTGACCACCATTTGTTACATATACCACAATTAAAGTGGTATAAGATTTCTTTACTGAACTTATGCTTCATCCAATTCTTCTTCTTTTTTTATAGTTTTTAAGTCTACGTCTATCTCACAAGTACCACCAGCACAAGCTAATTCACCAGTCAAATTTGTATTATCATCTAATTCAACCACCCTACCTAAATCAACGTCTTTGAGTGATTCCATCATTTGGTGGTACTCTTCCTCTGTTATATCTTCAAACGGTGCTTGTATATACGAACCCCCGTTGTACGGTAAAACAGATAACCCGTTATAAGCTTTCCTATTTTCCCACATCCACTCACCAGCTGCGTCCCATTCGTGTTCTCTTAATGAAATTGTTGCTGAAACATTATGGGTGTTTGACCCATTTCTATGTCCAGCTTTTACCCATTCTGTTGCTACTTTTTTAAC
>TARA_R110002153_G_scaffold110189_1_pt1 | contig 48332 bp, 53 predicted proteins | sample TARA_R110002153 | Tara Oceans TARA_R110002153 (sample SAMEA4398193) | marine metagenome | biome: Polar Biome; feature: [SRF] surface water layer (ENVO:00010504); material: water (ENVO:00002006), including particulate matter (ENVO:01000060) such as... | depth 5 m | reverse complement strand
CCCCGCCGCTACTGATGATAAAAGCAAGCCTAATATCGGGCGCTCTATCTGGCTTTTTCCCTCATGGATAGCCAATTGTAAAATATCGTCGGCATGCCTGAACGTTTCGTCAATACGTTTTACGATCACTTGTTGGTATTGATCAGTTTCCATCCTTCGCTCTTTACCACGATCGTTTACACCTCGTTCTACAGAGTGCTTCTCAATCCTTTCTTTTATTGCACCTATGCTTTTTGACTTAGGCTTATGATGCTTTTGTGATCCGTAGCTATTTTTATTTAACATATTTTTATACTCTTAATCGTAAAAGTTGCGGTCACAAAACAAGCCTAAAAGCGATAGATATAAGCGAGGCTTAGGAAGTCTAATCCTGGATTTTTGGTATTTAGTCCACCATTTGAGTAATGAATATAGCGAACGGCAATCTCTGAGTTTTGATTTTCATCTAAACCAATAAGCAATCCCAAACGATCTTCAAACTGATAAACACTACCAATATTAACGCCACCAAATTTTTTCTCATGTACATAAGCAACACCTATGCCGAACTCGAGTGTGAGTGGATAATTATTGGATATATTAGGCAGGGCTTTTGAAAAAATAGGTGAAACTGAAATCCCATAAGTAGCTTCATTACGAGCACTACCGTGCAAATCAAAAAGATTGAGACTTGCTTCCCACGATAAACGAGTTTCACCAATTAGTGGAATATCTAAATCATAGTTAAAGTCAGGTCTATAGGCGATCCGCATACCATGCATGTCACCTGAGCCTGTCATATATTCAACTGCAACCGCTTGTTTTTCTTTATCCGGCAATTGAACTGCAGCAACTTGGACACTTAAAAATAGAATTGTGAGCAACAAGACGGGTTTAACTACTATGATGGCGGGTAAAATTGATTTATTGAAAATTGAACTACTGTTTTGCATTTGCTTCCTTAATTTAACGAGTGATCTAGGTACAAATCTAAATTCACTCGCATTAGGTTAATTCACAGTACGGTAGCAATTAGTACGCCACCGCAAAAAACCAACAAAATATTCATAAAAAACAAATAGTTGTAAAAACAACAAATACAAAAAACGTCACTAAAAATCAGCAACGTGTAAAATCTACTCTAACGTTAGTAATATTTTCTTATTCATTCGGATATTTTTAGACGCGGCCTGTTAAATGCACAACCAGCAATAATTAGGGTCAACAATAGCTAGATAACCTGATGAACTCTGGTTACTTATAAAAAGGCCCAGTAACGTTGAGCGCTACTGGGCCTTTATGCTACTAAAACGCTTTAGTGTTTTGTTTGCTCCTGAAGGGCTTTCATCTCGTCGTGCATCAGTTGTGCATCACCTCGAATATTGGTCAGTATAGTCATAGCTTCAACGGGTTGTTCCTCGTTTAATGCGTCGTCTAATACTTTAAGTACCTTGTCTTCAACTTCTTCAAGCTGTTTCACATAGGTATAGTCTCCATCATTTGTGAACATAGTCGCAAATTTGGTGTACATTTTACGTGACTCTACGGCTATCGAACTACCGTCTTCAGTCTTGCCTTGCTCTTCTAGTGCAAGTGGTTGTAAAGCCAAAATAGCCGCCTCTTTTTTGGACGCTATTTTAATGAAGGTGTTTCTGATAACGGTATCCTTTACTTGCTCAACCGCATCGTGATAAAAGTCTACACCTGCGCTCATAACCTGAATGACATCTGTTACTTTCTCTACACTTGTTGTCTGATTTAACATATTAACTCCTGTTTTGATTGTACCACTAGCCATTGCTAGCTTATGATACTAACTGCAAACAGCATTCCATTTTTCAACCCACGTAAATCATTGATAATTAATAATAGTTTTATTTGTTTGTGTGTATTACTTAGAAGCTGTGAACGATTTACAAGGAATGTGAATTTTTTACAAAACTAATCTACTTTCCGAGGTCTATTATTTGTGAACAATTGCTTCGAATAATTAAAAGATAGGGCGGATCCAAACCATTATAATAATGTACACATCTACACTATTTATCGCTCTAAAAATCAATCAGCACTGTGTACCAACTCTGCATGGGGATAACCATTGTTAAACGTATTACTTGTCGATGACGACAGCGAATTTACTGATGTAGCAGCTAATATCATTGAATTTTTAGGGCACCAAGTGTCAGTTGCTGGCAACCTAAAAGAGGCCTACGAATGGCTTGATAGCCAACCATTTGAACACATATTATTAGATTTTATGTTGCCAGATGGTAGTGGCTTACATTTAGTCGATCACCTAAAAACAATAGGCTCTACGGCTGATGTTACTTTTATAACTGGGCATCCATCGGTAAAAGGTATTCTCGCTGAGATCAGCGGCCCTAAAATGAATTATCTAGTTAAACCTTTGCAGCGCGAAGATATTGAAGGTGCATTATCGGGCAAAACCAAAGTAAAAAAAGTCCCTAAAACCTCAGCCATCAAACGCCACTTTGATTGCCTAATTGGTGAGTCAGCGCCTATGCAAGAATTGTATTTGATGATTGAGCGAGTCGCCAAAACAAGTGCCAACGTAATGTTAATGGGTAGCAGCGGTGTTGGTAAAGAAGTAGTAGCCTGCGCCATCCATAAGGCCAGTCAAGCACAAGGCCAACTAGTAACAACAAACTGCGGCGCCTTGTCTAAAGAGTTGATAGGCAGCGAACTATTCGGTCATGAAAAAGGTGCATTTACTGGCGCAGTAGCAAAAAAAGAAGGGGTATTTGAGCGAGCCGAAAATGGCACCTTGTTTTTAGATGAAGTCACCGAAATGCCTATTGATATGCAGCCAAATCTACTACGTGTGTTAGAAAGTAAAAAAGTCATAAAGGTCGGTGGTACAAAAGAAATACCAGTAAATTGTCGAGTAGTTTCGGCCACTAACCGCACTATGGAGTCTATTGCACAAGACAACATTCTGCGTGAAGACGTCTACTTTAGATTAGCGGTATTCCCCATCACCATACCTTCATTACGAGAGCGCAAAGAAGATATTCCTCTTTTGGCCAAAGCTTTTCTGGAAGAATTAAATACTGAAAACGCCTGCCAATATGTTTGGACAGAAGCACAACTAGAAAGACTCAGCCGTTTTGATTGGCCGGGCAATGTGCGTGAACTCAGGCACAGTGTACATCGAGCTTTTATTATGAGCGATCCAACTGGCAATGAAATTCAGCTACCTAGTACCTTTGAGTCACCTTTTTCACTTTCTAAAAAGCCAAGTAACAACGTGGCTGCCGGTCAAACAATTGAAAATGTAGAAAAAGAGTTGATCCGCATCACTTTAGAAAAAGTAGATGGTAACAAGACTACAGCTGCACAAATGTTAGGTATCAGTACTAAAACGCTTTACAACCGTCTACATGCCTATGGTGATTTTGCTGAATAAGTTGGCACTTTTAGTGCATTCTCAATATCTATAATGAATACTTTAGTGGGTCAATACCATGTCGTCTGAAGAAGATATCACCGTCAATAAATTAATACATGACGCAAGATCACCGCTCAACCGTATTTCTATGAATGCCGAACTCATAAAGCTCATTTTAGAAAACGACATGCCAAAAGAAAAAGGCATACAAGCCATAGATAAAATCATTAGTGCATGTCAGGAATGTAGCAATACCTTGCAAATTCTTAGTTCACAACACGGTGGCAAGCAACATGGTTGAAGAATTAAGAACAAAAAGACTACTTGATAACTCTTTATCCACTTGGTTGCTTATTGCACTTATAGTGCTGTGTTTAATTGCAGGAAATGCATATTTAGCAATCAAAACAATAGGAGATTTATCTACAACACAACATCAGTTATATCAGACATCAGAATCGGTAATAGCGCTGAACAACCTACATATCTCTATTTTGTCTGCAGAAACCGGGCAACGAGGATATTTGTTAACAGAAATTGATGATTATCTGAAACCCTATCGAACAGCCCTCGAAGCGGTGTCCGCACAAATGGATATTGTCAAAGAGCAAACTTTCCAACATTCACAGGCAAAGGAAAAAATCCTCTCGTTACTAGAAATTAGCAACAAAAAAATTAATGAATTAGAAACCACAGTTGGATTGGCATTGGTCAATAATGAAAAACGCGCAATCGGCTTATTAATGACGGGGCGAGGCAGGAATTGGTACACAGATATTTTGTCGCTGTTTAATGAATTGCAACAAGCTGAAATAGCTTTCAGAGATAAACAATATGAAGAGCTCCTTAAAATTCAAAAGGAAGCAAAAATAACCTTCCTCATTTCCGGCATCATTAGTGCTTTGTTACTACTTGTGATGTTAGTTTTAGCGCGATTAAATATTGGCAATGAAAGCAAGCTGCGTCAGTCTCTTGAACAACAAAATGACAAATTAGTCGAACAAGTCAAGATTAGAACCAAAGAATTAACCGTCTACTCAGAAGAGCTTTCACGGAGTAACCGAGAATTGGAAGACTTTGCCTTTGTTGCATCACATGACTTGCAAGAACCCTTGCGTAAGATTAGAGCATTCGGTGACAGGTTTATGAGCACCTATGGAGAAGAACTAGAAGACAAAGGTGTCGACTATATTAAACGTATGAAAACAGCTGCAGAGCGTATGTCTAATCTAATAAACGACTTGCTAGAATTTTCAAGAGTGACCACTCGCGGAAAAGAATTTAGTGAAGTACGCCTAGATAAAGTAATGGCAGATATTATTAGTGACTTAGCAATTGCGATCCAAGAAAGCGATAGCCAGATAAAGATTGACGAGCTACCTACAATTCAGGGTGATAAAGCTCAAATGTATCAACTGTTTCTTAATCTGCTATCAAATGCCATTAAGTTTCGAAAAGTAGACGTTGCGCCACAAATATCCATAACATACCAGCAAACAGAAACTCGTGATGCAATCACCGGAACAGCCATCCAATGGCATTTAATGACAGTGAGCGATAATGGAATTGGTTTTGAACAAGAATTTGCCGATAAAATTTTTGTACCTTTCCAGCGTTTACATGGTCGCTCTGAATATAAAGGCACAGGAATTGGGCTTGCCGTGTGTTTACGCATAGTCGAACGACATGGTGGTAAAATAAGCGCGGTCAGTGAACCAGGAGCGGGGGCTGTGTTTACCGTGAAAATTCCTGTTGAAGCCGTACTTTTTGAAAATAATGGACAAAATAATGATTGAACTAATTAAAAAGCCAGTGACTATCTTAATGGCTGATGATGATGAAGACGACCGCCTATTAACCAAAGAAGCGTTGCAAGAAAGTAGAGTTTTAAATGACCTACACTGCGTAGAAGATGGCGTTGAGCTAATCCATTATCTAAAACGCCAAGGAAAATATAGCGATGAGGATAAATATCCTTGGCCAAGTCTTATTTTGCTAGATTTAAACATGCCTCGTAAAGATGGTAGAGAAGCGTTAAAAGAAATCAAAGACGATCCTGAGCTAAAAGCTATCCCTGTGGTGATCCTCACTACCTCGCAGCAAGAAGAAGACATGATAAAAGGTTACGATCTTGGTGCTGCGTCCTTTATTACTAAACCCGTTAATTTCGAAGGTTTAGTCAATTTAATGAAAGCCTTAGGAAAATATTGGATCGAGTTCGTTGAATTACCCAATCGAAAGTAACTATGACTAAGTTCGATCTGAGAAACCTATGCTAACAAAAAGCGCCCGTATTCTGCTTGTTGAAGACGATGAAGATGACTACATCATTGCCAGAGATTATCTAGAAGAACTTAACGAGTATAATTTCGAAATTGATTGGGTATCAACTCCAGACGCTGCACTCGAACAACTTGAATCGAACCAACACGATATTTGTTTACTGGATTACCAATTAGGCGCGCAAACAGGTTTAACTGTTTTAGAGAAAGCCACAGTAATGCAATGCCGAGTGCCTATCATCATGTTAACGGGCCAATCTGACAACGTACTAGACAAAGCTGCGTTAGATGCAGGTGCCGTTGATTTTATCGTTAAGAGCGAACTTGATAGCCCAAGGTTTGCCCGCGCGATCCGTTACGCCATAGCACGTCAAGAAGTCCAGCAAGAGCGTTTAGAACGGATTAACGTTGAAACAAAGAGTCGTTCTAAAGATAGATTTTTAGCGCATCTCAGTCATGAACTGCGTACTCCACTCACTTCTATTTTAGGCTATACAGAATTATTGCTCTCCAGTGAAAAAGCTAAACCTGTTACCAATGAACTCAATATCATCTTAAACAATGGTAAACATCTACTCAGTCTGCTTAACGATGTTTTAGACTTGTCGAAAATTGCCGCCAAAAAACTCGAGTTAGCGCTATCTACTTTCAACCTAAATAGTTTTCTAGTTGATATTTATACACTGATGCAAGTATCTGCAAATGATAAAGGCATTGAGCTTACTTTGACCTCAAGCACTCCTTTGCCCGAAGAAATACATTGTGATCCTACCCGACTAAGACAGATCCTAATTAATCTCATCCACAATGGCATAAAATTTACTGACCACGGAACAGTCAGTGTGTCTGTAAAGGCTGAGATAGAAAGTGAATTATGCGTCTTGTATTTTTATGTAGAGGACACCGGGAAAGGCATTCCTGTGCTAGAAATCGATAAGATTTTTCAGCCTTTTGAACAAATCGAAGATACGATTTCCCGAAAAGAAACAGGTTCAGGATTGGGCCTCGCAATTTCATCGGAGCTGGCAAAAAAACTCGGCGGCGGGATAACAGCAAAATCCATAATAGGAGAAGGAAGTTGTTTTACGTTGAGCATTTCATGTCAAAACGTTAAAGATACAGCATTGTCCAATTTGTCATTAGAAAGGAAAGTGATAGGTGAAAACAACACTTCACTTCAACCACTTACTGGCAGGGTTTTAGTGGTAGATGATGTAGCTGATATTAGAATGTTAATAGGTCATATAGTTGGAACTTTTGGCTTAAATGTAGACTTTGCAGAAAACGGTAAACAAGCAGTCAAAAAAGCAGTGACGAGTATTGAAAAAGGCACCCCCTATAATGCCATCCTAATGGATATTCATATGCCAGAAATGGACGGCAAAGAAGCCGTGGTTGAAATACGCAAGCAAGGCGTAGAACAACCAATTTTGGCCTTAACAGCTGCCAACATGAAAGGCGTTAAAGAAAATTTACAGACCCTTGGCTTCGATGATGTTATCTCTAAACCCGTTGACAAGATGCTGTTACATAGATACCTAGCCACCGTTATTAATTCCAATGTACAAACTAAGTCTAAAGAAAATGATCTGAGCAGTATCATTCAAACTACGAACCAAGATAAATATTTCATGCTGGTAGAAGACGATATAGATGCCGCTGAAATCACCAAATTATTACTAGAATCCATGGGCGTTATAGTCGATGTGGCTCACTCTGGTCGAGCCTGCAGACAATTGCTTCATACTCGCCCCAAATGGCATAAAATTTTACTAGATGTGCATTTACCAGACGAAAATGGATTAGTGTTGGCGAAGTACATAACATCTCAAGGAAATACGACCGAGATAGTCATCATCAGTGGTGCTGAGATTGGTGAAGCGGAAATTAAAAGTAGCGGTAGCAGTCGCGCCCTAATGAAACCCTTGAACAAACAAAAATTACAGGATTTAATAGCTTGAAGTGCAAGCCGTAATGACACTAAGTTGTAGTAAAGTTAACACCACGGGATTTTGTTTAATGGTGCCTGTGTACCAATCCTCGTCATTCCAGGATCCTTTTTATAGTGGGATCACTCAGTGTTTAAAAGCAAAAAGAATTTGAACCACAGAGGGGCACAGAGATCACGGAGGAAAATATTTTTAGGGTTTTATCAATCGCTTTTCTCTGTGAAGCGAAGCGCTCTGTGTTCTCTGTGGTAAGAAGCTTTAGTCTTTTTCTTTTACTTCTTTTCGCTCATTTAAGTCTGTCAGATTACCAAAAAAGCTCCAACGGCTATATCGTTACGACAACATCGCTCGGCAATTTCCCTTAGTAATGACACTAATCCAGCTAAGTTTAAATATTCTGAGATATTAAAGGCAATACTGATTACGGCCATTCTTTTTGGCTTTATACATATTTTTATCCGCTTCTTCCAAAAGCCAGCTTGGTTCGATACCTTGAGCATCAATGTCGTGAGGCTGACAGCTACTTACGCCAATACTCACACTTAAGAATTTATGTTGTTTGCTCGCGCTGGGGATTCTTAAAGCGACTATTTTAGTCAGTAAGGTTTGTGCTATTTTTTCCGCTCCTGATTTTTCAGTACAAGGTAGTAAAATAACAAACTCTTCTCCACCAAAACGAGCAGCAAAGTCAGAGTCCCTGCCAGTCACATGTTTGATCACCTCTGCTACGGATTTCAAACATTCATCCCCTTCTAAATGCCCGTATGCATCGTTGAATAATTTAAAATGATCGACATCAATCATTAATGCGCAAAGTGGGCGTTTACTTCTTCTCATCCTATGCCACTCACTCAATAAAGTAGTATCCAACTGCATCTTGTTAGCCAAACCCGTTAAACCGTCTGTACTGGAGACCAGTTCAAGTTCCCGCACATTTTTCATTAACTTCATGTAGTTTGAAATTTTAGCAGTGAGTAGAAACGGGTTGACAGGTTTAAGTAAACAATCCAAAGCACCAAGTTCCAATGCGGTGAGCTGTTCATTGACAGTGTTTTTTACGCTAAGAACAATGACAGGGATCAAGTTTAGCAACGAACTTGATCTGATATATCGAAGAGATTCAATCCATAGTTCGTTATCACCAGTAGTATCGAGAAGTATTAGGTCAATATTCTCGCTACCTAACGCTTTGAAAATATCTTGGGTATTGCTAGCCGTCACTACATTGAAGGTTTTCCCAAATGTTACTGATAAGCTTTGAGTCGATTGACTTGTACCTACCAACATTAAGGTTTGATCGATATCAGTGAAGACTCTACTTAGGTATGCGGATTCTTCTGTCTGTAATAGATTGCTAGATTTAGGCATCATTTGGGGTTCATCCTTTAGGCGCTAAAAGGTTAACTCCTAGCCCTGACACAGACGTTATTTTGGAAATATCTTGGGGATTATCAGTCTCGTTAGATACATCATAACGAGCAAACCAATTGAAGTGACTGACAGATTTACTAACTTCTACATCAATGTTGATGAGTGTAGATGAAGCATAAAACTTTGGTAATCGTAGAGCCGAAAACTTCATAGCCATTATTCTCCTAGCTAATTGAAAAACTAATTGAAAAAACCGCGCCAATATAGGCGCGGCAAGGGGCTGCTGAATAAAACTTAGTTACTTGCCACTATCTCTTTAAGTTCAAGTTTGTTGACGACACTTTTTACATCTTTAGTATTCTTGGCTATGGCGACGGCGAGATCTCGCTCTGCACTTGATTTTACTTTACCTACAAGTGTCACTACACCGTTTTCAACCTCTACTTCTATATCTAATCCACTGACTTGTGATTCAAATAACAATCTTGTTTTGACCACAGTTTCAACTTTAGAATCTTTAAGGCCTTGCATCACCTCATCGTCATGTTCTTCAGACTTGCCATCAACAACAGATAATCTATTGTCTACTTTTGTTACGCCTTCAAGAGAGGCGACAAGCTCTTCGGCTAAGGCTTTATCTACTGAGTTTTTAACCTTACCAGTTAAGATGACAGTACCGTTTTTAACGTCTGTATTGATATCAAAAGAATTCAAATTACTGTTGAAAAGAAGTGTTGATTCGGCTTTGCCATCAATCCAAGCGTCTTTAGCGCCATCTTTCCAAGTGTTTTCGGCACTTACGTTTAAAGAAGCTGTACTAATAGCAGTCGCGATAATTACTGAAAGAATTGTAAGTTTCATAATTGTTCTCCGATTAAAGTTCACAAACACTAATGCCAGTTCGATGCCAAAACATAACAGGTTGAAATATATAGATATTTAATGATATCCAAACAAAATCAGCACAAAATAACTGTAACTTTTACCTACGAATAAGAAATAATTACACATATTAAGTGCCAGATTAAAAACCATGAAAACTAAAGAAATAAAGCTCCAAGATTAGCCGCAATGAATAGTTCGTCTATCAGTTGTCAAACGAGTAATATTCAACCGCATAATATTGCTATAGTTTATTTGCTGTTTTTTTGGCACATGTCGAGAAAGGCCATGGTCCACTTTTATTGTCAGGGTATTTAAGAATGAAGTTACGTTTGATTTTTATAACAATTATTGTGTTGTTAACATTGGTTATTAGCATCGCTGTCAGTCTAGCTCCATCCAAACAGGTAATCAGTCTTAGCGATATTTCATTGGACCCAAGTCTTTCACAACTTGATTATTCTGAAGATATTCGCCCCATCCTTGAACACAGATGTGTTGTTTGCCATGCTTGTTACGATGCCCCTTGTCAATTAAAGTTAGGTTCGTCTGAAGGTATTACTCGCGGCGCAAATAAAGAACGAGTTTATAATGGCAAGAGATTAGTCCAAGCAAACTTAACCCGACTGTTTGAAGACGGACACACTACTAATGAATGGCGAGACAAAGATTTTTTTGCTGTTGTAGCAGATAAAGCCACATCACCCGAAGAAAACTTAAACGCCAGTGTATTAGCAAAAATATTGCTACAAAAACAACACTTTCCCCTTCCTAATCAAACACTATTACCCGAAACACTTGAACTAGATTTAAAGCGTGACTCGCAATGCCCAAGCAACGATGAATTTGATGCTTACCAAGCAGATTTTCCGCTCTGGGGTATGCCTTATGGTTTACCCAAACTTTCCAGTACCGAACAGCAAAAACTGCTTAATTGGGTAGCCTATGGTGGCAAGGTTGAAACTCCGACACTTTTGAACGAAGTTACAAAAGATACTATTGACGATTGGGAAACTTTTTTTAACCAAGACAGTAAAAAAGCACAACTAATGAGTCGTTATTTGTTTGAACATTTATTTTTGGTCAATCTGTATTTTGCTGATACACAACCAGGGCAGTTTTTCAGGATGGTGAGATCATCCACTAAGCCAGGCGAAGAAATTAAGGGAATTTTCACTCGTAGACCCTTTGATGACCCAAAAGTAAATCGTGTATATTACCGTTTGCAAGCTGTCACACAAAGCATTGCACATAAATCACATATGCCTATAAAACTCGATAAACAACGCAAAAAACGCTGGTTACAATGGTTTATAGCAGCAGATTACGACGTTGATGTTCTGCCTTCTTATCAACCTAAAGAAGCATCTAATCCTTTTATCACTTTTGCACAGATCCCAGTGAAATCCCGGTATCGTTATATGTTGGATGAGTCGCAAAATACTATTATGCAATTTATCAAAGGACCGGTATGCAGAGGACAATTAGCCCTTAATGTCATTAACGATCACTTTTGGGTGCTCTTTGCCGATCCCGACCTGACAATAGTAGAGAATAGCAATCAATTTATGCAGCAAGCGCGGCAAAAAATTGTACTTCCTGCTGAGGCACAAAGTAATGCATTACCTACCTCTTGGATGGCTTACGCTGCCATGGAAAAAGAATACTTAAAAACAAAATCGGCTTTTATTGATGAGCATATAAAAGATAAGGTCAAATTAGACTTAGATCTGCTTTGGGACGGCGACGGTAACAATGACAATCTAGCATTAACAGTATTTCGACACGACGATGCCTCTACTGTAGTAAAAGGACTTATTGGTGATACTCCACAAACAGCATGGATCCTTACCTATCCATTATTTGAGCGAATTCATTATCTTCTTGTTGCTGGGTACGACGTGTACGGTAATGTAGGGCACCAACTTAACAGCAGAATGTATATGGACTTTCTACGTATGGAAGGTGAGTTTAATTTTCTGAACTTACTGCCTATTTCTACTAGAAAAAAGGTAAGAAATAAATGGTACAGAGGCTCAGTAAGCGAAGTAGAAAAATTCGTTTATGATGCTAATCAGGCGTCAGTTGAAACAGATGTGAAATATGAAAGCAGCGATCACTTAAGCGAATTGTATACAAAAATTCGACAGCGTGTCGCTAAAGTCTCTAGCCAAAAATATGCATTGGAAAATGGCAACCCAGATAACACTGTGATTGAGGCTTTAAAGAGGATCAATCGAATGGCGGGTAGCGGAGTATCACAATTACCTAACTCATCTATCGTACGAGTTGTCGATAAAGATAGCCAACGATCCTATTTCTATACTTTGCTGCGCCATAATGCACATAGCAATATTTCTCATCTATTCGGTGAACAAAACCGACGCTTACCCGAAGAAGACACGGTAAGTATTGCACCAAATTTAATGACTTCTCATCCGAACGCTTTTTTCAGTGTCACATCAGAACAAATAGATGAATTTGCCACACAATTAACCACTCTTGCATCTGAGCAGGATTATCGAAAGTTCAAAGATACGTTCGGCGTACGCAGAACATCTGGAAACTTTTGGTCTTACGCTGACATGATGCATGCTTATTTTAGACGATCTGAGCAAGCCGAGTACGGTGTTCTTGACTTTAATCGTCTGGAAAACAAGTAGAACTATTATTCAACTAAACTAGCTTTTTGCGCAGTTACAAGCTCTGGGCGGTAAAAGCTGGGTTGTGCAACGGTTCGCTGGTGAAGTTCGACAAGTAAGGTCCCACGGTGCACATAATCCGTTGCTTTTGCAGTCCAACCAGCGTGATGGTATTTAATTGCATTGTGGTAATAAAATTCAGCTCTCTCTAAACGTAAAACGCTGTTCCTATCCTTTTTGCTTCGGTCGACATTGGCCAGTGCCCGTTCAAGCAAAATAAAATTTTGTGGTATAGGCTTTACAGCTTCTTGCTCAGTAGTTTGTGCATCTAGGGTTGCAGAGCCGACTAATGTAATAAAGAAAAGTGTGGTGATAAATAATTTCATTGCCTTGCTCCTCTTACTTGGCTTCTAAGATAATATTGTTTGTCCAACGATCGCTAAAATGCAGGAAAGATACCAATCCATGACGTGACTGTTGAGAAACGCAATAATTATTGGAAGCCTTGATTTTACTGGGATAACAGTAATATTAATCGGAGAAATAGTATTATCTAAAATGAAAAAATCGGGATTTCAATTGTTCTTTAATTCAAAAAAAGTAACTTTTTCAAATGCCATAGGTAAATAATACACAGTGTTTTAATTAGACTACTGTGGCTCCTATTTGATGCTCTTAGTAAAGAATTGGCTGCAGCAATTTAAAGTAAAGTTTGAAGGGAATAAAAAAGCCCAAAACTGGCTGATGTATTAGCAGAATTGAGCCAAAACAAGGAACTACGTGGAGTTAAAACAGTTTTAGTAGCAGTGAAACAACAACTGATGATATCGGTTTTGGAACGTCCGAAGTTGCGCCATTAATTGACCCAGCGACAAACATACCTGCGATGCCAGTCGGAGAAGATATAAACGACTTACTAGAATATTTAGCTTTCTCAAATTGTCGTTGAGAGTACTTTTTTGCCAGTTCAGCATTAATCTTAGCTTGCTGTACCTTAGCCTTCTCTTTTTTCAGTGGGTCAAACATAATATGCCCTCTAAGCTCTATATTACTGGGACTGGTCGCAATCAGCATTAAAAAGTAATTTAGCGGAAGTTTTCATTTCCACTGAGTTCAGAGCTGAAGTTAGAATTTTCTTGGTTATTATCAAAGCGCTGATATTCAGCACAAGCACCAGCAAAAAACTCCACAGCCAGTGAAAACCGATAGCCGTCAAACCATAAGTTAAACCCGCTAACAACGTTACCCAAACAACAAGTCCCAAACCAACTAAGGTAAAAATACAAATAAAAACGACTACAACTGCCTTGATAGAAAGACGAAAATCCGAGGCAACTAAAGTTGCGTTGGTTCGTAAGCGAACCTGCAAACTTTTAAATACTCTATCCCAGGCCGATAAAACGTCGGAAATCGCCGCTTCATCGCTTGGGACTGCCCCGTGCTCATTAGCTATTTTTTGCTCTGTTGTAGTCATAATAAATGGTCTATTTTCTTCTAAGGAAAGTAGTCAGTAACATGCCCGCTGCAAAGGCGATACCCGCAGTAGCTACTGGGTTTTCTTTAGTATATTTACCTACTGCAGATTGATCCCAATATTGTCTCGCTTGTAGCTGCTTCTCACCCATAGACTCTGCTGATGCAGCTGCAGTATTGCGAATTTTTTCTTCTGCTGTCGCCGCGTGTCCAGATAAAGTATCCACTGAATGATGAAGGGTTTCCGTTACCTTGTCTGAAATAGGAGTACCTGAAGTGCTTGTTAGGTTTTTTGAATTTGTTGAAGTTGTCATAATTCTCTCCAGTTAATTTAAGTGAATCTAGTGCGTTGTATTCCGCATTAGTCACATTAACAGAGCAACCTCTATGCCATATCACCAATCAACAGTAACTTGATATAAATCAAGATCTTACGATAATTCTTCAGGATCATAAATCTGCAAAGCTATCAATTAATGTAAATAATTCCTAGTCAGCTGCAATAATTACTGATATTGATTTCCAATACAAAAGTGAAGGCTACTTTTCTAAAAAATCACATAAAATAAAGTAAATTATCGACTCAAAATTCGATTTAGCACCTAAATTGCTCAGCTATTCCAATGACTGTGTCACAAATCAAAGGTAAGCTACATTCTCAACCTTTAAGTCGGACATTTACGGTGGCCGTAATTTCTAATACTCCTATTTATAAAGGGTAAAAATGTTGCAAGCTTTGATAATAATTCTCACCGTCACTATGCTTGGCATAACCTTGGCACCATTACTGCCATCAAACCACTGGCTGTGCCGAGTGTGGGAGTTCCCTAGAGTACAGATTGCCGTTATTACAATTTGTTTATTGGTAGCAAGTTTTTATGTAAGCCCACCAATATTACAAATAGCCTTAGTGATAACCAATGCTTTAGTTTCGATTTACCAACTCGTTTGGATATTACCTTACACACGGCTTTATCCAATTCAGGTTCCTAAAGTATCTGCATCAAATCAAGCTCAACAGGTTAAAATATTAACCTGCAACGTATTAATGCCAAATCACTCAGCTGAAAAGTTAATTAAGTTAGTAATGTTGCATCGACCCGATGTACTAGTCACGTTAGAGACTGATACTTGGTGGCAAGAAGCCTTACAACCTTTACATGCCGATTACCCGCATCGAGTTAATCATCCATTAGATAATTTGTATGGCATGCATCTTTACAGCAAGTATGCATTGGAGGATGTGAAAGTACGGGATCTTATAGAAGACGACGTACCATCAATTCACTGTTATTTGATGTTGCAGGATGAACTCAAGATCAAGTGCCATTTTCTTCACCCTGCCCCACCCAGCCCAACAGAGAACACTAGTTCAAGACCAAGAGATATAGAACTATTGTTGATAGCAAGGGAAGTGGCTGATAGTAAAGAACCCACAATTGTCACTGGGGATTTGAATGATGTAGCTTGGTCACCAACAACCCGAGCTTTTAGGCGCATTAGTGGTTTAAAAGATCCAAGAATGGGCAGAGGCATGTTTAATACCTTCCACGCTGATTATCCCTTTTTGCGATGGCCACTAGACCATATTTTCCATAGTGAGCATTTTGAGTTGCGGACTATCCAAAGAATGCCATCAATTGATTCCGACCACTTTCCATTGTTGAGTGAGTTGGTTTACTCAGATAAACCAACATCAGGTTAGATCAAGGATCTAATTTGGAGCAACTTTTTTATTAATCTCAATAGGCTCTTTTAATCCACTAACAGAGTCTTCTACTTTCAGATTATAAGCTTCAATAAATGCATTTCTGAGTATTCCTGAAAGTGCATCGAAGGTAGACACATCTGGATCATCAAGAGTCCCTTCAATGGATACACGTGTTGCGATTAAATCTTTATCACCACTCTCTAACAGACTAGCTAGCGCCCCGCCTATCATGTCGAAAATTAATTGAATGGGATTGTCACCATCCTCAACCACATCTTCATGCCAAGAGAAAACATCCAATTTGTAGATCCCTGCCTGAACATAACCGGTGACTTTACCATTTACAGATTTTAACTCGCTGGCCAATTCAATTTGACCTGCTTCAAGGTCAAAAGGGGCGTAGAATTTCATTAAAGAATCAATGTAGGAAACGGGTAACCTTTCCATCTCAATATTGATGTCAAAGGTGGGCTTGTTGGTATTTGGATCAAAATTCGCAGCTAACTTTAGTTGTGCCTGATTTTGAATGTCACCTGTCATCTTAGCTATAGCAACAGTGTCAGAAACGCTTGCATTGGCAATATTTGTCACTATCAGCTGGATGTTTTGCACACTAAATTCTGAACGTTTAAGTTGCGCCTGCGCGTCCATAATAAAAGTGCCATTCTCAACAATTAATTTGTCGATAGCAAAAGGAGTGAGATCACGGGCTAAACCAATCCATGTTTTTTCGTCGGTTATCGCACTATCTTCAAATACTTTATCGTCTGGCCTGTCATAAAGGCCTATAGTTGGCTTAATAACAGTTATTTCAGTTACCAATTCGCCCCATAATAATTCGCTCCACAGTATCGATACATTCACGCGATCAGCTATGAAAAGCGGAAAGGTTTCCTTGTCCCCGAGTTGTCGAATATTCACGCCCTTGATACTGTAATTACCTGCTATCAACGCCAAGTCAACATCATCTACAGAGCCTACAATAGCCGGGGTTCGTTCGATAGCCCGGTTAGCATACCAAGTGATAATGGTGGGCGCAGTTAGTCTGAGGGCAATGAACACTACAAGCACCGTAAGCAGAGTCACAACAGAGAGTTTTCCAAACCTATTGTTACTTATACCTAAGGGCGTTTTCTTAACGGCTTTTTGCTGTGTATTTTGGTCAAACATTAGCGTTTAGCTATTATCCAAACGGCATGAATAATACCCGGTATATAACCAAGCAGCGTCAATAATATGTTAAGAAAAAAAGCCCCAGAAAACCCAACTTGTAAAAATACGCCTACGGGAGGCAACAAAAGCGCAAAAATAATACGAATAATATCCATTGGTTAATCCTTAAAAATAATAAGTGAGTGGACCTGAATTAGTTTCGATGAACTACATAGGATTTATAATCTTGTTCATCATCTAATCTTGCTCATGAAATCTTGCTCATCAACAGTGCAGCAAACCTTATACCACTAACTAACCTAAACCAATAAAATACCCTAACCAACTGATTAAACTAGCTTTTCTAATGTAGTTATAAAAAAATGTCATGATAAACAACTCGCCCAAAAACTGATGACTCAGACAAAAATTCTCGGTACCTGTAAAAATTACACAACAAGTTCGCTATATTTTTTCGATTATTTATTTTTTATCATATTAATCAATAAGTTAAGACGTTGGCATAGGACTTGATATGTGTAGGGTGAAAATATATTTAATGCGCCCGTTATAGCGCGTTCTTTTTTAACCAACTTTTAACTAATTTAGGAGCATAACATTATGAATAACGACACCATTAAAGGTAAGTGGAAACAAGTATCAGGTTCATTGAAGGCTAGTTGGGGTAAATTAAGCGACGATGACTTACAGGAAATCGACGGTAACCTTGAAAAGTTTCAAGGCAAGATGCAAGAAAAGTACGGAATGGCTAAAGATGAAGCAAAAAAGGAATTCGAAAAATTACAATCTTAAGTGTTAAGTAAAAACGGCGCCATATTATATGGCGCCTGTCAAAACAATAACCACAAAGGCGTAATATGGAATTTTTAAAAATTGACAAGTTTTGGAGTTTAATTGACGAGAAACTTACAACTTGGCTTGAAGCCGCTATTAAACATCTACCGAATATTGTTGTGGCATTACTTATCGCTGTCTTTTTTTCAATTATCGCCAGAATTGCTGGCAAAACGATAAAAAAAGTTTTGTATAGAACGCTAGATTCAATCCAAATTGCCAACCTTTTAGCATCAATATTTAAAATGTGCATATTGATTGCAGGTGTTTTTATTGCCTTAGATTTCCTAGGGTTAACTGGCACTGTGACATCCTTACTGGCCGGTGCAGGGATAATTGGCTTAGCTATTGGCTTTGCATTTCAAGATATGACCGAAAACCTGATTGCGGGCATAGCTATGGGTATTCGAAAGCCATTTCAAATAGGCGACGTAGTGGCAGCAGACAAAGTATTCGGCACAGTTAAAACCATAAACCTTCGAAATACTCTGGTTGAAACATTTTTTGGTCAGCTAGAAGTGATCCCAAACAAGATATTATTTAGAAACGTTTTAACCAACTACTCCAGCAATGGAGTAAGACGCGTCGAAGTGCCCGTTGGTATCTCTTATGCAGATGATCCTGAAAAAGCGGCTGAAGTGATAGTAGCGCAAATTAATCAGTACGATTTTGTCATCAAAAAACAAGAAACAGCCGTATTTGCTAAAGACTTTGGTGATAGCAGCGTTAACTTATTACTTTGGTTCTGGATTGATTATCCTGGAGAGACTGGGTTTATGCAGGCTCGGCACCAAGCCGTAGTTGGCGTCAAAAAAGCCCTTGAGAATGCAGATATTTTGATTCCTTTCCCCATTCGTACTTTGGACTTTGGTGCCAAAGGAGGAGAAAAATTAAATACAATGCTCAAATCCAATCAAACTCACCATGACACAGATAAAAATAACAGCAACAACTGACACTGAGAACGCCGTCAACGGCCAATCACAGAAAGGTGGGTATTAAATTTAGGGTTTAAGTGGCTTGAACTCAGAAAATAAGATTATTCCGAAAACTGTTCTCGCTAGTTAACTGCTGGCAAATAGTTGTTACTAATAAACTGTGTAAAATTTACTGATCCGTTTTATATATTTTCCAACAATTTTAAAATAGCTATAATTTACAAAGAGTTAAAACATGGCTCGGTTCTTGATGAGTCTATTACTGAAAGAGTGTCAGTCTGACATTCAACCAAAATACACAAGGACATTCTATGTATTATCGTACTGGCTTAGCCATGAGTTGTTTTTTGTTACTAGTTGCTTGTGCCGCGCCGCCCCCAACTAACTATCAAGAGTCTTCCACAGAAAATGAATTTGGTTACACAGAGACCCAATTAACCGATACTCAGTATCGTATTGAATTTGTTGGTAATCGTTTTACCGAAGAATCACGTATTAAAGATTACGCTATGCTCAGAGCAGCAGAGTTAACAACCGAAAAAGGTTACGACTGGTTTACTATTTTAGCCAGCGAAACCGATACAGAAACAAAAACTCGCCCAGAAATGTTAGTTTCTGGCTCAGCACGAGACCAAGTGGTGCGCAAATGTGGATTGTTTGGATGTTCGACCTATGTCACTTCGGGTTATTCTGGAGCCAGAATTGAAACCTATGTGGTAGATGGCAAAGTATCCACCAGCTTGCAAATTGCTATGGGAAGTGGCGAAGCTAAAAACCCAAATACGGTGTTTAATGCACAAGAACTAGCAAAAAATATGCGTAATAATCTTAAGTAGAGGAAAAAAGATGACTTTCAATGGCGTTAAAAGGTCAACCTCAGTGCTGCTGATGCTGGTATCCATGCTCGCAGGTTGCGCAAGCAAAAATGAGCTTGAACAGCGTCAAAGTCAACTATTTCAAACGGGAATAGGTCAGAGCCCGTCCGCTATTAAGAGTGAGGACTCAATTGAGATACAGACAACAAAAGGAATTGTTGCTATTGCCCCAACAGTAGTGGGCTATGAGCCTGCTCAGATTGCGGATCCGTTTGAATCAATTAACCGCCCCATATTCGCCTTTAATCATGTGGTTTATACCTGGGTAATGAATCCACTTGCCAAAGGTTATACCGCTATTATGCCCGATCCTGCTGAAGTAGCAGTGAGTCAGTTTTTTAGTAACTTGCGCGAGCCTTTAAACGCTATTAATCACCTTTTACAAGCTAATGGCACTAAAACCGGCAGTAGTTTAGGGCGCTTTTTAATCAATAGCACCATAGGAGTACTGGGGATATTTGACCCTGCCGATGCCTGGTTTGATATTAAACCCCATAGGGCGACGTTAAACGATACTTTGACGACTTGGGATGTGAGTTACGGGGCTTTCATTGTGCTTCCTATACTTGGACAAAGTGATATTAGAAATGGTTTGTCTACTCTGACAGAAACCACATTTGCTCCTGTTACTTACGTATCAGATCCGCCACAAACCCAATATATTCAAACTTATGACGGCTTTCATGAGTTTTCTCCTAGGGCATCGAGTTATGAAACTCTATATAAAGAAAGTGAAGATCCTTACGTGTTTTTCCGCAATATGTATATGCAATCGTTGTTGAGAGATAAAGAATACCAAGATCAAGAGGATGGATCGCCAGTGCCACCTAAAGCAACAGTGACAGTTGAAGGTCAATCAAATGACTGAACAACGCACAGTTTGGCTAACCCAAAAACCACTGATAACTGTTGTATGTGTATTAGTATTAACCCTCTGCCTAGGTTGGTTTGTACAGTATTTTAAAATAGATGCCTCAGCCGAAACATTACTGGTGAAAAACAACAAACTGTACATTCAAAGTCAGATAATGAATGAAAGATTTTCACCAGATGAATTCATTTTATTAGCATATGAACCTAAACAAAATGACGTATTTAGTGACAAAACCTTTGAAGATATCCAAGTTTTAACTCAAAAATTAAAAACCTTACCAAGAGTAAAATCTGTCACCAATATATTAAATGTGCCTTTGTTATCGCAAATGAGTGAGCTAGATCCCAAACTTAAGCCTGAACAGTGGACTTGGCAAAGTAAACAATTTAGTTATGAAAAAATGCGACAAATATTCGATCACCATCCTATTTTTACCGACTTATTGGTTAATCAAAAAATGTCGGCGACCTCCATTCAGATTGTGTTTAAACAAGATGCTAAATTAAGCGAAATTGAATCAAACATTATTAAGCTTGATAAAAAACGCTTAAGCAACCAATTTACCGATGACGATGCAACCGAGATCGAGCACCTTAAAGCCCAAGCCGACCCTATTAAGCAAAAATTAAACAAAGAGCGTGAGCAAGAGATAGAACAAATCTATGCCTTCGCCGATACGGTCAAAGACAACGCCAATGTGTATTTGGGTGGCTCCTACGTTTTAGGTCACCAACTGATCAATATTATCCGTGCAGATCTTAAGTTATTTGGTAGCGCCATAGGCCTGGCCATTTGTATTATGTTGTTTATTTTGTTTAGAAGCTGGCGCTGGGTGATTATCCCTATCGCCTGTTGTGCTATCAGTGTGGTCATGACCATGGGGTTATTTGGCATTTTTGATTTGCGCACAACCGTTATTTCTTCCAACTTTATAGCCTTACAATTAATTCTTACCCTAGCCATTTGTGTGCATCTCATAGTGCAATATAGACAACTAGCCAATGACGACGCCCAAGCCACACAAGCAGAATTAGTGAGCGCTACATTAAGGGAGAAAATCAAACCCTGCTTTTACGCTGGCATCACTACTTCGGTAGGCTTTGGCTCACTTATTTTTAGTGGCATTCAGCCAGTGGTGAGTTTTGGTTGGATGATGATCATTGCCATGTTTGTGTCGATTGCACTTTCATTGATATTTTTACCGGCATTACTGTGTTTATTTCCCCGCAGTCAAAAAGCAGCTCCTAACAAACTAAGCCAACAATTTATTCAAGGGATATCTGTTATCACCCTAAATCACTCAGCTAAAGTGATAGGTTTGTTTGTGATTGTGACTGTGATTGCTATTTTAGGTTTATTCCGACTCAGCGTAGAAAACAGTTTTTTGAACTACTTTGCCGAAGATACCCAAGCTCATCAAGAATTAACCTTTATTGACCAACAATTTGGTGGCTCAACTCCCTTCGATATTATTATTGATATTCCGCCAGACATGCAGAAAACTGATCTCGCCTTAAGTGCCAAAAGTATTCAACAACTGCAAGTGGCACAAACCATACTCAAACAATATCCTGCAAGTGGCAACACCACCTCAGTGGTTAACTTTACTGAATTAGCCATGAAGTTAAACCAAGGTCGGCCGCTGACTGAATACGAACTCACCGCCATTTACCGCTTAGTCGATGACAATTTACGAGAAACTTTATTGGGCAGTTATTTTTCATTAGAAAACCAGCAATTGCGTCTAAGCAGCAGAGTAAAAGACAGCACAGAAGGGTTTAATCGCAAAGAATATCTAGAAAATTTGCGAGCCGATCTAAAAACCAATGGTATTACTGAAGATCAATATCAATTTACTAATTTATTTGTGCTCTATCAGGACATATTGCAGCGTCTATTTAACTCGCAGATTTTGACTTTGGGTATAGTCTATATCGCTTTGCTACTGGTGATGTGGGTATTATTTAAAAGACTATCAGTGGCGATAGTAGCACTAGTGCCAAACGTGATTTGTACTCTAGTGATATTGGCTGTAATGGGTTATGCGAATATTCCCTTAGACTTGATGACTATCACTATTGCCGCCATAGCCATGGGCATAGCGGTGGACGATACCATTCACTTTGTGCACCATTATTTGCATGGCCACTCAACACCCAATGAAGCGGTTAAACAGGCCTATTTTAGTGTGGGTTATGCAATGCTGTTCACCACAGTCATCATTTGTGTCGGTTTTGCATTATTAGCATTTTCCGATTTTGTACCTAGCATGCTGTTTGGTTTACTCACTGCATTGGCAATGATAGTCGCCCTAGTTACAGACTTAACTCTATTGCCTGCTCTGCTAACCCGTTTTATAACTCCTGCGGTGGCGAAGAAAAGCTAGAGAAGTCATTGACTACAATGGCAAGCGCAGCACTTAGCTGCGCTTTTTAAATTTAACTAGAAGCAGCTAGATACTTTATTTTGCAGCCGCTTTGGCATTGGCAACACTGCCACCAGTAAGGGCAATTCGCATGGCTTTTTCTACGTCTATATCAAGGGGCGTCAATTGATCGCTGTCGATATATAAGGTGTAGCCACCGATTTGATAACTAAGAGGGATATAAACGCCAAGCTTCTCGTTATTTTTGAATAAAATTTTGGCGCTTTCATGGCTAGTAACAAAACCGATTAAGTGAATACTTTCGGTTATTTTTACCGACACCACACTTTGCATTTTTTGGCGCTTACCAATATTGATCAAATTGACTGCATCTTGGATGGTGCCATAAACCGTTTTAATAATTGGGATACGCTCGAATAATTTTCCTCCCCAACCAATAAACGAACTGATGATATAAGCATTAACTGCTAACCCCACAACTAATAAAAAGACCAGCCCTAATAATAATCCCAAGCCTGGAAAATAAAACTCTGGCGGAATAAGAGGAGTCAAACTTGTTTCTATGGTTGTTACCAACCACACCAAAAAATACAGAGTAAGAGTTATAGGTAAAAGCGCTAATAGCCCTTGCACCATTAATAGAGATATTTTTTTTAGCACTGAGTGTCCAGGATCTTAATACAAATAATCAAGCTGGTATTAAAACACTTGAGAATGCTTTTAGCTAAACATTATGGCTAAACGAGTCAAGAGTAGCCGTCCGCTTGAGTGAGTTGTTAGGGATAATTAACGCTGTACTTAACTTGCAAAAAATCATTTGGAAATGTCAAAGCCTTAGCGTTTTCAAGCTTTACACTGTTATTTATTTTTCCGAAAAGAGGGATCCCTGCACCTAACAGAACTGGAGCTTTGGTAATGGTCATTTCGTTAATCAATTCGAGGTTAATAAAAGAGGTAATGGTTGAACCTCCATCGATGTACGCATGTTTAAAGCCGCTTTTATCTAACCTTAAAATTAGGTCTTGAATGTCGCCTGAGTAGAGTTCAATTTTTCCAGTTAGATTTTCAGGCGGCTCTTTTACTGTATGGCTTAACACAACAATGGGCACCTCACCGTAAGGCCATTGTTCGGGGGTTAGATTCATGCTGGCAATCATTTCCATACACTTACGTCCCATAATCATACAATCTACAGAGTCCATATAAGACTGAAACCCCATATTTTCAGAACCCATATCGGCTTCCAAGTTACCTGCTGTATGCAGCCAGTCAACACCGCCATCCGTTGTAGCGATATACCCATCTGCACTTGTTGCTATATATACAGAACATATCATTTTTTACTCCTTGGCATTAAGTTAGAGATTATTTATATCTGTTATAATAACGGAAAAGACCAAGTGTTTTGGTATGAATTGTCAGCCGTGACTTTTCCCAATGAGCGACGCGAATGTTGATTCTCATTTTGTTAGGTAACAGTCTACATTCAAAGCTTAAGTTAATGATTTATGGATGTGAAACTGTAATGCCACCAATTATTTTCTGACAATATGTGATACGTTTTTTAAAATTTAGCGACAACAGATCTACACCTTTCACTCATTTAGATAGAATTTTCTTGTTCTATCCAACCGAATTTTTTCTTGAAGTTTACAACGCGCATCAGTAGCCTAGTATTCGCTTAGTCGAAGCGCCCATCATTCGCGGAAAGAACTTTGTTCACGGCATATCAACATTAGCTGCGTTAGCAGTAAAATCTGATTTTTTACCTTCTTTTTCTGTTAGGCGAATGCGGAACTCATAAGAATGGTGAAATTATGCAATCTGCAAACAGCTTTGTTCTAAATCTTAAGTACCTAAAATCTATAGCCAAAAAGCGTTTAAAGGCTATACGTAACGACGACCAATTAGCTATGGAAAAAGTAGCTGAGTACCACCCCACTCTCACCCAAATTAATGCCGATACTGTGCAACTCGCCGATGTTCAGCATGCGCTAGCACGAGAGCTTGGCTTGGCATCTTGGAGCAAACTAAAACAACATATAGAAATGTTACAGCTACATCGCCAAGCTATTACTGACCATGAAGCACCTTTAGACGGTGACACTACTACCCTTCATGTGCGTTGCGGTCACGACATCCAAGGTTTATTAAAAGAAAGTGGTTTTGAGGGGGATTTTTTAGCACTTATAGACCCTTTATGTATAGGTCCATTACCAGCGTCAAAAAAAGACTTTATGGCCCGTCGAGCTGAGTATGTAAATCAAACCATACTTCCCATAATAGGCCGTAATGAGGAGGAAGTGAGCAATATTGTTGATTCCGAAACCCAAAATATGGCCACTCTGCTTAGTGATAAATACCAAAGGATTGTCTTTTGGGTCGAGCATGATAGCTACGACCAACTCATGTTGGTTTATGCGTTAACTCAACTTGCGGGTGTCGTCGATAAAGTGATTGAGATAATCGAAATCAATCAGTTTCCAGGTACTGAAAGATTCATCGGTTTTGGACAACTACCTGCTGAAGCGATCCGCTCTTGTTGGCAAAATCACAAAGTTGTCACGGCAAAAATCATGCTTAGTGCCAACAAATGTTGGCTAGCGCTAACTTACTCAGAACCGTCTTTGATGGTTGAACTATTACAAGCAGATATTATTGATTGTTTGCCAAATATGCCTAGGGCGCTAAAACGTCATCTTCAAGAATTACCAAACCATAAGACGGGTTTAAGCCTGACACAAACTATAGCACTGCAGGTATTGCTAGATAAAAGTGAGCCCATAATAGTTAGTTCTTGGTTTGCTGAGTATCAAAAAAATGAACCTTTGCCGTTTTTAGGTGATGTGATGTTTTACGCTTTATTACTGCCGCTGACGCAAAGCTCAAAGCCTTTAATTAACTTGGAGAATAAACAAAGTCCATGGGGGCAACATTTAGTGTCCATCACAGAGCAAGGTATATCCTGTCTCAATGGCGAGAGTATTCACATTCAGGATTATTGGGTGGGTGGGATCTACTGTCAAAAAACCGCACAATGGCAATGGGATCATCAAGAAACGAATACGTTATTTGTAAAAAAGTTTAATCGTGATTGAAAGCAAGTAAAATCCACATCTTTATTTGGATACAACTCCTCCGTATAGATCAATGGTAAAGTCACGCTGCTGAGCATAACTGTTTGGGGTTAAATTAATCTGTTGTTTTAAATAACGAATGAGGTGTGGTTGATCACTAAAACCAAATTGGTAGGCAATATCGACCCAATCAATATCACTTTGTTGCCTTTGGTAAAGATACTCTAACATCGCTTCTAGTTTATTCATTGATTGGCATTGTTTAAGAGTAAAACCTGTCACCCTTAAGAAACTACGCTCTAAAGTTCGTTGTGAACAGCCTAGTATTGCTCCCAACTCATTAATAGGTGTTGGTGATAGTAGCGGAATTACCCGCCTTGTCAGTTCACTATGTTTATCTTCATAACAATCCGCCAATAAAGGTAGTAATACTTCATCTAACATATCACTACACTTGTCAGGTGCGTTTTTTGCTGCCAGTAGTAACTTAATTTCGCTAATTAAAGGGTTGTGATTAAAGGTTTCAAAATTGAGTTGTTTGACTGTGTTGTTGAATTGATTGCTAAAGTCTCCATTGTTCAACGAGTATAAAGCGCCGACTTTAAACTTAATGCCTAAGCAAAATACTGACTGCGTATGATCTAACTCGAGTGTTTTAGAATAAGGGTATAACCAATGGCTGCCCTCCCCTGTTTGCAGGTCATCTTGCACTTTGTAATGATATGATTGATTGGGTGCACACAATATTAAATGTGCTGATGGGTCAGGATTGAGTTTAGGTCGCTCAAAACTCTCTGCAGCATGGGACTTTTCAAGATACCAATAAGTCTCAATATATTTCCTGACCTTGGGTGATTTTGGAGGAGTCAGCCAGCGTATCATCACTTGCTCCAATAATTTACATTGCGGTCATTTAAGGCCCAATATAGTACTAAAAACAAAGTATTTGCGCTCAAGTGTTCCTACAGTTAATTTACTAATGTATACCGCAAGCGGAAAACTTGTTGCCCCGTTGGCTCATGAAATTTTTCCTCAAGGAATTTAAAACCATATTTTGAGTAAAAATTTCGACCTAGAGTATTATCTTTAAAAACCTCTACTTCTAGAACACCATGGAGATCACGAGCTTTATCCATTAAGGCTTTACCTATACCCATTCCATGGAAACTAGGTTGCAGAAATATAGCCCCGACCTCATTGCCCATTAACGCAATAAAACCCACAACTTTGCCGTCCATTTCTGCCACCCAAGTATCAGTATTAGGCAGGTAAATATCAGCGGTATTGATTCGCTCTTGTATTATAAAATCATCGCTCATAAATGTATGGGCTAATCGTGTTGCCACTTCCCATGAGTCGAGAACAGCATTTAAATCTGAGGAATGGTATTGGCGGATTTTCATTATTTTTTGTCGGTCAGTAAAAGTGTGTATTGTATTTTATTAGCACTCTAACTCTATTGATTGAACAAAAACGACAGTTTTAACTTAAATGAACAAAGAGACAGCATGAGTCATTCCGCTAGATTGCAATATTTACTTTATTTATCCTCACGAAAGTCCAATTGCACAGTTAAATCTTTTTGATAAGTTGCTACACCATCAACCATTTTGGGATTGTATTTCCACTTACTTAAGGTTTCAATTGCCCGTTCATCATAACGATTATCAGGCTCAGAAATTAAGACTTTAATATTGCCTGGTTCTCCATGTTCATTTATGTCAAAAGACATTTGAACAAAACCATCAGGAGCAGTACTTGTTGAGGCACAAGAAGTAATCAATAGTAATAACGAGAGTATTAAAGCGAGGTATTTCATTGACAATCCTTTGTTAAACGAATGTTTGAAATATGGCTCGCGTGGTTTACGCACTGCCATAAAATATCACGCGAGAATGTTATTACGATTTCACCACTAGTTCTAGATACCGGAAGCAAAAGCTATTCCTAAATCTCACATGAGTAGAAAACAGCCAAAGTTGATTATATTTTTATTATCAATAGAATGTATAAAAAACAAACCTAAATAAAAGTTTGCAACACGGAGATATTCAAAGGATATGTACAAAAAAATTATAATCACATTCTTTTTACTACTACCAATCAGCACCTTGCATGCTGAATCGTTACCACTAGAATACTTCAACCAAATGCCATTGCTACAAAATCCGGTCATTTCACCAAACGGTGAACATCTTGCTGGTATTTATAACAGTAATGACAACACCCAAGTTGTGGTAATGCCTTTTGGCTCGCAAGATTTAAAAGCCCTTGTTACTTTAGGTGGTGAAAAATATCGAATCGAAGGTATTGATTGGGCAAATAATAAAAGGCTACTCATTAATGTAAGCCAACCCTATGAATTTAAAGGCTTAAAATTAAGAACTACACATTTATTTTCTGCAGATCTTGAGGGTAAAAACGTTTTTGAAATGCGCCGCTCAACCAATGCTAGAGTCAGCACCAAAACTACTGACTTAGATTTTTATTACAACAGTCCAAATTTACTCAATATCTTACCCAATGACGCGGATCACATTTTGGTTACCACCAGAGACTCCAGAGATGGCAACTATGCATCCGTTTATAAAGTTAATGTGAATGATGGAAAGTTTGAGAAACATATTGCTAACAGCAATAGGATCGACAACTGGATAACGGATAAAAATGGCGAAATATTACTCGCAATTGGCGGCAGTGATAGAGTCCGTAATGAGACTAAATACGTCTACGTCAGAGAAAATCAGGAGGCTGATTGGAAGCTGATTAAGCAGTACACCCCTTTTGAATCAGAAACCTTTGACCCCATCATGTATGAAAAAGAAACCAATTCTCTGCTGTTATTATCTGATCATCAGTTAAATAAAACCGCGTTATGGCGCTTCGATATCGAAAAAAACGAATTTTCCGAACTGGTAGCACAAGCGCCTGGAAAGTTTGATATTACCAATGTAATTTTTAAACCCAGTCATACTGAAATGAATGTCATTGGCTATACCTACGTTGATAATTTTGTGCGACGAGTTTATTGGGACTCAGAACAAAAAAATATCGGCAATCAGTTGGCTGAACTGCTGTCTAAAAGTGGCTTACAAAGTAATATTTATGACTATAGCCTAGACGAAAATAGATACATCATTTCTGCAATAAGTGACTCTAGCCCAGTAAAATACTATCTGTTCGATAAGAATAAAAAGAGTTTGAGTTTATGGTTTAGTGAGTTCCCTTATCTTGAAGGTAAAGCACTGGCTAATGTGACGCCCTTTACGTTTAATGCCAGAGACGGCATGGAAATTTATGGTTACATCACGTTACCAAATGGAGTCGAAAAACCACCAGTTATTTTATTTCCCCACGGAGGACCATTTTCCCGAGATTATCAATATTTTGATCCTTATGTACAAATGATGGCGAATGAAGGGTACGCGGTCTTGCAAGTTAATTTCCGCGGCTCAACAGGTTACGGTCTCAGATACATGACAAACGGCTACCATCAATGGGGAAAGGCCATGCAAACCGATTTGTTAGATGCTTATGAATGGTTAGTAGCAACTGAATTAGTTCACAAAGACAAAGCCTGTATTGCCGGTGCGAGTTATGGTGGTTACGCTGCTTTGGTGGCCGGTTACCAAACCCCTGAACTGTTTGACTGTATAGTCAGTATTGCTGGCGTGTCTGACCTAAGTGATCAAATGACAATGTGGCGAAGATTGGGCGAATTTGATTATATTGAGAATGCAGTAAAAAATGATGACACCGATATTAAGGCGATTTCACCTTACTATCACGCAGAGAAATTTAAAAAACCTGTATTACTTATCCATGGTAAAAAAGATACTCGCGTTAGCTACCGCCAGTCCAACTCGATGTATGACCAGCTAAAATCAGCAGGAAAAAACGTCAAATATAAAGAATTTGAATACGGCACCCATTACTTAGACGATGCTACAAACCGTATCAATGCTATGAAATTGATGAAGGATTTTTTTGAAGAACACCTAAAATAATCGTTTTGAAACATAATGGAGCAAAATGATATAATTGCTCCATTATTTTCTGCCAACTATCTATGGGCAATGTCGTAAATTCAGAATGACTAACAAACATACCTAAAAATATAATAATCTTATAGATTGAAGAAAAAATCAAAAGACTACTGTGCACTAGCCTCGCAGAGTAGATTATCTCTATTTAAATGCTGAATAAATCAAGGCAACTTTACTACTAATGACCTTAGAGTCGTCTTCGGCTAGTGGTTGCTTGTTTTGTTGCTCTTCTATCATTTTAGTTTGGCTAATAACAAAATTTTGCTGCTCGTCATTTTGGGTAAACATCATTAAGTTATGCAATGATTCGAGTAGTCTTATAGTGACGGCAACATTATTATTGGCTTGTTGCCTGATTTGTTCAAAAGCAGCGCTGGCGATATCTGTAAAGGTTAAAACCTTACACACTAACCGCAACATGCCAGTTTGGTCATAATGCTGCTTTGCCGGAAAAACCCTGTTAGTGAGTCCGCACAATACTGAATTGAGTTTATCTATGCATGTTATTGCAGAATAGGGGTCGTTAATACCAGGTGAAAGCGCACGTAAAGCAATTTCGACCAACTGATGAATAGCAAACTCAGGATCTTGCACAGGTGTTCTGTATGCCCCTAATACAAATCGATCTGATGTTTGTTTGACTACTTTTTCATTCACTAAATTATCTGAATGAACAACAGCAATAACAGAGTCTTGAACAACAAAATCTCCGGGGCTAAAGCGACACTCAATCAGCACCTCGTTTGCAGCAGCAAGCGTTAACAGAGCTTGGTGATCAATAGTCTCAATATAGCCACTACACTTTGCAGATACGTTTACATGATTGATCCGCTGTGTAAAATCAATTGGGTCAGCAATTTTAGCAGGATCTTGGCGCTTATGAACTGAGGGAAAGAGGTTTTCAATACCACTTTGTAACTCTTGGTAAACATCGTCGATAACCACATCTGCTTGAATTGACTTAGCTACATGATGAATAAAGTAGATCAAAACTCCGACGCTTAAACAAGTCATCATAACAGCAATAATCACAGTTAATCCTGGTTTAAAAGCATAGGGTTCTTGAAAGCTAATGGCACAAAATACCAGAATACAATATAAAAAATTCGAGATAAAAGAACCCAACACAACTTGCGTACCCGTATCCATCATAAAGTTACGCAATAAACGTGGACCAAATTGGGACGAAGCTAAGGTTAAAGCAACAATAGTGATAGAAAATGCAATACTGGTGACCGTAATCATCGACCCAGCAATCGTCGCCAACAACGTTCGAATAGCGTCAATATCTATTCCATAAATTAATGGAATTTTGAGTTCAAAATTATCAATAAAGAAAACATCGATGTAGACCGCACAGCTAGCCAAAACGATAGAAGAGAACACCATAAAACTAGGGACAAACCAGAAACTGGTGCGGGCTTTTTCTATTATGGGTGCATACTTGATGATATTAAATTGCATCATATCTCCTTGTTTTAATAACGTGATAACAATAAAAAACCGACTACGCCTTCCTTCACCTTTGAACAATTAAAATAAGTTCAGCTGTTTGACGATTTTTGCCATCTATCAATTACTGTAGACTTGAATTAGCAGATATTCGAATTTGTACCCATCCCATTAGAGAAATGACCTCTTAGCGAGATTTAAAAAAGCTTAATCAAAATCCGTGAAAAGTTTTAACTTTCCTTGTGTTAAAACAAAAGTTTTAACCTTCCTTGCGCTAAAAAAAGTGGGAAATGGCGCGAATACCATAGTGATTATAAAAAGAATATAATTGTCATATTTTTCCTGAATATTTCAGGCCGCGCATCAACAATTGATACAACAGACAGAGCAAATAATTTCTTACAATCGAAGCTACTTTTGTTTATTTTTATTGACCAAGATAACCAGCGCAATTAAACCGATCACACTGAAAAGTCCAAACGCCATTAAAAATGTGGTTAAAAACCCACCATCACCAAGACTTGTAGCGCTGATCAAAAACCCTACTGTTACAATTACAATTATCATTAATACTTTTAATAACATCTGCTTATCCTCGTGTTATAAACTTCTATAGCTCGATCTCGATTGAACTACAGCCATAAAAAAAGGGCACAAAGCCCTTTTAATAAATAGCTTTAGCGCTTAACAGTCTTTGTTTTCCGCTTTAGCAGCTTCTTTTAAATCTTCGCATGCATCTTCAACTGCATTGCCTGCGTCTGTTGCCATTTCGTCAAGTTTTTCACCTGCATTTTCTGCTCCATCATCACAAGCAGATAAAGCAAATACAGCAGTTAAGGCAAGTAAAGTCGTTGTAAAATATTTTAAGTTTTTCATGGTTCTCTCCGTTTATTTAAAATTAAAATGAATACATTTGTTAAGGTTTGTGACCGCTAAATTTTCGGCGATTTTCCTCTTAGTGCGTTTGAGATAAGTGATAACACCAACAACACTATAAAGATAAAAAATATGATTTTAGCAATGCCGGTTGCGGCGCCTGCTATACCACCAAAACCAAATACTGCCGCTATGATTGCGATGATAAAAAAAGTTAATGCCCAGCCCAACATAGTGGTTTCCTCTCGTTTGTTAAAATGAATAATGTTACGCATTTAACTATGCGACATCTGTGCCAAGCATCTAAATGAAGATAACCATTTGTTTTTATGATGTTTTTTAAAATTTAATAATTTTTTACCGACGACGTTAAAATCATAATGTGAAAAAATTACACACTAAGTAAGAATAAGTTTCATTATTTGTCAGAGCGATTATGGAAGGAATTCTAAGGAAATAAAAAAAGGTCGGTAAATGAGAATTTTAGATTTATTTGTTATAAAAGTATCGCCTGCACAATCAAATCACCGAAGCCCCAAACTAAAGTGCCGCTAATTAACAGTGACATTTCAAGTACACCTATAGACATGCGCAGATCCTGTATGGCTAAACTAAGGCGCTGGTCGTGATCAGCATTAACCTGATCAATACCCAGCGCAATTTCTGAATCATCTAAAGATCTAGCCTTCAGTTGTCTGAGTTCTTTATTACGTATCCAGTTAGCACGACGAGAGATAATTTTTTCATGCAAAACCACACCAATACTTGACCATATACCCAGCACCACTACAAGACATCCGGAACGAGAAAACCATTCTGCGTGTAACCATGAAATTTTGCTCAAATACAGGCCTGATAAAAAACAAGCTAAGGCCAAAAACCAATACACAAAACCGCTAAAATTATATTTTTTACTTAGGTTAATTACAGACAATTACAATTCTCATTTGTTGAAGGGATAATTGTTTCCCTTTTAGATTCCAGTCAAGGCAAACCAATAGTACAATGTTGGGTAATATAAATACTAGGGAATACCCTTGGAGATTTACTCAATGTTCAAATCGATTAAGCTAGCCATTCTAATTTTGACTATTAGTTTTGCTGCTTCAGCGAGCCAATCAGACGACCCTTATGTGTTTGTTAAAGACGTAGCTTCTGTCACTTTTGCTAAGATGAAACAAGATCAAACCTTAATAAAAAATGATCCTGAAGCATTGAGAAATATCGTAGAACAACAGTTAATGCCTCACGTAGACCACGTTTATGCGGCACTTAGTGTTTTGGGTACACAGGCAAAAGACATCCCACGTGAAAAGTTAGAGCTATATTTTGAGCAATTTAGATTGTATTTGTTAACCACTTACTCTAATTCTTTAAGTAGTTACACTAATCAAATTGTAGAGTTCGAACCCTCTCGTCCTACCGAGAACAAAAAAACCGTATCTGTTAAAGCTCTGATAAAAGAAGCGGGCAAACCAGATATCAGCATCACTTTTCAAGTGCGTCGCAATAAGGAAGGCCAGTGGAAAGCCTTTGACTTAGTAGCTGAAGGCATAAGTCTAGTGCAATCAAAGCGGGCCGAATTCGCACCAATGATCCGTCAGAAAGGCATTGATTCAGTTATCGATTTTATGCGAGAAAAAAGTGCTAAACACCCTAAAATTACAAAGTAGCCAGAAAAACTAAATGAACCAAACAGACCAAACATCTAAAGCTATGTTGTGGGCGCTTAATCTCGACACAAAAGTAACGGCTATATCACCGACAATTAAGCCGCTTAATGATGGTACGGTTGCCTCTGGCTTTAATTGGTTTCATATTCAATCAGATGCACCAGACTCAAAAGAATGTTTACAAGGCTTGGGGTTACCAACCGAAATTATAGACGCGCTGTGTACCGCTGAAACCCGCCCGAAAGCCATGCAGTTTGGTGATGGTATGTTGGTGTATTTACGTGGCATTAATCGTAATCCTGATGCCGATCCGGAAGATATGGTGTCGTTACGATTATGGATCGGCGAACACACTTTGATTTCTGCCAGACGTAAAGATCGTAAATTATTATCTGTGCAAGACGTTAGAGAAGATCTAGAAAAAGGCTATATCGCTTCATCCCCAATGGATTTGACCTTAAAAATCATCACCAAAATTGCCGATAGGATCAGCGAAACGGTTGATGTCCTAGATGAAGATCTAACTGAATTCGAAGCTTTAGATAAATCTGCAAAACAAGACAGAATTAAACTCTCTATGATACGCAGACAAGCCGCCGCAATGCGTCGTTATTTAGCGCCGCAACGAGATGCACTGGACGCAATGTATCGTTTCAATAAATCCCTAAACCAACAACAAGCTTTTGAGTTGCGCGATCAAACTGACCGCATGACTCGCTACGTCGAAGATCTAGACTTAGCTAAAGAACGCGCCATGGTATTACAAGATGAGTTGCGCAATCGTATTGCTGAACAGCAAGGTATGCGTATGTATGTGTTATCTTTAGTCACCGCCATATTTCTACCTTTATCTTTTTTAACAGGCATATTTGGCATGAATGTCGCGGGTTTACCCGGTACGGTAGAGCCTAAAGCATTTTTCTACTTATCTTCAGCTATGGTTATATTGGCCATAATGTCGCTGATAGGTATGTTGTGGAAAAAGTGGTTTTAATAGGAGTAAAGCGCATGATTAAACAAGTAATTTTAGTTCTTGGACTTTGTATTCTGTGGAACTCTGCAGCGTATTCTCAAGTAGAAAGATCGGTGCAACTGGTAAAAGCTAAAACGATCAATAGAAATTTAGCACTGCAATTTCCCATTGATAAGTCTTTTCAAGGCAGCAAAGCCACTTTTTCCGATGCCAAGATACTCATTGACACATTAGATCAATCAATTAAGTTACAAATGACGGTATCGGCCCATGATGATCAACAAAATTTTGTTGCGACACTGATATTTATTGGTGATATGAAATATCACGATTTTTCTGAATCATATATTTTTGATAACTTAAAACTGGACAGATTTAAAGTGGAGAAAGATTCGTACACCGACTCCCAACACATCGTAAAGTCCATTAAACAAAGCCTGATAAATGATTTTGACGAGTTAGTTTTATTTAACCTAGCAGAAATAAATAGCCTTTCCTTTAGACGTCCGGCTGATGAAATAGAGATTTCGAAAGAGCAACTGCGTTTTATTTGGAATTAACTTTATTTGAAATTTTCACAACTAATATTTTGTTAAAGAATAAGTATTAGAATTCTGCTAAGTTACTACAAATTATAGTATTTACATTAGATTTATAGGTCTTATATTAGGCGCAAAATAAGAAGCATTAAACAACATGAAAACACCAACATTTGGCAGCAATTGCAACTTTATCACTCAGCGAATCGGCATCGGTGCCATTTCACTTTTTTTATCATTATGGTGTTTAGGTGTGTCGGCTGAATCAATTCGTGTGGTCGATCAACTGGGTAACCCCGTCGAAAATGTTGTAGTCAGTTTTGATGAAGATGTCCCCAACACTCTTGAAAATGTTGATGTAGCCATAATGGATCAGGTCGATGTGCAGTTTCAGCCACAAGTATTAATTATCCAAAAAAATCAAAGCGTTGCTTTTCCTAATAGTGATAACACTCGTCACCATATTTATAGTTTCTCTAAACCTAAACCATTTGAGATTAAAATGTTCAGTGGAGGAGAGTCAAAGCAATTAACCTTTGAACAATCAGGTATTGTTGTGCTTGGCTGTAATATTCACGATCAAATGGTTGGCTATATCTACGTTGCTGAAAACAACAACACATCAATCACTAATGCACTAGGCATAGCAGAAGTGCCGGCTGCGGGTATAGCAGTTAAATTGTGGCATCCCAAATTATCTGCTAATAAAATTCTCAGAAAAGACATCCAGCTTCCCGCTACATTTACTGAGAGCCCATTTTCTATCGTTTTGACCTTACTCGAAGATGAAGTCACCCCGACTCAACATACCTTTAAATCAAAGAAATTTGGCAGAGGAAATAAATAGTTGTCTCAGACTCCCCTTAATCAAAGCATCTTTAGGCTAGTTGTAGGTCTAGTTGTATTAACCGCGATCATAATATTTATCAACGTGTGGATAGCAACTGATGAACAAACTCGAGATAGATTAAACCGAGACTTTTCGATAGCAGAAAATGTATTGCAGCGAGTGTTGACTAACCGCGAAGAGCTTCTATACATATCAGCCTCTGTGCTAACCGCTGATTTTGGCTTTAAGCAAGCTGTTGCTTCTGGAGATAAAGGTACAATTGACAGTGCATTGTTTAATCACGGACAACGTATAGAGGCTGACTTGATGGCACTGGTGTCATTAAAAGGTAGTTCTATTACCAGCGTGCCTGAAACACTTACAATAGGTCAAACCTTTCCCTATCCAGAAGCAATAGATAGTATTATCAAACAAGGTGGTTACTCGTCACTGATGATGCTGAACAACCAGCTTTATCAGGTTATAATGTTGACGGTTGACGCACCAACACCTATTGCAATAGCACTGGTAGGTTTCAAATTAGGTGATCCTATACTTGCGCTATTAAAAGAAATTACCCAGCTAGAAACAACGTTACAAGTATATAGTCAGCAGAACGAAATATTTAAAATCAGTACTTTGGCAGAACCCCTTGCTGAACAAGCTTTAGCACAGGTAAACGAACGACCTTCTTGGTTATCTATAACCATAACTAAAGACACCCCCTACGTATCCCAACAATTCACCTTGAGTGATGCTTTAGCGCACCAAACCGTTGTAACGTTATCTGAGGATGCTGAACAGTTATTTGCTGATTTTACATCGCTACAATTTAATATTACCGCATTAGGTGTCATTGTTATTTTACTAGCAGCGTTGTTAGCTGCTTTATTTTCCCAAAGGATATCTAAACCTCTGGTAGTTTTGGCAGATATAGCAAAAAGAATAGCCATTGGGGATTATAGTAAAGATGCCAATGTGCCCACAAAAACTAAGGAAGTCAGCTTATTATCTGAAGCCTTTGGCACCATGCAGAATAACATTCAGGCCCGTGAAGAAGAAATCATCTACCGAGTAAGACATGATGCATTAACAACACTGTTTAACCGACAACATGTCAAATCTTTGCTTGAGCAAAGATTTTTAGATAATGCCCAATTTCTAGCAATGGGCATTAACATTTTTGGTTTTCGCGGCATTAACGATATTTTTGGTTATCACAATGGCGATCGCTGTTTAAAGGAGTTGGCACTGCGCCTCTCTCAATTCGATGGAGTAGCGGCTAGGCTAACTGGCGGTGAACTACTTTGGCTGCCAAAGGATGAACCCTCAGCAGAATTCATTCAATCTTTAAAATCTGTCCTTGAAGAGCCTTTCGATACGGGGAAGGTTATAATAAATATCAAAGTCGCTATGGGCTTAATATATTGCCCTAAAGATGCAAACAACGCAGAAGAAGTGTTTAAGAGGTTGAACATAGTGTTGGATGAAGCACAAATCACTCGAAAGTTTGTGTTGCCATTTAGTCCTGAACTTGAAGAACGCTACTCAAGACGCCTTTCTATTATTACCGAACTCAAAAACACCCTTGAACATGCTATTGATGAATTGAGTCTTAACTATCAGCCGAAATTGGATTTGCAAAAAGGCAAGGTCACCCATGTCGAAGCTTTAATAAGATGGACCAATGCTCGTTTGGGGTTTGTTTCACCAGAGGTCTTTATTGGGATTGCTGAACAAGCGGGTTTTATTGAAAATATAACTAGTTGGGTCATCAATAGAGCAATCGATGATGCAGCTAAATTCAGAGATGCCAAGGTAGATGTATCAGTTGCGATTAACCTTTCGGCCAAAGATATTATGGATCCTGCGCTACTACCTCGTGTGTTGGGATTACTCAAAGCAAAAAACTTAAGCACTGAATGTTTATCATTTGAAATAACCGAAGGTGACTTAGTTAAAGACCATGATAAAGCCATTTCCCATCTGCAAGCGTTCAGAGATCAAGGCTTTGAAATTGCTATAGATGACTTTGGCACAGGTTATTCATCTATGGCCTATCTGCAAAATCTACCGGTGAATACTTTAAAGGTAGATAAAAGTTTTGTACTTAAGTTACACCAACAAGAAGGCGATCAAAAAATTGTTAAAACCGTCATCAGCCTAGCTCATAGCTTTGATATGAATGTAGTGGCTGAAGGCGTAGAGACCATTGAAGCCTTAACATTGTTGGCTGAATGGGGCTGTGAATTGGCGCAAGGGTATTACATTTGCAAACCTACCCCTGCAGATAATTTCATTACATGGTACAACGAGAATATAAACACAAAATGGTTATAGAAAAAGTTAATAATATGCACTCTTGTTGGTATAAAGCTTTGTTTTTTTCTCTTAGCTTCATATCTATCGTTTCTCAAGCTAGCGATGGCAAATTAATTGGCACTGCAGGTCTCAATCAGATTGAAGGCAGCGGTGGTGGCGGTATTGTGCCTTGGGCCACATTAGCTGGTTATGATAGTAGGGAGCAAATATCAGTGAATGCTTTTACGACTCAAGTTGACATTGATGACTATCGTTTAAATGTATTGGGAGTCAGTGCTTCTTTTTACGACCGAGTTGAACTCAGTGTTGCTCAGCACCGTTTCGATTTAAAAACCCTTGGCGGTGACATTAAACAAAATGTATATGGTATTAAATATCGAATATACGGTGATGTAGTGTATTCAGTATGGCCACAACTAAGTGTTGGGATTCAGCATAAAGAGTTAGATGATGGCAGTATTGCAAGGGCAGTTGGAGCTGCAAATAACAATAGTGGAACCGATATTTATTTGGCCGCCACCAAAGTGCATTTGGGTGCCATTGCAGGTTTTAACGCGGTCTGGAGTCTAACGGCTAGAGCCACTAAAGCCAATCAACTCGGGTTACTTGGTTTTGGTGGGGTAAATAATGATAGTTACCAAATTATGGCAGAAGCATCAGCGGGGGTGCTATTCAGTCGGCATCTAGCGATAGGTGTTGAATACCGCCAAAAACCAGATAATTTAGGTTTAGGCGAAGAAGATTGGTTTGATGTATTTGTCACTTATATACCAAGTAAAAATCTAAGTTTTACACTAGCTTGGGCTGAGTTAGGTAGCATTGCAGGTGTAAAAGACCAATCAGGCTTATACCTCTCCCTTAACGGACAACTTTGGTAACATCATGAAAAATATGATTTTAATACTTATGAGCTGTTTCTTATTAAATGCCTGTGCTACTCAAAATGCCAGCACTTATCAGCAATTAGGTGGGCAACCCAAAGTGGAAGAAATTGTAGATGATTTTATTACTGAAATTGAGTTCGACCCAATAATGTTTGAATTTTTCAAAGACTCTGATATCGATCGTTTCAGAGAAAAACTCATTGAACATCTGTGTTTACTCACTGGCGGACCTTGCCAATACACAGGCGATAGCATGGAACAAGTGCATGGCGGCATGAACATTACCGAGTCTACGTTTAATCACGGTGTTGACTTATTTATCAATGCTATGACCAAGGCAGATATCCCCCACCCGATTCAAAACAAGATATTGGCTGTGATGATACACACCCGAGACCAGATGATTTACCACTAATAAGTGTTACTTAATGGTAGGGTGTTCAATAAGTGCAATAAATAAGTAAACCAAATGCCATTTGCTAACGAAATAATCAAAAGAAACAATGTAACTATCTTAGGCTCGGGTGAAAAGACCCTACTCTTGGCACATGGTTTTGGCTGTGATCAAAATATGTGGCGCTTTATGTTACCCGCCCTAACCGCGCAATATAAAGTGGTGTTATTTGATTATGTAGGCTCAGGACATTCTGAAATAGCCCATTATGACCAAGTACGTTACAGCTCACTAGAGGGTTATGCACAAGATGTGCTAGATATTTGTGAAGCGCTAGATTTGCAGAATGTTATTTTTGTAGGTCATTCAGTTAGCAGTACCATTGGTCTAATCGCTTCTATCCAAAAACCCAATGCTTTCAGCCAATTGATTATGATTTGCCCTTCTCCTTGTTTCCTAAATGTTAAACCTGACTACATGGGTGGCTTTGAGAAGTCGGATCTAGAAGAACTCATTGATTTAATGGATAAAAATTACATTGGCTGGGCTAACTACCTTGCCCCCCTTGTGATGGGTGCAAACAATTCTGAGAAACTAGTGGGTGAGTTATCAGGCAGCTTTTGCTCAACCGACCCATTAATAGCCAAAACCTTTGCCAAAGCGACATTTTTTTCTGATTACCGGCATTTGTTAAAAGAGGCTAAACACCCAGTGTTAATTTTTCAAAGTAGCCAAGATGCTCTAGCCTCTACTGAGATAGGTGAATATATGCTCAAGCAGTTGCCAGAAGCAGAATTACAACTTATAAAAGCCGAAGGGCATTGTTTACATATGACTCACCCAGACATCATTAACCAAGCTTTAAGAGAATATTTTGACAAAAACGTTAGATAATACCGTCCTTAAAGTTCCTGGACCAGACGCGTTCCAGTGTGGCGCATTGATAACAAATAAACATCGAAAGATTATTTATGCCAATGCATATTTTTCAAATGAACTAAATTGGCAAATTGAAAAACTCATAGGTAAAAGCTCAGACGATTTATTTACCTTTTCATCTAAAATATTTATCGAAAGTTATTTAATGCCTTTGTTATTACATGAAAAAAAATGCGACGAGATACAGTTAGCTTTGTTAGACGGCAAAAACAACCGAATTTCGATAATAGTCAACGCAAAAATGGATGACCAAGGGCATATTTATTGGAGTTTGTTCAACGCGACCAAGCGCGACAAACTTTATGAAGAACTCATAGAAACACGTAATAAACTAGAAGCCCAAGCAAAAATACTACAATCCATGTCAGCAACCGACGAGTTGACTGGGTTGATGAATCGCCGAGAAATAAATTTGCGGGCACCAGAACTACTTAATCAAGCAAAACGCTATGTCCATACTGTTGCTTTATTAATGATTGATATTGACCATTTTAAAGAAATTAACGATTCTTATGGGCATTTGGAAGGCGACCGCGTTTTAAAGGAATTAGGTCTGCGATTGAAAACATTTGGTCGTCAAACTGACTTGATCGCACGTTTTGGTGGTGAAGAATTTATCATGCTACTTCCTGATACTGATGCAACTGATGCCCGCTTGTTTGCTGAGCGACTACATAAATTAATGTCTGAAATACATGTTAACTCCGCGCCAGTAACTGTCAGCATTGGCATCACTATGAGCGATGGCAGTCACAGCCTAGAGGATTTAACTAAACAAGCTGATACAGCTTTATATAAAGCCAAAAGCAATGGCCGAAATAGAACCGAGTTCGACCAAACCTCTAAATATACGGTATAACTACAACCAATTAGTCAGTTTAAATCCAATGCCTAATCTTTGGGTATGATGGTTGTAATAAACTAGACTTTCACCATATCCATTAAAGTATTCTATGTACCCCTGAATACGGTCGTTGATCGGAAACGACCAACCCAGTTGAATCGCACCTTTGTTGTCGCTGCGTAAGTTGTTTCTAAACATAAACTCTAAGGAATGTTTATCTGAAATACTCCACAGCCCACCTAACTCACCATAGCCCATATACTTTTCGATATCTGGATTATCGTCTCCAGAGGGATCAAGTGCGGTGATTTTTTCGTTCTCTGGAATCCGGTACCAAGTTCTAAAGCCCCACAGCACATTATCAGTTGCGGCAAAGGCAAAACCTAAGATAATTCTGTTCCAACTCCGTGATAGCTGTCCTGTTTGTCCATTTGACTGATGATTGAATGACAATGAAGTTTGTTCCACAGGCAAACCAAATAATGACCATGAGTGGTGATAATTAAATATCATTTCTGGTTCGTAATTAGTCTCTCGAAAAGGGGCCGAAATATCACTATTGTAGGCTTGCCACCAACTCGTAGTGGTAAAGGCAAATTGTAGGTCAAGATCTCTAAATATCAGATCTTGCATAAACAGGTATTTTAAGGAAACTTGAAATTTAATTTCAACATCATCCAATTCTGTCCCAACTGGAATGTCAATATACGGTTCTTGATTAATACTAGTCACGCTAGCAGGTAGCACAAAGTTGGGTTTATGAGGAATAATCGCAAAACGGTTTTTCGACGCTTGTTTTTCTAGCTTAACGCGCCGTTTGAATAAAGTGGGCACAATGTCTAGACAGTTTTCCCGTAATTCAGCCACAGTTTGTTCAGGTGTTGCTTGTTTAAGCCCATTTAATAAACACTTATCAACATCATCAAGCTCATCTAATTGAGACTCAGCAGCAATTGCTCTTTTTATACTACTTGCACTAAGTACCACGGCCAATAAAATAACTACAACTTTCATAACCTAGTACTTTCCAGATATTTTTATTTCAATTGGATAATTTTGACAGCACAACACTTGAATGCAAACACTATTAGCCATTTATTGTTTTTTGCTAGAAGCTAGTAGCTCGCAACTGCTCTTAATCAAACCAATGCTGAGTTTTATTCGCAAAATACACCAAAGACAACATCACAGGCACTTCAACCAACACACCTACCACAGTGGCTAAAGCCGCACCTGAATGTAAACCAAACAGTGAAATAGCCACAGCAACCGCCAACTCAAAAAAGTTAGAGGTGCCAATCATACTGGCGGGCGCTGCAATATTGTAGGGTAGTTTAAGGCGCTTAGCCAAAAAATAGGCAATGGCAAAAATACCGTAGGTTTGGATAATTAGCGGTATGGCAATCAACACTATTGTCTGGGGTTCAGCCAAAATAGTTTGCGCTTGAAAACCAAACAATAACACTACCGTTCCGAGCAAACCCACTATCGACCACGGCTTGAGTTTGGCGACAAAATTATCAAGGTTATGATGTTCTGCTGATCCATCTGCCTTTTTATCCAACAAAGAACGCGTCAATGCTCCGGCAACCAAAGGCAATAACACATAGAGCAACACAGAAATGAGTAAGGTATTCCAGGGCACTTGAATATCACTGACTCCCAGTAAAAGTGCAGTCAATGGCGCAAAGGCAAAAATCATTATAATGTCGTTAATCGATACTTGTACCAAGGTGTAATTAGCATCACCTTTAGTCATTTGACTCCAAACAAATACCATAGCCGTACAAGGTGCGACGCCCAGTAAAATCATGCCAGCAATATATTCGTTGGCAGATTGTGGATCGACCCAATCAGCAAAAAAACCTTTAAAAAACAACCACCCTAAAGCGGCCATAGTAAAAGGTTTGATTAACCAATTAATGACCAGAGTCAAAGCTAAGCCCTTAGGTTTTTTACCCACATCTTTAATGGATGAAAAGTCGATTTGGATCATCATGGGGTACACCATTAACCAGATCAGTACCGCCACCACTATATTCACGTGGGCATATTCTAGACTTGCCACTAAAGCAAAAGAGTCTGGGATAATACTGCCCAAAGTCACCCCCACTATAATACTGATGCCTACCCAAACGGATAAATAACGCTCAAACAATCCCATACTTTTGTGCCTCCATATTGAATTTATATTGAACGCTGATTAACGCGCTGAGTAACTTGTTCTGCCGATTCCACTCGTTCTGAATAACGATCAACCAAATAGTCACTGTTGTCTCTGGTTAACAAAGTGAATTTCATCAACTCTTCCAATACATCTACAATACGATTGTAATAGGGTGAAGGTTTCATACGGTCGTTATCGTCAAATTCCATAAATGCTTTGGCGACAGAAGACTGGTTAGGGATAGTCAACATCCGCATCCAACGGCCTAAAATACGCATTTGATTCACAGCATTAAATGATTGCGAACCGCCAGAAACTTGCATAACTGCCAGTGTTTTTCCTTGAGTGGGGCGCACCGCACCTATACTAAGTGGCACCCAATCAATCTGACTCTTCATAATGCCGGTCATTGCACCATGTCGCTCAGGGGAGCACCATACTTGGCCTTCGGACCACATCATCAGTTCTCGCAGTTCCACTACTTTTTTATGGGTGGCATCGTCACCATCTGGTAAGGGTAAACCTGTTGGATCAAAAATCCGTGTTTCGGCACCCATAACATTTAACAAACGTGCTGACTCTTCAATCACCAAACGGCTAAATGAACGCGCTCGTAACGACCCATACAACAGCAGTATTTTAGGTTTATGTTCAGCGTTTTTTTTGGTGAAATTTTCTACTCGAGGAGGATGAAATTGAGTGATATCTAGATTAGGCATAATTGCTTTAGTATCAGACATTAAGCGGCTCCCAAATCAGCAAGTGCAGCTTTAAAAGCGACCTTGTCTTTTACATCAACGTTAAGATTAAGCAACTGTTGTACTCTTTGTTTGATTTGTTCAATAGTTGCTCTAAATGCATCGGCGATTTGAGCTTCGGATCCTTGAAGCTTAGATGGGTCAGTTAATCCCCAATGCACTTTTAAGCTTTTACCAAACCATAAAGGACAGCTTTCACCAGCAGCCGAATCACACACAGTGACCACTAGATCCGCAGCAAATTCTTCAAATTCATCCCACGATTGGCTATGTAAACCAGCAGTCGAAATACCCGCCTCTTGTAAATATTTGATAGACAATGGATGTACTTCTCCTGCAGGTTGACTACCCGCACTTCTTGCTACTATTTTACCATTCGAAAATTGATTGGTAATGGCTTCAGACAAAATGCTACGGCAGCGGTTATGGGTACAAATGTATAATACTTTCATTCAATAATTTTCCTTTGGTGCAATAGGCTTAACAGCAATTATCAAGTTGCTTGGCGGCATCTAGGTTATGTAAACAGTCGTTCAAGTAAACTTGGTTGTCTTTTGTGGTAAGCGCTAGCACCTCAAGCGCCCATTTGGGCAAGGCGTTATTAAGTTCATAAAACACCCACTTTCCCCTTCTGTTATCCGCCAAAATTCCACACTTTCTTAATTCAGCTAAATGCCGCGACACTTTGGGCTGACTTAACTGCAGTGCACTAATTAAATCACAAACACACAACTCACCTTTGAGGGTGATCAATAACAAACACTTCAAACGTGTGTCTTCAGATAAACATTTATAAAAAGCGACTGGGTTCATTAACAGATGGGCTCAATTTTAATACATATGAAATATCATATATATGATATTTCATATGTCAATGTAAATAACGGGGAATAATCTTTTATATAAACGTAGAATAATAACCTTACGATTAAGGTTTAATAAATGTCCCAAGAACTCCCCTATCTAGCTCACTACCCAGTTCATCTACAGAACAAAATTAATCAGTTGATCGATACCAATCAACTTGGTGATTGGTTACGTGACCGTTATCCGACAACCCACAAAGTAGCTAACGATAACGACTTACGTGACTACACTATGTCATTAAAAAATAACTATTTGAAAAAAACATCACCGCTTAGCAAAGTCATATTCGACAGCAAAATTCATATCGTTAACCATGCTTTAGGTTTACACAGCTATGTGTCCAGGGTGCAAGGCGGTAAGTTAAAAAGTAAAAATGAACTACGGGTCAGCACTTTGTTCAAAAACACCCCTGATGCGTTTTTAAACATGATAGTGGTGCATGAACTAGCCCACTTAAAAGAAAAGCAACACAACAAGGCATTTTATCAGCTGTGCCAACATATGTTGCCTGACTATCATCAAATTGAATTTGATGTGAGAGTATATTTGACCGAACTAGAACGTTCAGGATGGGTATTTAAAAGCACTCACTAACTGCAACTGATTTAGCGTATAATAGCTGGTCACATTTCTATAATCTGTGACATCTAATGGACTATCAATTTTCCCATGATATTTTAGGGCATCCCATCGCCACATGTGAGCTTGAGTGTGAAGCTTTTGGTGATTGGTTAAGTCATGATATCGCCCAAGACTTTGCACAAATAACTCTATTACTCGACACTGTCCACCAGTTGCAAAATAATCAACTTATTAATTATCAACATAATGGTAAGGAATACCATTTGCTGCTTGATAAAGACGAAGTTGAACTTTTGCTAAATAACAATCACATCCAAAACATGACACCGTCAGAAGATGATGAAAGCCAAGAATTAGCTGATTTACATATTCAATCAGGTTGTGGTTTAGCTGATTTTTATAAGTTACTTAAAGCTTGGCAGAAATTTGTTAGTTAAAACTGACCATTAGGTCTAGCGCACTATTTTGGTGATTTTATGGCTACGCTTCACAAATACAGTGCAGTCATCTGCCATTCAAGCTGCCACAAATCATATAACACCTTGTTTTTATTACATAAAAAATATTGGCCTAATACCTGCAAAATATGAATTCACGAGGGATCTGTCTTCGAGAGGTAGGGACTAATCAAGGTGTTCAGACAACCCTTTGATTGCCAAAAATAACAACTAATAGTTATACAGGCCGAAGACAGATTGACTCAAAAAGCAGAAGCGCCGAATCATAGCAATATGAATCGGCGCTTTTTGTTTTTAAGATATTTGTTAATAATTGCTATTAAAGCTCACTTAGCTTCATCACAACCCAACCGTTGATAAAGATATTTCTAGGCCTAACAGCCGCATAAATAGCATCAGACTCGAACAACTCAGTTATGTGAGTCTGGCTTAATTCCAGAGTATCTGTGCGGTAAAAGTTTTTATGCATGGCTCTGTCTGCCTTAACATGTTTGGTTGGTGATAACTTAGTACGCTGGCCAACATTGCCCACTTTAAATACTATTGAGCCATCTTTAACTTCTAGCACTCTCATGGGCACATAACGATACTTTGCATCAGAATCATCATCAATTGCAAAATAGTCCACGAAGAAAAAATCATTACGCTTTGGCTGCTCAACCACCATTTTAGTTACTCTGTCGTTATGCCAAGACGAAAGCATAAGTCCCGCACACAACACCACTACTAGTACCCATTCGAAGTTTTCGCCATTCCATTCAACAAAACGTTTAATCTGACTGAAGCTAGGCGGGGTTAAATACCCTCCTTGAATATTGGCCAACATACATGATCCTTATAAGTTGCTGAACACTTATATTCCCATGGCATTCAACAAGTATCAATTTTTTGCTTAAAAATCACTCAGCTAACTTAAACTCAGAGTCTTTTCTCACAAACATCCGTACAACAAAGACAAACCTTGTTTTAGATCAGTCTTGAGCTCGGCGCGTAATTTAAAATTGGTTTATTCATTAATAGCAAAAGAGAAACATATGAAAAAATTAATTTTATCAGTAGCGATAACAAGTGCTTTATTAGCTGCAATTACTCCAGCTTACGCTTACGAGCAAGGTGATTGGGTAGTACGTGTTGGAATGGCTAATGTGGCGCCTGAAGATTCAAGCAGCAATGTTAATGTGGCTGGGTCAGATTTAGGTATAGGAGTGAATGTTGATAGTAATACTCAACTTGGTTTAAATTTTGTTTATTTCTTTAGCCCACAACTAGCCGTCGAAGTATTGGCTGCGACTCCCTTTAGTCACGATATTGGTTTAGATACAGTAGGTGCTTTGGGTAACACCAAACACTTACCACCAACTGTGAGTGCTAACTACTATTTTGCAGATCCTAGCGCCCAATTGCAGCCTTATGTGGGCGCTGGAATTAACTACACCATATTTTTTGATGAAAAATTCACCAGTGCCAATACCAGCGCAGGTTTCAGCAATCTCGATTTAGACAACTCCTTTGGTTTGGCCGCTCAGGTGGGGGTTGACTATATGCTTAACGAAAAATGGTTAATCAATGCATCTGTGCGCTGGATAGATATAGATACCGAAGCAAGCTTTGACCTAAACGGTGCAGCTGGAAGCGTAGATGTAGACATTGATCCTTTGGTGTATTCTATTACTGCTGGCTATCGTTTCTAATTTTAAACTAATACCCATCCGTATAATGTAATGAACACAAAAAAGGCCGTAACTCGCGCACAAGTTACGGCCTTTTATATTTCATAGAACAACTTAAGCGTTATAAGTTGACGAAGATGTATTACCACCACGTCCTGTCCAATTTGTATGGAAGAACTCACCTCTTGGCTTATCTGTACGTTC
>TARA_R110002153_G_scaffold29711_3_pt1 | contig 48344 bp, 45 predicted proteins | sample TARA_R110002153 | Tara Oceans TARA_R110002153 (sample SAMEA4398193) | marine metagenome | biome: Polar Biome; feature: [SRF] surface water layer (ENVO:00010504); material: water (ENVO:00002006), including particulate matter (ENVO:01000060) such as... | depth 5 m | reverse complement strand
TTCTGTAGGAAACGTTAATGTCAAGTCTAGTTCGTGGTATAACACTCGTGTTTTATTCTCTGGTACTGCGTGAACAAGTGGTCTGCCTTCTTTATCGACATCAATAAATACTTTATTCATAATATATTCTCCTATTTTAGTTTTTCAAAATTAATTTTTTATATTGTTCAAATAAAATATTATATTTCTCATTAATTTTTTCATAATTTTTATTTTTAATATGTTTTTTATCTATGTTCAAATTTTTTATTCTATTATAAAAAGTAAAATTATTAAGGATAGGAAAATTAGTATTCTCAACAATTTTTTTCATTCTATTACTATTAGTCCACTTAGACTTCCAACCGTAGTTTGTGATTTCAATTCCAAAATTGAATGGATTGTTACCTATAGAACTGTTTTTGCCTACACTCAATACTTGTAAACTAGGTGAGTCTATTGGGCAATCTTTTTCTTTTAACCACGCAATTGTATCGTCTAAAGATTTTTCTGTTTCATGTGGCAATCCAGCTATAAATCCAGCTCCAATAACAGTCTCAGGCCATCTTTCTTTTAAAGTATATAAAGTATCTTTAATTTTATTAGAGTCCATTCCCTTACCAATATTTTTACCAGCTTCTTTATTGAATGTTTCAATGCCAAAAAAAACACTTCTACAACCACTGTCATAAAGCATATCTATTGTTTCTGGTTTTGATGCTATAAGATCTAGTCTCATATAAGTGCTAAATTCAATTTCAAATGGTAAGTTTGATAACATCTTATAATATTTTTTAACTTTAGACACAGTATCATTATACGTATCATCACAAAACATATATCCTGTTGTTCCATATTTTTGATAATTTGATATCAATTCTTCTCTTACAACATCTGTTGATTTAACATAATCATTTTGTTTTTTTCCATTCAAATTATATGAACAAAAACTACATTTAAATATACAACCTCTTGCAATTTCTATAGGCAAGTGTTCATTTTTAAAAATATAATCACTTTCATTCCATTCAATTTTGCTAGTATTAAAATTAAATGTATTGTTATTTAAAAACATTTTTCTTATAAAATTTTCGCCTTCTCCAGCTACCCAAAAATCTACATTAGGAACATCATATTTTATTTTAGAACCTCCTACTACAATTTTTATTTCTGAATTAATTTTTTTTATATAGTTAGATATTAAATTAAACTCTTCTTTATTCCATCCTACACTAGTAGATTTTGTATTAGCTATTCCCATGTTAACTCTATCAACAATATTATTATTAGAAGTTACAAGAAATGTACTTGATATTCCAACCATTTTTGTTTTTTTAGTTATATATTTTTTTATTATTTCGAGTATTTCTTGAACAGTAAAACTCATACAGAAATCTATTGTTTGTACTTTTAAATTCATATTTCTTAATTCTGTAGCTATTCTGTAAGTACCTGCATATCTTCCAAAACCAAAGCATCCATTCACATCTGTAAATAATATTACATCAGACATTTATTTTTAAACTCTTCTTCAAATATACCATCTACTCTAAGTGATAATGTACTGTAAGGTAATGGATCAGAACCATGAAGATCCTTTTCATCAAACCATGATATGTGAGTTGCGTAATGTTTTTTATTTTTATCATCTAAAACATAAAATTTTTTATCATTACCTCTTGTTGATAACCAAAAAAAATCACATGTTTTTTCATTTACATCATTTTCATCCATTACATCTTTATGGATAGGCACTGAACAATTTGGATAACCTACAAATAATTCTATTCTTCCATACTCTTTAAAAGGAAATTTGTTAATAAAACTTAATAACTTAGGAAAGAAAATTGCATTTTTAGTAAAGACACAATGGCTATCTAAATGTTTATTTTTGTAATGATCTTGTTTTTTTATCATTACAGCTCTACCTGGAAAAGCTGCTTTTTCATAAACACTCAAAAAAAGTCTTCTTTGAGTGTCAGACATATCTTTAACTTCATCTTTACCTTTCCATTTTTTTTCAATTTCACTAGGTGAATGTTCTAAACCAATTGGCCTTATTCCAGGTGTAGGTAAGTGATATTCAGACAAAGCAAAACCTCTACACAATTCATAATCTAATTCTTTCAATTCAGTTAAATTGACAAAAGGCTCAAGGTCTATTAACCACTTACCATTTATTGCCATCTTTTAAATCTCCTCAAATTGTTTTGAAATTCTTTAATATTTATTTTCCATACTACTTGATCAGTATTTCTATAACGTATGTGTTTTATTTTTTCAACAATTCCTTTTTTTTGCAATGTAGGAAAATATATTTTATCAACAAGTTTTTGACTACCTTCACTATTTTGATTTGATGTAACATATAGCTTATCACTGTTGGCCCACTCTATACATTTAGGAAGATAAAATTGATCATTTACGTTTTGATGTTCAGAGATTAATCTCTTTGCTGTGCCTAAACCATGGTTGGGCCTGTTTCCATTTATCACACAACATCTAGCTAATACTCTATAACTACCTTCACCCATAACATCATCAAAACTATGTGCAGCAACACTTCCTACAGGTTCAAAATGATCATATAATATCCATACGTTAAATCTTTTTTCATTTTTAAAACAATCAATTAAATTTTTTTGGCTACTGTTATTAATATAATTTTTTTCTTTAGCTGATTTATAAAAACTTTCTAAATTTAATTTATTAGACCATTCTATTAATTTATAATTTTTCATATAAACGATATTGTAAGCATCAATCTATCAGATGTCATGCCTTCTATTGTATGATCAATATCAGTTTTCATTCTATACCATTTTTTTTCTGGAACAGTAACTTGATTAATTACATTATTATTTGAATCGTACCACTTTGTAATGACATTATTACCTCCATTATCAATAATGTAATTCAAAATACTATGTCTTTTTGCGTCTGTGTGTTTAGGTATACCATTTCTCAAAACTTGATATCTTATTAAATCGTCATCTATGTAAATATCAATTTGTTTTTTTATTAATTCAATTACATTAGGTTGAACTTCAAATTGATCGTAAACTGAACTTTCAATATTATATTGATCATCTAAATTAAAAGATTTTCTCTCATCAATCTTCCAGGTACTCAATAAACCATCTGACCGAATTTCAGATACTGTTTTATGTAATAAATTGTCGTCAATTTCTATACCTTCAACATACTCAAAACTGTTAACCATATGTGTGCTAGTAATATTATACATTTTTATCTCCTTTGTTATTGCCAACTATAATGAACTATTTTCACTTCACCATCTTGAAAAAATTTGCCTTTGAAGGCTCTTTGAACCCACCATTCTGGAACTGTTGTAATCTCGAGATTTTCTCTAACTGTGTCTTCGACAAAGTATTGTTCCCCGTTAACTGGTCCAACTGTTGTCTGATTTTTAATATATTTAGTTGTATAGTATTCAGGTTTTTCTCTGAATCTGTTAACAACATACTTACATTCTTTTGGATAATATTTATAGAAGCCTCCATTAATTTTATATTCTTCTTTATGTGTATCTTTCCACCAACTAGGAATACTTACAAACTCTCCTTTTTTAATAGGATAATTAAACAACTCATTATAGTTATTAAACAAACCAATGTCAACATCTATTACACATATAGGTTCATCAATATCAAGATCCATAAATCTTAATTTATTCCACTGTAAAATAAATGGATCTATAGAATTATTTATGAATTGTATTCCAGGAATTTTATCTTTTAAATATTTTTCATATTCTATACCATATTTGTTACCTATTCGAACAGCATATACTTTGACCATGGTCCATGCTCCCTCATTTTTTCATACGCTTGGTTAAATATTGTTACGTCCCATTTGTCATTGAAACCTTGCCAATTGTAAGACGTACATATTGGATCATAAATGTTGTAGCTCATATCTAATTCGTAAATGTATTGATCAATGCCTTTATATTTTATCATATAATAATCCGGTTTAGTTGCAAAAATATTATAGTAAAATGAATAATCACCTTCCCAGGACATTATAGAAGAATTTAAAGGTGTGTGGTGTTTAGTTCTCCACCATGCAGTTAATAATGTGAATTCTTTTCTTTGTAAATGTTCAACGTTTTTTGTTAAGCATACATCTAAATCTAAATATAGATAAGGACCTTTTTTAAAGTCTCTAAACAATTGAAGTTTATTCCACACACCATCGTATTGTTCGTCAGTAATTATGTGAACATTATTATACTTAGTACCAGTTCTATCTAACATGTAAATTATATTATCAGTATAAATTTGAGGATACTTGTCTCCTGTATTAACTAATAAAATATCAATCATTCCACTTACCTATAACAAAATATCTAATATATTTTTCAGGAGTGCCAACATTAAATCTACACCAATCACCATGTAACATTCTAACATTATTATCCATAGCTAACATACCTGATGAAGTTTTACAATTAATATGGTCAGGTTCATTTTTTTTATCATTAGAAGTCAACATTATCAATGTTCTTTCAGGAGTAATAAAATATTTTTTCATGTCAGAAAAGTCTCTCATGTGCTCGCATGATGTATTAATTAAAATATGAGCTCTTCTATTTTCTTTATAACTAAACCAATCTTGTTCAAATATATTAATAGTAAAATAAGGATTGAATTCTTTTATATATCTATGTAAAACTTTTACAGCAAATGGATCTATTTCAAAAAAATTAATTTTTAATATTGAGCTGCCAAAGTATTTTTGCAGCATACCAATAAGAGGCCATCCAAACCAACCACCTACTATTTCAATAGTCATGCCACCATCTTTATTACTAGGAACAACAATATTCTTTTCTTTTAGACCTAATATTAATTGTTCCTTAGATTTCTGCTGATTGTGTGATACTGATTCAACAAATCTATCTATTTTATCTAAATGATTATTATAAAACCACTTGAGCATATTTGCATATTCAATCTGCATTGTTTCCCTTTACTACAAACCACTTATCTATGTTATAGCTAAAATCAACATTTGTTATATTATTTTGTTCGATTAATACATCTACGTTATCAATGGGGTTACAATCTCCATTGTGTTGATCGTTATCTCCTATAACTATCATATCCCCTTTATAGACATTACCTATAGGATAATGCTTTTCAGCATTAAAGTCAACAACCAATTCGTTAAATTTAACATTGTCATATATCACATCTCTTGGATTAGGAAATTTAGGATCATAGTCAACAACATCAACGTCTATTCCTATACCTTCTAACATATAAACCAACTCTGTTCTTTCATTACATGCAACTAATGAAACAGATTCGTAACCTTCGTTGATAATTGTATCTAGTAATAACTTTTCCAGATTTCTTCTGCCCATCCTTTTACCTCATCTAATTCGTATGCTTTTTCTGTAATACCTTTATTGTATAATATATGAGAAGTATTGAAAATACTTATCTTGCCTTTTTTCTGAAAATACTCTCTATTGTAATTACTAACTATTCCTTCGTCCCAAAAATCCATCAAACCTTTTCTATGAGCTTGATAGAATAAAAACTTATCTAAAGATTTGTATGTAAAAAAAGATTCCTTTTCTTTAGTAACTAACAAGTCGTATAAGTATCTACCACTATCACCTTCCCACATAACTACAGAAGAATTTACATGACACGACACACCTTTACCATACCATTTCTCTGATCGTTCTTTATAATCATTCCAATAGTTCCATATAAATTTAGGTCTAGGTAAATCTTGTTCAATTAATTCGTCTATGTTATCATGTATTAATATATCTAAATCTAACCAACAATTTCTACCTTCTACGAATTTGTCGAAAAGAATGAGTTTTTCTCTAGTAAAGATTTTATTTTTAGGATAACAAAAAGGATCGAAGCTGGTATAATCGATAGTATTGATATTGTGATCAATACCATAAATATTATCAGTGATAACAGTAAGTGTAAAATTGTGACTACAGTTGTCCCGTAAACTACCGTAAAGTCTGTTAACATATTCTGGGCCATATTTAGCTCCCCATTTAAAAGTAAAAAAGTTTATTGTGGCCATAATTTATGACCTGTACCTAGTTTACGTTTAGGTATTTTGCTATCCGCGGATGATACACATGTATTTGTTGAACATATTTTAGGTCCATCAAACAGGGTAAACCCCTTATCAATATAACCTAAAGGCTTGTCACTGCAACTATAACTGCGTTTAACACTACCATCAGGCTCTCTTATTATAATAGATCTATAACCTGATGAACATTCCCAACCTCTAAATTTATTAAAATTAAAAGCATTAAATCTTTCAGCTTGATCCATCCACCATATTTTATTTTTTGAGTCTCTCATTTCAACTTGGAAAATTTGTTTACCTTCCACCTTCTGAGGCATACCATTATGTAAAATATCTAACATCTCATTTGTGTATCCATCAACAACAAAAGAAGCAGTAGGATCTGATTGAGGTTTCAAAGTTACATTGATGTTCTTTTCTGCGAAGAAGTTAGCGTCTTCTAAACATTGCCAAAATGTATCTAACAACATAACTTGATTGATAGTTATTTTTGTTCCATTGTCTTGTAGATAAACTAACTTATCTCTAAACTCTTCTAACTTAGTTTGAGTATTAACAGACTCTCTATGACACGAAGCTGTGATAGAAGCTCTGTTAAATTTTTTAGCAATAGCTAAATACTTATCCCACCATGGTCCTTTTCTCGATAAGTTAGTAGTCATATGAATAGAAGTATAATTGCAGTTGTCAATATCATCAGCAAGATGATTAATAATTTCAAGATACCCAGGATGAAAAGTAGGCTCACCCCCACTAAGACTAAAATGAAAAGAGTTAAATCCATTGTTCCTCGCTTGTCTTTTTATTTCATCAATTGTCAATAAACATAAGTCAGTATCTCTATGATCTTTCTTGCTTGATCTAGCATAAGGCCAACAATATGAACAATTGTAGTTACAAAATCTACCTAATAACCAAGACACTGTAAATAAATCTTTAGTTACCATGGTATGTTGACCAACCATTTCTATATCTTCAAATGGTATATTATTAAAATTATAATTACTCTTACTTAATTCCATGAGGATAAGGTTTTCCATCTTTAATGTTAACAAAAACAATATTATCTACAGAAGTAATAATTTTTTTAGTTTTAATATTTCTCACAGTAGCTTTAATTGTTATACTAGTTTTTCCTAATTTTATTGTATCCATTCCTATTTCAATTATATCACCATGCTCAGCGCCAGCTATAAAATCTATTTTTCCTATAGTTCTTGTAACAACGTTCACACTATCAAGTTGACAACTAACATAGATATATGCTTCTTCGTCAATCCAATCAAGTACTCTACCACCAAATAATACACCTATAGCATTTAAATCTTTAGGAGCTATCATTTTTCTAGTTCTATATATCATTATTATCTCCAAAGTATTGGGTGAATAATTTATCTCCTAAAATTTTCTGTACTTGTGAGAATTTAATTCTATTATTTTGTAATTCAATAATTAATTTACTTTGTTCTTTGACTGTATTTTGTAATTGAGATTTTATATTTTTAACATCATCTTCTTTAGTTTTTATTAATCTGTTTTCATGTACTTTTCTAAATATATAATTTAAGCTATTGTTAATATAATCTTTTTGGTCGATTGCATAATGTTTTATCCATTCATCAGTAGTTAAAATTTTAATGTCGTTATAATTAGGCAACAACCAAATTTTATTATTTTTGTCTAAAAATACTTTTTTTAGGAAATTAACATGATCCCCTCTTGCCCTAAAACAAATGATAAAATCATTTCTTTTAAATATAGAATTTGAAACATTTAAAAAATTTAAATTAATTAATCCATCAACAAAAAAATAAAAATTTTTTAAATCATTGTTGGTAAATGCATATCTGTTTTCAAGAAGATTATAAAAACAATTTATATTCTTTATAAAATTAGCTCCTATTACTGCTTCGTATTCTCTATTCTCATAAATTTTAACATTAGGTAAAAAATCTATTTCTTTAGAAATATAGAAAATATACTTTTTTAAACTTTCAAATTGTTTTTTATCATAATTGTTTTTTAATTTAATAAATTTATAAACAGTATTATTTTTAATGTCTACCTTGACATTGTCAAAATTTGTATTGCTTAATTCCATTGAGCTACATAAGGATCAAATTTATTATTACATTTAACTAAACATGTTTTAAGTTTATTATCTCCACTCCATCCTTTTTCTATTTTTTTAAAAAAACCACTTTCCATTACTTCTTTTACAGAACTATCTAAAGCATTAATATTAAAACCATTAATAAATTCCCATATCTGCGAAGCTTCAGGTTCATCATACCACTTATACATTTGACCTGCAGTCCAACAACAAGGTAAAACAAAACCTTCAGCTGAAATATAAATTTCTTTTTTCTGTACACACTTAGGTACTACGCTAAATGTTTGTAACGAATCTATTAGATTAATATCCTTTTCAAGTTCTTTATTTCTATAATTTATATTTTTAGGCTTACTTAATAGTTGACCAAGACCTTTTCTAAAAACTGCTTGATGTTGTTCTTTTTTTTCTAAATTAGCTGTTAAATATCTACCTGACTTTTTTACTATAAATTTATTAATACCTAATAATTTTGAATATCTCTCTGCTTCTTGTACTTGATGTTCATTATAATTAAAAACTAGAAACGTCCAATCTCCTTTACCTCCTGCACTAGTAAAAGCATCTATGTTCTCTTCAACATTTTTCCAAACTACACCTTGTCTGTATAAATGATTTGTGTCTTCTAATCCATCCACAGAAAAGTTAACATGTACATCTAATTTAGCTAACTCCCCCCACCAATCAGCTTTTCTAGCTCCTCCATTTGTAGTGATACCTAATTTGAGATACTTATTTTTTGATCTCATATATTCAAACATTTCTAAACACTCAGGTGCAAATATAGGGTCTCCGTGATTACCACAAAAATATATATTATCTAATTGATGTAAAAAAGATTCCGGAAAAATATGTTTAATATTTTCTAGTGATAAAGATTTATTTTTAAGATAAGGATTAACATCTCCACCATTCATATTCCTATCACACATAGGACATGATGCCTGACAAAGTTGTGTAGTTTCTAAATGAACCATTCTAATATTTTTATATTCATATGTCATTATCTATTACCAATTATTGTAAATAATTCAGTTAATTGAATTTGTGTTTTTAGATATGGGAAGTTGTTTAACTTTCTATTAAACCATATAGATTCAGGATCTATTATCTTTAATTCGCCTTTGCCTACATCTATAATATTTGAAAGAGTCAAATCTCGATGTATGCATTGCTCACCTTCATGTTTTGAAAAATTATATAATTGTGATATTAACAAATTGATGTTAATACTTATATTAAACAATTGTGTTACATTTATAGTATCTTCATACTTGTAATCATCAACATTAATTCCAATAACTTTTTCCATTATCATTTCATTGTCATTTATACTATATATTTTAACTAGTTGTGGACAATATTCTCTAAGATGATTATACTTGTCTAACCATCCGTCGTGGTTTAAATGTATATAATTTTTAGTCATTATTTTTTTAACATGGTCTTCATTTATATAAACTGTGGAGTAAGGTCTATGAATTGTAATCGTTGTATCTTCACTAATAAACATAATCAAATATCCTTGGAGCTAACAACGAAGCATCTCTATTATATAATGTATCTTGCATTTTAACTATATCTTTAAATGTTTCTTTTGGTATTGTTCTTTTACCTTTAAGTCTTTTAATAATATCTTTAGTAAATTCATTTTCTTCTATTTCATTGAGTAAAATAACTTTTGTTTTCTCATCTAAATTAACCATGTCTAATCCTGCAGGGGAGTGAACGAACGTAGTTCTAATATTAATATCTAGATTGTTATAAGAAATTTTATTTAATTCTTTTCTTAATTTAAAAAAATCTTTAGAAATTTTATTCATGTAAAAAACATGATAACTACATGATGTACAAACTAACAATAAACTTTTTAAATTTTTACAATTTTTAACAATTGTTTTAAGATTTTTAACAACTTGGTTATAATCACCTTTGTGTCTAAAATAATTAAATAAATTACCAGTACCATCAAAACTAACTGTAATATGTACACCTTTAAAATGTTTCCAAAGTTCAATCAAATCATATTTTTTAAATTTTATTAAACTCATATTAGTGTTGTAACTTAATGTAATTTTTTTTGTATCTATATTTTTATCATTTATCATTCTTTCCAGTGTCTTATACATATCTATATGATAGAAAGGTTCACCACCTGCAAATTCTAACTTTTGTATGTTAGGAATTATGTTAAGAAATAGATCATCCATTACTTCAGATGTAGGTTTATCAATTACCTTGCCTCTTTTACTAACAACATGATCAAAGTTATGGTCTTTATATAAAGTTTCAGCAATGTATTTGTTTTTATTTCCAACCAAAATAAAATTTGAATTTGATTTTACATCACAATGCATACAATTAAAATTACATGTATTGCTCATCTTTAATTGTAAATCAGTAATGACAACATTGTCATTTTCATAATCAGGAGTTGATATAGTACTTTCTAAAGACCTTTGTCTGTATGATTTGATATTATTTTCTTCTTGTATACGACAATCTTTACAACCTACAGGCCATTCGTTTTTTCTAAGTTGTCTTCTCACATCTTTCCAATGTTCATTATTAATTACATCAGAAGGTAGATCTGGAATTTTACCTAAGTCATTATTATATAATTTAAATCTATAACAAGGAGCATAACCTCCAGGTTTAAAATCTAAATGTGACCATGCGTGTTTACATTTCATGATTTTTATTAAAATAGTAACTGTACAATGATTTTCCTAAAACTTTTTCTATAGTGTCTTTTTTTATAAAGTCTTTGAGTTCTTCTTTAGTTTCACTATTTCTTAAATTTAATTCTGCTATTCTTAAATTTAATTCTGCTACTTCTTCGTGATGTCTTATTTTAAATTTTTCAATCAAATCAATTTTTTCTTTTGCAACATCTTCTATAAAAGTATCATACTTTTCATATTTTTTAAAAAAATTATAAAGTTCTGGATTATAATCTTCTAAAGACATTTTGTAAAATTTATCTGTAAGTTTAATTTGTTTTTGTATTAGTTTCCAATTTTTATTATTAAAATTTGAAGTTTGATCTATTTCTTGTTTAGTAACTTTAGTCATAGTATGTTGATTCCAGTCTACTATACTATCTAACCACAAATGATACCAAGGAGGAGCATGAGTAGGAGATGTTAATCCACTTGCAACTGCAGATGAAATTGTGAGACCAGGCATGTTTTTTTTCTCTTTTTCCCAAAAATTAATTGTTTCATTGATACAGTTTATATTTAAAATAGACCACGTGATGTGTATGTGCGGTTTGGATATATTATTAAGTTGTTGTAGATACAATTTATAATTTTTAACGGAATCTTCAAAATTGCTATTCACTCTTTGATAATCATTGTACTTGTATATACCATCTATACTACCAGTTAGTCTTATTTTTTTAAATTTGTTTAATAATATTACAACATCATCTTGCAATATATTGGTACAGTTAGTAACAATTTCAAGTGTAATGTTATTGGGGTTACCTTTAGATATAAAAAAAATTAAAAATTCTTTAAACTGAGGAGATAAAAAAGGCTCACCTCCTAGTAATTTTATTTCAGTTAAATGTTTCCACGATATGTCCAAAGATTTTAACTTTTCAAATCTAGACTTGTTGTTAACTTTAGCAGGTTTAGCGAATTTTATATCATCGCCAAACATATTTAGATTGCTATCGTGCAACATAATATCTCTTTTTAGCAACTTTGATGAAAACAAACTATTACACATTTTACATTCAAGGTTACATATGTTATCTAAACTTATTTCAATAAATTTTAATGGTAATGGTTCAATAGTTAAATTATTTATTTCTTTTAATTTAAAGTTTTTATTAGCTGTTGATCTCATAGAATGTGTATTTTGATCTTCTATATAGCATCTTGTACATTCTTTAGTTTTAACTCCGTCGAGCATATTTTTTCTTAACCATTCGTATTCCTTATAATAGTTATCAATTGTTACATTGGATTTTTGACTAAATCTACAACAAGGTCTAATACTATCCTTCATTGTAACAGTAAAATGTAACCAAGGCAACATACATATTACACCATTATCTTCCATCAAATAGTCTTTTATATTGAGGTACTATTTTAGTCACATCTTGATTTCTTATTATATCTAATTTTTTTGTTTGGCTTATAAACGTATCTAAATATTGTTTTGAATAATCTTCACTCAACATAAATTTTACAACACCGTCTAAAATTTTTGTAAAATTATTTTTAACATGTTCAGAATATTTAGTAGAATAAATCCAATCTTTATATAATTCAAAATAATCCCATATTTGATTTTTAGTATCTAAAGGTAAAACTTTTATATTAAAATATTTAGGACTATGACACATGTGATGTGTTATTAATGGTCTAGGACCTAACAGAGGATTGAATTTATCCAAACCACTTTTTTCAAGTTTCCATTTCATAAATTCAGGAAGATGAAATACATTATATGGAGTGATAGTAAAAGCAAACCATGCTTTTAAATTAATTCTATCATTATTCTGTAAAGAAAGCATATTTTTATATACGTTTGAAAATTTAGCAGGTGTACGTTGATAATCAAACACTTCATCTATACCATCTATACTAACCCCTATTCTTATTTGTTTAAATTGTTCCCACAAAGAAATTAATTTATTAGGAACCATTGTAAGGTTACTATTATATTCTATCTCTATATTTTTAGATTTACCACTATCAACTAATCTTTGTAGACTTTCTTGATGCTCTGGAATTATAAGAGGTTCTCCTCCTACTATATAAAGTTTTTTAGCATCAGGAGCGTATTGTTCAAAATTTGACCAATATCTGTTATTATTTTTAAACCAATTGAAATGATCAGTATCTAATTTACCTTTTTTATTTTTATGTAAAGTGACTTCTGAAGAACCATCTTTGAAAGTAGGTGTATCTGAATTTTGTAGTTTAGCAAGATCATCGTACCATTTATTACTATCTGTTGGACCACACATTCTACATTTTAAGTTACAGAAGTTTCCGTAACGTATGTCCATAAACTCAATGTCTTGCTTACTAGTATCAAGTGTACCATCTTCTTCAGTAATAGGTAACATTTTTTCAAGACTTATATCACCAGAATACTTTTCCCAATCATCTTTCTCATATTCTCTTCTACTTCTAACACCATTCACTTCTTCTTGTCTACAACGTTCACATTCAGAATGCCATTTTCCCTTCATCATAGTGGTTCTAACTTCTTTTAAAAGAGGAGCGTTTCTAGCTTTATTCCAATCATCTTTACCTGCGTTGAAATAAGTTCCGTCTTCTTTTTTTAATAAACCTCTATTAGGCGTATAGCTATTTGTATTACAACATATTCTCATGTCGCCATTGTTACGTAAATTTATACTATTCCAAGGCAAAGGACAAAAAGTTTTACTCATTTGTACCACTCTAACCAATCCATTTCAGGAAATGTTTTATTGAAATCTAGATTTCTTTGTTTAGCAACTTTATAACACCATTCGTTAGTAGCATTTAATCTTGAAGACCAATCTTCAGCATGCATAAAGTTTAAAAGTCCTTGTATTCTTTTTAGACCATATTCACTTTCAGACCAAACATCATAACTTATATCTTCGGTACCGGTACACATTTTCCAGTTTTCTTTTAACCAAGGATATAATTCTTCATCAAACTTCTGTGATGTTTCATTTTTAAACCATTGTGGTAGAACTTTAATGTTTAATTGTGGAGGCCAATAAGCTAGATGACAAGAAAACATTCCAGCACCACTTGGCCATTTATTAAGTAGTTTAAATTTACTTTTAAGTTTCCATTTTAAAAATTCTGGTAGATAATATATGTTCAAAGCTATTCCAGTCCAAGCAGTAGTAAGTGATAAATTTCCATGAGGATAATTATCCAATTTATGAATCTGTTCTTCTATTTGATTCCAATCACTTGGGTATCTTATATATTCCAATCTGTCTTCTATATCATCTATTGAAAAATGAAATATAACATTACGGAATTGTTTCCACAAATCAAATAAATCTTCTCTCCACTCAATACCATTACTATTATATCTCAATTCAATATTTTTAGCTAACCCGTCTTTAATAATTTTTTCTAATAAAGTATAATGATCATCCATTATAAGAGATTCACCACCTGCCCAATACAACTGTTTAAGGTGAGGTAATTGTTCATACAATTCTTTCCAAAAGCTAGGATTTTTTTTATGCCAATTATACGAACCACCAGACCAAGCTAGCTTGCCAGATTCTTTTTCCCATGCCATAGATTTTTTTAATTGATCGTTTTTTAATGTAGGATATATTTTTTTATGTTCAGGTACCCAATTAGAACTATCATGAGGAGAACACATTACACATGCAAGTTGACATTTAGATCCAAGTCTAAGATCTATATATCTTATTTTAGGATCAACACTACCGTCTTCTTTTGTATTACCTATAATATCATCGATACCTAATTCGTTTACCCACTTACGTGTTTCCCATATTCTTTTACTTTTATGGCCAGACTCTTCTTCTTTGAAACACTTAGTACACGATTGAGGTTGTTCCCCTTTAAGCATCATTTTACGAATACTTTTCATGTATTCGTTGTTCCAAGATTCTAACAAACCTGTAGTGGCAAGATTAGCAGGCTTTCCATCGTCTCTTCTCAAGACACCTGATTCAGAAACAGTTTTGTTATTTGAGTCTGCATTTACACTTACAGCACTTGCGTTAGCTGTACAACAAACTCTCATGTGACCATTAGGTCTAGTTGAAAGATGTAGCCAAGGTAAAGCGCAAAAAGTTTCTGATGGTAATTTATTTGTCAAGAATTAAAGCAGCAGTATAAGCAACAGCTTCCATAAATGTTTGACTTTTTCTTAGTGAAGATTTCAATTCTCTATTAGTAGAATTTTTAACTTGTTCAATTTCAAAAGATTGTAATTTCAATTTAAACAAATCTTCATCTTTCATATTATAGAAATCAAAATTATCATTTTGTTGTGTTTGTTCTGTTTTTAAATTTATATCTTTGAGAATGTCTTTTTTTATTTTAGTTTCTAAAATTGTGTTTTGTTCTTCTAACATAGTATTAATTTTAATTGTATTTTCATCTACTTTATTAAGTTCTATTTGAGATAAAAACTCTGTAAGAACATCTGAAGGTTCTACTCTTATAGTTCTAGTAAATGTATTTTCTTTTGGATGTTCTTTACCTGACCAATCTTTAACTACAAATTGTTCTTTGACTTTAACGTTTATTGTAGTTTTATCATGATCAATGAAAATTGCTGAGTCTGGTTCGTAAATTGTTTTAGTTGAAATAATGTTTTCCATAATATAATCCTATACGCTGTTATGTATTTTTTAACCTTAAGTAATGTATGTTTGATGATAAGCCTGTTACAGCTCTGTAATATGTATGACCAGAAACTAGTTGTCCAGCTGATGCATTTGTACTACTATTGTAATGTGTTTCTGTGTATGAACCTGCGTCAATACCTGACGAATCAGCACCAAATGTATAAACTAATCTATTACCTTCATTTATTCTGTTGTATATCAATGGTAAAGTATAATTAGTTATTTCTGCATTCGTCATTTCTTTGAAACCACCATTGGTGTCTTTTCTTACAGGACGAACAACTGATGGTGAAGTTTCAGAAGTTCTTTTGTAAAGTGTATAAGTAGTTGTACTAGGGCCTGCAGTGTTAGCTGGATTCACAGCTCTATTAGCCATAGAAAATCCAGTACTAGTCCAATCGCCTCCAGGGGATGATGTAGCTAATTTAAAAATACCAACGCCTCCACCTTCTATGTCTTGTACAATTGGATCAATTAAAGTATCATAAACATCTTGTAAAGTTTGAACACCATCTATATAACCCAAGGGTTGTACATTATTGAAGGAAGCATCAACGGATACCAATGGTCCTAAATTCCAGTTTGATGTTGAAGGTACATCATTACTGTTGTTATAATTTTGGGATAATGTATATGTTACATTACTTAAAGATCCTGGTGCAGCAACATTTGAGTTTGATGGACCTACACCGAATACATCGCCAATGTTACTATTTAATCTTCCTACATTTCTTGATTCATCAGTAACAGCTCCAATACTAGAATACCCAGCTGGAGCTGAATTAATTCTTATATGTCCTGGTCCATTTGATAACGCAGCATATGCTACACGTGTTAAGTAAGATATATAATCTAGCTCACCGTCTGTCATTTGTTTGAGTCCGGTTGTACCGTCTATTTTAAATGGTCTTCTTATTGTCATAATATTTAAAGTACCTTAGCATTTTATTTGTTATAGTAAAAACCTACAATTTTTTTTAATTATCTGAATCAAAACCAAACATTGAAAATTGTGTAGTTCCATTAACATCTTTTATTCTTAATCTCTTTGTTTTAGTAAACATTTCATTTTGAAATTCAAATCTAGATCCTGCTCTTAGTGTACCATCTTTTACATTAAAATTACCATTAAATATAGTTGTAGAATCAGAATCAAAAGTTTGAATTTGTGATGTTGTACCTAAATTTCTTGTAATTAAAAATGAATTACTTTGTACTTGTCTCCACTCACCATATCTTTCATTACCAGCTCCGTCTGAATCATATAGTACTATTCCATTGGACGTTCTATCTGAATCATTTAATCCACGTGCTTTATTCTGAGCTCTTGTACTATTAATAATTGACAAATCTAACCAATATAAAAATGAAGGTTCACTGTCGTTTTGAATACCAGGAGGTTGTATCCACAAATCCCCACTGTTACCACTACTACCTGATTCTGTACTGACAATAGGAGGCGTATTCGAAACAGAAGGTACTGATTGAGAAAGATCTAATATTGTAGGTGTTGCTGTATCTATAAAAGCTCTAAATTGATCTGACCCCTGTGTGAATCCCCCTGATGTTATTATTAAGTTAGTAATGTAATAACTATTATTTGATGTTGCAACATCTTTGTAAACTGGTCTACCTGCTGTTGTAACTGATTTCACAGAACCAACAGTTTTATATGTTTGTATAAATGAATCAGGAGTAACTGTTCCCCCACTTGTAAATATATCTGTATCATCAGCTGAGTCTTGTATATATCTTGAAACATTAGTTAGATTGTGATCGACATATTTGATAAAATCTGAATCTAAATCATATGACATAGAATTATCTGAATCGTTGTTATAGAGAAACACTTGTGTATCTTTACCAAAAATACCTAATGCTGCACCATTAATGACAGATACAGTTGGATGATTAGTACTTATGTGTGAGGCTATTCCTGTAATAAAGTTTGTAACAGCAGACGAATCATCTGAATCTATTGTATAGAAACTCTTCGTTCCATTGTTAAAATTTATTCCAACTTTTTGACCAATATAAGATAATGGGATAGGTGTTATTGTTAATAAAATTCCTGCATTTGTAACTAATTGAGATAATTTAGCAGTGTAATCTACAGTTGTATATGCATTCTTTTTAGTATACATTTTCTGTGTACTTAAATTTAATGCTATTTCACCTTCCAAAATATCAGAAGCCAAAGGTCTTCCATCACCATTAACATTTGAACTATACGTTCTTCTGTGTTGATAAAAACCTCTGCTAAAATCTGAATCTATATTTGGATTAGCCATTAGTCAATATTTCCTTTAACAAATATTTCTACTCTACCATCAAAAGGATAATTAGAAATTAAAATTAACATGCCATCTTTTGTACAAACTGAAGGTAAAGTTACTTCATTGAACCATTTGTCTATAGATTGATTTACACCTGCTCTGTATGTACCATTGCCTGAAGCTATTTGAGATCTTCTATATTTTCGTTGCATAGAACTATCTGAATCAAACTTATCTGTAATTAATAAATTATCATTTCCATCACCTATAACATTTTCACTATTGGCTGTTTCGTAAGAACTAAAAAAGTTTTGTAGTTTTATTCCAAATTCATCAGAGTCGTATCCTATATCTTGATAAACTTTAAACACAGGCATTGTTTTACCATTAGTACCAAAAATTCTTTGTCCCTTTGAACTCATAATAGGTAACAAGTATTGATTTTGTAATATTATAGAATCAGAATCTAACAAGTCAGGTTGTGTCCATTTGAACCAATCCCTTTTTATAAAATCATCAAATGTATGTCTTAAACTTGTATCGCCAGCATTACTTATAATTGTTTTTGTGTATGTCCAACCTTTATCAATTCCTAAATAATTACATTCAACTTGTGTATATTGTTCATCAAAAGTTATTTGAGATACCGGTACATTAGGTGTTAGACTAGCTCCATTAGAACCTGCGAAAGGTACTTTTCCAAATGTACTCATAGCAACAATATCTGAATTTGTAATCTGAGCTGTTCTAAGAGAAGCATTGGTTGCAACTGATGCTCCTGGATTTAAAATCTTAGCATGGTTGATTGAAGGGAAACTATCTGAATCAGGTGACATGTTTGCTTCAGGTGTATTAGCAATCCATTCGTTAATCTGAGATACTGATTGCCATTCGTATGGTGTAGTCCATAAAGATAAAGGTTTATCTTGATTTATATGTCCTAAACTATCTCTTATTATTATTCTATCCCCTGCTTTTGCTAAAGGCAACACACAATGAAAATAATCTGAATCCATTTTATTAAGATCTGGAACTATTTGTTCACCTCTTGATAAAAAATACCATTCTTTACTATCATATGCAGCTGGGACAGTTGTATTATTATCTGAGTATATTATACCATCAGAATCTTTAATAAAATATCCTTCATTGTTATGATGAAATTTAAAAGAACCATCAGATCTCTTAGTAGCATTATCAGAGTCAGATTGAAATACTACTCTTCTAAATTTACCAGCACCAAAAAGTTCACCTACCTTGTATTCACCTTCGGAATATATTTTTCTATATCCATAGTTTTTTCCTTCAGGATCATTACCAATTGGATTGTCTCCGAAATTTTGATAAATGTCTGCGAAAAGGTTATTGATCTTTAGACCACCTTTACGTATTGTATCTCCTGTTCCGGAATCAGGAGCACTTCCTATATTAATTAAATCTTTATTAGCCATGTTTTATTTATTCGGTAAATCTCTTATTATTTTTATTATATTACCATCACTATCGCTCAAATTGAGAATAGTAGGGCTTCTGTCTGAATCATTGTTAAATATTGTTTCAGAATCTACTTGTTGAGCATAACCAGTTTCAATACCATCTTGACTAGATGCTCTATTCATTTTACTTATTGGAACACCAGATGGAGGAACACTTACTATTGCTCGAGCATCGTATATAACAGTTGTTGCAGCAACAGGACCATGCATCCATATTTTAGTTTGAAATTCAAGAGTCCATTCTACAAATCTTCTATCACCTAAATCACCTGTATAATCATCAGCCCACATAACTGCTAACAATGCAAATGTTTGATCAAATGTATTTGTTGGTGTTGGTGTAAGGGGACTTTGATCTTCAGGAAAGTGTCTAACTTTAACTGTGTATGCTGGTGTAAAGAAAGGTAAAATTTGTTCTAATATTTGCCATCCATCGTTTAATGTTTTAGCTGTAACATTCATTGTAAAATCTAAATTATATGGAACAGGAACATTTATTCTTTGTCTGGGATCTTTTAAACCATCTGGTGTTCTTAACATAGTTTGTTTATTAGTCAGTTTCCTACTACTATCATAATTCATTGCTACAATTTCATACGACATTCTAGGAAGCAATTTCTCAAACATTTCTTCTGAAGGTTTAAAAACTTTCTGAGCATCTAACCATTTTTGCCTAGGACCATAAGAAATAGGAACAGGCAACATCTTACCATCTCGTCTTTTTATAACTATATTATTAAAAAGACTTCCAAAAATAGCAACAGATGTTTTTATGGACTCGTTATAAAAATGTGTACCTAACATTATGTTTTATCCAATGGGTTAATGATTCCAGGTTGTATGTGTGCTGACTGTCCATAGTCTTCTACAATTACAGTATTTTTTTCAAACACATCTCCATTATCATCATAAATGATTTTTTCTTGAGCTCTTTGTTCTATTGCTCTATTATTAGCATACGAATCAGTTATAGAATCTGAGTCTCTTACAATATTAATTGCTTTCGTATCACTGTCCTCATAGTTGTAACCTGATTTTGCTCTTGCAACAATTTCGTTAGTTGTTGTTTCTTCTTTTCCAGTTGTAGTGTTATATGTAATAGCAGTTGGTGAAAATCCAATATCTTCCCCAGATAGTTCGAATAATTTACACCTAAGTTTATACTGATAGTTGTCACCCACTTGAAAAAATGCTCCATCGTGAAATGTAGTTACCCTTGTAATCTCAAACATTTTTGGAACATAATTTTTTTTGTTTTGTGCTGATCTTCCAAATGGAACAACAATGACATCGCCTTCTAAAGGTCTTGTTCTATTGTAACGGGAAGAATCACTATCTGTCAAATCGCTATCATAATCTTTATATTTATTTTCAAAATTGTTTATAGCTACAGCTAGAATAACTTCTTCTCTAAATTCAATACCATAGTTAGTCATAACATCGCCTTCACCTTCAAAACCAGCTGCAGCAACTAACATCATGTCCATATTTAAACCTTTATGGAAACTTGATTCAGGTCTTTCGTTAAACACTGAGTCTGTATAAGCAGAATGTCTTGGCATGTAACGAATTGTTATACCATTTGTATTGATTGATTCTCTAATTAAATTTTGGACTAATCGCTGTTCGTTAGTTGAGAAGTTTGCGGATGAGCCATATTGATTAATATAACCATTAATATATGTATTGGTAATTCCAGCTTGAAGATCATAATTACCATTAATTTTTTTAATGCTTCTATTTTGATTAATACCAAAATCAGAGTCATTGTCAGCCTTGTTTAACTCAGCTTCTGTAGCTACACTGAAACCAATGTATTTGTTTACAATAGCCATTATGCATAGTATCCCGCATCTCTTCCTGATGTACTAGATTTAACAGTTAACTCAGTTATTGCATCTTCTATAGTTGTTGCTTGAATTCTTTTGCTATTAGCAGCACCTTGATTTAACTTTTGAAATTCAGAATATAATTGTTGCTGTTCTAAACTAGTTAGTGTACTACTAGCTAATCCTTGTGCTAGTCTTGCAACTGCACCATCAAAGTCAAAAGTAACGTTGCTTCCAGCATTGTTATGATCTAATTCAAATTTAGCTTTAGTACTATTATATTTTAAAAATGATCCTCCTGCTATAGTATAAAGACCATTAGCTAAAGTAAAACTTTCAATAGTTATAAAAGTTGTATAAACTGGTGTCAAGTCAGGGTTTGTTGTTGTAATAGGTTTATCTAAAACAATTGTATCATTACTATTAGGAGATAAACCTGTAATTTCTACATAGTTCTTAGCTCCTAAAAACGTTCCAGCTGAACTCAAAGTTGATATATCAGTGTTAACATTTACATTTACTCTATAAACTGCTTCAATAAAATTATTTAATTTTTGAAAAGCAGTCCTCAAAGGATCACCATCGTTGGCATTAGGTGACGAACCAATATTAACTCTTGTGTTATTATTGACTGTATAATCATTTTCTGAAACTACAGAATTACTATTAGCAGGATCAGTCAATGAAGGTCTATTAATTGAACCTGTTTTAGTTAAAAAATCTGATAATAAAGTATTAGCCATTTTTTTCCAGCAACCTTGTTAATAATGTTTCTATTTTATTTAACTTATCTTCCATAGTATCTAATCTTTTTTCTTTTTCTTTTCTACTCAAAATTTTATTTCTGAGAGAAGGATCAGTAATAATTACAGCTCCGTTGACACGTTTGAGATCTTTACGCAACAGCTATAATCCTTAAATTTTTTATTCTAGGAACATATGATTCGTTTTTAGTTTTCATTCTTATTCTTACTACAAAGTCTGTAAAGTCTTCACCTACTTTATGTTCAGCTGTATATTCCTTAAAATTTTCAGCTGAATTGAATTGACCAAAATTAGTTTCGTTTATAAATTGATTTAATTTAAAATTTTCGAAAGCTTGATTGTTAATATTTTTTGAATCACCTAACCTTTTAGCTTTAAAAGATATATCAATTTCATTAGAAGGATTCATATCAGCAGAAAATTTCACTATAATTGTATCTGCAGGAGTTTCTAAACTTACAAGTTTTGTAACATAATCCGAATGATCAACATTACTAGCATATAAAGAAGAATAATATGATGCCACTTTCTCTTGTTTATTAGTATCGTCAGAATCTCCTTCACCTAATAAATCACTATCGTTAGCTCTTGAATTTTGAAAGGACAGATAAGTGTTATCTAGATCAGAATCATCAGGACTTTGTCCTACTTTATTTCTTAATAATTTTACTCTATTAACAATATTAAATTCATTAGATTCAATAGGAATAACAGGAGAGAAATTTTCACTAGCTGTGTTCATAATTATATTCATATCTAATGTACTAAAGGTTGAATTCACAGATGATAAAATAGATTGAGGTTTATCAAAATATATATTTTTATCTGTTTCTATGTGATTAAAATTATCATCTTTTGAACCTGTGTTTCTGTAATCAGAATGAGTTGTATCTAAAACTTTAAGTTTGTTAGTAAAAATATTATCTAAACTAGTACCAGATGTAGTTTTAATTTTTGTATCAATTCTTGTAAATTCATTATTGATCGCATTTAAATTTGTATACAAATTACTAAACTGTAAGTTTGAAGTTGCTAAAACATTCAGCCCACCACCATCTTCGTTTGAAGAAGCATTTTGAGTAACTTTAATAAAATAACCATTTTGAAAAGGATACAGTACATTATGTGATTTTACAAAACCTTCTGAAGCAGCATCTTTCTGAGTGTTGATTTGATCGATAGGAATCCCTCCTAACAAACTTGTACCATTAGATCCTACTACACCAGAAATTACTACTTTTTGATTTGCACCATACATACCATGATTTGCATGTTTTACTAAAACATAAGGAGAATGATTAAATGTTCTGATTGGAATACCATCATTTAACTTGCCAATATTTACAGCTAGTTTAGAAAGCTTTGATCTTAATTTAATTTCATTTGCAGTTGTATCAAATTTAGCTTTATACAATCTAAATTTCATATCTTTTGTTGGTATAGGTATATATGAAAAACCATTATCAGAAGTATACAACGTACCTCCTGCTTGACCAATAACAGGAGGTCTGTTTATCAAGCCACCTTTACCTGATGTAATATCAGTTTTTCCTAATTCAGACACATACATACTTGTAAGCGGTGATCTAGTTTTAACTACTACTGCATAAATTTTATTGGCTAGTAGATACACAGGAGAATTGAATCTAAAATTAGATCTTGTTGTTGCAGTTGCTCTGCCTACTGCTGAGCCATCACTGTCGGTTAAAAATTTAGACGAGTAACCAACTACAACACTTCCTGGTGTTCCATCAGGTCTTGTGTCTCTCAATTCTACTCTAACATAATTTTGATTTGTATTTAGATCTATATAATCAAAAAATAAATCTATAGATGTAATAAAACATGCATCTCTAACAGCTATTGAATTCTCATCATTTAAAACTGTTTTATTAAACGGAATACCATCAGCGTCGTAACCTAACGATTGTGCAAATACACCTGGTAAAGTAAAAGTTTGCGCTATACTACCTATCATGTGGCGTCTCCCATATCACTAGCATTTCCACCTCCGCTTGCGTCATTACCTCCACCTCCAAAATCACTATAACCCATATCAGTACTACTAGGATTGCTAGTAGGGCCATGATCAGAATTATCACCATCATTGGAATACATACTATTAACATGGTCCGTTTGAAGACTTTGTACGTGACCTTCAATGCCACTATCACCATTGTATCCATTGAAACTTGAAAAATCTGAATAATCTAATGTTCCATTAGAAGCAGGTTCAAAAGGATCTGCTATATTATTAGCTGCGTGAATATCATCCATAATATTTGAAGTTTGAGTTACACCTCTGTTTGTTTTATCACCTTCGAAAGTATTTTCACTTGTATCAGTAGCAATTGTTCTTCCTAAATACCTAGACACTTTATTAAAAGTTTTTAATCTTGATTCTGTCAATACCATTACATCTTCAATACCTTCAGTTCTAAATTTAGATAGATTACCTATATCGTATGAAGAACCAGCAGAGTATTTAGCTTGTGCTGTTGAAATATTTGTTTCATCTTTTAATGTAAATATGTGATTTCCTGTCTTGTAAGTATTTGCTGGTATAGTAAATTTTCCTTTCAATAAACCAAAACCATCAGTTTTAAGTACACCTTTTGTGCTGTTACTAAAAGTTAAAGCTCCGGAAGTATCGTCTGCTTGTATACACATAGTAGTTACATCTCTATGATCAAACATTGCAGTCATTACAGTATTAGGTTTTAAACCTTCTGCATTAAAAATAACTTCTCTTGATGGTATATATGCATTTGTATCAATAAAAGTATTTTCTCTATCAAATTGTTCAGACTTATCTCTTGTTACTAGTTGTTTTTGAAAAGTGTTTTTTATTTGAGGTTGTGTATCTATTGATACTGAAAAATTACCTTTGACAGCTGTAAGTGTAGACACTGAACCTAAATCTTCCCAATCCCCAGCCCATCTATCAGACATTGGAACAGCTTTAACGTGTGTTTCAAATTCTTGTAAAGTAACGTCTGAATCGTTAACAATACCTTCTCTGTCTAATGTATATTTGTTGACTTGTCTACTACTTTTTATCTTAACTGTATCCCTAGCAGGATCTAAAGTAATATAACCTGTATACGTACTTGTTGCATATGGGTTAATTCTCAACGAGGAAGATGCTTGTAATTGGGAGACGTATTCGTTATCGTTATTATCTATATTTGGTGATTGAGTATAAGTCTTAGTAATAAAACCTTGTTTAAAATAAAAAGGGTCAATTCCACTTCTTCTCAAACCCAAGTCTGTACTATCTAAAACTTCCACATCAACAGTTGTAGAAACAGAAACCGGTCTTAGAGTTTTATCTTTCAAAGATGCAGTAGCTGTTGATAGGTTATAATCTTGTATTACATTATCAGTTGAAGTAGAAAAATCATCGACTATGAATCCTAATTTAGTTCTATCGCTTACGTCTTCAGCTAATGCTTGAGTTTCTAATATTGAAAGGGAAACTAAATTTTCAAGATTTTTTAATCTATTTTCAATACCTTGTATATCTTTCATTGTAAAGTTTCTATTATTTTCTATAACTCTACTTAATTGACTAAAAACTTTAAATGCTCCAGGAACTTTTACAGTTGCTAATTTCATTCCCATTGAATTGCTAAATTTAGGCACTTGAGGATTTCTAGCAGGTAAACCTGCTAATCTTGAGATTTGTTTATTAGCACCTGAGTTAATATATAAAATATCATATCTACTTAAATATTCTTCAAACGTAAAGGTAAATCTAGATTTGCTATCAAAACTATTACCTAAACCTGGAAGAAGACTAGATCTATTTTCAAAAATTTTATGATTAAAATGAAAAGCATTAAGTCCAGTGTTAGTATTTGATTGAAGTTTTTTTCTAAAATCGATTATATTTTTTCTACTAATACCGTTAATAACATCATTTCCTTTTATTTGAACTATTCTATTATTATAAACAGGATTAGATTTACCAAATCCTCCATTCAAATATGAATCAGCATTATAATAAAATTTATTAGTAGCATCTTGATCTTCATAATATGAAAAGAAAATGGTGATATCACCCTTAGAAGGAGATTGTATTAATCTTTTTCGTATTAGTTTACCTGTTTCGTAAATGTATTTTTTTTGACCATCATCGACAAAATAATTCTGTTCTACTCTATTTCCAAATGTTTCAGTTATATTAGTAGCAACTATTGATCTATTAGATTCAAATGTAACTATATTTGTAAAATTATCTTTATCATTAGGAACTACTATGATTAACTGTTCATTGTTGATAAAAGATTTAGTGTTGTCTCTTTTAATTATTTCAATTACAGTAGTAGAACCTGTACCTATTCTTGAAGTATGATAACCATTTGTATTAGATAACTCTATTTCGTTTAAAGAGGTGTTAGACAACGCTACAATAGCCTGAGTTCTAGATGTAGATCCAATTATCATTGATCCTTGAGGAATTATTCCTCCACCAGCTATATTAATATTGATTTGATTAAAATGAGAAAAACTATTATTTATTGTACCTTGTGACAAACCTTGAACTTTGTGAATATCAGAATAAATTAGAGTCATTTCTCTATCGTTAGTAGTCCAACCATAATTAATTGATGTTGTTCTATCTGAACCATTTCTTATTTTAAGATATGCATACTTTAATTTTTTGTCTATTTCATTTCCATCATCAATTCTTGTTCTAACATAATCACCATTAGATGTAGCAGTTGAAAAAAATGAATCGGTTGTTTTAGGTGTAATAGAAATATTACCTCCTGTACCAGCTATCAATGGAGGATTAGGCATTAGTACTTCAAAATCATTATCAAAAACTTTACTATCATCTCTTGCAGTTCTCACAATGCCTGGTACTAATCCTAACAATTGGCTATTATTATTTTGTATTTTTGAATTGCTTTTTATCTTAGCATAAAAAGTTCCAGACTTACCTCTTATGTTAGTAATGTTGTTCCAGTTATAACTTTGAGCTGCCACAATTTGTTTCTTTAAACTTTTATCAACAGAAGAAGATATAGTTTGACCAACTCTAAAATTTTTATTGTAGTCTATTAATAAAATATCCGAGTCAGCTATCCAGCTAGTATCTGAACCACCGGTATTTTCTAACTGTGTATAATAAGCAGCTGTATCGTTGATTGTTTTGATATCATAACCTATACCTAGCACATGAGGTGTACCTTGTAAAGTAAGCTTCTGAAAAAATTTAACATCATATATATACAACCTAGTGTCGTTATTAGATATATTACTCAATCCATATGCTCTAGCATAACCATATGTCTTACTGTCTGAATCTTGTAATAATAATCTATTTACATGTAAATGAGGATTGTTTGAAGTAGAAGATACAAAACCTGGAAGAGCACTGTTTGTTTCAATGTTAACATTTATATATGGAACACCTGTTATATCAATTGATTCACTATTAACTTTAAGAGTAGATTCCGGCTTAGGTGCAATTATAGACGTCTTACCATTACTTTGAAATCTATCACCGTTCACATATGCTTTAATTCTATCAAAGGTATAAGCATATGTTGTATCACTATCAGTGTAATTATAATTTAAAATTGTAGGAGATACTTGATAGCTTCCTAAAGTTTCATATATTCTATCGCTGAAAGCTTTTGCAATACCACCACCTATATTATCTGTTGTAGATGTTTGTTGAATTGATATACCATTTTGTATATTCATTACTTCAAAAAAGTTGGGATCTGTATCAGCTGATAATGATCTTATACCAAATGCTAATGATTGTTGTAATCTATGAGCTCCAGGAGCACCTTCGTTTGATGATCCTCTCGCATTATCAAATAAACTCGTATCAGTATTTGGTGTTACTAAAGTTTCCGAGACAGTGAAACCTAATTTCACATTAGGACTTTTAGAAGAATTGTCTACAACCACAGTTTGTTGTTTCACTCGGGTGAAGAATCCTTGAACATAATATACACCTTCTTCTATATGAGCAAGTGAGCATTCACTTGTATCTGAAAAAGTATTATATAGTTCAGCTGTCTGTGATGGATTATCTGCTAAAGTTGCATATATGTAACCACCTGCTGAATCAAACTCTGTTGAAGAAATATATTTAAGATACAAATTACCTACAGAAGTTATTTTATTTGTTCCAGTTGGACTAGACATAACAACAGCTTTAACTGTTCCTTCTTCATTTGTAATAACTAAATTTTCTAAATCTTGAATATTAGATAAAATAGAACTTGCTCTTGCTGCAGAAGATGGAAATGAAGTATTTGAAGAACCAGTTAGTGTAAACCTTTTAGCTTTTTTATCAAATTGTATTTTAGCTCCAGTAACTCTGGCTCCATCTTTCAATAGAAAATCACCAGTTCTTTTTATTTGTTCTTGTAATATAGAAGATGCAGTAGTCAACTCTCTAGCTTGTACTGGAAAGCCAGGCCTAAATAAAACTCTTAAAAAATCTTTATTTTCATCGAAGTCATCAAAGTAAGGTGAAATGTTTAAATCAATATTTGCCATGTTCTATTTATATCACAAAGTTAAGATAAAATTAAACGATTCGATCTGATCTTTTGCTCTTCTGATTTTTGTATTCTTAATATCAGTAAGTAAAATATCACCTGAATTGTATAATATTTGTCTGTTGTTAATTTTAGATATAGTTAAAGGATTACCAGAAACCGTTCCTGATGTGGTGACAATTTTTATTTCATCATCAACTACAAAAGTATCTTTGTCTTTAACTTTACCTAGGTTTACATAAAAGTATTCTTTCTTAGATACATCAACAGCAACAATTCTGCCAACTTTTGCTGTTGTACTATCAAAGTTGTTTCCAGCAATATCAGCTGTTGCAACTATATCTCCTATGTTAAATGTTGTATTACCACCATCTGAATCACTTCCAATGAATGATTTACATGCTGTATAAAAATCATTTTTAGCAATTTTATTTGTTGAATTATCGATTGGGTTTCTCAACAAAGAGACCATTCTAAAATCATTTCTCGAAAATTTTACAACGTCTTCGTCAGGAACATTTCTTATATTAATCATAACAGAATTTGAATTTAGTTCTAAAGGAACATTTGTACCATGACCTAAACCTGGTGAAACATCTGTAGTTAAACCAGATGGTGTATTTGAACCAATCTTAACAATTGATCCTTCACTATAACCTTCACCGTAATTGATTAAACTAAATGAAAATTCACTATCATGTTTTTCTATACTACCTGAAAATATTTTTGATGGGACATTTGAAGTAGAATTTTGTACTGTTAAATTTATACTAATTGGTATACTAGAAAATGAACCATAACTATTTCTAGCCCAAACTTCCCAATCGCTATCATTGATAGTCACATTGTATATTGTTCCAACAGATGAATCTCTCTGTACTTGATATTGTTTATATTTTGATGTACCAATATTTAAATTCTCAATTTCGTTGTCTTCAATTCTTTCAGGAATTGGTATAAATGTTTCAGTAACAAATCTTAAACTATCTGAAGAATTGATTGTATACATATATTGCCACACATACTTGTCAGACGTTGTGATTGGTGTTGATTGATCCCCTGATGGTGGTGATAGACTTGGAGAATTAGGTTCGTGTAGTACTTTATAAACATTTAAATTAGTAATACCTCTTATTACAGAAGTAACCATTACATAATTGTTAACTTTATATTTTGTTCCTATTAACCAATTGACTCTTGGTACAACTCTTGTTATATTACCCTTCTGAAGCTTGTGGGCAGATATAGCATGTTGCATATAATAACTTTTATCATCAGAATTGAAAGTAGGATTTATTCCACCAGTAAATTCAGCATCTTCATCAATGCCATCTGAATCCATATATCTCTGAATGTCAGAATCGTTGTTGAAACTTACAAATGCGTAATACGCATCTAAATTATTGATGTCTTTTAAATTATCTCTTACAGCTTTAGCTACAAAAGCATTAAAGTTATTTGTTATTTTAGCTGTCATTAATCTCTTCTCAAGTTATTATACAAATTAGGATTCCTACTATCTGAATCAATATAACTTAAATTAGTTAGCGTATCATAGTTATTTATTGGACTAACGTAAGCGTTTTTCCAAACAATTGTATCAGTAGTATTCCAAAATTCTTTATTCACAGATGATTTAATTTTGGAATAAAGTGGTTCAAAGTTATTGTGGTTGTTGATATATCTATAATCAACGCCGGTTGCATTTACATAAGCAGAACTATAACCTTGAATTTCCCACCCTTGATCTTCTTTTCTCTTTCTATGGATAGTATTCCACTTTTGTTCAAAAGCTTCAATGTTAAAAAAAGTAGTACCGTTCACAGCATATGAAAACGAATCATCCATTTTAGTGGCATTGTTTAAATCATTTTGATGTTGAATCAAATATTCATAATTTCTTTTAGTTAGTTGTTGTTTGACAAAATCTGAATCTGTATCTTTTAATTTTGTATAAACTATTCCTTTAAAAATACTAGATTCTTCACTATCATTAACATAACTGTTGTCACTGTCTTTAGTATAATCAAATCTAATAAAGTTAATAGTATTCTGTTTCTCAGAATCAAAGGTCATGTATATATTAGTTCCAGCTTTGAATTGAGTTTTGCCTATTACTATATTATATTGATCTGGGTATCTGTTTAAATTTTTATACTTATAAAATTCATTTGCATAATCTGAATCTTTTGATTTAGCATCATACGTTGAATGTGTGTAGTTTCTTTCAGAAATAAATTCTGAATTATCACTGTCTAAAAGTTGTGAAGATTTAGGATCAATAAATCCAATTGGTTCATAATCCCAAAAAGAATTACCAAATTCAGCTTCTTCAGCTTCTTCTAAATTTAAACTTGTATTGTCTGCTGTTATACTAGTACCATTCTCATATGTAGCATTGTAATAATTAAAAGCATTTGTTGAGTATATTGACGTAGCAGCGTTTATGGATCCTTTATTTTCTGCCGCGTTTAACGAATGATCCAAAGATCTATCAAAAGTAACTTTGAAAGACTCACTTATATTTTCTACCTTCCCAGATTTTTTTGTTATACTATTCACATTTGAATCAATATTCAAAGAACTTAACATATTCATACCAGCTGGATGTAAAGTATTTTTTACATATTCTCTCCAGTCACTTATAGATATGTTTGATTTTATAATATAACTATAAACATCAAAGAAAAAATTATCTCTCAACACACCACCACTTAGTGAATTTAAAAATCCTTTTTCATCTAAAAATTGTTTTGATGTTTGTCCTGAACCTTCAAAAATTACACTAGCTTTAGCTCTTTGATGATTTGCAATAACATTTTTAAATTTAAATTGTTCTTTGATAACAATACTATTTGTTTCTTTATCTACAGGAACTAGTCTTAAAATTTTATATCTATCTTTTTCAATATTGTTAAGATCTGAATCAAAAGGAAAAGTATCATCTGAATCAATTATATTTGTCTCTTTTATTTTAACAATGTTTTTGTCTTTACTTATTGATGCTACTTTTCCAATAAATTTAGTATTTTTAAATCTTCCTACATTCTCATTCAAACCAAGAAAGGGTGTTTGTTTTATTTTTTTAAAAGCTATAGATCTATATTTGTCACTATCTTCATATCTTGATAAAATATTAAAGTGAAAATCATCTAAACCTTTTAAATTTGGATCTTGTAAAAACACTCTTAGAGTTTCAGAATCTGGATTTCCTTTTTCATCACTATCAATTACCTTAAATTTATAAGTTGAATTTTGTTTTATTTCTCTGTCTAAAATATCCTTTAGAGTATGTGCTAACGAATCTGAGTCAGTATGTCTAAAAGTAAATTCACTATCAATCCATTGAAATGTTTTAAAATCAAACGAATAAGGTATCCTCACCTTAACTAACTCACTATCTGTAGTATCAAAGTTTCTATTACTAAATTTAATACTAAATCTAAAGGTATCACTGTCAAACAAAAAACCATCAGAATCAGGTTCGAATTTTTGTATTCTTACAGTTTGTCCTTCGTTAAGATCTGTCTCACCGTGAATATTTAAATTCATTGGCATTGTAACTACTACATTTTTTTCTGAATCAAAAAATCCTTTATTAAAAAAATTAAAATCATTAATTCTTCCAATAGTATTTGAAAAGGGTACTATTTCTGCCCCATGTCCGTTTCCTGATATTATTTTAACTTGTGGTAATTGACTATAGTTACCTCCTTGCAAGATTGGTACATCTACATTTTGAAAATCATTGGATAAATATCCATTTCTTAATATACCTGTTCTAACATTGTTATTATCAATGCTTAAAATTCTACCTGCTGAATCAACTTGTGTAATTGTTGCAGAACCCCCTGTACCAAAGCCTTTTGAAGTAAAAATTATAGTATCATTAATACTGTAATTAATTCCTCTATTTTTTACAACAACAGATGTTACAGCACCCGACGTTGTGCTTCTAACTGGAATAATAAATTTATTTGTATTTTGTTTTACTGATATTTCATCCCCAACATTATATAAACCAATTTCTGAATCTACTATTGATAAGTTTTTTATTTGTCTTAAAACTTTTCCAGTTACATATTTGTTTCTATCAGTTCTATTAATTATAATAATTTCAGAGTCAGGTTGTTTGTTGAAAGGAGCTGATGTTGTAATAGTAACAACAGAATTTAAACCTATTTTATTAATTTTAGAACCAAATACAACTGTTGCTATTTCACTATCATCTTGTTCTATAAATGAATTGTTAAAATCAACATTATTAAGTACACCATCTGAATCATTAGATAAAAAAGATAACACATCGTTAGACACATACGTACCTTCTGATGCATCTAATATTTGTTCACTTGGTTGTAATAAATCAATTTCTTTCCCATATACAAGTCTAAAAAAAGATTTGAATGAGTCAGGAGTACCTTTGGAAAGATATAAGTCTCTTATTTTATTAACTAAAAATCTATCATCTACACCTTTAGGAGTTACTGAGATTGGTAATACATCTCTTTTAAAATATTCTAAGAAAGGTTCTAAAGTTTTATCTGGATCTCTATATTCCTGTTGACCTTGTATCAAATCATTAGGATTAGTTAATTTTTTATATAAAGTTGAATCTGTTGATGAATCAGAATCATTTTGTTTCTCCATATATTCAAAATACACTTTAAGAAATTTCTCAAACAACTCATAGTTACTACGAATAAAATCTGGTATTTGTTCACTTATATGAGGATATATTCTTTTAGACATTATACACTTCTTGATTTGTTAAGTAAGTTAATTAATTCAATATTATCTTTTTCAACAATGTTTATTATTGAAGAGTCTAAACTTATTCTTAGAATGTATTCGTTGAGAGAAAGAACATCAAAACTATCTGGTATAACTGTAAAGTTTATATTTCCATCTATTGGATCAAAGTCTTTAATATCCAAAATACCTGAACCATAATCTATTGTTCCTGCTTTATTGTTTGCATAAACTTTAACACCATCTAAATTATCAAACAGTCTTATATTACCTTTACCATCATCATTAAAACCAGATGTAAAACTTTTACCAACTCTTGAAAAATCATTAGTTGATAATATACCACCTTTATCTGAATTGAATCCTAACAGTGGATGGTACAAAGGGTTATTAAATCTAATTTGATATTTGTTTAGTTTATTGTTTATTACAGTTGAATCAAATCTTAAAGAAGTTCTTGTATTAATTGAAACAATTGATTTATCTAATAACTTTATTTCTTCAGCTAAGTTTTGTTCGAAGAAACTTTTTTTGAAATCACTTAATCTATTAATATTAAAAGATGTAAACAATGAAAATATTTTTGATTTTAATGTTGACTCATTTGAAGTCAATCTACTGTTATCGTAAATTATTGTACTATTCAACAACAGCTCAATATATTCGGGATCTAAGATTTCAGGTTTGATGTTAACAATGTTAAATTTTTTAATAATATTATTTTGTATATGCAATTTAGCTGCTTGGGAAAGTTTATCACCAACTTTAGGTTTTATTGTAAGAAAAACTTTTCCTGGTTTTCCTATCTCTTCTCCTCCATAAGCATTTATAGCTTGTATGTCTGGATAATTCTTTTTAACAATTGTTTCGTAATCATTAGTTGTTACAGCTCTATATTGAGATTGAAACCAATGTGGAGCATTATCTTTAATTGATCTTTCGGATTCAATTAAAGATCCTCCATGCGACATACCATTAGAATTAATTGTTATGTCTGATCTTCCCTTTACAGATAGTGAAAAAGAATTAATTCCATTTGAAGCTTCCCCCGCGCAAGTCAAATAACTAACAACTACTTCATCCCCTACATTAACTTTTTTACCAATTACACCATTACCTAATTTTACTTTATGTTTTTTATTAGTTGTTTCTTCTACAAAGAATATTGTTGAAGTATTGTTAATGTTACTAATACTTTCATTTTCAGGATTTAACATTGTGTATTTTATATTATTAACTCTCAAAGAAATTGTCTGTGTATCTACATTTTCATTTAGTAATTCAAATGTTGGAAAATTTAAGTTGTTATTGTCTTGAACAAATCTTTCTGTTAAACTTTTACCTTGATAAAAAGTTAACTTTAATTGTTTAGATACTTCTCCTGATAGAAATTGAACTATATAATCCTGTGTAAGATTGAATGTGTAAGATGTATTGCCATTAACAGCATTTAAGGTTGTGCCAACAGGAATTGTAAATGATCTTTCAGATCCAAGTCTTGGTATATTAACAGTCACATCAACTTTTGAACATGTGGAAGATGTTGGAACGTAATTCATTCCTTTGGCAATAGAAACTAAATTATCTCTTTTTTGAGCTGTGTTTATAAACATTTCATTGATTGAAAAGTTTGCTGTGAGAGCATTTAAATGTGTATTGTAAGCTAGTATATCAATCAATGAATTGAGTGCAGAACCTTTAAAATTGTAATCCTTAAAATCACTATTGTCTTTAAAATGATCAATAATATCTTTTTTAATATCATCAAAATCTAAATTAGCTACTACAGGCTTGTTTAAAACTGCCATTATCTTAACCTTTCAAGTACTATATCAAAAGAATCAGTTTCATTTTTTTCTAAAAAAATAAAAGTTATTCTTATAAAGATTTGGTTTTTGTCTAAATTGTTTGGAGTGTCATCAACTCTAATTGATGTAATTTGTATTCTCGGTTCAAAATTTTCAATTACATTTTTAATAGTATCTTTAATAATACTATTTGTTATTGGACCTGATGGTTCAAATAATAATGCATTTACTTCACTTCCTATTTCAGGATGGAAAGGTCTTTCGCCAAAGTTAGTCATGACGAGATTCACAACTGATTGCTTTATAGCATTTGTATCAGTTTTAGAACCTACGTCATTAGTTAGTGCTAATCTAGAAAAATTGAAATCTAAATCTTTATATACGTTTTTTCTAATAAATTTTTGATCATAAATAGACATGTTTTATTTATGACAGTTACCTGTAGAAAATATGATCTCCTATCTGAGTAATGTACTCCTTTTGCTTATTCCACCTAGGATTAACGTAATTTGCATGATAATACAGAGCACCTTCAGTAAATTTACGTTTTGAATTGAGTGCATCGTGTGCAGCTATCATTGAACTTTTCCAAGCACCGAGATATTTAATCTCATCGCTCTTACCATCACAAAACCAAGAAAACTGACATTTGTTCCTTACTGGAACATTTTTATCATATTTTTCTTTCCACCACTTGCTCATTACAGCTTGTTTGACTACTCCACATATAGTTGATGGATACTTTCTAGTCTTAACTCTATTTAAAGTTACTTCAGCAACTGCAACTTTTCCTGCATACGACTGATTGCCAGACTCAAAATAAATATTTTGTACTAGACAATATAATTCAGGTGAAGCTGTTTTAACTTCAATTGGTGTAGTAGAAAATATTATTGCCTTTGATATAAACAATGCTGCTAAAAATTCGTTCATTACTTTTCTCCTTGTTAATATTAACTATATACATTATCACACATTATGAACTAAAGTCAACAGTTAATTTAATTTATTTTTAATTCTATTTAGGTATAAATAAATCATGGCCAAAAATACTAGAAGAATCACAAACCAATTAGGAAGATCTCAAGTTACGGGATTAGTTGATAAGAATAATAACAACTTATTAGCTGACTCAGACGCTGATGGATTCGTATCATTTGACAATGTAAGAATAAATGGTGATCTTAGAGTATATGGATCACAATCGGTAGTCAATTCTTCAACTTTAACTATTACAGATAAAAATATAGTTATTGCTAAAAATGCTTACGATTCAGATCAATACAACAACGCTGGAATAACAATTGCAGACAGTGATGCCTTATTTGAGAGAGGCACATCTCCTTCATTTCAATACAACGGTCAAAGAGATGCATGGGTAGCTAATAGAAAAATATTAGTAAATGTTAATAAAGAACAAGCTACAGATTCTGATTCTTTAATTACAAATGCATCTTTCGAAGGTACGTTAGTAGCTTCACCTACTGTAGTTGCTCTTAAAGGTAGATTAGATTCTGACGATCATAAAATTCAGTCTTTACAAACTCAAATAACTAGTAATAATGTAAATTTAAGTACAATTAAAAGTAGATTAGATTCTGATGATAGTAAACTACAATCACTACAGACACAGATAACAAGTAACGATGGTGATATATCATCACTACAAGGTACTGTAGGTGGTCATACTTCTCAGATAAACAGTGTAGTTAGTCAAACAAACATAAATACATCTGCTATAGCACTTATATTAGATTCTGATGGTGTTGCTAATATGTTTAATGAGTATTCATTAATAAACACAACTGCTGATTCAGATATTTTAAAACCATTATTTCAAAAAGTTATGAATGATTTTCAAATTAAAGATGTAAGTGGTAACGTAGTATATTCTTTTTTTAAAAATTAAGTTAAAAATAACAATCTTTCATCATTACGTCTTTTAACTAAACCATTGAGTACTCTACCTCCAGCTCTACGCCACTTAGGAAACTCATTTGAAGCTGCTTTGTAATCCCCTCTATTGAGTTTTCTTCTCAATGTACTTGCTTGGAGATTTCCTAGACCAACATTAAATGCAAAACATACTAATGCATCAAATTGATTTTGATTTAATTCAACGTTAATCATTCTACCAACGCCTCTTTCAAATCTTTGAATATCATATCTCAACAATTCATCTACTTCGTTGTCTGATCTTTTTCTATTCCAATCTTTTGGTTTTACTTTACCATTACCCATCAAGTGTCCTACACCAACAGTCCAAAGTCCTATAGGATCTTGGTATGGAGTATTTCTAACACCTTCGTGATGTTTAATTAATATTATACAATTGTTACTAATATTCATGATCATTTCTTTATAGCACGAGAACCAAACCAAAAACTAACAATAGCTGCAAATATACTGGACGTTTCTTCTGACCATAACGTTGATGCAATGATAGATATGTCCCCACCATCTCGTAATATAACATAAGCTGCTACTCCTTCTACAAAAAAGAACAATACAAAAAAAAGATATGTGATGACTGGTCTAACAGAAGATCTCAAATTGTGAACCCACGTAGATGCTTTTTTAGCTGTTGCTGTATCATGTTGTAACAAAGCTACATCTCTTTGCATATCATTAGCAGAATCCATCATTTCTGCCTTGACTGCTAACATTTTTTCTTCTCTTTCAATTTGAAGAGCCATAATTTTTAACTCTTGCGCTTTGTCAGATTTATCTTGAACAAAATCAAGAATTTTTGGTACAAAACTTGTTCCAAAACCTAATAAAGATGATAATAGTGTAAGCATATTCTTCTCCTATAATACTTTATAATTATTTTGTAAATCATAAACAACAGCTTGATTTACTTCTTCATCGCTAAAAACTCTTCTAATAAAAGCATTTTTATATTTAATACCATCTAACTCAGAAGGAAATTTAAAATTAGCTAGATCTAATGCTTTTTGTATTTCTTCTTTATCTTCTGGTGTAATAATAGATTCATTTTCAAAATCAATTGTCGCTCTTCTCAATACTACTAATCTTCTATTATATGCATTAACTTCACCTTGTTTAAAAGCTGCTAGATAACCTTCGTCACCTCTTTTAGCTATTTCTATTACTTCTTCAAAAATATTTTTTTCTGCAGTTACTGAAATAAAGTCTACGGCGGTTTGTCTTACTCCACTAGCTGATCTCATACCGTCACCAAGATCGTAATGGAATAAAAGAGCTCTATATCTTTTATATATTGGACCAAATTTATTTTTTAAAAAATCATTTTCGTCTTGAGTAATTAAACCAAGTTTAAATATTTCTTTTCGGTCTTTTCCAGGATTAGCTTTAAAAATATTTTTTAACTTTTTAAATTGGGAAGTTGCTTGTATATCATCTTTAGCTATTTTAGCTTTACCTATCTCACCATAAAAATGGTGGTTAATTTCATCTGAAAGAATATCGAGATATTCGGCAAATACATCTAAATCTTTTTTAGAAACAAACTCTTTAAATGGTACGTTTGCTGAAAACTTTAAAGCATCTAAGTCAACTGATGATGCTTTAGGTTTCTCAGCAGGAGGTTTTTTTGCTTTACTCATAGGAACAATTGAAGACACATCAGATAATGTTTTACCTTGTTGTAATTCTTTTAGACTTAATACTGGTAAAATTACTTTAATATCTGGAATGTCTTTACATGTATCTAATTTTCTTTCAGAGAAAGCTTCACCTGGTTTCAATTCAGGTGCTTTTGTTTTGTAAGTTACTTTGATTTGTTGATACGAATCAGAAGTGGTAATAACACTACCATTTCTTTTAAAATTTACTTTAGAAAAAAAATCTGTTCCTGCTTTTTTTCCTTCTACATTTACAATTTGTGTAATAGATTTAGTCAGTGTAAGACTTTTATTTGTATTGCCACCAGATGAGTTACTACTGTATTCGACAGTTCTAAGTTCAGTTGCACTTGGTCTAGCTGTTTGTAAACTTAACAAACTACTCAAAGCTGTAGTAGGATCTTTTGTAACTTTAGTTAAATCAAATGATGTAGGAATTCCTGGTAACTTTGGTCCTCCCATTTGATTTAATTTGAGACCTTCTTTGAAACCTCCTAACAAATCCCCTGACAATATTTTACTTACAGCAGTTTCTTCTATTTTACCTTTAGCTGAATTTGTAGCTATATCTTTAACCTTTCCAAATATTTTATTGACATTCAAACCCCCCAAGTTGAGTTTTCCATTAGATCCTATACCACCTTTGAATTGATTTAATAAGTCTTTTTCAGGTGCACCCATTTTACTTGTATCTAAATCGTTAAGTCCTTTTGCAATATCTTTTTCATAAGAACCCATCAAGCCTTTAACTTTAGCATTATCAATTGATTTTAAATCATTAGCAGTAAATTTTTTATCTTTTGTTACCTTTGCAAGTATTTGATTGATGTCAAAATTTCCTTTAGATCCCATTGCTACAGAACTTGTCCCAGGTATAGAATATTTTACTTTAACTTTTTTTACTATTCTTAATTTTTTTGGTTCTCCAGGAACAGTTAAAGTAACAACAGTATCTTCTAATTTAAAATTTCTTGTTCCACCAAAAAAATTATTATCACCAGTCATTATTAAAACTTTTAATATTTTAATTGGCTTATCACTTAAATTTATTGTGGAAGTATTCTCAGCAACTTCTTCAACGTCAGCTATAGAAGGAGCAGGAGTTGCAGATCCAAATTTTAATTGTAGTTCTTGAGCTTTTGCTATAAAATCATTTACATTTCCAGTTCCTTGAAGTTTTTCAATTTCTTTTTTAAGATTAACTTCTTCTGTTCCATCAGGTACAAGAGCAGTAACAATAAATTCATTAACATTTTCAGTAGTTGAAACTATATTTGTTTCTTTATCATAACCGTAATCAAGTATTAAAAATTTCATTCCAGAGCCTGCTTTTTTACCATAGACAGCTCCTATAAGATACGTATTGTCAGGAACTGTAACTTTGTTGGAATAACCAGTAATAATAACTTCGTTTAATTTCTTAGGTATTTTTTCTAATTTTTTAATGTCTAATTGTTTGAAAGCATTGCTTGTTTTAAGGTTAGCTAACATGCCTCTACCTTTTTTCATAAAACTTTTCATGTCTTTCTGAGAAGCTTTAACAGATTCTTGTTCTAAATTTTTACCACATTGTAGTGCCATAATAATCTCTAATTAGGTGTTGATGTTTGTGCGCCAGCTACTCCAGCTGGATCTGTGTGCGTATGACCTGTAAGTGTAATAGACTTAGCTGTTACTTCACTTTCAGCATTGGCCATGTTAATAATTCCTTTACCGGTTATTGTATCTGTTAAAGTTCCAGCAACAGTTTTAGTTGTATTTCCTCCAACAGTTTCTGTTACATTTGTATCTACTTCAACTTTCATATTAGCAGGTGTTTCAATAGTGATATCTTTTTCACTTATAATTTTATATTCATCTAAAGTAGCTGTTACATTTCTATTAACACTAAAAGTGTTAATTGTGTTTTCTACAAATATTTGATGATCGCTATCTACGTTTAAAGAATTAGTTCTATTTACTATAGTGTTTCTATCTCCAACAATATGTCTAGATTCGCTACCATTTATTCTTGTATCATAATCTTCACCAATATTTTGTACAAAGTCTTGATCTACTTCCATGTTAAATGAATTAGCTACTTTAACTTGTTTTTCTCCTTTAATATTTTCAGTGTAATTACCTTTTACTTCTAAGTGATAATTACCATCTACTTTAATTCTCAAATCTTTTTTAACAGTTAAGTTCATATCACCTTGTACTAACATATTATTATCTTTAAAAACAACTGAATAATTATCACCTACAACTCTGAGAGTTTTAGTTCCGTCTACTACAACCTCTTCAAAAGTACCTGATCTATGATAATCTAATGTACTTTCAGATCCAGGTGTATCGTTTATTTCTTTTATGTGACCTCTTTCAGATTCTAAAACTTTATTATATGGATACGTAGGACTAGATCCATTGTATGGATAAGGTTCATCCCAGGTTTCTTTTTCATAATATGAAAAATCTTTATCTTGCGCAACTGAAGAAACTTTTGGTGGTGAAGCTGTGTCTACTGAATCAACTCTTCCATTAAGTCTGGTTATGTAATTGTCTGTTTTTTCAAAATTGAGTCTCTGAGCATTGTATGGAACATCATTGTCACTGTTATTTAAAGGTTCACCTAATCTAACTGGATGTTGTTCATTAGGATCAACAAAACCTTTTGTTGGATCAGAATGTTGTTTATTCATTCCATGAAAAGTACCTAAAACAAAAGGTTGTTGCATACTCACACCGTCTGTAAAAAAACCTACTACTGTTGAACCTTGTACTATTCCTGTGGGGGACTCTCCTACACCTCCTACGCTTGCTGATGTAGCAGGCATCATTACTTGAGCCCAAGGAAGATCTTTTGTAGGAATTTTTGTTTTATCATTACTGTGTAACCCATGACATCTTACTTTAATTCTTCCTAATTCACTAGGGTCATTTCTATCTTCTACAACGCCAATAAACCACTTGAATGTATCACCAAAATAACTCATACTTCTTCTCCGCCTAATTCTTCATTTACAGCATGTGAACTGAAAATACTATTTGAATCTCTTACACAATCTAAATCACTAACACTATCATTTTTACTAAACTGTTGTCTTTTTCCTATAATTAAATATCTACCTGACAAATGATCATCTTTCAAATTGCCTTTTTCTAAAGGTTTAATTTTAGGAAATTCTAAGTTAACAATTTGACCTATATCTGTTACATTGTTTCCTCTAATAGTAATTGTTATCATGTTATTACTTGTATTATAATAACTTCTCAATACATTCGACTTGTCTAAAACTTCACTATTATCGTTTAAATCGTCATCTCTAAATCTAGACACTTGTTCTATTTCTAAACCATTCTCAATTGCACCTGTTGCAATATTGTTAGAAAAATCTGATTGACTCCACAATGCTTTTTTATTAGATGTTTCATTTTTAAAAAGTTTAAAATCATTTAAGTAGTTGTGATTGATACTATTAGAATTTTTACTTGTAGTGTTATATTCAAACAGTTCACCTGTTATGTATCCATTTGAAAAACTATCTAAAATATTATATGTATCGTTCAACGAATATGATAATATTTCATTCATCTCTCTTTTTTTTCTTAAAATATTATCAGTTTTAGATACGTGATAATGAAACGTCTGAATATTTTCATTTAAATATTTTTCGTTTAAACTTTCTAAAGGTAAAAAGTTATAATTTAAAAACGAATCTTGAAAAAATTTAAATCTTGTATCTGTATTTTTAGCTCTTGACTTTGACGAAAGCCATAGTAAAGTTTGTATAGGAGACCAACCAGGAATAATATACGTACTACTATTAATTGATTCTTCCCATGCTCTTATATTTTCATTGTCATTTTTATAATTATTGAATATAGATTCAGCAATATCTGATACTTTTCCATTAAAAGATTGTGAAATTGTTGAGTGATGAGATTTGAAAAGTAAATGAGACACACATCTCAAATTGTAAAGGGAAGTGTTTAAATTTGTTTTAATATCTTCAATTGAAGCAACTACAAGATTCCATGTTCTTACTTCATCACTAAACTCTACCTCTATTTCAATTTCTTGTCCTCCTTTAATAGGAAAATCATTTAAAAAATTTTGGGAATCTCTACATGTAACCATAACAGTTACTGATGGTTGATCTACATAAGCAAAAACATTAATCTCAGAAATGATACCACTTATGTCTGAGTTATTTGTATTTTTTGAAATAGAAACTTTTTTAAATTTATACGAACCAGCATAATCACTCATTGATCACTCTCTTAAATTCATTTTTTATTTGACTAACTAAAGATTTTTTTAATATCAATATAGATCGTTTAGCTTCATTCAAATCGTGTTCTTCAGTCCAAGTTGAAACGGGTGTAACAATTGGAGCTACTTCTACTCTTCTGTAAGCATTACTTTTAACTGGATTATTAACTATATAATCGTAACTGTATCTATTTTTATCTTTGTCAATAAAGTGATGTGGTCTTGCAATAACACCTCCTATTGAAGTGTTAAAATTATTAGATGTTGTGCCTACAAATTGTGTTAATTCTAAAGTTTTAGTTTTATTCAAAATTACAATATTATTTTCTGAATCTAATTGGCTTTTAAACTTATGAAAAATAAATTCGTCTAGCTGTTGGGAAGTCAGTGGCATATCTAAATAAGGTGAAACCATATCATTTGATATCATTACAGCCCAATGTAAATTAACATCACCGTATAATTTATTAGCTATTAACTCGACTGTATCACCTTCTTGAATTAAGTATGTTTCAAAAGCAGCTCTAGATTCTTTTACTCTTTCAATAATTTCGGGTTTAAATGAAATGTTCTTAACAAGCTTTGTTTCATTATTTGCAAAGTTATATTCTGTATAAGGGAATTCATTAAAATAACCCATTATATTACTCCATCCATATATCCGGAAACTGAACCTTTTAAATTTTTAGTTTTAATATTGTTAGCTTTAACTTTGTCTCCCCCTGTTAAAGTATCTGAATGACCAATTTTGTTTCTGATCAACGGTTCTACTTCAACAAAACTTAAATCTAAACCTACTTCTATTGGAGCTCCATTGTTATGTCTTTGAGCTCTTGTTGTTCCACCATAATTAACTGTAATGTTTGTAAGTACAGATTTGTTAGGTTGTTCAAGATATTCATCTTCATCTGCACCCCAAAAATATGTTATATCAAATTGTAAAGGAATTTCTAAAAATTGTAAGAAGCCTTCAGTATCTCTTCCTGGTAATTGAAAATAAGATAAGGCATCACATATATCTCTTATTTCATTTGATTCAGTTTCATTTCTTGGAGCAAATATCCAACTGTAATTAAATGTTCTATGAGCCATAGCACCAAACATAGTAAATGAAAAAGGATTAGCTACAACACCTTTTGATAATTGTAATGGATTTCTAACTATATTAGATAAATCAGTAAGCACCCCACTCAGTAAACCTTGTCCTTTGTTAGCTACTAAATCTGACAATGAAGAAGCTGTAGAAGCATCTGCTACAGCTGCGCCTGTTGCTCCAACGTTTTCTGTATTGTAACCTGCTGCTTGTGCAAACAATAAATTAGACGGCATAGGTAATGAAACAATTGCATTTGTTTTAAAAATATCTTCTTCAGTTACATTATTTTCTGTTCCAATATTAGAAGTTCCTCTAAGTGTAGAAGGTTTTTTAACAGTTGATGTTAAACCAAACTTTACTTCTCTAGCTGCAATTTGCATCCAACCAGGAATTTCATTAGGCACACCTAAGCCCTTTGAAGGAAAAGTATAATAACCTGCACCATTACTATTGATATTCATCTTGCTTATAATTCCTTATAAATATATATTATAAGGTATTTATATGTATCACAAAGGAAAATTTACTGATATTAAACATCCCGAAAAATATGTTGGAGATATAACCAAGATAATTTATAGATCTCATTGGGAAAGAAATGTCATGAGATGGTTGGATGGAAATGAATCTGTTGCTGAGTGGGCTTCAGAAGAAATAGCTATACCATACGAACACCCTATATATCAGAGAAGACAAAAATATTATCCAGATTTTTATGTAAAATTTATTGACGGTACAGTAAAAGTCATTGAAGTGAAACCTGAAATACAAACAAAGAAACCTATTACTCCAAAGACAAAAAATAAAACTTCAAGATATGTTAACGAAATGATAACATATACTATTAACATGACAAAATGGGCAAAAGCAACCGAAGTGTCTCAAAGAAATAATTTTATATTTGAGATATGGACTGAAAAAACTTTGAAAGAGATGGGCATATTGAATTGGGAAACTGATAAAATAAAACTTCTAAAAGAAAGTACAAAAAGTAAAAAACCTAAATTTGTAAATATTTTTAAATCAGCTAAGATTAAAAAACCTAGACCTAAAAGAAGAAGTTAAGTTAATACATTTGAATAAGGTCCTTTACCCTTACTAGGAGTAAAGTATTTCATTTCCATCTTAGGTGTTACTTGTGTATTGTTAATATTAGTATTGTTAACTTTAACATCATTTGGATGTGGCTTTAAAGTTAGTTGTTGTTTAAGTACTTTTGTTAAATCCTGAACTGCATCAATGTGACCTTTCAATTGTACATTAGTTTCAGACAAAGCTGTTGACTGATCAGGAACTAATTGTAATTTTTCAAGTTTTAAATCGTTTTGAGCTTTTTTAAGGTTTTTGGTAAAATAATTCTGCAAAGCATTGGTAATGTCTTTTTCTTTTTTTCCAATACCTCGAAATAAATCTGTAACACTAGTCTGGTTTAAATTGTCTACAAACACTTCATCAGCTTTAGCATCCACATTTTTAGTCAAACCGCCTTTAACAATATTATTTTTTCGGTTAGCTTCTATTGTAGATTTACCGTCGTCAGATGCTAGTATAGCTCCAAGTCCTAGTGGAACAAGTAAAGGAGATCCATTTTTCAAAAAAGCCAGCCCAAGTCTAGCTCCTTTTTTAAACACATCCATTAATTTTCCATAATTGCCTGGACCTTTGAGATTTGATTTAGAATTTTGAGCTGTTTTCGAAAGATTGTTCTTTGTCTTTTGACTAGTTGAAGGTGATGGTTTATTTAAAGGGTTGTTTTTTCCTTTTCCCAAAGGAGGTATAGGCACTTTTGTTTTGAACATCATGCTAAATAATTTTGCAACCCCAGCAAAAAATAATTTAACAGCTGGAACTAACAAAAGGATTCCTGCTATTATTTTAGTTAAAGTAGGATACTCTTCAAAAATAGCTTTTGTAGTTGCCCAAAAACCCTCAGCATTTTTTATTTTATTTAGTGAAATAGCTTGCTCTTTGAAATATTCTCCAACACTTTTAAAAAATTCCGTAATGTTGAGAGCCATTTGTTTTCTTTCGACATCACTTGCTCCAGTAAAAAAACCTATCAAATTAGCTAACCCTGAAGCTAACACTTCCCCAAAAGAAGGATTGTCCCCAAACCACTTAGTTGCTTTTTCTATACCTTCAAGAAATTTTAAAAAAGCTATCAACCCTAATCCAGTTAAGATTCCTTTAATTCCTTTTTCTGCAATACTTTTTACAAATTTTAAAGGAGCTAAAACTATACTTTTTATACCTTTTGATATACTTGACAAGAAACCTAGGGACCTTTTATAGAAACCAGCTTTAATTTTCTCCATTCTACTTTGATCGCCTTTAGTTTTACCTTCTGACTCAGCAGCATATACAGGATCAGTTTTTTTACGTTCTTGATGTTTAAATTCCTTTTCACCAAACTGAGCTTTGTATTCTAACATTCTTTCGTTTAGCTTTTCATTTAACACTTTAAGCGCTTCAGTATTATTTTGTAGAGTTTCTTTTTCTTGCGCAGTGAATCTTTGTCGTTGTTGACCTCTAGTAGTTGTACGAAGTTTATTATTTTCTTCTTCTAAATTCTGAATAGATTTATTTGCAGAATCTCTTCTTCTGACTAAAGCATCATGTGTTTTCTCAGAGCTACTTTTAAAAATGTTAATTATATTAACAATCTTATGTCCTAATTCTTTGATGTCTTCTGATGTAGCTTCGGCCATTAGTTACTCGTGTTTCTATTTTGCTGTTCAATTCTTCGATTTTCTTCTTGTATGTGGGTTGCCAAAAAATTATAATATATATCCCTTTCCCACGGTAGCATTTCCATTATTTCTGTGTATGACCAATTGTGGTGCTGCATACAGGCAAAAACATTTTTCATAAACACTACCAACCCTGTGTGAGAAAGGTTAACTAAAAAAAATTGTGCATTCCTTCCAAATTCTTTTTATTTATTTCAGAGCATTTGATACACTCGTATTCTATATCTATAGATGTCTTAGGCATAGTATCAAAAAAAGCACTTAACATTTTAAACTGATCTGACGTCAATTGTTCAACTAAATTTTTTGCATCAGTGATATCAGCTGAGCTCACTTCAATAATTTCATCATCTAACTGTACATTCTTTATAGAATTGCAAATAATCTCAACAATATTATCTACAGAATTTTTATTCTCATCATACATGCTTAGTACTTCCAACTGAGGATCTTTCATTACAAAAACTAAATTATCATCTAATTTAATACTGTTAGTATGACCTTCAGTTTTAGATATTTTTACTTTATCTAATTCAATCCCTATGTCATTTTCAGCTTCACACTTTTCACAGTTGAATTTGACAGTAGCTATCTCTCCTACAGATTTAGATCTTATTTTAGTAAAAAGATATTCTATATCATAATAAGCTATTGTGTTTGTATCTAACCCAGTACAATTAGTTATAATTTTTCTCATAGAATCAGCAATTTGTTTGTTATCGCTAGATTCGCTTGCTATAAGAAGTAATTTTTCTTCTGCAACTGTAAAAGGTCTGTATTTAACGCTCTCCCCTGTTGATGGTACAATATCCTCATACTCTGGGGTCTTCAATCTTATATTTTTTAAACTCATAATATCCTCATAATTTATTTTTTATCTTTCAACTCTTCGATCTTTTTCTTATTCTCTCTTATTTGTTGTTCGTTTTCTTTTATCATATTATTTTGTGAGGCATCAATCATCCTTTGAATTCTCATACCTTTTTCAGCTTCAGTGTCTAAATGAAGATTTTTGTTTATAATTTTTTCTATTTTAGAGCCAGCTAATCTATCATTTGAAATATATCTCCACGTATAACCTTTATCTGTATAAACACCAAATACCGTTTGGGACATTCCTATCTTAACTATTATTGCATCTCTACCATCTAGTATAATATGATCGCCTTCGTTAAAAGATTGGTTAGATTTAAATGCCCAACCTTTTGCAGCATTAGTTGCAAAGTCTTTTAACCAAATAGCAATAATCACAGATAGTATTACACCCATCCATGGAAGTATCATTGCTGTCAAGTCAACACTCAATTGATTTAATTCACCCATGTCATATTCCTATTCCATTTGCAATCTTTTTAGCAAAGTTGCCAACTACGTCTCCAAGTCCTCCTTTAGTCTCAGTATCAGTTCTTCTATAATTTCTATAATTAAAACTTACTGATAACCTCTGAATCTCAGAATTAGCATATTCATAATTTAGATTGCCTATTGTAGCTACATATGCTTCGTCAAAAACATATTCAGCCATTTTTCTTGTCAACCCATAGTCCCATTGCTGTACTTGTACAGTTGATGTATATTCGTCATAATAACCAACGTTTTTCGAAGCTGGATCAAAAACCATA